>Ga0182036_10000108_pt1 | contig 36548 bp, 31 predicted proteins | sample sta12Cox44000080_FD_125966 | JGI IMG/M metagenome (GOLD analysis project Ga0182036, IMG submission 125966) | Lab enrichment of tropical soil microbial communities from Luquillo Experimental Forest, Puerto Rico - statoxic.12C.oxic.44.000.080 | ecosystem: Environmental > Terrestrial > Soil >...
GAAGCGCTGCGCTTCCATCAAGGCCTGGCGGCCGCCGTTCGAGCAGCTGGCGAAGTAGGCGTGCTGCGGCGCGTCGCCGTAGAAGGCTTTCACGGTAGCTTTAGCGACGGCGGTCATTTCGTGAATGGCGCGGTAGGCGAAGTCCGTGATTTTTTCGGGATGGCCGAGAGCCCAGCGCGCGTCCGTGCCGGAAGCGGCGTGGCCGGTGTCGGTCGCCGCAGCGGCATAGCCCTGCGAAATCGATTGGCCGAGCGAGCGATAGTCAATTTCGCCGGCGAAGCCACCGTTTCCCTGGCCGCGGAATTTGCCGTTCCAGCCGCTTGTGGGCAACCAGACTTCGATCTTGATATCCGAATCGGCGGAAGGCGCGGCCACGGCCTTAACGCGGCAAAAGGCCGGAAGCTGTTTGTAGAAGTTGGCAAGCGAGGGCATCCTATTCGCGGGCGGGGTGAAGGCGCCCGCGGCGACCGTCTCCGCCGAGGTGACTTTCGTATTGGGCAAGCGAAGTTGCGCCAATTGCTCGCAGGATTGCCCCGCCGCATGCGCGCGCGGAACGCACGTTACGCTCGCCAGACCGATTGCCAAACCTGTGACCACATCGCGTTTGCTCACGCTGCGTCTCCTTTTTCACACGGCGTGCCCGCCCGGTCCTTTTTCTCTCGGGTGCTGGGCAGGATGAGCCGTCTGTGGGGCACATCCTAGCCGAAAGGGATGCTGCGTTGGAACGTAGAAGTGGGCGAAGCCCGATACGGGCACAAGCGGCTCCTTCCCGCGGCCAGCTATAAAACGGGTTTTGGGATTCCTACGGCCACCGTTGAGACGAGTCTCGCCCGAGTGCGGTTTCAGATGCGGCTCTGTTTTGACTGCCGATCGAGCGGAGTCAAGCCAACGGTCTGCGCGCCGTCTGCCGACTGATGATGGATAAGATCACGACCATTCCGAAGGTGAAGATCGCCGGGCGTGTCGGCCGCCTCGCCGACGAGGATGGTGGGCTGAATCGTGCGGTCCTAGTCTTCTTGGGCATCGCCGCTCCGGCCAGTTCCGAACAACTGGAATAGTTGTACACCGACCTCAAGCAGCTTCTCGCTTATCTGTGTGCTCGGCCAACTCGTCACGCTTTTTATCAGCAACCCTTCGGCGGGAGGAATCATTAACTTGGAATCAGGGGCGGCGCGTTTGCTCCGTGTCGCCCCTATTCACGCGAGCCGATCAAGGGGTAGTCGTACAGGCATGAGCGGCGTTGTTGTATTCAGGCTGCGCAGCGTAGGGTTTGCCATTCAGAGTGACGTTGCTGGGATCGAAAAACTCCAGCAACGGCGGCGGCGGGTTAGGGTTGCGGAAGAATATCACGAAGGCGCATTCATCGCCGATCTCGGCCCCGAAAAGGCCTCTGTTCAAGGAGTTCCACCAAGCGGTGCCGTCCGGGTCGGTGATCGTCTCAAACGTCTCGTGAGAGAGGACGTTATTGGTCGAGTCCGCAAGCTGCCCATTCGGAGTCCCAGGCCTCGAAGAACATCCCATTACGCCCGCGAAGGGCTCGACGCTGTAAAGGACGTGTCCAATGTCTTTGAAGTCGGCGCTACCGTGATACGCGCAAAAGAACCAGGTGCTTGGCTTATCCGGCGAGTAACACACAGTGAAGGTTGAATCGAAACACTCGTCCTGTCCCGGAGGCAGAAATACGTGGTACTCGTTGCCATAGCCGGTAGCAAAGCCATCGTCATCGTCTTCTCTCGATACTACCACCGCGTGCACAATGGCCTGCATATCGGCGTCCGTGAACGGTATGCTCGGCGGGGTATAGTTGATGTTTGTCGCCTCCCGTGCAACGGTATAGCGGTCATTCGCAGTGCTACCGGTATACTGGTCAACGACGTGGATGAACTCGCTTTGGAAGAGGTCGCGCAGAAAACGTCCCGGGTCCCCCCAACAACCGGCAATGGTACAGCCCCCATTCGGATGAAGGAAAATCAAATGATTTTTCATGGATACTGCGACGGGGCCTCCATGGTACTGCAGGTCGGCCGGATAGCGCGGTCCTCCTGAATCCGGAGCAGCCGTGTCAACGGCTTGGGCGGCGCTGTCGCCGTGAGCGTTGGAGAGCCCCATGCCTTTCATCGTTTTTGCCGCCTCAGTGTTGGCCGGCCAGGCGTGGTGCTTAACATTTGTTGCCTCGGCGGCCGCCGCATAGTCGGCGGGTGAAGGATTCACAGTCCGCTTGGTTGTCTGCGCATGCAGGCAAAGGCCGCAAAAAACCGCAACCGATGCGGTGATGGCGGATTTGATTGACACTCGACGAAGTAAGGGCCCAAGTACCATTGACGAGCTCCTTTCAGTAAAGTCGCTTCGAACCGCGCAGTCTTAACAGCCTGAGTCACAATACCGTAGTTGGTTTGCAACGTTTTTTTCCAACAGGCCCGGCTCCGACGGTGGCGGAGATTCTGGCTCTCTGCTCCGTAAGATGTCAAGACCCACAACTACCAGAACCGCTAACTCCGTTCAGTGATCAGCGCCTCGATGTCCAACTCTTGGCGGGAAATCGCGGTTAGAGAGAACCAGCCGTCGCACAACGGCCATTCTGCGCCTGAGAAGCTCGGCAGAATCCGTGTCCATTGATGACTCGCAACTTGTGCAAGAATGCTGTAACTTCTCCATTGCAAACGCCAAAATTCCTAAACCGGGAGAAGGTCCTTGACCACGGTGCGAGAAGCCGCTTATCAAGTCTTGCGCGACCTGGGGATGACAAAGATTTTTGGCAATCCCGGTTCAACCGAATTGCCTTTTCTGCGCGACCTGCCCTCCGATTTCAGCTACGTTCTTGCACTACACGAACGCACCGCCGTAGGCATGGGGCTGGGATACGCAATGGCCCGCGGAAGGGCCGCCTTTGTAAATTTGCACTCGATTGCCAGCGTGGGAAACGGGCTTTCGGGCCTCGTCGACGCCCACTATTGCCACGCGCCTTTGGTCGTGACCACGGGGCAACAGGACCGCCGTCACATCCTTGCAGAACCTTTTCTGACGAGCCGCGCCGTCGAGGTAGCCAAACCTTACGTAAAATGGGCCTACGAGCCGTTGCGCGCGGAGGACGTGCCAGCAGCCATCGCGCGTGGCTTTCACTTGGCGATGCAGCCGCCCATGGGGCCGGTCTTCATTTCCATTCCCATGGACGACTGGACGCACGAAGGCCAGCCTCTTGATGTTCGAGAAGTGCATGAGACGACACTGCCCGATCACGCCGCACTCGACGTCGTAGTGCGCGCCCTGAACTCCAGTCAGAATACCGCCCTCGTCGCCGGCTCCCAGATTGAAGAAGACGGAGGCTGGCACGAAGTCATCGCTCTTGCGGAACACCTCAGTGCCGACGTCTATCAGCAGCCGCTTGCTTCGCGCTGGACTTTTCCGCGGACGCATCCGCTCTTTCGGGGCGGCTTGCTCCCCGCTCAGCAGCCGCTTGCCAATCAGCTCGCGGCCCATGACCTCGTTGTGGTATTTGGCGCCCCGGTCTTCCTTTATTACGCTTACGTTCCAGGCGACGCAATCGCGCCGGGGACCAAACTCTTTCAGATCACCAATTCGCCCAGTGAAGCTGCGTCCGCGTTAGCAGGAACCAGCATCGTGGGCAACGCCGCCGCCGCCGCTCGCTATCTTCGCGAGCACACGGAAGCAAGAAAGCGCAATCTCCACTGCGCGCGAAAAGAACCGCCGGAGCCCAAACCCGAATACCCGATCACACCCGCTTACTTGTTCAGCGTCCTTAATAAGGTCATGCCGCGCAATGCCGTCGTCTCCGAAGAATGCCCATCATCGAAAGGAGATCTCGATCGCTATCTCTTGCTGGATCAGCCCGGATCGTTTTACTCGGTGCCAAATGGCATCTTGGGTTTTGGGTTGCCAGCTGCCGTCGGGCTGCAACTCGCCCACTCCGACAGAAGGGTGGTTTGTCCCGTGGGCGATGGCTCAATTCAATATTCCATCCAGGCGCTGTGGACGGCGGTGCAATACAACGCCGCCGTGATTTTCATCGTTCTGCGCAACGGCGATTACTCTGCGCTGAAATCATTCTGCGATTTCACCCATGTGGGCCGGAATGTTCCCGGGATGGAGTTGCCGGGAATTGACGTGGTAAAGATCGCGCAGGGTTATGGAATGGCGGCACAGGAGGTCGACCGGCCGGGCGACCTTGAGCCGGTTCTTAGAGAAGCGTTTCGATCGCCTGCCCCGCAGCTGATTAGCGTCAACGCCGCCAAGGGCGGACAAACTTGCATGGGCATGGATCAGTCGGTCCATCCGCCCAACTACGGTTGAAAATTTGTTTACGGGTTGAAACCTGCCGCAAACACAGAGGCCGCTCCCTTGCCCTGTAATCCTCTTCGTTTGAACCGCCTAGAATGTGAACTTGGCGGCGAATTGGAGCTGCCGCGGGTTCAGCATTGTTCTCGGCTGACCAAAATTTGGATTCGGCGAGGCTGGGATGAATGTGCAAGTGGAATCCGGCCCCGCCGGCGGTGGCCCGGCCGTGGGGAAGCATGAGACACCACCTGGTGTAACCATCGACTTGACATCGGTTATGGGCGTGCGAGCAAAGCTCCCTACGCCAGGTATCGCCAAGCCATTAGTCGACACCGGACAAGCTGTCGTGCCGTTGAAAATGGCCGTAGTTGCCGCGTCCTTGTAGTGCTGGGGAATGGCCCCGCCGCAAAAGACTGCCGAGCCATACACCGGAGTCACTTCATCCACATTCGGCCGGTTCAAGAGGTTGAATGCATCCACGATCAAATCCAGCTTCTTGCGTTCTTTGAAATGGAAGGACCGACCGATCCGCAAGTCCCAAGCCTTCAGCGAATCGCCAAAGTACGTGTTGCGGGGGACGACCGTCTGACAGCGGTCGACAATGGCGCAGCCTGCTGCACCGGTAGAGCCCGAGAAGAAAGGCGCGCCGCCGACGCGGTCGGTGGACCCGCCTGCCAGGTCGTTGAACGTGGGGATGCCGGAGAAAATGGTGAAGGGCCGGCCAGTCTGCACGGTGATGATGCTGCTGAACTTAAAATTGCGGTACCAGCCGGTGCTCGGGGCATCGGCCGTAAAGTTGGCGATGAAGCGGTGACGCAGGTCTTGGTTGGAGTTACTGCGCTCCATAGCATAGTCGAACTGGTTCACGGGCAAGTTGACGAAGGTGGTGAAGTTGCCGTTGTCAATGGTATGCGAATAGGTGTAGTTGGCGTCCAGGTGGAAGACGCTACCAATGCGCTGCAAACCCGAAACGGTCAGGCCGTGGTAGGTAGCATTGGCCACGTTATTGTTGTAATCAATCAGACCTGCGCTGATCGTCTGTAAGCCGGAGAAGGCAGCCCCGCCGAAATAAGGCCCTAAGCCTTGCAGGGCCCCGTACCCGAGCGTGGGCGTGCCAGAGCAGCCCGAGAGCCCGCCGTTGGCATCAAGTAGTCCGGGAACCCACTCGGGTACGGGGGTGCCTGGGATTGTAAGGCGATCCGTGGGCGGCGCGGTCTTCGTGGTGCCTACCGGGCAAGGAATGTTCAAGTTATTGCCGCGCACCAGCTTCCGCGCCCCGACAAAGAGGTAGCTCAAACTCATGGAGAAACCCTTGCCAATCTGCCGGTCAATTTCCGCGCTTGCCTGCTGGGCGTAGGGAATTCTGGCATTGTGGTCCATTCCACCGTTGCCAACGCCGCAGGCGAAATAGAAAGGGGGACCGGGTGTGGATCGCGGCAAGAAGCAAGTCCCAGCCATCGTGACGTTTCCACCTACCGTGAAGGCGTCATAGCCGCCGGTCGAGATGATGCTTGCTGCGATATTCGCCGCGCCATTCGGCGTCGCAAAGAGCTGGTAGCCCTGATTGGCCTGCCCCAGATTGGACTGGACATTAGGCAGGTTCTGGGGCAACACACCGGCAGCAGCGCAATCCGCGGCGACCTGAGATGGAGCGTGATTACCACACAGGTAGCCAGCAACGACCTTCTGGGTATTGGGAACAAAGAAGAAGGTCAGGTTATAACGGTCGTCGAACATCCCGAAGCCCCCGCGCAGCACGGTCTTGTTGTCCGGGGAATAGGCCAAGCCGATGCGCGGCTGCCAGCCCTTGTAATCCTTATTGACGAAGTTAGCCAAGCCGGATTCATACTCCCACCGCAGACCGTAGTTCATGGTCAGTTTGCGCGTGATGCGCCACTGGTCTTGGAAGAATCCCGCCCAGTAGCCGTGAATAATCTCCTTGCTGTAATGCGCGAACAGCGATGGCTGGTAGGCGTTGGCCCAGGTTGAGGTGTTCAGCGTGTTCCCGCTGGCCACCGAGACGAGCGGCGCGCAACCACTGCTGCAAGAAGTGGGATCCGTCGGCAGGGGCACGCCAGCGTACACCACTACTACTCCGTTAGCATTTGAGACCGGGCAGCCGACAGGATTGGCCGCGGCAGCAACGTCGGGCGGGAGCGCTGGCCCGCCGACCTGGGTGTTATAGAATGCGGCAAAATTGGCCATGCAATTGATGGGTCCAACCGCCGGGATGAGAAGCCGAACGGGAGTGAAGCCCGGGAAATTGTCCAAGCTCCAAACATGATTACCGTCGAAACCGAACCTCCATACGTGGCTGCCATTGACCCAAGAGATGGAATCGGAAAATTGAATGCGGCTCTCGTACTTGCGGTCGTCGGTGCCAAAGTTGTGGCCCAGCTCGAGATCATTGAGCAAGCTGAAGTCGGGCTGGCCGGTCATTGCCGGGTAGTTGTAGTGCCGCCGGGCCCACTGCACGAGCACGGAGTTAACTAGATTGGGTTTCAGCGAAGTATCCAAAGTGCCGAAGAGTGACTGGTCGCGAATATAGAGGTTGCGCCCGCCGCTGGGAGTACCGATGCCCCCGCCATCGAGCGTCTGCCCCACCAGCGTGCCTAGCGAGCGCGTATCCTCGATGTTGTAGCGAATGCCCAGGCGGTTGTTGGCGGTGAGCTGGTGGTCCAGGCGAATGAAGCCCCAATCATCGTCACCGGTCTTCAGGAAGCTGTTGAGGTAACCTTGGTATGCAGCATGGGTACTGCCGCAGGTGCTCAAGCCTCCGGGGCAGCCTTCCGGCGCGAGTCCCAGCACCGCTTTGGTGTGGTTAATGAGGTCAATGTTGTTGACCAGGTCGGGCGGGTAGACCGGCGATTCGGCGCGGCGCTTGCCTTCATAATTCGTGAACAAGAAGGTCTTGTCCTTCTTCAGTGGCCCGCCAAAGGTGCCGCCAAACTGGTTCTGGCGCAACTGGTGGGGAAGCGGCGCGGGCTGGAGCATGTAGCGTGCATCCAGGGCGCTGTTTTGAAAATACTCATACAGGGAACCGTGGAAGTCGTTGCTTCCCGACTTGGTCACGATATTCACGATCCCGCCCGCCGCGCGGCCATATTCCGCTCCGAAACTGTTGTTCACCACGCGGAATTCCTGCACCGACTCCTGCGGCGGCGTCGAGCGCTGCACACCGGAGATGGTGCTGACGAAGTCGGCGCCATCCACGGTGACCGTATTGCTGAACGAGCGCATGCCGCCAAAGGAAATCTGCGACGTTTCGAAGTCCGTGAAGGTAGTTCCGAGGCTGGTGCGGCTGGTGGCAACTCCGGGGGTGAGCAGCGCGAAGTCCGTGAACAAGCGCCCGCTGATTGGCAGGGACTCGATTTGCTGCGTTTGCACCACCTTGCTTATTTCCGTCTTCGTCGGCTCAATTACGGGGGTCTCCGTGGTCACCACGACTTTTTCCACGCCCGACGCCACCTTCAGCGTTACGTCAATCGTGGCAGTCTGTCCCACGGTTAAGACAATGCCGGTCTGCGTGGACTTCGCGAATCCGGTCGCGTCCGTGGTTAACTCGTAGCTTCCCGGCGGTACATTGGCGAGCACGTACAGCCCGTTTTCATTGGATACAGTGGTATATTTGCGATTGGTTTCCGTGTTTCGCAGCGAGAGAGACGCCTTGGCCACTGAGCCGCCGCTGGCGTCGCGCACGGTGCCATTGAGCTGGGCGACGGCTGCACCCACTTGCGCGTAGGACGGTTTCGTCCAACCTCCAAGAATCACGATCGCAAGGACAGACAAAAGCAACAGACGTCGCGCCATGACCCACCCCTTCTACAAACGAATTGAACCCGAAACGGTGACGGCCGAACCCACTACCCTGTGTCAAAGCTTCCCCGAAGAAAAGGGGAAGCCAGCATGCCTTCGCAAGCCTGCCACCGGCCAATCTACTCCCGACTTTCTCCCGGGATACTAGTCAAAAGTTTGTTTTTTGCCAGTAGGCACAATTTTGGTACCTGGAACCAAGATAATGACCTAGGCCCGTCATCCTCGAGCATCCCGTGGCGATTAGGCGCATTGCCCGCATGGAATCGCGGCTCCCTATTCGCGGTTGGCGTTGATTTTGATAGCTGGCGCCTTAGAGTTCGCTTCAGACAGCGTCTTTGGTGCGTAGCCGGAAGCCCCCCTACCCGGGTTTTCGTGCGGCAACAACGCTGCGAGTGGAACTATCCCGGGGCGGCTATCGCGGCCGAGAAAATAATTGACCCACGAACTGGTTCGCTTCAAATCGCGGCGCGGCGGCGGGATGTAAGGCTGGAGGTCTGCGATGCGGCCCGCGGATTTTGCGCGTTCGTAAACGGCGACCCAGATGCAAGGCTTGTCGACAACTTCGCACTGACCATTGTTCGTTCCGCCGCAGGGCCCATTACGCAAATTCTTGGGACAGGTTTGCGGACAAACATATTCCATGTAGCTGAGCACGCAATTGCCGCAAGCCTGGCAGCCAAAAAGGGGCGATTTGACGGCAAATTCGAATCGCTCCACGACGTGCGAAAGCCACGGCCTCTTATCAACGATTCGAAACAGGCGAACGAGAAAGCTTCGCAGCAGTCCGTCCTGGTTGACTGGAAAGAGCCTGGCCATCTGATCGAGTAAGCGTGGGAGCGGTCCGCGTTCCTTCGCCGGAGCAAAATTGCCCTGAAGGAAGTAGAAGCCATTTTTGGACGCGTAATTGAACTCTTCCTCCAACTCCTGCCATCGAGGATCCAGAGCTTCGGAGCGGCGGATGATCCATCGAACATGGTCAGCTTGGTGATCTCCGCCCAAATAAGCTCCGGCGTAACCGAGACCGCGCAAGACCGCCACCATTCGCGCGGCACGTTCGAGGCGGGCGGCTCTACCGTTGTCCGCTTCCTTTATCTCTGTGCGAATCTTTTCCAGCAGCTCGGGAGAGACCCAACATCCCGGCGGCTCCCCCTTCGACATCTTCTCCGCGGCTTTCCCGCTCAGCACATAAACGTTCCCCAAGACTGGCCGGTGGATGGCCTTTTCGTCCATGTATCTCTTGAGTTCGCGGAATTTTCGCATGTCGTAGCCGAGTTGCGTGATGACGCAATCGGCGCCCGCCGCGATTTTCTTCTGCAGCTTCAGATACTGGTAGGCGCAATCCGCTTCCGTGTACTTGAAGGGAGAAACCGCAACAGAAATCCAGAACGGCATCCCGCGCTGGCGTGCTTCATCAATGAGGCGCACGAGCTGGACGGAGTCCAGATCGAACACCGCGTCCGGAGGCTCGAGCCCCGCCGCCTTGGGGTAATCACCTGTCAACGCGAGAACATTTTCGATTCCCAGGGCATGCAGGTCTTCGAGGGTCCTCCAGGCGGCAGCGCCGTCGCGGCCGACGCAGGTCAAATGAATGTTGGGTGTGAGCCCACGGGCCCGTGCGGCGGTACCCACGCGGACGGGATCATGGCCGATGGCCCCGCCCGCATAACTGGTGATACTTCCGGCGACAACACCCGGCACTTGCGCCAGCTGCGAAGCGACTTCCAGGAGGCGAGCTTCGCGCGTCAAGCGGCTGGCGACCAGTTCCACGACGTAGCAGAATCGCCCGGCGCTCAGGGATTCGCGGAGTGGGTTTACCACATTCACTTCAGTGCTTCAGTTCCTTGCGTACCACACGCGTGCCTTCCACCATCGCGGTGAGTTTTGCAAAGGCAACGTCCCGCGAAAGGTGGAGCAGTCCACAATCGGGCAAAATGAACAGACGCTCCGCCGGGATCACTTCGAGGGCCTTGCGAATGCGCTCGGCAACCTGATCCGGCGTTTCCACGGCTTGTGTCTTCACGTCGATGACGCCGATGCCGACTTCGAATCGCGGAGGAAGTTCGCGAAAAATTTCCAGATCCTCGCCGCCGCGACGCGCAAATTCCAGTGTGAGCTGCTGAACTTTTGCCTCGAGAATTCCCGGGAGCAAATAGCGATAGCTTCCTTCCCAGGAAGGCTTGCCATAGCGGTTGCCATAGCAAATGTGGACGGCCATTTTCGCGTCGACACCTTCGATAAGCGCATTCAAGGCCTTGACCGCCCAGGGCAAATCATCGGGAAATCCGGAATAGTTCGGCTCGTCAATTTGAATGATGTTGGCGCCCGCTTTGGCGATGGCCCGGAGCTCGGGGTTCATCACGCGGGCGAGGTCCAGAGCGAAGTCCTGTTCGCTCGGGTAGTATTCATTGCGGATGCGCTTCGCCAGAGAATGTGGTCCAGTGACGCAGAATCTTGTTTCGCGATCGGTGTTTGCGCGCAGAAACTTGACGTCGTCCACAAGTCCCAGCGGCCCCATCGGAAGCTTTCCCAGCACTTTGCTGTCGTAGAAATCGTAGTGAAACTTCTTGGAGGTATGATCGATTTGTACGCCGGGAAGGCGTTCCGCGAAGTAATCAATCATGTTGTCACGGCGCAACTCGCCATCGGAGATGACATCGACGCCGGCCAGTTCCTGATCCTTGATCGCGGCTTTTACTGCGGTGTCGTGAATTTCGTCCAAGTCGCGGCGGCTGATGCGCCGGGCGTAGAATTCGGTCTTGAGCCGCTCGAGCCAGCCCGGCATCGAGTAACTGCCAACCACCGTTGTCGGAAGAAGGGGAAGCGCCATCACGTTACTCCCGCTGGGTACTGTACAAAACGGAGGTTCGCGAGCCTTGGCGGTAGTGAAATGGCGCAAAATGTAGATCATATCCTGCGCGTTCTCCCACTTCGCGCAGCAACGCGCCATTTACCCAGTTCACGATCGAGCCGTCCAGCTTTCCCGGCCCATGAAATCCTATCCGGTACTCATCGAAATTTGTGACAAAAATATCCTGCACTTGCAAGAAACCGCGCGGATGAAGCAAGGGAACCGTGTTTTGAAAACTCTCGAGCGCGCCCGAGCTCATATGAAATCGCACGTCGCTGGGCGCTTCCTCGAGAACTTCTTCTAACTGCTCCTGATGCAAACCGATGGGCAGGACGATATCAGGCAAGTCTTCCAGATGCACCAGGCGTTCCTCGAGGCGCAAGGCTCGCCAGATTTCCTGCCAAAAGGCTACGCCGCGTTTCCGGTCGACGAGATAGTCCGGACCGCCTTCGAGCAAGCGATCCACGGTCTTCGGGATGTCGGCTGGCGGGATTTGAAATTCCTCGCTGATCCGATGCGCCTGCAGCGCCGGGAGATAGGCCCGGACCTGAATCGAATAGAGCCTGCCGTCTCTGCGGGCGAACTCTTCGTCGGGAAGGTTGTCGTATACGTTGGTCAAGTGAATATGAAGAATCTTGTGCCGCAGAAATGCGAGACTTTTCATGGGATTGAGGGCATCCAGAACGATGAAGCTGCAAACGTTGAGATGATTCTTGACCGCCGGCCGTGAGCGGTCCAGAGTGGCTAACGAATAGTCGCCCAAGAGAAATTTCAGCCGCTGGTAATATTTGGTTCCACGCTCTTCATCGAGCGCGCGGAAGCGGTCCATCCAAAGGCCCGCGCGCTTCCCCATACCCACGCCGATTTCCAGGACGAAGATTTCTTCCGGCAATTGTTTGCGGCTCTCGAGGTCCCGGAGCAGGGTCCAAAAATCCGCAACACAGTCGGCCACGGCAGCAGGATGATTCGCATCCGACTTTCCGCCGGGCAATGCCTGCTCATATCCCCGCCCCGTGAACTCCTCCCAATCCGCCAAGCGATGCCAATAAAGGTTGTTGAATTTCCACGTGATGCTTTCGCGAAAGGACCGCAAGTCTTCCAGGAACACGCGGTCATGGCCTGGCGCGGGTGAATCTTCGCCCGTCATCGCCCGCAGAATTTCAGCCCGCAGCGTCGCCGGCGTCAGCTGCCGCAGGTCAATGTACATCTCGAGAGGAGAAGGTTGCCCGTAAGGATCCCTCTTGACCTTCGTTGTCATGACGCATTCCCGGAAATTCTTGCGGTACTGGATCCAGTCCAGGTGCACTCGCATGCGCGCAAACTGTTCCTGTTCGAGACGGCCTTCTTCCAACAAACTGTAAAGCGTATCAACCACTTCCTGCGTAGTGCTTGCGGCAGGTTTTCCTTGCAGATAGTTCAGTTGCAGAATCATGTCCGACAAGCCGCGCGCACGCTCACCTCCCGGCCGCGGAAAAGCCTCCGCTATACCGCTGCCAGCTGCTTCGCGAGCACGGATTTCACCGCGGCCACGATTTTCGCTTCATTCGGCAGCACATAATTCTCAAGGGGCTCGCTGAACGGAATCGACGTGTCGAGCGCAGTGACCATCTTCACGGGCGCCTTCAAGGCATTTCCGCAGTGCTCGGCTATTTCCGCAGCAATGATGGCTGCGGCTGAAGCATGCCGCGTCGCCTGATCCACCAGCACCAGCCGCCCCGTTTTCTTGACCGATTTTGCGATGGTCTCAACATCCAAGGGCGTAAGTGTGCGTGGGTCCACGACTTCGGCGCTGACGCCCTCTTTGGCGAGCAATTCTGCGGCGGCGAGGGACTTTTTCACCATCCAGCCGGTCGCCACAATGGTGACATCCGAACCCGCGCGCTTCACGTCGGCTACGCCGAATGGCACGACGTGCTCGCCTTCCGGAACCGGCCCCCTGTCCAAGGTGAGCATGTAATGGTGGAGATACACGACGGGATTGTCGTCGCGAACCGCTGCGGCCATCAATCCTTTTGCATCCGCCGCGGTGGAAGGCAGCGCAATCTTCAATCCGGGAATCCCCATCATCGCGTGGTACACGCAGTTCGAATGCTGCCCCGCCCAGCCGGCTGCGAACCCGTAGCCCGCCTTGAACACCAGGGGCACCTTCACCTGCCCGCCGGACATATAGCGAAGCCGCGGTGCCTCGTTGATTAGCTCGTCGAAGGCCACAAGCATGAATTCACTCATCCACAACTCGACGATTGGGCGCAGCCCGGTAATGGCCGCGCCCACGGCGACACCCATCTCCGCGGTCTCCGAAATGGGCGCGATTCGAACGCGCTTCTTGCCGAACCTTCTCAAAAGGGGGTCGCGTTCGGTCATCGCCAGGTTTTGCCCGTAAAACACCACGCTCGAATCGCGCTCCATTTCCTCGGCAATGGCCGCCGCAATCGCTTCGCCGTACATCATTTCGCGCGCCATGATCACCCTCCTACGCGTAGACGTGCTTGAGCGCTTCCGTATCAGTGGGAAGCGGGCTTGCTAAGGCAAATTGCACCGCATCTTCCATTTCTGCCCGGGCTTTTTCCTCGATGCGTTGCGCGTCTTCTTTCGTAAGGATTTTCTTCTGCAGCAATGACGCGCGGAATTTTGGAATCGGGTCATTTTTTATTGCGGCCGCGAACTCCGCCTTCTTCCCGTACACTTCCACGGCTTCATGTTCCGGGAATTGCGTGGGCACCGGCGGTACGGTAATGGCGTTGCCATGTGCGCTCAAGCGATGGAATTTCGCCTCAATCAGACTCGGCCCCTTTTCGCTTCTTGCCCGTTCCACGGCCTTCTGGACCGTCGCATACACTTTGAGTGGATCGGTACCGTCTACTGTTACTCCGGGGATACTGAAGGCCTGCGCTTTCTTAGACAGCGGATCGCCCGCGATGTAATTGGCGTCTTCCAGGCTGACGTGCGTGTAGGCCTGGTAATAGTTGTTTTCCAAAATGTAGACGATCGGCAGCTTCCACACTGCGGCAAGATTCAGCGATTCGAAGAACGCGCCCTGCTTCGTGGCGCCGTCCCCAAAAAAGCAGTAGATTACCTGGCCCGTGTCTTTTACCTGCGCCGTGAGCGCCGCGCCGGTCGCGTGCGTGATGGCCTGACCAATGATTCCTGACGTGCCGGGAAAATGATGCTCGGGGTCAGCCAGATGCATCGACCCGCCAAAACCTCCGCACAGCCCATCTTTCCGTCCGTAAATTTCCGCCATCATTTTTCGGGGCGGAGTGCCAAGCACCAGCGGATACCCGTGACAACGATAGCTGGGCATCGCTAAATCGTTGTCTTGTCGAGTGGCCAGTGCACCAACTATAGTGGCCTCCGCGCCATCGCCAAGATGCGTGTGACCGCGGATCACGCCGGGATGCTCGACAAACGTTCGCTTGACGCGGCTCTCGAACTCTCGAATCCGCACCATCTGTGTGTACATCCAGATCAGGCGGTCCTCCGTCAGCCCCTTTTTCTTTGCCATCGCGACCTCCCCATGCCTCAAAGTTCAGGCAATGTTTCTCCTCGTTCCCCGATGCAAGCTAGCGGATCGCCGACGGGAACTTCGGCGTCCGCACGCGCGATAATTTTCAAGATTACCCCGGCCACCGGGGAATCCAGCTCGTAATTCACCTTGTCCGTCTCTAGCTCCACAATTGGTTCGCCCTGTCTCACCTTACTGCCTTCTTTCTTGAACCAGCGCACCACGCGCGCTTTGGTGGTTGGGATGCCGCCGGATTTCGGTACTCGCAGGATGGTTACGATGTCAGTGCTCTCCTCGAAGGCTCCGCCCGATTCCCTCAATGCACCGCACGATCCACCTTTGCCCAGTATGGCTTTCGAATGGTCTTCTTGTCGGTCTTGCCCGTGGGCGTCTTGGGAATCTCGCGCCAGAATTCGACCGACTTTGGCACCTTTACGCTACCCAGCCGCACTTTGCAGTGCGCGATAATGGCGTCTTCCCCCACCGCATTTTGATCCCGAAGCACAACTATGGCCTTCACCGCTTCGCCCCATTTTTCATCGGGCACGCCGATCACGGCGCATTCACGCACTTGCGGCAGTTCCATAACGCACGCTTCCACTTCCGCGCAATACACATTGAAGCCGCCGGTAATGATCATGTCTTTTTTGCGGTCAACGATGTAGAAAAATCCGTCCTCGTCACGATGGCCCACGTCACCGGTGTGATGCCAGCCAAACGCGCGAATTTCTGCCGTCGCTTCCGGCAAATTGTAGTAGCCACCGGACACAAGAGCCCCGCGCGCCACAATTTCACCGGTCTGGTGCGGCGGCAGGAGCTTACCATGGTCATCCATAATCGCCAGCCGCACCGCCGGAGTGGACTTGCCACAGCTCCGCAAGCGCTCGGGATGGTCTCCGGCTGCGGCGGCGGCTACCGTCTTGGTGTCCAGATACGTCAGGTACATGGGCGCTTCCGTTTGCCCATACGACTGGCAGACGCACGGGCCAAAAACTTCCACAGCTTTCTTCAATTGGCCTGGCGACACGGGCGCGGCTGCGAGCAGCATTCTTCTCAGGCTGGAATAGTCGAATTCGCTCGCTCGCGGATGTTCGAGCATCATGTAGAGCGCCGTGGGAGGCAAAAAAATGTGCGTCACGTGATAGCGCTCGATATTCTGCAAAACCTCCAGGGCGTCAAAGCCGGGCATGACCACATTGGTTGCTCCCGACGGAAACATCGCAAAGGCCACGACTCCCGCGGCGTGTGAAAGCGGCGCAGTGCTGAGGCAAACCGGCAGAACGTCCTCGCAACGCAAACACAGGTTGGCGGTCTCGACCATCGTGCCCCAGGAGAGACTTGTAACCATCACACCTTTCGCAGGTCCAGTAGTCCCTCCCGTGGGCACGAGTCCCACAAGACGTTCCACATTTCCGTGCGCGTCGCCCCACTCGATCTCTTCTCCCTCCAGGCCTTGCTCGACGAAGGAATCGAGGGACGGGTCGCTGTCGATGTCCGCGTCCAAACAAATAAAATGTCGCAGGGAAGGCACTTGAGCCTTCATCTCCCGCACTTGCTCGCGAAACGCGCTGTGGTAGAACAGCCAGGATGTGCTCGAATAGTTCAGAAACTGGATATTCGCGTCTAGCGCGTTCCGGAAGTTGATGGGCACCCACACGCCACCGGCCCGCATAATGCTTACCATGCAAAGCAGGATCCTTGCGTCGTTCGCGGAAAAGATCGCAGCACGCTCCTCGCCGCGTAGTCCGCGCGCACACATCGCGCGCGCGATGTTATGACTGGCCTCTCGCAGTTGGCGGTAGGTGTATTGCGTAGCGCGATCGATGATCGCCACGCGGTCGGGAAATGCTTCCGCACCCTTGTCGAAATAATCGATGGCGCGCATCGCTTCCCGCCTTCTATGAACTGAAGTGTGCGCGCGAAAGGCCATGATTCTCGAGCGCTTGAAGAAGCTCGCGATGGCCGAAGGCTTCGCACGGCGAAGCAAATCCAACCTTGCGCGGCGGGGCGTAAGCCAGATGGTGCGCCGCAAACGCCTGCACTAATCCCGTTTGCCGGTAGGCGCAGGTTCCAAACATGGTGCACTGTGTGAACTTCATGCTCCCGCGCCCCAAAACCACGTCGATCGTACGGTGCAACTTTGTGTTTTCGCGGGGCGGCGTGCCCGGCTGCACGGAGCTGGCCATTTCCGAGAGGCGTCTTTCTTGCTCCTGTTTTGGCAAAGGCCGGATCTTCTCTTCAAAATGTTTTTCCGTCGCCGCCACCGTTTCCATGATCTGCCGGTCCAGCAACCCTCCAAGCGTTCTCACATTTGCCACCAGGGGATCATTCTTGAACCAGACGGGATGCGGGAAGCCACCCCATGGAAGCGCAAGTTGTGTCTGGATGCAGCTCGGCGCAACCACCTCATAGGCTTTTGCGCGCGGCCAGGGCTTGTACTGATTTTGCTCCAAATAATACGCTTCCGTGGAAATACCCGCGAAAATCGTTTGCGTCGAGCCAAATGTCGGTATGCCCTTGAACATCGACAGAATTTCCAGTGTGTCGATGCCTCCTACCTCCAGGCAAAGACGCACCGCGATATCGCTCGCCGAAGACATATACGCGGTCGCCGGCGCCGCAACCAGTCCCTTCTCGGCGAACTTCGCGCCCCAATTCTCCGCTACCTGCCGGACCCAAGTTTGTTCCCCGCTAATGTCCAGGTAATGGCACCCGGCTCGCAAGCTGGCCTCAATTACCGGTAGTCCATAGTAAATGAGCGGGCCGACGGTGTTGCATACCACCTTCGACCCGCTGAAAAGTTTTGTCAGTTCCTCGACCGTTCCCTGAACTTCCGCGACTTCGTAGTCTGCCGTCTCGATCCCAGGCACGCGGCTCAACACTTCTTGAACCCTTTTCTGATTCCGGCCCGCGGCAATAAAGGGCACGTTGTACTCCCGAAGGAACTCCGCAATCAGCCGGCCGGAAAAACCGCTCGCGCCACAAACAACCACGGGTCTTTTACACATTTGCGCCATTTCCTCGCAGGGATCTGCTTGACCGTTCATGACACCCTGGATAGCCAAGCGATTTTAGGCTAAAGTCTCTTTTTTGCCAGTAGGCACCTTATTGGTACCAAGGTACAGGAGTGGCACGATATGGATTCGAAGAATTGCCCCGTAACTCTCACCACGCACGTCATTGGGGGCAAATGGAAACCCTCCATCTTGTTCTACCTGGAGCGGCGCGTCTGCCGTTTCAGCGAGCTGCAGCGGTTTCTCGCCGGGCCGACGAAGAAAATGTTGACCCAACAGCTTCGTGAGCTCGAGCGCGACGACATCGTCCGCCGCAAGGTCTACGCCGAAGTGCCGCCCCGCGTCGAGTATTCCCTCACCAAACATGGGCAAAGCCTTCGCCCCATCCTTCGCCTCATGTCCTCCTGGGGCAAGAAACATCGCGCGCGTTACTGCGCCATTGGGAATTAGCGCCCTTGAGGTTTCCCTACAAGCGAGCGCCCGTTTCTTTTGACGCTGGAGTGGAATCGTTCACAGCGAAGGGTATCATGCAAAGGGAATCGGCCCTTTGATGGACATAACGAATGCATACGTCGCCTTGACAGGAATTTGTGTGAGGCTTAGATTGCGCGTCGCGGGCGGACGCTTGCGCGAGCTAGCACCGTCGAGCCAGACGAACCAATCGTGATCCGAATCGAGCCTTGCGGAGCAGCGAATGACGCACATTGCGGGATATCGCCGGCCTTACCCCGGAACGCAACCGAATCACTTGCATTCCCCGTACGTATCGTCCATTAAACGCGCTCCGCTTCGGCCTTTAGTGCACATCCCACACACGCTCACGGAAATAACCGGCCCGCAATTTGGAAGCGAATCGGTTGATCCTAAGGATTGTGACTTGACCCGGCAGCATGCGGGCGAACCGCTCGGCGAACGAATTGTGGTGAGCGGGCGCGTGCTCGATGAAAATGCGCGGCCCCTGCCACAAACGCTCATAGAAATTTGGCAAGCCAATGCTGCGGGCCGCTATTTGCATAAAGTCGATCAGCATGATGCTCCGCTCGATCCGAACTTCACCGGCTGTGGCCACGTTCTTACGGACTCGGAAGGGCGCTATCGCTTCGTCACGATTCGGCCAGGCAAGTATCCGTGGCGCAATCACTACAACGCTTGGCGACCCGCGCATATTCACTTTTCTGTCTTCGGGCCGGCTTTCGCCACGCGCTTGGTCACACAAATGTTTTTCCCCGGCGATCCTTTGCTTCCCCACGATCCCATTTTCAACTGCACAGCGGACGAGAAAGCCCGCAACCGGCTGATCTCCTTGTTCGACTGGGAAACCACCATTCCGGAGTGGGCCCTGGGCTATCGTTTCGACATTATTCTCAGCGGCCGGGAAGCCACGCCCTGGGAGGAATAACGTGAGCCTGCAAGCCACCACATCGCAAACTGTGGGACCTTATTTCTCCATCGGCCTCACGCGGCTGAAAAAAGTGGATCTTGCGGGGCCGGGAGTTGTTTCCGGAGAGCGGATTACCATCGAGGGTCGTGTGCTCGATGGTGACCGCAAACCGGTGCCCGACGCCATGATCGAGATCTGGCAAGCGAACAGTCACGGAAAATACGCGCACCCCGAGGATGACCAAAAGAAGCCGTTGGAGCCTGACTTCCAGGGCTTCGGAAGAATTCCCGTTGATGAGAACGGGAAATTTTCCTTTACGACGATTAAACCCGGTACCGTTCCGGGACCAAACGGAAATCCGCAAGCTCCGCACATTGCCGTTTCTGTTTTCATGCGCGGACTGCTGCGCCGTTTGGTGACGCGCATTTATTTTCCCGACGAGCCCGCCAACGCGGGCGAATTTGTCTTGAATCTCGTTGAACCGGAGCGACGCACGACGCTCATCGCAAAAAAAAGCGTAAAGCAGATCGGCACGCTTGAATGGAACGTCATTCTGCAAGGACCGGACGAAACCGTCTTTTTTGACATCGGCCTCTGAAGCGTGTCTCGGCCGCGCAAGGCAGATTTCATGACACGGCCTACGAAAAGTCAGGCGCTCACGACGGCTGCTCCGCCCCAGACGCGCCGTGCCGTGCTCACAACCAACTTCAACTTCGCCCATTGGCAGTCTTCGCTGATCAAGTTTCCTTCCGCCGTGGAGGCAAAGCCGCACTGCGGGCTCAGCGCCAAATTCTCCAGCGGAACATGCTGCGCGGCTTCCTGGATGCGCTTTTCCAGCACGTTGGGATCTTCCATTTGTGGAACCTTTGAGCTCACCAACCCCAGTACAACCGTCTTTCCTTTGGGGATGAACCGCAGCGGCGCAAAAGTGCCTGAACGTTCATCATCATACTCGAGCAGGAAGCGGTCCACCTCGAGCGTTCCAAACATTTTCTCCGCAATTCGATCGTAGCCGCCCTCCGCATACCAATGGCTGCGATTGTTGCCGCGGCAGAGATGAATGGCGAGCGTTACGCCTGGACGGCGCGCGGCCTTGAAGCAGGCGTTGTCGGCATTGATCGCTTCGTCGAGAGCCGTTTCCGGGTTCATCTTTAGTTCCGTGCGAATCCACTCGCGCCATTTGGGATCCATGTAATAGCTGTAGCGCGGCGCATCAATCTGAATGTAGCTCACGCCTTCTGAAGACAGTTTGGAAAGATCGTTCTTCATGATTTCCACGATGTCCGAGAGGAGCTCGGAATGATTCTTGTAGACTTTGTCGGTGACGCCGGATTTGAACGAGATGGCCGGGAATTGCGTTGCGCTCGGAAGAGTCATCTTGATGGCTACCGTGCAGTTCTCTTTCAGGAAAGGCAGCTCATGTCCGGTGAGCGGCCGGGTTTGGCGCAGCTTCTTGGTTACAATGCCGGTCACGCTCGCTACTGGAGCGGCTTCCTTTTCCCCAGCTTTCCACTCTCTCGGCACCGCATCGCTCATATCGAAGCCTTCCACCGCGTCGGTAAAATCACTCATGAAATTGCGCCGGCGCAGTTCGCCATCGGTGGCAAGCGCAAAGCCCAGCTCTTTCTGTTTGCCGAGGATGCGCTGTATGTGCAGATCCTCAAGCCTGCGCAACTGCTCTCGATCGAGCGCCGTATTGTTCCGGGCTTCGAGCAGTTCCGCGGGCCGCAAAAAGCTTCCCACGTGGTCGGCATGAAATTTGGCTGACATTATTCCCTTACCTCCTGCGAAAGCGCATCATACAAAATATCGGATCTCTGTTTCACCCGGTCAAAGAGGCAAGAGTCAAAGGGAACCAGGGAACTCTCGCGTAACCCGCTTTCCTGGCTTGAGGTCAAGAAACAAAAATCAGCATTTGAAGGCATCACGGCCGGCTTATTCATGGTTGGTACCCTTACTGGTACTTGAGATTTCTGTTGAACCCACTCCTAAGGCTCGATTGACAGCGAGATACAAGGAGAGTAAGCATGTCCCAGGCCGGACGAAAATCCGGCGCGCGACTCCCACCGCTCCGTGGCTGGAGGTTCCGATGAATCGCTGGGCTCGTTGTGGTTTGCTTTTACTCGGTGCGATGTTCTTCTTCACGGGCAGCCGGATTCCGGCGCAGGAAAAAGAGAAAACGGTGAAAAAGACCCCAATCCAAAATACGTCGCCTGCTTCAGGCCAAGAAATGTTCCAGTCCTATTGTGCGGTTTGCCATGGCAAAGACGCCAAAGGGGCAGGGCCCGCCAGCGAGGCCCTGAAAACCACACCGCCAGACCTGACTACCCTTGCTAAGCGGCACGACGGAAAGTTTCCCGTGGACTATGTGAATAGCGTTCTGCGAAATGGCATCAAAGCGCCGGCGCACGGGAGCAGTGAAATGCCAGTATGGGGACCTCTTTTGCGCACGGTGAGCGGAGGGGATGAAGCTATTGTCGAGATGCGCATTCGCAACCTGGTCCGCTACGTCGAGTCTCTGCAGGCAAAATAAGCGCTGCCATCACGCCCTGTTTGCTGCTCGGCATCCATTTCTGGCTCAGGCGTCTCGTCCGACGGAGTAAGTCGCAAAAGTGAAGTACAGTTGCGCAAACTCCTGCCAGCGACAAGCGTGTCCAGTTGAACAACGAGGAGTGTCGGCGAAGAGCTCGAGGTGGATAGGCCCAGTATGACCAAATCTTTCTATGGCTGGAAACTGGTCGGCATCCTCTGGTTTCTTGATTTTCTCAACATGGGATTCCCTTACTACGGGGGAACCGTCATCAACACGTACATGCGAAATGACATCGTCATGAGCCGGAGTATGTACGGCCTCGGATTCACGCTGCTGAATCTCTTTGTGGGCCTTCCTTCCTTGCTGGTTGCAGCCGCGATTCTGCGTTGCGGCATCCGCTGGACCTTTGCGCTTGGTTCTTCTCTGATTCTCGCTGGAGCTCTGTGGCTCTGTTTGGTCGCGACGCGGCCGTGGCATTACCTTTTGGGGTTTGGAGTGCTCGTCGGAACGGGAATCAGCTTTGGCACCATCGTTCCCGCGGCGACTGTCGTCACTCGCTGGTTCGTGCGCTACCGCGGCAGGGCCATGGCGGTAACGCTGAGCGCCTCGGGATTCGCGGGCTTCTTCGGGGCGCCTCTCATCAACCGCATCTTAGCCGCGACCAGGGGGAACTGGCGCCTCGCTTGGCTCGTTGTGTCCGCGGTCACCATTCTGTCTGGCATCTTGGCCTTGCTCTTCGTGAAGGAACGCCCGGAAGACCTGGGCCAAGTTGCCGACGGCCGCATAATCCCGACCAGATCCGTCAGCCCCATAGTCGCTTCTTCGCTGGTTACTACATTCCCGTGGACCACGCGCCAGGCGTATGGCACCCCCGCTTATTGGATGATCGTCATCGCCGGCATCGCTTCGCAGTTCCCATTCTTTTTTTTCGTTGCCCACGGGCTGTTGCACCTCAAAGGGGCGGGCATTTCATCTGGCGATGCCGCCTGGGCAATGGGTTTACTTAGCATTGCCGCCGTAGGCGGCCGTTTGATCGGAGGATGGCTGATGGACCGCTTGACGGCGCGCTTGGCTTTTGCGTTCGGGCTTGGCTGCTACCTGATTGGCTCCGCCCTTGCGCTCCGTGTTGGTCCAAACGCGCTCGGGAGCGCTTTCCTGGCAGCCATTTTTTACGGCACGGCATTCGGCTGGACCTTCATCTGCTTGAACACTTCAACCGCGCACTTTTACGGCCCCGCGGCTTTCCCCACGCTGAATGGCACGGCAATGCTCCTCACTGCGGTTTTCTGCTCACCCGCGGGCTTCATCGGTGGAAAGCTGTTCGACCTTTACGCAAGCTACACGGCGGCCTTCGAAATCAATATGATCCTTGCTGGTGGAGGAATCGTTGCGCTGCTCTTCGCCACCATGCCAGTTCCCCCAGAACGCGCCGCAAAAATCCCTGACGCCGAGGTTGCGCCTGCGAGTTGAGGGAGCCTTCCCGAAACCAGGAGTTGCTACTTATGAAACAAGAGATCGAGCTACTTGCATCCTATTGGACGCTTGCCGGCGGAGCTGAGCCTCACACTGACCGCGAACACAGCGCTTTCGAATTCCGCGATCGCGTGGAAGCCGCCGCGAGAGCGGGATTCAAAGGCTTTGGCATCTGGCATGCCGATTTGTATCACACATTGGAAAGCAGAAGCCTCGAGGACATGAAGCAAATCCTCGACGATAACGGCATGAAACGTATCGAGCTCGAGTTTCTGCGCGATTGGTTTCGTGACGGCGAAGAAAAGAAGCAATCCGATCTCGAGAAGAAAAAACTTCTCGACGCCGCCTGTGTTCTCAACGCCCACCACCTGAAGGTCGGCGATTTCGAGCGCAAAATCACCCCCATGCCGCGTTTGATTGAATCTTTCGCCGCCTTGTGTGCGGACGCCGCGGAGCAAGGAATCACTATCGGCTTCGAAGTCATGCCTTTCGCCATGATCGATACGCTCAAAGACTCCCTCACCATGGTTCAAGGGGCGGGCGCAAGAAACGGCGGCATCATTCTCGACCTCTGGCACATTGCAAAAATGCGCGTCTCTTACGAAGAGCTATCCCGCATCCCTGCAAAATATCTTGTCAGCGTAGAACTTAACGATGGCACGTTCGAAGCGCCTTGGAGCCTGCACGAAGACACGATCAATCACCGGCGGTTTTGCGGCGAAGGCGAATTCGACGTGAAGGGCTTTATCAAGGCCGTCGAGAAAGCGGGTTACACAGGTCCGTTTGGAATCGAAGTTCTCTCGCAGGAACTTCGTCACAAATCTTTGGAAGAAATCGTCACGAGAGCCTTCCAAACCACCATCGCTCAATTTGGTAGCTAGACCCTCCGTCTCGCGAACCTCTAGCGGTTCTCCGCCTTTATCTCCGCGGCGGATTGATTTGCGCGAAAAATCAGGTACGCGCGAATCGCTTCGGCGTCTGGCTTCGAAAGCTCCTTGGAGAACGAAACCATGCCAAAAGATTTCCGCGAGCCGCCAAGGATCACCTCCTCCCACCGGGCGTTCTCGAGCGCCTCTGAATAGCGCAGATCGGGCAGCACACCACCGCTTACCCCCACATCGCCGTGACAACCGGAGCAGTAACGCTGGTAAAGTTCCTCGCCTCTTCGCACGACCGCTGTGCTCGCAGTCGCGCGCGGCGGCTTCAATAGCGGTTGCGCAGCCTGTGGCAGCGGCGGCAAGCTCTGCTCCCCATCCAGTTTAAAAGCCAGCACGCGGCTGACGTTCTGTGCTCTTCCGGATTTCAGCGCAATTTCTCCCGTCGCTAGAGGAAAAACGCCTCCCCAGCCAACGACCACGGCGACGAACTGTTCTCCGCTAACGGTATACGTGACGGGCGCGGCTACGACTCCGCTCTGCGCGTCAGCCGACCACAGCTTCTCGCCGGTCGCTGCGCGATACGCTTCGAGATTTCCTTGCGCCGTGCCTTCAAAGACAAGATTCCCGGCTGTCGAAAGAACCCCGCCGTTCACAGGACTCGTCCGTTCCACGCGCCAAACTTCTTTCTGCTCGACGGGATCCCACGCCGAGAGGTGCCCCTTGATGCTGTTGAGGATGTTCCTCTTGACCTCCGGCTGCTGCGGCAAGCCGGCGGCGACGAAATCCGTCGCCGTATTCATGGCCAATTCCTTTTCTTGGAAATGCTCGTCGGACTTGTAGAAGAAACCCGCGTCCTGCACAGGGAGGTAGACCAATCCTGTCATCGGACTGTACGACATCGAGTGCCAGCTATGCCCGCCCAGCGGACCTGGCGCCATTGCGACTCCCTTGTCTCCCTTCTTATACCGCACACCCGCGCGCTCGATGGGGCGCCCTGTCTTCAAATCGATTCCGTCTGCCCATGTGACCTCCGTGTACGGCCTCGCGGAAATCACTTCGCCCGTCGCGCGATCCAGCACATAGAAGAATCCGTTTTTTGGCGTATGCAGCAACACTTTTCGCCGAGCGCCGCCAATTGTGAGATCCGCGAGAACGATCTGCTCCGCCGAATCGAAGTCCCAAGTATCGCCTGGCGTTTCCTGATAATGCCAGACGTATTCGCCTGTGTCTGGTTTGATCGCCACGACCGAAGAAGTGAGAAGGTTGTCTCCGCCGTTCGGGCTTCGCGCGCTCCTGTCCCAGAAAGTTCCGTTGCCAGTGCCGAAATACAGCAAATCCAGGTCCGGATCGTAGGCCATCGATTCCCAAACCGTTCCTCCGCCACCTAGCTTCCACCAGGTTCCCGTCCAAGTCTTCACAGCCTTTTCGAGGATTGGCGCTTCGAACGGTTTCGCCGGATCGCCCGGCACGGTGTAGAAGCGCCAGGCCAATTTCCCGGCTTCCGCATCGTACGCAGAAATGTAACCCCGCACGCCCATTTCCGCTCCGCCGTTTCCGATCAGCACCTTGCCTTTCACAACGCGCGGCGCGCCCGTGATCGTGTACCGAAATTCTCGGTCAATCGTCAGTGTTTCCCACACCACCTTTCCCGTCGCGGCGTCCAGCGCCGCAAGCCGTCCGTCCAAACTGCCGACAAAGACTTTTCCCCGCCAAACCGCCACGCCGCGATTCACGACGTCGCAGCACGCATTCACCGCCCACTCCGGCGGCACCTTGGGATCGTAAGACCAGAGCTTCTCCCCGGTTGCTGCTTTCACCGCAAAAACCTTGCTCCAAGCCGTCGTGAAGTACATCACGCCGTCGACGACGATGGGCGTCGCTTCCTGACCACGCCGCACGTCGAGGTCCACATACCACGTCAGTCCCAGCCGCCCCACGTTTTGATCATTGATCTGCTTCAATGGACTAAAGCGCTGCTCACTGTATGTCCGCCCATGGCTCATCCAGTTCCCCGGCTCCTTGTCAGCATGCAGAATTCGTTCGCTGTCTACACTGGCCGGAGATTTCGCCGCTCCTTGCGGATCGCCACCTCCTAATTTCGAATGGCAGCCGGCAACGCCCAACAGCGTAAAGCCAATCGTGACAACCGAAAATGCTCTTCGACTCATGCTCTCTCCAGCCCACCTACGATGCGCCCAACGTGTTTCGCGCGGTCCTTGTACGGCAGGCTTATCCCGCCATCTTGCTTACCGCAAGGGCCGTTACACTTTAGCCCTCCGAGTGCGGTCGAAGGGACGCTGCTTCCCACCTCGGCACCCAGTCTGTACTTAAATCCCACACGCGATGCATTTTGAATGGCTATTTCTGCCCGTAGAATACTTCTTCCGCGATACGAAACGCAGCGTTCGCCGCGGGTACACCGCAATAGATCGCCGTTTGCAGCAGGACTTCGCGAATCTGCTCGCGCGTCACACCGTTGTCGACCGCCGCCCGCAGGTGCATGCGAAGTTCTTCTTCGCGGTTCAGCGCCACCATCATCGCCACCGTAAGCATGCTGCGCGTCTCTGTTGGCAGGCCCGGCCGCGTCCAGATTTCTCCCCATGCGTACCGCGTGATCAGATCCTGGAACGCTTCGTTGAATTCGTTGCGGTTCTTGAGCGCCGCATCCACGTGAGAGTCGCCGAGCACCGCGCGCCGCACTTTCATCCCCTCTTCATAGCGCTGGCGTTCGTCCATTGGCCCTCCTCACGCTTCGAGAAATGCGCTAACTTCGGCGGTGAAGTGGCTGGCATCCTCGATATTGCACAGGTGCGCCCCAGCAATCTCTGCGTATCGCGCGGCGGAAATGTGTTCGGCGAGGGAGCGCAAATCAGCCGGCGGTGTCGCGGGATCATGCGACCCCGCGATTGCCAGCGTGGGAGCGCGAATGCCGCTGACCTTGCCGCGAAAGTCAAAGTCCCGCACTGCCGCGCAGCATGCCGCGTAACCCTCCGGCTTCGTTTCCTCAAGCACCTTCTTCGTCGCCGCCACTGTCGCCGGATTTTTCTCGCGGAACCCGGCCGTAAACCAGCGTTCGATTGCCGCCGCGGCTACAGGCTTCATGCCTTCTTTCTTCACTGTCGCAATGCGCGTGTTCCACATTTCCGCGGTGCCGATCTTCTCGGCCGTGCTGCAAAGAATGAGCTTGTCCACCCGCTCCCGAACATGGATTCCTAGCCACATGCCGATCATCCCTCCCATGGATAATCCGCAAAAGTGAACGCGCGCCAAATCGAGCGAATCCAGCAGGTTGACTGCATCTTTTGCGAGCTGATCAATCGAATACGGCCCCCGCGTCAGGGAGCTTTGTCCGTGTCCGCGCGTGTCGTAGCGCAGGATTCGAAACTTATTCGCCAATGAAGTCGCTTGCGGATTCCACATCGCATAGTCTGCGCCCAGCGAGTTCGAAAAGAGCACCACTGGCGCGACTTCCGGGCCTTCCAGACAGTAATGGATTCGCGCGTCCCCAAGTTCAGCAAAGGGCATGGCGTCTATTCTCTTCGCTCGGAAAGTGCGGTACGGCTCGCAGCAACCACTCGTCGAACATATTCTTCTGCCGCCCCCAGGTATTTTCGTGGGTCAAACAAGCGGTCCAACTCGGCCGCCGAAAGCCGCCCCGTGATTTTCGGATCGGCGCTCAAAGCGTCTCGCAAATTTCGCCTTTCGCGCACCGCCCGGGCGCACGCCGATTGCACGATTTCGTGTGCTTCCGCCCTGGTCATTTTCTCGGCGAGCGCCATGCTTACGGCTTCGGCATAAATCAAGCCGTCCGTCAGGTCGAGGTTCTTCTTCATGCGCTCCACGTCAATTTCCAGTTTTGGCGCGATCGTGGCCAGGTGGTGAAGCGCGCCAGCAGTCAGCTGCACAATTTCCGGCAGCGGCTCCCATTCCGCATGCCAACCGCCCAAGCCGCGCTCGTCCTCTTGCATCATCGAAGCAAGCAAGCCGGCAACCAGGGCCGGCACGCGCAGCGCCGCTCCGAGCATCACCGCACAGCTCACGGGATTGCGCTTGTGTGGCATCGTCGAAGACCCGCCCCGCCCCTCTTCCGCAGGTTCGAGAATTTCCGCCACTTCCGTTTGCATGTGCAGCGCAAGGTCGCGCGCGATTTTTCCCACGGTTCCCGCGAGCATTCCCAAGGTTGCGCCAATTTCCGTTATGCGATCGCGATTGCTGTGCCACGCCAGCCGCGGCAACCCAAGTTTCAGTTCCGCAGCGAGTGCCTTCGCGACCTCCGGTCCGCGGCTCCCCAGAGCGGCGAGCGTACCAACCGCTCCCCCAAATTGCAGCACCAGACAGCGATTTCCCGTTTCCTCCAGCCGCTGGCGATGCCGGCCGAAAGCGTCGAGCCACGCCGCAATCTTCACTCCGAGGGTAGTGGGCAAGGCATGCTGCATCCAGGTGCGCCCGGCGATCAGAGTGGCACGATGTTGTTCGGCTAATGTCGCAAGCGATTCGACCAGCCCGTTTAAATCGCCCTCGAGCAATTCGAGCGCTTTCCGCAACTGCAGGACCCGGCCGGTGTCGACGGCATCCTGGCTGGTCGCGCCCCAATGCACAAAGCGCGCCGCTTCCTTGTTCTTCGCGGCAACCAACGTGGTTAGTTGCTTCACCAGCGGAATCGCGAGATTTCCGGCCCGCGCCGCGCCTTGCGCCAAAGCGGCGTGATCGAACAGCTCCGCTTTACATTGAGCCGCAATTGCGGCTGCTGTCTCGGCCGGCATTACGCCGGCGCGCGACTCCGCTCGCGCCAGCGCGGCCTCAAAATCGAGCATCCCTTGCAGCGTCGCTCGATCTGAGAATACCGCGTCAACCGCCGCCGACCGGAACAGGGAATCAAGCAGATCCATGCGATGAGTGTACGCTCCCGGCAATGGAACAGAAGCATTTCGGCCCAAAAGATGGAAACGTAGCGACGTACCTTCAGCGCGGTCGCCGCTTTGCCAATTTGCGGTAAAGAGGGTAGCGAAAACTCGCTTGACAGTCGAGACGCCTGTTCCTAACATCGCGCTTGCCGGAATGCGACAGAGCCGCTCTCTGTCAGCGGAACATCGCTGCGAACCGGTATTCTTTTTCCTTGCTGTATGGACGAGCTTGTTCACCTCAATCGCCGCAAACTCCTCAAGGCTACAACTGGCTTCCTCGCTGGCCTGGTCATCCCTGGAGGTCCATTGGCCAGGATCGCTCGCGGCCCCGCCTGGGCCGTCGACCTGACCTCGCTCACTAGCGCAGAGGGCGCGACGCTTTTGGCCATGGCGCGAACCCTGATGCCCCATGACAAGCTCGACGACGCGGCTTATGCTCTCGTGATTCGGGCCATTGACGCCGACGCGAGCAAAGACGAGAAACTTCTTAAGACCCTCCGCGAAGGCATTGCCAACCTCGGTCCGGACTTTGCAAGGAACCGAGAGAGCACACGCATTGACGTGCTAAAGAAATTCGAATCTTCGCCCTTTTTCCAGACAATGCGCCTGAGAACCGTCCAGATCCTCTATTCCTCTTCTTTGGCCTACGCCTACTTTGGCTACGAAGGCGAAGCATTTTCAAAGGGCGGCTATCTGCTTCGCGGCTTCAATGATTTGCGCTGGCTGCCGGAAGTGCCGCTAGAAGACAGCGGTCCCATGCCGGTTGGCGGTGACTCGCGGGGAAATTAGAGATGGCGAGCATTGACCTTCGTGACGACAGCCCTGTGGTTATCATCGGCTCCGGCGCGGGCGGCGCCACGCTCGCCCACGAATTGACTCGCCGCGGAATCAAAGTCGTTCTGCTCGAGGCGGGCAAGCGGCAATCGCTCGAAACATTCTCCCAAGTCCCCAGCGAAGCCTTCGGTCAACTCACCTGGCTCGACCCTCGAACGCAGAGCGGCACCTGGGGCGTGGCGCGTGACTTTCCCGCTCTCCCTGTGTGGCACTGCAAAACCGTCGGGGGCACTACCGTCCATTGGACTGCGTCCTGCCCGCGGCTTCAGGCGTGGGAGCTCCGCGCAAAAACGATTTACGGCGACATCGCCGGCGCTTCGCTGATCGACTGGCCGATCTCATACAAAGAACTCGAAACCTATTTCGAGATCGCGGAGCGCCGCCTCGGCGTCACGCGCCGCAACGGCGTTCCTGGTCTGCCCGCTTCGAACAATTTCAAAGTGATGCATGCGGCAGCGAAGAAGCTCGGCTACCAGCAAGTTCACACGGGGCATCTGGCGATCAATTCGCGCGCATTCGACGGGCGCAGTTTTTGCATTCAGCAAGGCTTTTGCGTGCAGGGCTGCAAAATCGGCGCGAAGTGGAGCGCGCTGTACACGGAAATTCCCCGCGCCGAAGCCACCGGCAATCTCGATCTGCGCGTCAAATCGACTGCCATTCGAATCGAACACGGAGACACCGGGCGAGTAAACGCCGTGGTCTATCGCGATGGCCAGGGCCGCGAACACCGGCAAAAGGCCCGCGCTGTTTGCGTCGCCGGCAACGCCATCGAGACCCCGCGGCTCCTGCTGCTTTCTTCCTCCCTAAAATTTCCGCAGGGTCTCGCCAACTCTTCCGGACAAGTCGGCAGGAACTACTGTCACCACATTACCGGATTCGTTTGGGGGTTTTTTGAACAGCCTGTTTACTCCTGGCGCGGCGCGACCATCGCGGGCGTCGTCGAGGACGAACTCATCAACGAACCCAAACGCGGCTTCGCCGGCGGTTATCGCATGGAGCTGGTCACACTCGATCTGCCAACCTTTCCTCTCGTTGGCCTACCCTACGGTTGGGGCCGGGACTTTACTTCCATTATCGAAGACTACCGGAACATGGCGGGCATGTTCATCAATGGCGAGGACCTCCCGCGTTCCGACAATCGCATCACCCTGGACCCTATTGTAAAAGATGCATTTGGTTTGCCCGTGGCCCACATCCACGTGGACGATCACCCTAACGATCAAGCGCTCCGCAAGCATGCGCAAGCACAAATGTCCCGGATGTACGAGGCGATTGGTGCTAAGCGCCTTGTGCTCGGTCCGACTCCACCGGCAACGCACAACATGTGCACGGCGCGCATGAGCGCAGATCCGCGCAACGGCGTAACGAATGCATGGGGCCAGACACACGACATCAAGAATCTGTTCATCTCCGACGGCAGCGTCTTCGCTACCGCCGGCGCGGCGAATCCCACGCTGACCATTGTGGCTCTGGCGCTGCGCCAAGCAGAGTACATCGTGCGCGAGATGAAAGCGCACAGCATCTAAGCCGGCGGATTACAGAGCTCCTGTCCAGCGGAACTTGGTCGGAAACCCTATCCACGTTCTGTCGCTCGAGGATTCACAGCGGAGAGCTCACGCGCGACACCATCCCAAATATTCGCTGGAACGAGTACTTCGCCGCGGAATAGCGCACGAGCGGTGCGAATCAGGCTTGAGCGGACTACCTTCAAACCGCCGCTTCCTTCCTCCACCGCAATTTCAAGCAAAAACTCGCCGCTGGGATGCTCGACCGAGATCCGCTTCATGGGCCCTTCAGGAATGGACACAATGCCCCGGGCGACCGAACCGGGTAGCACACAGGCGGTTCCGACCGTCACCGCACCCAAAACTCCTATGGCCGCGTGGCATTTGTGCGGGATGAAGGTGCGCGTGGCGACGTGCCCCCCGCTCTGCGGTGGCGCGATCAAAGTCATCTTTGGAACAACCTTTGCGCGCACGTCGCCCAACCCCATGCGTTCGCCCGCAATAATTCGAATTTCTTCGAGACGAGCCTTGAACTTCTTATCGGCATCGAGTTCGGCGGGAGTCTCATACCCGGATTTCCCAAAATACTCGGCACGCAAGAGGGCCACAGGCATACCGTTGTCGATTAGTGTTGCCTCCATCCCGTCAAGCTCATCAAGCGAGCGGCCTGTTGGCAAGAGCGCGCCGCACACCGCGCCGGCGGTATCAAGAAAGTCGATACGGATTGCGGCCGAGGTGCCAGGCACGCCTGCAATGGTAGCTTCGCCTTCGTAGGTAACAACGCCGCTAGGTGTCGGCACGTGCGCGATGGCGACGTTTGCCGTGTTCACCATGTAGATTCTGACAGGCGTGACCGGATCGCGCGACACGACGAGACCCCGCTCAATCGCAAAGGGGCCAACCCCAGCGAGCATATTCCCGCAGGTGGGAGTCACATCAACAAGCGGCCGGTCGATGGAAACCTGCGCAAAGAGATAATCCACATCGGTTCCCGGCCGCCGAGAACGAGATACGATGGCCACTTTGCTGGTGAGAGGATCGGCGCCGCCAATGCCATCGATCTGGCGCACATCGGGAGAACCCATTACCGCGAGCAACACGCGGTCTCGCAACTGTTCATCGCTCGGGAGGTCGCTTGCGACGAAAAAGGGTCCCTTGGAAGTCCCGCCCCGCATTAGCGTACAGGGAATGGAAGCTTGCGATACCTGACCCATGGGGTCACCTCCCTTCACGCGTACTCCAGGCCAAGTTCCTTAACCTTTGCCCGCAGGCCGTAAATGTCCAAGCCGAGTTCCCCGCGCGCAAGGCGCTCACGAGTCGCTTCTTCTTTGCGAACCCTCGCCTCTGACGCGTCAGCGACTTCGCGCGCGACGGACCGCTTCACCACCACGACTCCGTCATCGTCAGCGACGATTACATCGCCGGCCTCGATCGAGGCGCCCGCGCACGCCACGCCCACGTTCACGGACCCCAGCGTAGCCTTGACTGTTCCTTGCGAGCTCACGGCGCGGCTCCAGACGGGAAACTTCATTTCTGTCAGCGACCGAACATCACGACATCCCGCGTCGATGATAAGCCCCTTCACGCCGTGCGCCCGCAGAGAGGTAGCGAGCAACTCGCCAAAATAGCCGTCTGTGCATGGGGACGTCGGTGCGACCACAAGGATATTTCCCGGGCGGCAGACTTCAACCGCAACGTGGATCATCAGATTGTCCCCCGGCGGCAGGGACACAGTGACGGCTGGGCCGGCAATTGCCGCCCCGGGAAAAATGGGGCGCAGATAAGGCGCGAGCAATCCGCAACGCCCCTGCGCTTCGTGAACCGTCGAAACGCCATACTTTTCAAGCGCCGCCACCGCATCTGAGGGAGGCTGCTGCACGTTCCGGACGACCACGGGTTTGTTCATCGCAGCTCCTCCGTAACTTGCGGAAACACACGCTGGTATGCTTCTCCGTACTTGATGTTCTTATTCGAGTTGCGCGAGGCCTGTGCGCCGCGCTGCAAGGCCACGCGCTCGTAATAATGCCAGAGATGTTCCTGAGCATTCATTTCCTGAAACGCTGCGTATTTCTTGGGCCACACAGGAGTGATATCGAGCAGCACTTGCGGTTTCCATTCGCACTGCTCGGGTTGATGCGGCTCGAACAGGAAAACGGGTGGAGCGCCGATTACAGGCGTGCCCGGCTCGTGTCCGTGAGCCTGGGCCACGATACGAGCTTCCTGCGCCAAATGGGAGGCAAGCGGGTGGTCGAAATTATAGGGATCTTCGAGCGCGTGCGTGAGAATGAATTCGGGACGAATTGTCCTGTAAAGCGCCGCCAGTTCATAAAGAACGTTGTCTTGTGCTCTCATAGGGTAGTCGCCCAAGTCTAAGAAAATCGTCTTCGCGCCAAGTATTTCCGCCGCGCGTGTAGCTTCCTGTTTTCGGTCGGCCTTAACCTTTTCCATCGTCATCCCAGGCTGCCGCCAGAGTTTCGCGGATTCGCCTCTTTCGCCGAAAGAGAGACAAACCACGGTCACCTCCCAACCGCGCTCGGCGTAGAGCGCGATTGCCCCTCCGGCTCGCCAGACAAAATCGGCGGAGTGCGCGCTTACGACCAGGGCCGTCTTCTTGTCAGACATGATTCTGCGCCTCTTAACTGTAGATATTAGAAAGGCTCGTGCGAGCGCTTGAGCAAGGTCGCGAGGTAACGCCGTCGCGCATCTGTCCCATGCCAGAGTCGCGTCATACCTTGGTGACCACTTCCACGGGAGGCGTGCCGTAGGTGTGAAACGATTCAATCGTCTTGAGACCCCATGCCTGACCTTTCTTGCGTTCCGCCTCGCTCCAACGAATCGGCTTCCAGTCCGGGGCAAGAATCAGCCGCGCGCCCGAATTCGAGATTTCCACGCGATTGCCGCCGGGCTCGTAGACATATAAGAAGAACGTCTGCTGGATGGCATGTTTGTGCGGACCGGTCTCGATAAACACCCCATTCTCCAGACAGATGTCTGCTGCTAAGAGCACCTCTTCCCGGCTGTTGACCGCGTAGGTGATGTGATGCAGCCGCCCCTTGGTGCCCGTATGGTCGCGCGTGTAGGCAAAGTCGTAGCTCTTGTTCGTGCAAGTCATCCAGATAGCCGCTTCCGAGCCGTCATCCATCACGATTTGCTCGGTCAAGCGAAAGCCGAGGTATTTCTCGAAAAACTCGCGATTAGCCGCGATGTCCACGGCGAGACCGTTCCAATGATCCAGGCGGCGCACGTTGATGCCGCGCGCCGGGAACCGCTGCGCCTGGTTTTTCAGCGCTGGACGCAACTCGGGTGGCGGTTGATACCACTGTGTTTCGTTATAGAGCTCGATCTTATGCCCGTCCGGGTCTTGGCAGAGGAATGCCGGGCCGTGCGCCAGGTCACCGCTCGTCCAGCCGATGTCGAAGCCCGATCCTTTTAAAGCGGCTACGCGGCCTTCGAGGGCTTGCGGGCTGCGGGTACGATAAGCCACGTGGCCCAAGCCTGGCAGCCTCGACGCCGTGAGCTTCAAGGAGTGGCGCTCATAGTCGTCATACGCATGCAAATAAACGGAGTCGCCTTCCCGGCCAGTTTCCGTCATGCCCATCACGTCGACAAAAAACCGCAAGCTCTCTTCCGGTTTTGGCGTCAACAATTCCAAGTGCCCTAAATGGGCCACGTCCATGAGCGGTTCGTTGTGCATGCGACACCTCGGTGGGAGAGTTTCCTTCCGGAGGCGGCCCTTAAAACGGTCGACCAGATTAAGACGCAGCAAACTGGAGTGACTGGAGAGAGACTCCGCTCACGCCTGTGCCGTGCGCCAGCCTCTTGCATAAGTTTCCCGTACCGCTTTGGAGTAGGGAACGGGACTCACAATGGCGCGCAGTTCCAGTTGCCGGTGACGTTCGACCGTCGTCTTCCTCGAGCCGCCACCCGCTTCCCCCCAGACGATTCTGACTTCTGCGCCCGTTTGCACTTCCGCGTCCACGACTCCAAGCGACAGCATCGACCGTTCATTGTAGCTATAGCCGCTGAACATCGAAAAGCCCGCCGTTTTTCCGCCGCGTACCACTCTGTCGTAGGACGCCGACGCATAATTCGATAGCGGCAGGTCAATAGACTTGTAAAGGTCTTCTGGCTCGAACATGGACGCGAACACTTTGACGACATCCGCGGAGTTCCAAGCGAACGTTACCTTTTTCCGTTGTGGCTTTCCGGCCATTTTCTCGAGTGCTTCCCTGCCAATAAAGTCGTGGTCGAATTTCACGAATGGCCCGTAGCCCAAAGCGTACGGGGTCAGGTAGTAGTCTTCGATGTTGTGGGAGTCGAAACTACCGCCGAGCGAGCCGGTACCCTCATAGCTCGTGGCTGGCAACCACTGTCGGTAAGCTTTCATCTTCTCTCCCGTGTAAACCGCCGGAAGTGGCGATGGAATCCATCCGGACTCCAGCGTGTTGGTGGCGTACGCTCTCGAGCCTACTTCGCGAAGACCAAAGTCCTTGCCGGCATCCACGATTGCGGCGCGGATTTCCTCGCGTTCTTCGTAGGGTCCCCAGATTTCCAATCCGGGAGCGCCCGCCATTCCGTGTCGCAGCGCTCGGACCTTGCGTCCGGCAACATGGATGACTTCCGTGTGGAAAAATTTGATTTCCGGAAGCGGCACTCCGTTCAATTTCTCGAGAATCTGCGGAGCATGGGGACCTTGAATTTGGTAACGGTAGCAAGTGCGCATGACCGCTTTCCCTTTAGGGTTTGAGGGAGATCTGTCATCCTTTTGAAGTGTGACTTTATATCCGCCGGTCTCTCCGTGGAATTGAATCCAATTGGCAGCCGGCGCGCGCCCAACGAACACCAGTCGATTCCCCTCGAGATGGAAGAGAATGCCGTCGCCAATCACGTAGCCATCGTAACTGCAGGGGGCGAATTGTTTGGCTCGATTGACCGGAAAATTTGCGAAACTGTTGGTGGCGAGATAGGAGAGCATTTTGAGCGCGTCGGGACCTTCTACGTAGACGTTGACCATGTGGTGAGACTGGTCAAAGAGAACGGCAGTCTCCCGCCAGGCGCGCTGCTCGTCGCGCCAATTGGAGTATTCGGCCGGAACCACCGGATAGACGTACGCGCCGATCTGCGAATGGCGCAACAAGGACACAGGGTTCCCGACGGCTTCGAGCAGATCCTCGAGGCTTTTCTCTGGCATCCCGGCTCTCCCGGTGACAAAGCGCGCGGCCCCTGGCAAATGCGCTGTTCAGCATACGGAACGAGGTCCTATTTTGCAATCGTATTCAGAATGACCTCGTTCGCACACTTTTCGGAAAATGAAGTCCAACAGAGGAAACGCCCAGGCAACCTCAGGCCGTAGACAAACCGAGGAGCTTCACCGCATTGCCCTTCAGAATGAGCGGCCGCACATCGTCCCGGATGGAAATCGTTTCGAAATCGGCGAGCCAGCGGTCCGGCGTGATGAAGGGATAATCCGACCCAAACAGGACTTTGTGCTTGAGACGGGAGTTCGCATACTGAACCAGCGTGGGCGAAAAATATTTCGGCGACCAGCCGGAGAGGTCGATATA
>Ga0182036_10000109_pt1 | contig 35986 bp, 36 predicted proteins | sample sta12Cox44000080_FD_125966 | JGI IMG/M metagenome (GOLD analysis project Ga0182036, IMG submission 125966) | Lab enrichment of tropical soil microbial communities from Luquillo Experimental Forest, Puerto Rico - statoxic.12C.oxic.44.000.080 | ecosystem: Environmental > Terrestrial > Soil >...
CGCGCTCAGTTTTCTACTGCTCATCGGCGTCAACTTGATCGGCGACGGCCTTGGGTTTCACATTCCGAAAGGCTACACCTATTTCGCGATGGGATTTTCCGTTCTTGTCGAGATTCTGAACCTGAAAACCAGGAAGCGAATAATGCAGCCGGCGTCGCGTTAACGATGTCGATCTTAGTAGCGGTAATGCTCTGACTTGTACGGACCGTCGATCGGCAGGCCGAGATAATCCGCTTGTTTTTGCGAAAGCTTAGTCAACTTCACGCCGATTTTGTGAAGATGCAGGCGCGCGACTTCTTCGTCGAGTTTTTTCGACAAGACGTAAACCCCAACTTTGTAAGTGTCTCGGTTCTTCCAGAGGTCCATTTGCGCGAGAACCTGGTTGGAAAACGAATTCGACATGACGAAGCTCGGATGACCGGTCGCGTTGCCGAGATTCACCAACCGACCCTCCGAAAGCAGAAAAATTTCATGGTCATCCGGAAACGTGTACTTATCTACCTGCGGCTTGATATTGGTGCGCTTCACACCCTGAGCATTGTTTAGCGCATCGACCTGAATCTCATTGTCGAAGTGGCCAATGTTCGCCACGACCGCCTGATCTTTCATGCGTTGCATGTGCTCAAGCGTGACCACGTCTGTGTTGCCGGTCGCGCTGATGTAAATGTCGCCCCGGCCGAGCGTATCTTCGACGGTCGTGACCTCGTAACCTTCCATCGCGGCTTGCAACGCGTTGATCGGATCGATTTCGGTGACTACAACACGGGCGCCCTGGCCGCGCAGTGACTGCGCGCAACCCTTGCCCACATCTCCATAACCGCACACAACTGCGACTTTGCCGGCGATCATGACGTCGAGCGCGCGGTTCAGTCCATCGACCAGCGAATGCCGACAGCCATAGAGATTGTCGAATTTCGACTTGGTGACGGAATCGTTGACGTTGATGGCGGGAACAAGCAGCCGGTTTTCCTGCTGCATTTTGTAAAGGCGATGCACCCCGGTCGTAGTTTCCTCGGAAACGCCGCGCCAGTCCTTCGCGATCTCGTGCCACCGATACGGATTCTCGCGCTGAATCTCGAGCAACAGGTCTTTGATTACCTGTTCCTCTCTGTTCGCCGATCTCGTTTTCGCCCAATCGCTGCCTTCTTCGAACTCGTAACCTTTGTGCATCAACAACGTCGCATCGCCGCCGTCGTCGACGACGAGCTGTGGACCTTTTCCATCCGGATGCGAGATCGCCTGGTAAGTCGACCACCAATATTCTTCGAGCGATTCGCCTTTCCACGCGAACACTGCAACGCCTGCCTTCACGACTGCTGCTGCGGCGTGATCCTGCGTCGAAAAAATATTACATGACGCCCAGCGCACGCTCGCGCCAAGATCGACAAGTGTCTCGATTAACACCGCCGTCTGGATCGTCATGTGAAGCGATCCGGTGATGCGCGCGCCGGCAAGCGGCTTTTGCCGCGCATACTTCTCGCGGATCGCCATCAGTCCCGGCATTTCCTTTTCCGCGATCGAAATCTCTTTCCGACCCCAGTCCGCGAGACTGATGTCTTTAATCTTGAAATCCTGCTTCGTTTTCGTTTGGGTCGACGTGCTCATAAATTTATAAACTTATTTTGCCGCCTTTTTTAAAGCTGCGGCTTTGTTTGTTGCTTCCCAAGTGATGTCCGGATCATCAACTTTGCCGAAATGGCCGTAATTCGTGGTCTTTGAGTAGATTGGGCGGAGAAGATCGAGTTGCTCGATGATGTCGGCCGGTTTGAAGCTGAACGTGTTCAACACCGCGCGTTCGATTGCTTCTTCATCGACAGTATTCGTGCCGAACGTGTCGACGTGAACACTGAGCGGCTTGGGATGACCGATCGCGTAAGCAAATTGCACTTCACACTTTTTCGCCAGCCCCGACGCGACCACATTTTTCGCGACCCAGCGTCCCATGTAGGATGCACTGCGGTCGACTTTGCTCGGATCTTTTCCGGAAAACGCGCCGCCGCCGTGACGTCCCATTCCGCCGTAACTGTCGACAATAATCTTGCGACCGGTCAGACCCGTGTCGCCCTGGGGACCGCCGACTACAAAGTTCCCGGTTGGATTCACTAAAAATTGCGTGGCGGCGCCCAACATTTCCTTTGGCAAAACTCTTTTGATCACTTCTTCGATGACGAAACTGCGGATCTCGGAATGTTTTACGCCGCGCGTGTGTTGGGTTGAAACAACGACACAGGAAATCCCGATCGGTTTGCCGTCTTCGTAAATCGCTGATACTTGCGATTTCGCGTCCGGCCGAAGCCAGCCGACTTTCCCGCTTTTACGAATCCGGGTCAGCTCGCGACCGAGGCGATGCGCGAACATGATTGGTGCCGGCATGAGCTCCGGTGTTTCATCGCAGGCGTAGCCGAACATCAGGCCCTGGTCGCCGGCGCCTTGTTCAGCTGTTCCCTTTCCTTCCGCTGCACGCGCATCGACACCTTGCGCAATGTCGGGCGATTGTTCGGTGATGATGTTCTGAATCTGGATTTTATCGGCGTGAAATACATCGTCGTCGTTCACGTAGCCAATTTCGCGAACGGTATCGCGCACAATTTTGTTGATCAGTAGAACGCTGCTCAGCGTTTTGTCTTCCGGAAGATTCGGAATCGTGATCTCACCGCCCACAATCACGATATTACTCTTGGCATAAGTCTCACAAGCGACGCGACTGTGTCGATTTTGTCTGAGGCAGGCATCGAGGACCGCGTCCGAAATTGTGTCGCAGACTTTGTCGGGGTGACCTTCACCAACTGATTCGGAAGAAAAAACGTAGCGGCGTGACATGGGGAAGATTAAAAGCGTTTTAAGTAGAGGAAGAGGATCGAAACTGGTTGCGGCCAACATATTGACCGATCATGATATGTAGATATATCGTCTGGACGCGCGGATGACGTCAACCCTTAATTTATTGCGGCTTCTGGCTGATTCGACTCGGCTGCGACTCCTTCTTCTCCTCGAAGAGGAAGAGCTTTCCGTCGCCGAGCTGCAGCAAATCCTGAACATGGGTCAATCGCGTATTTCCAGCCATCTTGCGCAGTTGAAACGGGCTGGCGTAGTGGTGGATCGTCGTGCCGGAAAGAATGTTTACTACGGCGCCGCAAAATTCGTGGTGCGAAATGGCGCGCGGAACCGCGTCCACCAACTGATCGAAACACTGGCGCACGAAATTCCCGAGACTGCACGCGACCGAACGGCGTTGAAATTGACTTTGCGTAAGCGCCAGGACAAAGCGCGTGAATATTTCGATGAGCTGGCCGGAAAGTTCGGCCGCAGTTATGTCCCGGGCCGTTCGTGGCGAGCTCTCTCCCATGCGTTGATCTCGCTCGTTCCGAAACTGACGATTGTCGATCTTGGCGCCGGCGAGGGAACACTTTCGCAGCTGCTGGCGAAGAACGCGCGCAAAGTCATCGCGATCGATAATTCGCCGAAGATGGTGGAGTTCGGTTCCAAGCTGGCGACGAAACATGGCTTCAAGAATCTCGAATATCGATTGGGGGATTTGGAGGATCCGCCGGTTGCAAAAGGCAGTGTCGATCTTGTTCTATTGAGCCAGGCTTTGCATCATGCGATCAAGCCGGAGCGGGCGATTTCGTCCGCGCGCCGTATAATGAAAAAGAACGGCCGCATCGTCGTACTCGATTTGCTGAGTCATCGCTTCGACAAAGCGCGCGAGCTTTATGCGGACCGCTGGCTCGGTTTCAGCGAAGTGAAGCTGCACGAGCTGCTGGAGAACTGTGGGTTTCGCGAAATTGAGGTCAGTGTTGTTTCGCGGGAAAAGCAGAACCCCCAGTTTCAAACGATTTTCGCCACTGGCGTTAAGTGAACGGGGTGTTGAATTTGCCTGTCTAAGGGTTGTCCTTGAACGATAATCCATCTGTTTCAATGAGTGGCTTCTTCGAAGAAGTGAAGCGGCGAAAAGTTTATCGCGTTGCGGCTGCCTACGTCATCGCGGTTGGCGGTATCATCCAACTGGCGTCGGCCGCGTTTCCGGCTTGGGAATTGCCGAACTGGTCACTGCCTCTGGTCATAGTGCTGTTGTCGATCGGGTTTCCAATCGCGCTGATTCTCGCGTGGGGCTTGGATATTACCTCTCAGGGAATCATAGCGACCCCCGCAACAACGGCGCCTGGCTTCCATCGGAGGCGAAATGATGGAATCACTGCGGAGATTCTGAAGATCGATCCGGTTCGGAATCCAATTGGCAAAGGTCCGCGCTTTCAAGCTTTGATCGACAAGTACGGTGCGAAAGCTTAGCCCGTTCGCGCTGCTGCTGGTTTTTTTTGCGTGCGCTGTTCATGGGCAGTGGGCGCAAATTTCCAGTCAGTCCGAATCATCGCCAGTTCGCGGCCTGGAACATCGCTATATCGTCGTCGAAGATTCGAACAGCGGCGAGCGCGCATCGCTCGAGCTCGCAGTGTTTTCGACAAAATCGTGTCGCCTCCGGATCGTGGATCAGTCGTCCGACCCCCGATTGGATTTGGAGGATGTCATGGCTCGGGGAAATTTTCTTGCCGCAGTGAACGGCGGCTATTTCGATCCTGAATACAGGCCGATCGGCTTACTGATTGTCGATGGAACAATGATCACGCCGTTGCAAAAGGCCCGTTTGCTTAGTGGCGTGCTGAGCGCGTCCCCCAAAAAAGTTCAGATCTCTCGCGTGGCAGAGTTTTCGCTCAGCCAAAAACCGGATACCGCGGTAGAATCAGGACCGATGATTGTCGATCTCAGCAAGTCGGTTCGCGGATTGGAATCGACCAAAGCGGCGCGTCGCACCTTTGCCGCCCTCGGCGCAGGCGACAAAGCGGCCCTCGGTTTTTGTTCGGATGTTACATTGGCCGATTTGTCAAACATTCTTGCCATGGTCGCGATTCCCGATTTCAAGATTCAACGCGCGCTAAATCTGGATGGCGGTTCTTCAAGCGCGTTCTGGTTCAAGCGCGCGAACGGAAGCGCATTTTCGATCGCCGAGCAAAAACCGGTGCGCGATTTTGTGGCCGTTGTTGCGAAATAACAAAGATGCGGACGTTCGGCGGATTTAGATCGGGTGGGGGGTTCTTTTACGGCGAAATCCGTGGCGACGTCGTCGAAGTCTTGGCAAAGCCATATTGGATCGAGATCGAACCGACCGGCCAAAAGCGAAGGCTCGCGCAAGTGGATGTTGATGTTCCAGTCGCGCCGTCAAAGCTGATCGCAGTCGGCTTGAATTACGCCGATCACATCGTGGAGATGAAACGCACTCCGTTGGGAACGCCGCTGATTTGGTTCAAATCACCGAGCTCACTTTTGTCGCACAATGGCAACATTGCGATCGCATTTCCGGAACATCAAACTGATTACGAAACCGAGCTTGGCGTCGTGGTCGGGCATCCAGCCAAGAATGTTTCCGCCGAACGGGCGACCGATTTCATTTTTGGTTACACCATCGGTCTCGACATTAGCGACCGCGACTTGCAGAAGTCGGAGAAACAATTCGGTCGCTGCAAGTCTTTCGACACCTACACGCCTATCGGGCCATTCGTTTATACTGAGGTCGATGTTCGTGATCTGCAGTTGGAATTGCGCCAAAACGGCGAAGTGCGCCAGCAAGCGCGCACAAATCAGATGATCTACTCGGCCGGCGAGATTGTTTCTTTCGCGAGCCAATCGCTCACTTTGTTGCCGGGCGACGTAATTTTGACCGGCACGCCTTCGGGAGTGGGGCCGATTCGGGCCGGCGATGAATTAGAAGCGCGCATTGGTGATTGGCCGCCGCTGCGAAACCGCGTGGTCAACGGCCGCTGAAGACGCGGCGCGAATCCAACGTTCGCGCCATGAGTGTTGTCTTACATCCTGAGGCCCGGTGTGATGCGAAGTTTAAAATGAGGTTCGCCCATAGCCGTGCGTCCCTGAAGAAAAGTGAAAAGTTTTGCTCGACTCGCGTCCAACCGATTTGGAATAAAGGGGATGTGCCGAGCAGTTAAATTTAACCCTGCCGAAACTATGAAAACATTGCTTACTCTCTGTCTGAGCTTCATCGCGTTGAGTGCGTTTGCTCAATCACCGCCGCAGCGGCCCGGACAACAACCGCCACCGCCGCCGGGCGCACCGCCAGCAGCAGGCGCGCCAATGAGTCCTGCGCCAGGACAACCTGCTGCCGCGCAACCCGGCGCACCGATGCAGCAACCGGGCGCATCCGCACCCGGTCAACCGGCTGCTGGTATGCCGCCCGGACAACCGGGGGCGGCGCCAGCTGGCGCTCCTGCTGCGGGATCAAGCGTGGCCGCGACGTTGAGCCCTGCGCCGAGTGCTTCGGTCGCTCCATCCGCGCACTTGTACGAAACAAAAGTCACGGGCAACTACTTCATCGACAAGTTTAATCAGGGCGGTCCCGTGATGTGGCCAATTCTGCTCGTCTCGGTCGTGGCGCTGACTGTTGTTATCGAGCGAGTTTTCTGGTGGGGCGGCCGTTGGTTCCGGCGCGACCCGAAGCGGATCGAAAAGGTTTTCACGGCGATCGAGAACAACGATGTGTCAGAAGCATCGCGACTCTCACGCGATACGCGCGATCCGGTTTTGCGCATGATTTGGAACGGCTTGAACCATCAGCACGCGTCGTTGCAGGGCGCTTTGCAGGTGGCCGCCGGTATCGAGATTAAACGCGCCGGCCGCTTCCTCGTCGTGATGGATACTTTGGTGACGCTCGCGCCGTTGCTTGGATTGTTGGGAACGGTCACCGGGTTGATCAAAGCGTTCGGCGCGCTGGGCAACGAAGAAATCGCGGTCGTTGCGGTGACCGGCGGTATCGCGGAGGCGCTTATCGCAACAGCGTGCGGTCTCGGCATCGCGATCTTCTCGCTGATTCCGTTTAACTTTTTCACGTCGCGGGTGTCTAACTTGGAGTTCGAGTTGCAAACCGCGGCTACGAACCTTGAAGTTATGCTCGAAGCTCAAAAACCGGGACGCCGCGAAGAAGTGACGATTGCGCACACGCCGAGCACACCGAGTTCGGCTAAAGGCTCGTCGATCTAACTGTTTATGCGTGTCAGCTCACCAATCCCGCATCACAAAGCGCGGATCGAGATCATTCCGTTGATCGACATCATGTTCTTTCTGCTGGCGAGTTTCATGATGGTGAGCTTGAGCCAGGTCCATATGAAGGGCATGAAAGTGAACCTTCCCACCGGACAATCTGGCGAAACGCAGGCGAAGAACGAGTACATCAGCGTCTCGGTCGATGCGAACGGCAATCCATATTTCGACAAGACCGAGATGACCTATGACGCGCTCACCGCCAAATTGAAGGCAGTTCACGACGAGAATCCCGAAGCGAAAGTGTTCATTCGTGGCGACGCGGACACCGTTCACTTCAACATTATTCGCGTTCTCGATATCTTGAGATCGGTGGGCTTTTACAAAGTCGCGTTCGAGATTAAGAGCGAAGCGCTCAAAGGAGTTCCCGGACCCGGATCGCAATAGTGTATGGCCGGACCGCTTCTTTATAGACCGCCACCTCGCTGGCAATTTTGGACCGCTTTAGGCGGGGCGCTGGCCGTTCATGTCGGTGCCGTCGCGATCGCAGGAATTAAACACGAAGCGCCGGTGGTCGATCTGTCGCAGATTCCGACCGCCACGGTGGAAGCAATGCTGCAACCGGAAGATCAACCAACGCCGCCGCCGGAAGACATTCCAATTCAAGAACCGCCGCCGATTCCTGAAGTGGCTCCGGAGTTCCACGAAGAAAAACCGCCGCCGCCAAAAACGAATCGACCAGCTGGTCCGGTGAAAGCACCGCAAGGTGTCACTGGAACAATGTCGATTTCGGGCGCGAAGGCGGTCGCGATTTTTGCTCCAAAACCGGAGTACCCGTATGAAGCGCGAAGCCGGCACGTCACTGGTAGCGGTGTCGCTGTCCTTTCTGTGGACACGGCTAGCGGCAACGTCACTGAAGCGTCGATGGCCCAGAGCATCGGTAGCCCGATTTTGGATAACTCTACCGTCACCACATTCAGACGCTGGCGTTTTCAACCCGGGAAATGTGCACCTAGAGTGAAAGTCCCGATTACCTACACCATGACCGGAGCTTCTTATTGATTAAGTATGCAGGTCGCATCGCCCATTCCGAAAAAACACGCCCGGATTGAGATCATTCCCTTGATCGACATCATGTTCTTTCTGCTGGCGAGTTTCATGATGGTGAGCTTGAGCCAGACTCACATGAAAGGAATTAAGGTCGCTTTGCCTTCAGCTTCGATCCCGCCGCCTAACCAAGTAAAGGACTACGTCTCGGTTCGGGTCGGCGCAGGCAATGCGGTCAGTTTCGACGGACAATACGTTACGGACGATCAAATACTTCCGCGCTTGTTTCAGCTCCACGCGGCCAATCCGAACATTAAGATTTCGATCAGCGCTGAAGGAATGGCCAGACATGGCGATGTGATCACCGTGCTGGACAAAGTTCGTCGCGTCGGGATTCAGAAGGTCGGCTATCAGATTCGAGCAGCAACACCGGGTCCTGGCGGCGGGCCGGTTGCCCAGCCGCCTCCTTCGCATTAATTTTCAACTTGGCGGAGAGCTTCGCGCAGCGCAGCAACTGCTTTCGCCCGGTGGCTGATTTTATTTTTTAATTCGAGCTTCATTTCCGCAAACGTCTGCTCGAATCCGTTCGGCTGAAAAACCGGATCGTACCCAAAGCCGTTCGTTCCACGCGGCAGATCGAGAATCTCTCCTCCGACCTTGCCTTCAAATGCTCCGAGAAGTTTTCCGTTTTGCGCGAGCGCGATAACGCAGCGAAATCGTGCAGATCGATCGTTGCCTTGGACATTCCTGGCGCGCAATTCCCTAAGCAGCTTGTTGACGTTGTCGGCATCGCTCGCGTTTTCGCCAGCATAACGCGCCGAATAAGTTCCCGGCACGTCGCCGAGCGCATCGACTTCTAACCCAGAATCATCCGCAATCACGAGTAGATGACTGCCACGCGGGAGCTGAGCGGCGGCAGTTACATCTTTTGAAACGCTGGTCGCTTTCAAAATTGCGTTTTCATTGAACGTGCCTCCGGTCTCCAGAGGCATCGCGATTTCGGGAAAGCTAGTGAGATCCATCAGACCAAACTCTGTTCCCAGAAGCTCGCGAAATTCCTTCGTCTTATGCGGATTGCGACTCGCCAGCACCAAGTCCATTTGCTTTTCCTGCTTTCCTGCTTTCCTGATTCATAATCCAATGAGCAGCGAGCGGCGCCGCAAACCCTATCCGTTCGATCAGATTGAGTCGAAGTGGCAGAAAATCTGGGACAAGCGCCAGGTTTTTCATGCACCAAATCCGGGCGAGAAAGATTTCGAGGTAAAGAAACCGAAGTTCTACGTGCTCGATATGTTTCCATATCCGAGCGGCGCTGGTCTGCACGTCGGACATCCTGAGGGCTATACTGCAACTGATATCATCGCGCGCTACAAAAGAATGCGCGGTTTCAACGTTCTCCATCCGATGGGCTGGGACGCGTTCGGTTTGCCGGCCGAACAATATGCGATCAAGAGCGGCCAGCATCCGGCGATCACAACCCATAAAAACGTCGCCAAGTTCAAATCGCAGCTTAAGCGCATCGGTTTTTCCTACGATTGGCAGCGCGAGATCAACACGACCGACCCACGTTACTTCAAATGGACGCAATGGATCTTTCTCCAGATCTACAATTCCTGGTTCAATCCCAAGACGAACAAGGCCGAGCCGATCAAAACCTATCGCGGCAAAAATCCGGACGAAGTTCGACTCGCTTACGTCGCTCACGTTCCTGTGAACTGGTGTCCGGAGCTCGGCACGGTTTTGGCAAACGAGGAAGTGCTCGACGGGAAGAGTGAAGTCGGCGGCTTTCCAGTTGTTCGGCGGCCAATGCGGCAATGGATGCTGCGCATCACCGCTTACGCAGAGCGATTGATCAGCGAACTCGAAGGGCTCGACTGGCCCGAAGGAATCAAATTGCTTCAACGCAACTGGATCGGTCGAAGCGACGGCGCAGAGATAGATTTTAGGATCGACAATCACGATGCGCGCATTCGCGTTTTCACGACACGACCCGACACGCTTTACGGCGCGACTTACATGGTGCTCGCGCCGGAACACTCACTGGTCGATCAAATCGTGACCGAAGAACAATGGGCCGAAGTGCGCGAATATCGCGAGCGCACCGCCCGCAAAAGCGATCTCGAACGCACAGAGCTCGCGAAAGAAAAAACCGGGGTCTTCACCGGCGCGTTCGCCATCAATCCGGCGACCGAAGAAAAGATTCCGATCTGGATCGCGGATTACGTTCTGCTCGGTTACGGCACCGGCGCGATTCAAGCCGTGCCGGCGCACGACGAGCGCGATCTCGAATTTGCGCGCAAGTTTGATCTAGCGATTCGTCAGGTTGTTCAGCCGCTTGGCGACGAAGATCCAATCGGATTCGTAGGCGACGGCGTGGCCGTTAATTCGCCGATTATTGACGGACTTCCGTCGCGGGAAGCGATTCGAAAAATTACGACTTGGTTGGAGGAACGCAGCCTGGGCAAGGCTGCGGTGAATTACAAACTTCGCGATTGGCTTTTCTCGCGGCAACGATATTGGGGCGAGCCGTTCCCAATTGTGTGGGAAGGCGGGGGGCATCGCGCGGTCGGGGAAGGCGAGCTGCCCGTCGTTCCACCGCCTTTGGAAGACTACAAGCCGACCGGCACCGGCGAACCGCCGCTCGCGAAAGCAAAGGATTGGGTTCGATACTCAAAAAAAGCAGTGCGGGAGCTGAACGTGATGCCGCAGTGGGCGGGTTCGTGTTGGTATTACCTGCGGTTTTGCGATCCGCAGAACGACAAACGGTTCGTCGGTGAAAATGCGGAAAAATATTGGATGAGCGGCCCAAAACCGGGTGGTGTCGATCTTTATGTTGGCGGGACCGAGCACGCAGTGTTGCATCTGCTTTATTCGCGATTCTGGCACAAAGTGCTTTTCGATCTCGGACACGTCTCGAAGCCAGAACCGTTTCAGCGCTTGGTGAATCAAGGAGTCATTCTCGGGGAAGACAGCCAGAAAATGTCGAAGTCCCGCGGGAACATCGTTAATCCCGACGACGTCATTGAGCAATACGGCGCGGACGCGTTTCGCTGTTATGAAATGTTCATGGGTCCTCTCGAGCAAATGAAACCCTGGAGCATGCGCGGCGTGGAAGGCGTTGCGCGATTTCTGGCGCGCGTCTGGCGTTTATTGATGACGGAAAATCAGGCGGGCGAGTGGGAATTGTCGCCCGCAGTGAAGGATGTAGATCTTACTAAGGCGCAGCAAAAGATTCTGCACGCCACCATCAAAAAGGTAACCGAGGACATCGAATCGCTGTCGTTTAACACCGCGATCTCGCAAATGATGATTTTTGTGAACGCGCTCACCAGCGCGGAGACGTTGCCAATTTCGGCGATGCGCACCTTTCTGGTCCTCCTAAATCCATTCGCGGCCCATTTGAGCTCCGAGCTCTGGGAGCGCCTGAAGTTGAAGGGCGATGTCGCGGAGCAGACCTGGCCCAATTACGACGCGAAATTCTTGGCGGAAGACGAAGTCGAAATCGTGATTCAGGTGAACGGCAAAGTGCGCGACCGCGTGTCCACTTCGGCTCTGGCAACGAACGAACAGCATGAAGCCGCTGCTCTGAGTAGCGCCAAGATTAGCGAGCTCGTTAAGGGTAAGACGATTCGCAAGGTCGTGGTCGTTCCAAAAAAACTTGTGAACATCGTGCTCGAGTAGTTAAACAGGCGCTATGTGGAAGGAGTTCAAGGAATTCGCAGTTAAAAACAATGCGATCGATCTCGCCGTTGGCGTGATCATCGGCGCAGCGTTCGGGAAAATCGTTACCTCGGTCGTCGAAGACTTGCTGATGCCGCGGATCGGGCGAGTCGCCGGAAACATCGGACTTTAGCAACCTCTACATTCCGTTGTCGGACAAGATTACGGCTAGTTTGCCGCTGGCCGACGCCAAGAAATTGGGACCGGTTTTCGCTTACGGCAATTTCATTACGGTCACGATGAACTTCATTATTGTCGCATTTTGCATCTTTCTTGTGGTCAAAGGGGTCAACAAGCTCAAGCAACCGGAGAGTGGTCCCCCGGTCGTGAAAGATTGTCCGGCGTGCACGATGTTGATTCCGATAAGGGCCACGCGTTGTCCGCATTGCACGACCGAACTTTCACGCCAGACAACGTGTTAGATTAGCTCGGAGGTCTGCTCCTAGAAAGGGGTGCAACCCCGCGGCCGATATCCACTCTGTCGAAAAATTTGCTTGCCTCGCGAGCCATCGATGCTATGTGAGGCCGCGGTGTTGTAAATGCGAGGAAGCCTTAACCTTGCAATAGCTTTTGCTGTTGCGTGTATTCTTGCCGGTTGTGCAGAACAATCGACCGTGCAGAAACCTCTGACCGCTGTCGAAGCCGCAAACTCGCACCTCGGCCGCATATCGAACGTTCGCACGACCGCTTACACTCGCGCCGAAAAAGGCGGACCTCGAAATGCCCTCGGCACATATTTATCCGGGCGTCACATGATGAGTGCCGCTTCCGATTGGTCGGTCTTTCCTGTCGGAACGCGATTCCGGATCGTGAGCACCCGAGAGGAATACATTGTCGACGATTATGGGGCGGCACTCGTCGGCACGAACACGATCGACCTTTACAAGCCGACGAAGCTAGAGATGAAACGCTGGGGCGTTCGCAATGTTGATATCGACATTTTGCAATGGGGCTCGGAAGAGAAGAGTCTTCAGGTTCTCGGACCGCGCGCTAAACACGCACAGGTTCAAAAGATGATCGTCGCGCTGCATAAGAAGGGTCGTTCCCCGGCTGCGCCCTTGGCTTCTAGCTCGACTCAATCTTCGGCGAGAACGGTGAATTCGCGACAGGCCTCGGCAAAAACGTTATCCAGTCGCACTTTGGATTGATTAACATCGTAGGCCGCCGATTTTCCCGAGAATGAAAATTCTCGTTGTCGGTGGCGCCGGCTATATCGGCAGCGTTTGCGCTGAGCTGCTGCTCGATGAGGGCCACACTGTTTCAATTTTCGATAATCTGAGCGAAGGCCACCGCGCGGCGATTGATCTCCGCGCTCAATTTGTCGAGGGCGATCTGCAAAATCAACAATCGATCGAAGAAGCGTTGGCGAAGCAAAAACCCGAGGCGGTGATGCATTTTGCCGCGAGCGCGCTCGTCGGCGAATCGATGCGAAATCCATCGAAATATTTCCGGAACAACATCGCCAGCGGTCTCAATCTTCTCGATGCTATGGTGAGCGTTGGTGTGACGAAGATTGTTTTCTCATCGACTTGCGCCATCTTCGGCCCGCCGGAGCGCGTGCCAATTGATGAAACAATGCCGACGCGGCCGATCAACCCCTACGGCGAATCGAAGCTTGCCTTCGAAAAGATTCTCCGTTGGTACGACGAGATCCACGGATTAAAATATACTTCACTTCGTTATTTCAACGCGGCCGGCGCTTCGGAGAAATTCGGAGAAGATCATCGCGTCGAAACACATTTGATCCCGAACGTTCTCAAAGTTGCTCTAGGAGAAAAACCGGCCGTGGAAATCTTTGGAACCGATTACGAAACGCCAGACGGCACCTGCGTTCGGGATTATATCCACATTATCGATCTCGCTCGCGCGCATATCTTCGCGCTCGATGCGGCCAAGAGTGACTTTTACAATCTTGGCACAGGTGGAGGCGCAAGTGTGCGCGAAGTGATCGACGCCTGCCGCAAAGTCAGCGGGCGCAAAATCGACATCGTGGAAAAGCCGCGCCGGCTTGGCGACCCGCCGCGCTTAATCGCCTCCTCGGAAAAGATTAAGCGCGAGCTCGGTTGGAAACCCGAGTTTCAATCGCTCGATGTGATCATCGAGAGCGCGTGGAAATGGCGCCAAAAATTCCCACGAGGATACGGCGATTAGTTGTCCTTTGCTTTGCCTATCCAATGCTCTTTGTTGTGAAGACGTTTGAGTTCCGGCAGCGGCGAGCTGTTCGAACGCACAATGTGGTTCGCGCGCAGTTGCTTCTCCGGTTTTTGAAATGATGCAGTCGCTTCCAGGTTTTCGAGATTTTCTGCCCAGGGACTGCGCCGCACGGAATTACATGTTCGCGCGCTGGCGCCAAGTCGCCCGTCGGTACGGTTTCGTCGAGTGGGACGGCCCGGTTTTGGAGTCGACCGACCTCTACCGCAAAAAAAGCGGCGTCGAAATTGTCGATCAACTTTTCAACTTCACCGACAAAGGCGACCGCGAAGTTTCGATGCGGCCCGAGCTGACGCCGACGCTCGCGCGCGTAGTCGCTGCACATGAGCGTGCGTTCAAGAAACCGCTCAAGTGGTTTTCAATCGGCCAGTTCTTCCGCTACGAAAAGCAACAGCGTGGCCGATTGCGCGAACATTATCAACTGAACTGCGACATAGTGGGCGAAAGCGATCTCGCGGCCGACATCGAGCTGATCGCGCTTTGCATCGACGTTCTGCGCGCGTTCGGGCTCAACGAAAAAGATTTTGTTATCCGAATTAGCGATCGCGAGTTCTGGACCGATTTTCTACAGCAACAAAAGCTGCCAACCGAGCGTTGGGAAGAGGTATTGCAAATCATCGACAAATCGGGACGCGAGCCCCGCGAGAAGACCGAAGAGAAACTTGGCAAGCTTGCGGGCCCTGTTTTTTCGATTTTCGACAAAGGCGGTCGCAGCGAGAAGCTTGATCGACTCGTTGAGGGACTTGGTGCGCGTGGCCTCGCCGGTTTCGTGGACATTGATGTTCGGATTGTGCGCGGTCTCGCTTATTACACCGGCGCCGTTTTCGAGGTCTTTGATCGCGCTGGAAAATTGCGGGCGATTGCTGGGGGTGGTCGCTACGACCAACTAATTGGCCAGCTTAGCGACGGTGCAGTCTTGATGCCGGCGCTTGGCTTCGCAATGGGTGACGTCGTGTTGGGGGAATTGATTCGTGATCGCGCCGCATCGCGCGAAAAGCTCGGGATCGGGATCGAAGATCAAAACAAGATCGACATCTACGTTGTCATCGCCAAGGAGCAGCGCCGCGCTGATGCGCTCGAACAGGTTCAGGAACTGCGCGATCGCGGTTACCAAGTCGATTATTCCTTCACGGCTGAAAAGGTCGCAAAACAATTCCAAACCGCTGAGAACGTCGGCACGCGATTCGCGCTCCTTTACGGCGACGAATGGCCGCAGGTGAAAGTAAAGAATCTTGCCACGCGCGAGGAATCTTTGGTTCCGAGCGAAGCGGTGCTAGACAGCGTCGCAAAATTCTTCAAGGTCTCCGGCTCTGTTTGACCATGTATCGCACCCACGATTGCAATTCACTGCGAAAAGCCGACAGCGGCAAGGCAGCCACCCTGGCTGGCTGGGTCCACGTTTCGCGCGATCACGGGGGCGTCATTTTCATCGACCTGCGCGATCGCGAAGGAATCACTCAGGTCGTGTTTCGACCGGAAGAGGACGCCGCGCTCGCGAAAGAAGCGCACGGTTTGCGGAGTGAGGATGTGATTCAGGTTTCGGGCAAAGTCGCCCCGCGCGTGCGAGGGACGGAAAATTTCAAGCTTGCGACCGGTGAAATCGAATTGATCCCAAATCAATTGCGGATTCTGAATCGCGCGGACGATCTGCCATTTCCGATCGACGCCGAGATTCACAACGAAGATCTGCGGCTGACTTATCGCTACTACGATCTGCGCCGACCCGAGCTGTCGCGTAACCTGCGGACTCGCCATCGCGGGGCCAAGGCGGCCCGCGATTTTCTCGACTCGCAGGGCTACCTCGAAATCGAAACGCCGATTCTGTCCAAAAGCACGCCCGAAGGCGCGCGAGACTTCATCGTGCCAAGCCGGCTGGTGCCCGGAAAATTTTATGCGCTGCCGCAGGCCCCGCAGCAATACAAACAGCTCCTTCAAGTCGCTGGCGTCGAAAAATATTTCCAGATCGCGAAATGTTTTCGCGACGAAGATTTGCGCGCCGATCGTCAGCCGGAGTTCACTCAAATCGACATCGAAGGTTCGTTCATCACGCCGGAAGACATTTTTAAACTCACTGAGGGGGTGCTGGCCGCGATTTTCGAGGCAACAAAGAATATCGACATCAAGACGCCCTTTGATCGGCTTACTTATCGCGATGCAGTCGGCAGGTTTGGGAGCGATAAGCCAGATCGCCGGTTTGGCGTCGAACTGGTGGATGTCAGCGACGATTTTCGTGGAAGCAAGTTCAAAGTTTTCCGCGGCGCGCTCGACGCCGGTGGTGTGGTCAAGGCAATCAATGCGAAAGGGTTTGCCGGAATCACGACGGGACAAATCGAAGAGCTCACGGAAACAGCGAAGGTTTTCGGCGCGAGAGGCCTCGCGTTCATCAAAGTCGAGAACGGCGAATGGAAATCGCCGATCGTGAAATTTTTCAGCGATGTCGAGAAGGACGCGCTTAAATCGAAGTTAAAAATCGAGGAAGGCGATCTGATTCTATTCGGTGCCGACAAGTGGGAGATTGCCTGTGAAGTGCTGGGACGAATCCGGCTGCGCGTAGCCGAAATTCGAAAACTGATTCCGGAAAAAGAACTCTGGGACTTCCTTTGGGTTATGGATTTTCCATTGATGCAGTGGAGCGTGGAGGAAAACAAATGGAATGCGGTCCATCATCCATTCACGCGACCGAAGGCGGAGGATTTGCCGTTGCTCGAGCAAAAGAAATTCGCCGAGATGCGCGCGGAAGCTTACGATGTCGTACTCAACGGCGTGGAGATCGGCGGTGGCAGCATGCGAATTCACGAGCCGCAGCTGCAGACAAAAATGTTCGAGGTGCTCGGCGTGAGGGCGGCCGACCAGCAATCGATGTTCGGCCACCTGTTGCGCGCGCTCCGACTCGGCGCCCCGCCTCATGGCGGAATCGCGCTCGGGCTCGATCGCTTGGTCATGCTGATTTGCGGCGCGGAGTCAATCCGCGACGTGATGGCGTTCCCGAAAAACAACCGCGGGATGGATTTGATGACCCAGTCCCCGGCCGATGTCGATCCGCGTCAGCTGCGCGAACTCGCGATCAAGTTAGCCGGTGATGGTCGCGGCCAATCCGGAAAAGAATCGCCACTGAAAGAGTGACGATCGTTCCGAAGCAAATTCCACCGGGAAATTCCATCCCCGGAATCCAGCTCGGCTGGCCACTTAGTAACCGAGGGCCTTTTTTCGCTCCATCGCGCCCGGCAGAGGATCCTTGCGGATCGTGATTGCGGGCGCGCCCGAGTCTTTCAGCTGCTTCGCTTGGACGGCGTTGAACTCGACGTCTTTCGTAAATTCCGAAGGAACGTCCTGCTCTGCGTAAATGGCATGCACTGGGCACACGTCTACGCAAGCCGTGCAATCAATGCAGTCATCCGGGTGAATGACCACCTGTTTGTCCATTTCATAGAAGCACGCGACTGGGCACACCTCTACACAGTCGGTGAACTTGCATCCGTTACATTTGTCGGTCACAACATGGGCCATGGGACTTTCGGTGGTTGAGGGTTGAGTAAAAAAAGACTGCCGTTAGGCGTCAAGTAATTAGCGACGCATGGCCAGTCAATTACTATCTTAACATTAGCGTTAAGCGACACCCGGGTGATGTTTGTGACCAGTCCGGAAAAGAATCGCCACCGAAAAAGTGACGATTGTTCCGGAGCAGATCCACCACGGGAATTCCATCACTGGCAGCCAACTTGGCTGATCGTAGAGCTTCGTGCCGCAAAGTCCGGCGATGTTGTTGGGCAAACCGCTCAGGATCGCGACCACAATGAAGCCGACGATCATCGCTATGATGTTACCGGAGTTGTTGCCGCGGCTCCTGGTAAAGATTCCGCAAAGGAAAACGCCCAAGAGCGAGCCGTAGGTGTAACCGAAAATCCCAAGGACGATCGGAATGATGCGCACATTCGGATGGACAATGACGAGATAGGAAGTCGTGGATGCCACGACGACCATCAGGATGGAAAACCAAACCGTGGCCCAGCGGACTGCGCGCAGACTCTGTTCGCCTGTCGATCCGGGGTTGATGTAAGGCTCGTACCAGTCGCGGGTGAAACTGGTCGCGAGGGCGTTGATCGCCGTGCTAAGCGAGCCCATCGCGGTCGCGAAAATTCCGGCGATAAGCAAGCCGCGCAGACCAACCGGCATTTGATAAAGAATGAAATGGCAAAACGTTTCGTTTGGCGTTTTCGGGAGTGTGGGATCGGGATGGACCTGATAGTAGGTCCAAAGCAACAACCCGATGCTCAAGAACGTAAGCACAATCGGAATATCTGCGAGACCAGACACGATGAGCGAGCGGCGGCTGCGGCGCACATCGGGCGCGGTCAACATTCGTTGCACCATGTCCTGATCGGTTCCGTGCGTGGACATCGTGATGAATGTCGATCCAATCAAGCCGGCGAAAATTGTGTATTCGATTTCGAACAGGCCTTTCACTCGCTGCCAGCCGGTTTCCGCGGGATTGAGTCCGGTCGTGATGAAATCAGAAAAATGAAATCCGCCGTGACGCTTGGCGATCTCATGCCAGCCGCCGGGAATTGCGCAGTAAAGAAGACCAAGGGCGGTCAGCGCGCTCCCGATCATGATTGAAGCTTGAATCAAGTCGGTCCAGATGACGGCTTTAATTCCTCCGAGTGTGGTGTAGATCGCAGTCAAAATCACGAGCGCGATGATTGACCCGATGTAGATGAACAACGTTTCGGTTTGGTTCGGCCGGACGCCGCGAATCATTTCGTAGGCGAGCGCGAGCGCGATCGCCGCGACGTATAAGCGCGCTCCGGAAGCGAGCAGCCGGGTGATCATGAACACGGCGGACGCGGCGTTTTTTGTTGGTACGCCGAATCGCGCGGTCAGGTATTCGTAGATCGAATAAACTTTGTAGTCGTAGTACGGCTTGATGAAAATGTAGCTGACGAGAATGCGGGCGAGAATGGTGCCGAATGCCAGCTGTACGTAAGTGTAATTGCGGAGCGCGAAACCTTCGCCCGGTGTTCCAAAAAATGTGCCGGCGCTTGTTTCGGCGGCGACGATCGACGCGAGCACAGCCCACCACGGAATTTGGCGGGCGCCGAGCGCGAAGTCGGCGAGATTCTGTTCCTCGCGGCCCATATAAAGGCCGATTCCAATGATGAGAACGAAGTAAAGAAGAAGAACTCCGCTATCGATCGCGAGCCGCCCGTCCATGGCTGCATACTGTGAATGACGAATGACGAATGTCGAATGACGAGGGAAGATCGAATAGATTGTGCCGCCGAGACCGCCGACTACAACATCAATGAGCGCGCAACATCTCCGGAAAATTCCGGCGCAAGATTTCGACTTGGCGATGACGCTCAATTCTGGCCAGGTCTTTCATTGGGAGAAAGCGGGCGATGGTTTCGTTGGGACAATTGGAGATCGGGCGGTTTACGTCGAGCAGTGCGGAGACCCATTGTTCGTGAGCGGCGGCGAAGAATTGATTCACAGTTATTTCGCTCTTGATCATCCGCTGACGGAGATCTGCGCGTCGTTTCCGGAAGACCCGGTAATGAATGCGGCGACGGAATTCTGCCGCGGGCTGAGGATCATCCGTCAGCCGAAATGGGAATGTCTCGTGACATTCATTTGTTCGGCGATGAAACAGGTCGCGCATATTCGCCAAATCTCGCAAAAACTGCGCGAACGATTCGGCGAAGCGCGGGAGATTAACGGTTGCGTGATTTACACGTTTCCGTCCGCAGATCGAATTGCCGCGTCATCGGAGAAAGAACTGCGCCAATGTGCGCTCGGTTACCGCGCGAAAAATCTGCTGGCGACAACGCGGCTGGTCGCGCGGGGCGATGTCGATCTTGAGAAGATGTCAGTCTTGCCGGACGTCGATCTACGCGCGCGGTTGCGCGAGCTGCCGGGGGTGGGCGCAAAGGTTGCTAATTGTGTGATGCTCTTTGCCTACGAGCGATTACGTGCGTTCCCGATCGACGTTTGGATCGAACGGGTGCTGCGAGAAAAGTATTTTCCACGGGCGCGAAAATTGAACGCCGGACGGCTCCGAGCGTTCACAGAGAAATACTTTGGCGACCATGGCGGTTACGCACAGCAATATCTGTTTCACCACGCGAGGATGACGAAGACTAAGACTAAGAGGAAGACGCGGAGCGAGAAGTTTGTCACGACTTCGAGCGTGAGATAACGTTCTGGCTCTGAATTCATGAACACGGCGGAATTCATCATCGGCCATTCAGAGGACGATGCGGCCGAGCGAAAAAAGGAAGCGCGCAAGATTCTTTGGGCGCTTCTGGCCGCGCTCGCCATCCACTTGCTGATCGGTTACGGGCTCGCCGTTTTTGGAGGCCTGCTTTACTCGCCGTTTTCCGTGACTGAAGAAGATAAACCGGTCGAGCTGACATTTGTTGATCTTGCCACGCCCGCACCAGCCAAGAACACGTTGTTCGTTCCGAACGACGAATCGAAACAAACCGAACGACCGAAAGAGAAAACATTCGAATCGAATGCAAACTCGATCGCGGCGAGTGAGCAAGCGGCAACGGGCAGTATGCCGTTGCCGTCGCAGGAGGGAAGCGAGCGGACGAAACTCGATTTTGATTCAAATCAAGCGTCATTGGCGAACGAAGGCGCACAAGCTCAGCCGAGCATTGCACCGCAGCAATCAACAACGCCACAGCCCAGTGCACAGCCGACGCCAATTTCCAGATCCGAAGAATTCGCGATGCTCACGTCGACTCCGACTCCACGCCCATCCGTCGCGAGCACACCGCAGCAGCAAAGGTCGTACTACCAACCCTACAAAGAACGAACACGAATGGCCGGTTCAATCACGAACCGCGGCACATCGGCCGTGAATGCCGTCGGCACACCACTCGGCCGTTACGAAAAAATCCTTTTCGATGCGATCGGATCGCATTGGTATGCCTATATCGAACAAAAAGCTGATTTGGTTAGCCTCGGAACAACTCGCGTCAGCTTTTGGGTTGATCGGAGCGGGCGGGTAAAGGATCTCAAGGTCCTTAGCAACGATTCCAACGAAGCGTTTGCAAACGTTTGCCTTCAGGCGATTCTTGATTCGAAGTTGCCGCCAATACCGGAGGACGTCGCGAGCGCGCTACCGCCGGAAGGTTTGGAAAGCCAAATCGCGTTTACCACGTTCAGTAACCGATGATTGTTAGCTAGATCATGATGCAAGTGTTCCAGACCATCGCCGGATTTTTTGCCAAGGGCGGCATTTTCATGTGGCCGTTGCTGGCATGCTCGATCGTTTCGCTCACCGTGATAATCTTGCGGACCCTGGCATTGCGCGAAAAAAACGTTTTGCCGTTGACGATCGAGAGCGAAATGGAACGGCTCGCACCGGGCGCAAATCCAGAACGTCTCGTTAGAATTGTGCAGCACGATGCGTCTTCGCTCGCGCGGATCGTGCGCGTTGCGCTCGGGCATTTGCGTTGGCCGCGCTCGGAAAACGTGGAAGCGGTGCAAACGCGCGCCCGTCACGAAATGGTGAGGCTCGAGCGTGGACTCGTTGTCCTAGAAGTGATCATCGGGATCGCGCCATTGATCGGATTGATCGGAACGGTTTCCGGTTTGGTACACGTTTTTGCCAGCCTCGGCGTGAGCACGAGCGCGGCTGATCCTAAACAAATTGCGCGTGGAATTTCTGAAGCGCTCAATTGCACGGTGTTCGGTCTCGGAATTGCCGTGCCCAGCTTGATCGCGTTCGTTTACTTTTCGAAGAAAGTGGAAGTGCTTTCTGTGGAGATGGAATCGCTGGTGACGGATTTGCTCTCAAAGTGTTACTACGGCCGCGTCGCCGGCGCTCGGGCAAAACAACAACCAATTCCGGCCCAGCCAATCACGCCCGCTCAACCGGCAACGCCCGAAATCGCGCCGATGGCGTGAGACAAGACTGACATCTGTGAAATTTGCTGTCCGCAAACGCCGCGCGCCATCGATCATCATCGTCTCCCTGGTCGATATACTGACGATTCTCCTGATTTTCTTTGTTGTCTCGACCACGTTCAAAAAGGACCAGCCCGAAGTGCAGATCAATTTGCCGGAATCGAAAACCGCGACGAAGACGCCAGCCGAGCTCGAACACGCCATTGTTACGGTCGATCCAAATGATGAGGTGAAACTGGATGGAAAACCAATTGCCGTGGATGAGTTGGAAAGCGCAGTGAAGAATTTGTCCGAGACGCGCCGAGGCACGCTCGCACTTCAGGCAGACAAAAAGGCGTCGTTTGGAACGATCGTGAAAGTGATGGACGCGTTGAAACTCGCCGGCGTGAAAAATCTGCCAGCGTTCACAAAGGGCGAACAATGAGATTGTCGATCTTGCAATATGGTAACCCGATTCTGCGGGCGAAAGGAAAACGGATTGGGGAGATCGACGAGCGGATTCGCGAGCTGGCTCGGAACATGGTCGAGACGATGCACGCAGCGAACGGAGTCGGTTTGGCGGCGCAACAAGTTGGCGAGGCGATTCAGTTGACGGTGCTCGATGTCTCGCAGATCGAAGATCGGCCGACATCGATGAAGTTGAACGGCGATCAGATCGACCCGAAAAGCGCGATGCCGCTCGTGTTGGTGAATCCGCAGGTTGAGCTCGGGCGCGAAACCGAAATGGGAACGGAAGGTTGTTTGAGTTTTCCGGAAATTACGGGCGAGATTGGCCGCGCCAAATCGATTACCGTCCGCGCGCGGAACTTGAGCGGCGAAGCGATCGAAATCGAAACCGGCGGATTTCTCGCGCGCGCCATTCAGCACGAGGTCGATCATCTCAACGGGATCTTGTTCATTGACCGAATGAGCTCGGCGGCTAAGGCAAGTCTCGCGAGCAGACTCAAGCGATTGCAAAAAGAAGCCCAGCGCGGCGCGAAACATCGACAACGGGCGGTTGCGGAGACGACTTTGTAACCATTGGCTCTGGGTGAACTCGCTTCCACGCGGCGAGCCGCTACAAGTTACAGGGTTTGTAATCGACCGAGATGGTGCGGAAGACGAGTTGGTCGTGTTGCGCTGAAAAATAGAAAAGCTCGAGCATCGTCGCGCCAACTATCCATTGATAGCCGACCAATGTTTGGATGACATCCGAGTCGGTGTCGCGCGTGCGCGAAACCAATTTGCCAGTTCCGTACTTGGCATCGAAGTAGCGACGGATTTCGCCCATCCGTTCGTTGTAACGCTCGATCGACCAATCGGGATATTCATACTGCAATTCGACGCCGAACAGCGCGCCGCCCTTAAAGGTGAAGAGTGTGCGCTTCAATCCAGGATGAACGAGGCCTTCAACGGTCCAAACGTCGCGGCTTTCTTTTTTCTCGCGCGAAACAATTGTCGCTTTCGCGCCTTTGAGCACTGCTCCGACACGCGACATTGAATCGTTCCAGCGAAATCCGAACGGCGGATTCAGATCTTCGGCGCCACGGATTGTCGTCGCGACACAAATCAGAAGAGAAAATGGAATTAAAACGCGCGACATATTGAATCGAAGCCGCCGCGATCCATTACCAACCTGCAGAAGCCAAGAAAATGCCGCTGCGCGCGCAGGAATTTGCGGATCATGTCTCTCCTCAAATTGTCGGTTGCTTAGGGACACGCTCGTTTTGTTTTTTTCGTCAAGAATTTTTTGACCGAAAATTAAAAATAAAGTTCAGATTTTTTCTTGTCGCTTTTGAACGCGATTTCTAATCTCGAACCAGCGGCAGAGGACGAAAGGCGGGGGCACGTGTGAATAAGATGTGAACATGTTTGAGAAAGATTAATTCCCGAGAATGAGTAAGCCCTTAACCCTGCGAGATCGAGAAGATAAAGGAGATGTCGATGCCGGTTCGCGAGATAGTTTTTCGCACGAGCGCAATAGCCGTTTCCCCTCATATTTTGACGATTTTTGCATTTTTTCTCGGTCTTTAGGGCTTCAGATGGCGGCGGCGTTCACGAGACGTCGCCGTCATCTGAAGAGCAACATTGATCCTGCAACCGCCACTATGGCGATTGGGTAACACTGTTAACAAGTTCCCTATGGACGACAAATGTACTCAGCTTTGGCAGAAATTGTCGGCCGCCCTAAAACCTCAAGTTAGCGCGGACACTTTTAAACGTTGGTTCTCGGCGGTCGAATTAGTCGGCGCGACCGACGAGACGCTCAGCTTCCGTGTTCCGAACAATATTTATCAGTATTGGATCGAGAGTAACCACATGACAGCGCTGCAGGCTGCGGTGCTGAGCGCGTTCGGCGAGCCTCGCGACATCAAGTTCATCTGTTCCGAATCAGCGGTTGAAGACATGGAACCAATCGGCGTCTCCAAGGAGAGCGATTCTCGCCGCGACAGGAAACCAACCAGCAACAGCTCGTTTGGACTGAATCCGCGCAATACGTTTGAATCCTTCGTCGTCGGGCCGAACAATGAGATCGCACACGCCGCGAGTCTGGCTGTGGCGCAGGCGCCGGCGCGCACTTACAATCCCCTTTTCATTTACGGTGGTGTCGGTCTTGGCAAAACCCACCTGATGCAGGCGATCGGGCAGTACGTTTTGGCGAAAAGGAAAAACACGAGAGTCATCTATCTTTCGAGCGAGGTCTTCATCAACGAATTCATCGACGCGATCCAGCACAACACCCTAGTCAAATTCCGCAAGCGTTACCGTCAGGCCGATCTGCTCTGCATCGACGACATCCAATTCCTCGCCGGCAAAGAACGCTCGCAGGAAGAATTCTTCCACACGTTCAACACGCTGTTCGACGGGCACAAACAGATCGTGCTTTCGTGCGATCGGCCGGCATCAGAGATTGCGAACCTGGAGCAACGCCTGGTTTCCCGGTTTGAATGGGGCCTGACCGCCGAGCTTCAACCGCCTGCGATCGAAACGCGGCTCGCAATTCTGCGCAAGAAAGCGCTGGGAATGCAGATCAAGCTTTCGGACGAGGTCTTTGAGTTTCTCGCCAGCCGGATTCGCAGCAATGTTCGCCGCTTGGAAGGCGCCCTGATGCGGGTTGCCTCCTTCGCCTCACTCAGCGGCAAACAGCTCACGCAGGAGGTGATCGAGCGTCTGCTCAAGGACATTTTGCAAGAGGAAGCGCGGACTTCGATCACGATCGAACAAATCCAACGCAAGGTCGCCGAGCATTTCGACGTTCGCCTGGCTGACATGACGAGCAAGCGCCGACCGGCGAGTATTGCGTTCCCGCGGCAGGTGGCGATGTATCTGGCGCGGGAATTGACGAAATCCTCACTCAACGAAATCGGCGACGCATTTGGCGGACGCGATCATGGGACGGTGTTGCACGCGTACAAGCTGGTGAAAAAACGGATGAAAGAGCAGGATAGCGTCCGGCAAACGATTTCGTTTATCGACAGTTCGCTGCAACGCTGAGTGTACTTATCGATCTTGAGGCACAAGACTTTGCGGTTGCCGAATAACATCGCACGCCTAACATCTTAGGCAGATTGTCGTTCTATGAAGTTTAGCGCCACTAAAGAAAAGCTGCTCGAAGGTTTGCAACAGGTTCAAAACGTCGTCAGCACGCGGACGACATTGCCAATTCTTTCCAACGTTTTGCTGCAAGCGAGCGATGGCACGGTTCATCTCACCACTACCGATCTCGACGTCGGTGTCCGGGGAAGTTTTGAGGCGAATGTGGAGAAAGAAGGCGCGACCACGTTGCCGGCACGCCGGCTTTTCAACATCGTGCGCGAACTTCCCGCGAGCGAAATCCGGATCGATGTCGATGGCAAGAACGCCGCTTCGATTCGAAGCGGGCAGAGTTTCTTCAAGATTCTAGGATTGCCCGAGGAAGAATTTCCGCCGCTCCCGAAATTTGAAGACGCCAAGGTGGTACCGATTCGGCAGAAGGATTTGCGAGATGGTTTGCGAAAGACCTCCTACGCGATTTCAACGGATGAAACGCGCTACGTGCTAAACGGTCTGCTGTTCAGTATGAAGGAGAACAAGCTCGCTCTCGTAGCGACCGACGGGCGCCGGCTTGCGATGGTCGATATCGAGTTGGAAATTCCACGCAGCCAGGAAGCGGATATCATCGTTCCAACGAAGGCGGTCACTGAATTGCAGCGGCTTCTGATCGAAGATGGCGACGTCAAAGTGAGCGTAGCCAGCGGGCAGATTGCTTTCGACTTCAACAAGACGCTGCTCGTGTCGAAGCTGATCGAAGGAAATTACCCGAATTACAAACAAGTCATTCCGGCGGAAGCCAAGGAACGGGTTACTCTCGAGCGCGAGACGTTTTTGAACTCGCTCCGTCGCGTGTCGCTGTTGGCGAGCGAAAAATCGAACTCGATCAAACTCAATTTCAGCAAGAACAACATCGACATCACCGCGAATACGCCGGAAGTCGGTGAAGCGAAGGAGTCGCTGCCGGTGCAGTACAAGGGCCGCGACTTCTCAATCGCCTTCAATCCGGAGTTTTTAATGGCGCCGCTGCGGAATCTGACGGAGGACGAAGTTTTTCTCGATCTCATCGACGAGATGAGCCCCGGCGTGTTGAAAATTCAGACACCGTTTCTCTACGTCCTGATGCCGATGCGCATTAGCTCCTGATCGAGCCCGTCGCGCACAAGATCGACATCGAGCCGCCGTAGGTCTCCGTCTGGCGCGCGAATTACGCGCGCGTTATCGTTTTGCGGCGCCCAGACTGCTGGGTCGGTCGGTCCGAACAGCAAAATGCAGTTTGCGCCAGCCGCTGCGGCCAGATGCGAAATACCGCTGTCGTGCCCGAGAAAGATTGTGTTTTCAAGCACTGCTGCTAGGTCCGGCAACGGCAGGTTTTTCGCGAAGCGAACGCGCGGAGTTTGCCAGACCAATTCGAGCTGAGCCGCGAGCCGTTCGTCGGCTTCGCCCGAAACAATCACGAGCGAGCCAGTAAAATCTCTGAGCAGATGATTCCCGACTTCAATCCATGTCTCGAGCGGCCAATTTTTCTGCTCGCTGCCGCTTCCGGGATGAAACGCAACGATTGGCTCAGCTAATCCGTCGAGGAATTGCCATGCACGATGTCGCTCTTTCACCGAAGGATAAAGTTTCGGTGCGAAGTCCGAGATTGGCACACCGAGTTCCGCGAGCGGTCGTGCGAGCTGATGCGTCGCGTGCGAGCCGACATCGACCTTCCCCGGGCCACGCACGATTTTTTGTGCGCCGCTGCGTCGCAGATTCGCTTCGAAAATTGAATCGGGATCGTAGAGATAGCTCAGAATCAGATTGAACCCGGCAAAATATCTCACGAGTTCGGCCGGCAAATCAGCATCCCTAGCGAAGAATCGGGCAAGCGCGGCCAATTCGATCGATTGAACCCGTTGCGCGTAAAACCGATTCTCGGCCGGCGCTGCGATATGTTTGTAGCCGAGGATTTCGATACGCGCATTCCGATAGGCATCGCGCAAAGCCTTGATCGTAGGCAAAGTGAGGATGAAATCGCCGAGCGCGCCGCCGCGAATTACTAGGACGCTGTTCAACTCAGTATTGTGTTAACGCGCAGGCGAGAATCGTTAAACCGTAAGCCGCCGCGATTCCATGAACCGTCCGCCAGCGCGCGTTGTTGTGCGCGCTCCAATTGATTTGATCTCGCAGGAGGTACGGCATTGTCACCCAAAAAAGGCCGGCGATGATCATCAAGTAAGCGAGCACGGTCAGGAACAAGCGGCTGGTCTCGTAACGAAAAAACGCAGCTTCCAAAAGCGGTTCTGCTGCGAGCAAACAGAGAATGCCAAGCGCGCGCGCCGCCAGAAATTCTTCGACGAAGCGCAGTACGAGCATGTAACCAATAGGGAGAATGATCAGCAACGGACGACGAAAGCCGGCGAATTCACCCATTTCCATCGTGGCGAGCAACCAAAACGACCAGATCAACGTCATAGTTAAAAGAACAACGCCGGCAATGCTTGACCGTGGAAAGCGTTTCAACCAATCCTGGATTGGCGCAGGTTTCACTAATCCCGGCAGGCTCAGTAGAATCAGGGCGATTCCAGCGACGAAGCCGACAGATTGCAAGGAGAAATCGTAGATCATATCGCGATCGCTGTGATCGGTGCGGCCGCTCCGACTGGCGTTCCGTAAAGACTAAATCCGGTCGCGCGTTCGATCCGGACGTCGACAAGCTTGCCAAGGAGTTCGTCGGAGCCTTCAAAGAGGACGATTTTATTTGTCCGGGTGCGTCCCATCAAACGAAAGGGATTGGTTTTGCTTGGTTTTTCGCAAAGCACCTCGAACGTTTGACCGACCAACCGCTGGTTGATTTGCACGGCCAATTGATTGACGACCTCAAGTAACTCGTGATTGCGCTGTTCCTTGACGCTTTCGTCGATTTGCTCCGCCATTTCGGCGGCCGGCGTACCGCGCCTCGCTGAATATCGAAACACAAACGCGTTGTCGAATCGGACCTGTTCGACCAGGGCCCGTGTTTGCTGGAAATCGGCTTCGGTCTCGCCCGGAAATCCAACGATGATGTCGGTGGTGATGGCGATGCCTCTTCGCGCGTCGCGAACTCGCTGGACAAGATCGATATATTTCTCGGCGGTGTAAGTCCGATGCATCGCTTTCAAGATTTTGTTGGAACCGGATTGCACTGGCAGATGAAGATGACACGCTAATTTTGGCAGGCGCCGGTAGGCATCGATCAAATCGTCGCTGAAACCGATTGGGTGAGGCGACGTGAAACGAACCCGCTCCAGCCCGCCGATTTCGTGAACGGCCTCAAGCAATTGGACGAATGGACTCTTGTTGTCGAGTTTCTCAAATTCGTGGCGGCCGTAGAGGTTCACGATTTGCCCAAGCAAGGTCACTTCTTTGACGTCGCGTGAAACAAGTACGCGCACCTCGTCGACAATCTCTTCAATTGTGCGGCTGCGCTCGGCGCCGCGCGTCTGCGGAACAATGCAAAAGGTGCAGCGCATGTTGCAGCCCTGCATGATCGAAACGAACGCGGTCGCTTGCTTTGGGAGGAGTTGTTGTTCGCGAATCGTCGATTGCGATCCAGTTTCCTCTTCAATGTCGACGATCGAAAATCGCGGATCATCCATCGCGCGCGTTCTTTTTCTTTGACGGAGATCCTCCACGTAATCGGCGACGCGATGAAATCTTTGGGTACCTACGACAAGATCGACATGCGGAAGGTTTTTCAGCAGCGAGTCGCCACGCGCCTGAGCCATGCAACCAAGAAAACCGAAAATAACATGCGGCCGCTCGTTTGCCATGCGGCCGAGCATTCTCATTTTTCCGAGCGCTTTTTGGTCAGCCATGTCGCGGACGCTGCAGGTATTCAACAGCACAACGTCAGCCTCCAATTCATTGGCCGCGCGCTCGTAACCGCGCTCGATCAACGAGTGCGCGACCTGTTCCGAATCACGCTCGTTCATCTGGCAGCCATAGGTTTTGATGAAGAACTTGGGCATCGGCGGGCGAAATAATACACCAGGCCGCGGTCTTGGCCACGCCGACATTATCCGCTTCCCAACTTGTCGATTTTTCCGATTAAATCTGATTGGCCATGAGAAGCGAAACTCCGGCAATCGGCATCATCGGTGGCAGCGGTTTATATCAGATGGAGCAATTGCGCGATGCCACTGAATATCGGATCGAAACGCCGTTTGGAGCACCGTCGGATGTGCTGATTGGAGGCGAGATTAGCGGGCGGCGGGTTTATTTTTTACCACGACACGGACGCGGCCATCGAATTCTTCCGCAGGAACTGAATCATCGGGCGAACATCTACGCGCTGCGTTCGCTCAACGTGCGCTGGGTCATCGCGGTTACTGCGGTCGGCAGTTTGCAGGAGAAATATAAACCACGGGATATTTTGCTCCCGTCGCAATTCTACGACCGAATGAGCTCCCGCGCGTCACACACATTTTTCGGAGAAGGCATCGTCGCGCACGTTTCCTTTGCCGAACCCACCAGTCTCCGACTACGAAATATTCTCGCTGAATCGGCGAAAAGGATTGGAGTTACGGCTCATAACGGTGGCACATATGTGGGGATGGACGGGCCGGCCTTTTCAACGCGGGCTGAGTCCGAGTTAAACCGGCGCTACGGTTTTGACGTGGTCGGCATGACCAATGTGCCGGAAGCGAAACTGGCGCGAGAAGCCGAGATTGCGTTGGCGACCGTGGCGATGATCACCGATTACGACTGCTGGAAAGTGGAGGATGAACCAGTCTCGGCTCAAACGGTGTTTGGCCATTTGACTGCGAACGCGGAGGCGGCCAAGAGAATCCTGATCGAGGCAATTCCGGGCATCCCAGCCGAGCCGAGTTGGCCGGAGCACCGTTCGCTCGATAACGCCCTCGTCACGGAGCGGAAGCTTTGGCCGAAGCAGACAGCAGATAAGCTAGCGCCGATCTTGGGCCGGTTTTCCCAGAGCTAAATGTTCTTGCTATTCGAGCGCTGATTATAGCAATTATAGAAGCGTCGCTGGTATTGCTGGTATTAACTTTCCGAGTAAAAAAGAGAATCGAAATTGCTTTCTGTCCGCTCAGCCTCGCGTCCCTGCCTGCTTGCTCGACTACCTCGCAAACAACGGCCGCGAACCAAACACTCGAGCAACGTTTGAAGCCAAGTACGCTTGCAACGCGACTGCGCGCGGTCAGGGAGCCAAAGAATCTGCTCGACCGGCAGAACGTCCAGACGACGTGCCGGCCGGTGCTTCGCACAGCGTCGATCACAATCTGGCTTTGATCCAGGAGCCCGTTCCTTCGCTACTGGGCGACCTCTCGGACTCTGTAATTTTCAGTTTCGATCCGGAAGTTTTCTCTGGCCGTAAAGCTCGCTCATCCGGCCGATGGATTCCAAAGGGCCCAGGCGAGTAGGGCGCCCGCGTCGCGCCAAACCCCAGAGTGGCTGTCGCCAAGCACTACGACGATAATGTCTTTTCCCGGTCGCGACCCGCTTGCGATCAGGCATTTCCCGGCTGCTTCGGTGTAACCGGTCTTCATTCCGTTGCAGTAGGAATATCGCTTCAAGAGTTTGTTTGTATTTTCCAGTTCGCGCGTTCGTCCGTTCGCGTAGCGGAACATGAGCTGCGGCAGGCAAACGATCGAACGGATCGTGGGGTTCACGTAGGCCACGCGCGCGATTGCTGATAAATCGCGAGCGGTCGAATATTGGCGCGCGTCCGGCAATCCATTCGGATTCACGAAATGTGAATTTCGGGCGCCGATGACGAACGCGCGCTGATTCATTCTTTCTGCGAACGCTTCGATGCTGCCTGCGTTATCCCTCGCGAGGCAACGGGCGACGTCGTTCGGGCTTTTTACTAGCAACGCACGCAGGAGATCGATTCGCTGGTAAGTATCGCCCGGTTTAATGTTCAATTTGACCGGCTCGGCCAAAGTGTCGGTTTGTTGCACAGTCACCGGCCGATCGAGATTGCCGCTTTCAGCGACAATCAATCCGGTGAGGAGTTTCGTCGTGCTCGCCGGCGCGCGGATTTGGTCTGCATTTTTTTCGTAAAGAACCTGCCCATTGCTGGCGTTGATCACGATGACCGAGCTTGCTGCAGTCTTTGGAATCGAGCTTGGAACGGTCTGGGTCGGAATCGAATCATCATCTGATTCGCGATGTTTGACCGTTGCGTGGCGGGCCCGCTTTGAAATCGAGCTTGGAACGGTCTGGGTCGGAATCGAATCATCATCTGATTCGCGATGTTTGACCGTTGTGCGGCTGGCCGGCTTTGGAGTCGAGCTCGCCACGGCATTCGAACTCGGTTTCGATCTGTGCGGCGGCACGCCGGTCGGCCGGATCGCATTTGGATTTTCATCGTCCGTCGGAATCGCCGTTGGTTCAGCAGCAAGGCAAAAAAACGCGAGCCCGATTGCCCACAGGGCAAGGGCGAAACGAGACCAGCGCTTCATGGGCGGCAAATTTACCGATAAAGACTCAATGCACGCAAGCGGCGGTTACAAATCATCGCCGCGCTGGATGAGCTCGATTTCGTAACCTTCCGGAGCGTCGATAAACGCAATCATGCTACCGCCGGATGTTTTGAGAGGGCCGTCGGAAAGGGGATAACCTTTCGCCTTTGCTTCTCGCGCAAATTTTTGCAGATCGTCCACTTCAAACGCGAGATGCGTCAGATCCGGGCTCACCACTACTGGCCCGCTCTCATCGAATTTGCACAATTCAATCTCTTCTTCACTTTCAGGCGCTTTCAGAAAAACCAATTGCGATCCACGGCCGGAAGTATGCCGCCTTGTTTCCTGCAATCCGAGCACATCTTTATAAAACGCCACCGTTTTTTCGAGGTCGGTCACGCGGTACCGAGTGTGTAACAGTTTCTTAACCATGGCGTATCTTATTGCCCCCTGAACGGATTAAATTCAAACTCTTTGCCGATGAAACTTGTTATCGCCGCTACCGGCGCCAGCGGTTCGATTTATTTGCAGCGATTGCTCGACCAAATCGATCCCATGGCGCACGAGATTCATCTGGTTATGAGTGGCCACGCTAAACAAGTTGCGAAACAGGAGCTCGGCTCGTTCAAAATTCCAAAAGGAATCGCGCAACATAGCGAAAACGACCTCAATGTTCCGTTCGTCAGCGGGTCGGCGAAATTCGATGCGATGGTGATCGCTCCCTGCTCCATGGCGACGATTGGAAGAATTGCCTCCGGCTCCAGCGACACCGCGCTTCTGCGCGCGGCTGATGTTTTTCTGAAAGAGCGCCGCAAGCTGATCGTCGTTCCGCGGGAGACGCCTTGGAATTTAATTCACGCACGCAACGTGGCCACGCTTCTCGAAGCAGGTGCGATCGTTCTGCCCGCGATTCCGTCTTTCTACAACCGGCCGAGCTCGGTTGTTGATGCGGTCGACACGGTCGTTTGGCGAATTCTCGATCAAATCGGCCTGCCAAGCCCGCGCGCTTATCGCTGGGCCGATAAAACTTCGCGCCAAGGAGCGCGCAAGAAATCTTGAAGATCGAAGGCTGGCGCGCGAGATGGCTGATCGCGTTTGGATTTCGTTTGCTTCAAGTTCTGGCGCGCACGATTCGATATGAAATTGACGATCGTGCTGGCGTTATTGGGAAACCGGTGACCAGAAATTACATCGCCGCACTCTGGCACAATCGCCTTCTTTTGATCTCGTTTGTTTTAAAGAGATTTTTTCCCCAGCGACCCGGCGCGGGTTTAATCAGCGCCAGCCACGATGGTGATCTGATCGCCGACGTGACGCGCCGCTTCGGATTTGATGTTGTGCGCGGCTCGAGCTCACGAATGGGCGCGAGCGCGGTCCTTGAGCTGGGTCAAGTTCTTGCTTCCGGACGTGATGTTCTGATAACGCCCGACGGGCCACGCGGTCCCGCTTATGAGCTTGGACCGGGCATTATTTTTCTCGCCCAAAGGACCGCAGCGCCAGTCGTCCCTGTAAACATGGAATATTCAAGCTGCTGGCGTGCTAAGAGCTGGGACCGTTTCATAATTCCAACACCATTTTCTAAGGTGCGGGTGATTATTGGTCAGCCGCAGGAGATAAGATCGACATCTTCCGACAAGGAATTCGAGCGCGAGCGATTGCGTTTGCAAAATTTGATGATGTCGCTGGTTGAGCGCCGCTGACTCATCTAAGCTCGACGGATGGGAAATTTGATCGACGGTCGCGGGATTGCTGAAAAAGTTTATGTCGCTCTTTGCGCGCAGATTGCAGAATTGAAATCGAAGGGCATCACGCCGGGACTTGCTGTTGTTCTGGTCGGTGGCGATCCCGCGTCGCGCGCGTACGTTCGGTCCAAGGACAAAATGAGCCGCGAGCTCGGGCTGCATTCAGTCAAACTCGAGTTGCTGGCCTCAACGTCGCAAAGCGAGTTGCTCAAAAGCGTCGAAGAATTGAATCGCGATCCCAAAGTTCATGGGATCCTCGTCCAATCGCCGCTCCCGAAGCAAATTGACGAAGCTGCAATTGTTCGCGCACTTGATCCGCGAAAAGACGTGGACGGTTTTCATCCGCTTAATGTTGCAAAGCTTGCGATGGGCGACGCGACTGGTTTTGTTCCGTGTACGCCACTCGGCGTCCAGCGATTGCTGATTGAAACAAGGGTCGACATTGCCGGGGCGCACGTCGTCGTCCTTGGCCGCAGCATGATCGTTGGCAAACCGGTTGCGCTGTTGCTCATGCAAAAAGCTAAAGGTGGCGACGCCACTGTTACTGTCGCGCACTCGCGAACGAAAAATCTCGAAGAGGTCACGCGGTCAGCGGATATCCTGATCGCGGCCATCGGTCAGGCGCACTTTGTAAGAGCGGCATACGTTCGTGAGGGGGCTGTCGTGATTGATGTTGGCATTAATCGCGTCGAGGATAAAATGAACGAGCGGGGTTATCGGCTCGTGGGCGACGTCGCATTCGATGAGGTCGCGCCCAAAGCGAAGGCGATCACGCCGGTTCCCGGCGGTGTCGGACCAATGACGATTGCGATGCTGATGTCGAACACAGTAAAGGCCGCACGACAGTTCAGTTCGAGCTGACAATCTTCCCTGTTAGTAGCCGCAAGACCAGGGGGTTCAATCGTGCGACTCGGAGGAATACCGACGCAGCTTTTGGCGATAAGACTGCGACGCGCGCGAGCTGATTGATCCAAAGCCGTCCGCGATACGTTCGCCGGTATTCGCAAGTAAACTCGTGCACGGCGGGCTGTCGATCTTCGCCACGAATAATCTTGATGATTGCGTTTGCAACAAGCTCGCCCGATCGCAGCGCGTAATAGATTCCTTCGCCCGTAAATGGTTCGACCACACGCGCGGCGTCGCCGATGAAAAATAAATTGTCACACACGACCGGAACCGGAACCCGCGTCAACGGTGTGACGGTGCGCCACGTTTGATGAGTGGGCAGATTGAATTCTCCTTTGGCCCAATTGCGCAGGGACGCGATCGTCGTCGGCGTTCCAACCAAACAAAGATTGAGCTCATGATCGTTCACCGGTGCCTGCCCCGAGTAACCTTCTGGCAAAAATTGGAGCACGACCCGATTCCCGAAACCCAGTGGAAGCGGAATGTGCGCTTGCAAGGCAACGCGCTCGCGCTCGAGACGCGGCAAAAGATTTTGCAGTCGCGCGACCGTTGAATTCCGCCCGTCAGCTCCGACAACAATCCGCGCCGAGAAAGTTTCTCGCACGATATCGATCTTCCAGTTGTGCGCTGCGGTCCGATCGAGAGCGATCAGTGTCGCCTCCTCGTGAACCTCAGCGCCGAGTGCGCGCGCGCGATTCAAAAGCAGCTGGTCGAAAATGCTGCGTTTGATCGCAATTTCGCTTTGCTCGCAACGCGGAAGATTGACACTAATTTTCTGACCGCCGATGGCAACGAAGTCGACGGCGTCGAGGACGCCATGGGGGGAGTTGCGAATTTGCTTAGTGATTTCGAGTCGCTCCAGCACTGGCCAGCACGTTGGATTGATGCAGTCGCCGCAGACTTTTTCGCGCGGAAATCTTTCGCGTTCGAGAACAAGCGTTCGCAACCCTGCTGCAGCGCAAAACGCGGCACAGGTCGAACCTGCGGGGCCGCCTCCGACGATCGCGACATCGACAACTTCCATTGCGCTTCAGTTTGAATGGTCGCCAGAGCGTCTTCAACATCGCTGGCGCGCGTTCTAAAACGAACGAGATTGTTTTCATGACCTGGTCAATTCCCATCCTTAGAGTCGCCGGCATCCAATTGCGTATTCACGTCACGTTTCTCTTACTGATTGGCTGGCTGGCTCTGGGTTCCGCAGGCGCCGTAGTTTTCGTGCTGCTGTTGTTTTTGTGCGTGGTGCTGCACGAATTCGGACACGCGATCGCGGCGAAAAGTTACGGAATCAACACCCCGGATATCACGCTGTTGCCCATCGGCGGAGTAGCGCGGCTGGAGCGGATGCCCGAGGAACCAAAACAGGAGTTGGTGATCGCAATAGCCGGACCGCTGGTCAACGTCATTATTGCCGGCTGCTTGTATCTCGTGATCGGTGCACGC
>Ga0182036_10000112_pt1 | contig 35500 bp, 45 predicted proteins | sample sta12Cox44000080_FD_125966 | JGI IMG/M metagenome (GOLD analysis project Ga0182036, IMG submission 125966) | Lab enrichment of tropical soil microbial communities from Luquillo Experimental Forest, Puerto Rico - statoxic.12C.oxic.44.000.080 | ecosystem: Environmental > Terrestrial > Soil >...
GATATTGCCCCCCGGGTGTGCGAGATTCGAAATGAATCCTTGACCGACTGGATCAACCGCCATCGCCACTACGATTGGAATAGTGCTTGTCGCCGGTCGTAGAACAGCCACGACCGGACTGGAGTGCGCGACAATTACGTCTGGTGCCAGCCTGATCACCTCCGCGACATGCTTATTTATTGACTCCAGTTTGGTCCCGGCAAACCGATATTCGATCTGGACGTTGCGTCCTTCGACCCACCCTAGATCGCGCATGCCCAACCGGAACGCCCTAACGCGGCTATTCGTTTCGGGGTCCTTTTCGTCGAGGCCAAGCAGCATGCTGACTCGCCGCACCTGTTGCGTCCCTTGTGCCCATGCTGCAAGCGGCGACGCGGCTGCCGCGCCGCCGAGAAGGCCGATGAACTCGCGTCGTTTCACGGACACCCCGAGGCTAAAACAGCAAATGGTATCAACACTCACGTGTACCGAGAAAGAGGTTGGGATGTCCGCTTTGGGCCATAAGCGGACATTGCCGGGTATCACTACGGCGCAATCGTGCGGTTGGCAACTTCCGAGGAGTATCCGCGATGCAGGCGGTAGATGCCGGCCGCCCATTGCGCAGCTGGATGCCGAAACAGCGTGGCGCGGTAGTCCTTCAGATACAGCGGCAGCTCCACCTGCAGTGGGTACTGAATCTCGTGAGGCTGCAGGAGCGCCCCCAGCAGTGCGGCGGCCGTGAGGTCTGCGACGGTGAAAGCCTCGCCGACGAGATACGCGCGGCCTTGCCGCTCGTGTTCGATTCGGTCGAGCGCCGCTGCGACGGTGGACCGATCCCTCTCCAAATTGCTTTCGCTGATTCTATGACGGAATCGGTAGAGCGATGGAAAAATCCGGAGCAGCGGCCGGAGCGTGCGGTAGGCCTTGTCGCCCATGCCCGTCGTCAGCACGCGCAGCGCAATGTCTGGATCGTTCCGGAACAGCGGCGTCACGATAGCCGCGCGCAACGCCGGGCCAAGCGTTTCGTCGAGATCGTCCTCCAGTGCGAGCGCGCGTTGCCGCGTGGCGGTGTCACACGGATAAAGCGGCGGCTCGGGGTAATGCGCCTCAAGCGCGGCAATGATGCGCGTGGAATCGGCGATGGCCCGGCCGTCGAGCCACAGAACAGGTAACTTGCCCTGGCCCGTCGCGCGCCAAACGCGGACCAGGTAGTTGGGGCCGAGCACGCCGCGCCGGTGCGCGATGCCCTTGTAGTCGAGCGCCCAGCGCACTTTTTCGCTGAAGTGCGAGAGCGGGATGTGCCATAGCAGCGGGGTATCCATGGTGGCCTAAGGGTCAGAAACGGACAACAAGCCATGTCGGCGCAATGTCAGCTTTACACCCAACAGCGGACATATGCAGTGCACTAGCCCATGTCCGCTTTGGGCCAATAGCGGACATCCCATTATTTGAATTCGGTGCCATATTTGCTGGCAATTTCGTTCAGTTGTTTCTTGCTTCGCTGTGTTGGCGATACACCGGGTCGCGTAGCTATTTCACGGAAAAAACGTTCCAGCCCGGCAGGTGCAACAGTCCAGAGCAGAACTAGTTCATACGAGGCATTTTCAAAACCATGCCAACTATTCATCGGAATGAAAATGGACACACCTTTGCCTATAGGATAGCGCACATCGTCAAGAATCAAACTTCCGCTACCCTCAATGACGTAGAAGGCCTCGTCCATATCGAAGTGTCGATGAATCGGGATACCTATGCCAACCGGGATCTGTTGAGTTCCAGTAGTGAGACCGTTGGAGCCCTTTAACGGGTCCACGTTGATGAAGATGTCCCCGCCACGAAGAATCAGATGTTCGCCCTCGCGGGGACCAAGTACATAGCCTTGTGGCACCACTGGCTCCTCCAAGTGCTTCGAGCAGATCTAAGAATGCAATATAACAATTCTCGAAATGTCCGCTTTGGGTCAAAAGCAGACATATGGGGTGCACAACGGCATGTCCGCTTTACCCCCATTAGCGACATCAAACGCGACAAAATGGAATGTCCGCTAAGGGCTATAGCGGACAATCAGACAAAGCGGAACGTTCGCAAAGCGCGATGGATTTTGCGATGGGGCCTACAAGGTTGACGCTTAATGGCCGTCGTCATTTTCGAGGTCGATCACGACGCGCTTCATGCCAGATCCTAAATCCTCCTCGCGAAAGCCGAGTTCGGCGCACATTTGCAGCATGGCCGTGTTTTCGACCAACACATCGCCATACACGCGCCGCAGACCTTTTCCTTTGGCGTAGTCGATGACGCGTTGCATCAATAGCCAACCGAGGCCGTGACCCTTAAGCCGTGAGCGGACCAAGATCGCAAATTCCGCGGTTTCTTCGTCGAGCTCTTCTTTCAGCCGCACAAGCCCGAGCATGCACCCGGTCTCTTGGTCGAGGGCGATGAACGCCATGTCATGCTGGTGGTTGAGATGGCTGAGCCAATCGATCTCGTCGGCACTGAGCTCGGCGATGCGCGCAAAAAAACGAAGTCGCAGATCCTCGGCGCTGACATCGGCTAAAAAATCCCGGTATAACGCCGTATCTTCGGGCTGCACCGGGCGGATCAGCACGCGCTCGCCGCCCCGAGTTGTTTCGTGCCCTTCGTTCAAGTCCAAAGTCGCCTTTGTCCGGCATCGGTGCGACGGGTGCCGTCCGCACCGCTGAGTAGCTGATCACTAAGCTGGAACGCGGATAGCAGTGCGAGGCCCCACACGGGCCCCGCACCAACTCGACTATTAGGCAGCCGCTTTCGCTTCTTTCCAGATGCTGATGTGCCGCGTTTCCGGCATCAGCCAGAGGCTAAGGAAGAAGCACACCAGAGGAACAAGGATCGGATAGAGCAGCGCGTAAAAGAGGCTGCCGGTCGCTGCGAACGCCGCCGTGGTAATGAACGGCACTAGTCCGCCGCCCCAGCCGTTGCCGATGTGATATGGCACCGATACCGAGGTGTAGCGGATGCGGGCAGGGAAGTACTCCGCCAGGAAGGCGCCGATCGGCCCATAGACCATCCCCACGTAATTCACCAGGATGGCAATGATAAAGATCGCGATCGGATAGTTGATATTGTTCGGCTGTGTCACCGTCCCGAGCCACGAATAGAGCGGATAATAGGTGACGGCAGCGAGCAGAAAGCCGCCCAGGATCACCGGCTTGCGGCCGATGTGATCGGACACCCAGCCCCACAGGATCAAGGTTGGCGTCGCGATGAGCAGCGCGGCCATCACGATGTAGCTTGAGCTGAACAAGTCTACCTTGGAGACCTGCTGCAGGAAGTAGAGCGCCCAGAACTGGCCGCTATACCAGACCACACCTTCGCCGATGACCACGATGCTAGCGATCAGCACGAACTTGATATTCGCGCTGAGGAACGCCTCCCTCCAGGGATTCCTAGTCGTCAGCCCCTTGGCCTTGATTTCCTGGAAGATCGGCGTCTCACCCAGTTGGAGCCGGATGTAGATCGCTATCGCGACCAACAGGAACGAAATCAAGAATGGCACGCGCCAGGCCCAGGTATTGAACACCTGTTCGCCATAGTAGCCACGCACAGCGAGCACGACCGCCAGAGCCACCACGATCCCGAGCGTCGGCGAAGTTTGCAGCCAACCTGTGTAATAGCCGCGACGTTCGTCGGAGACGTGCTCGGCCACGTAGGTGATGGCACCGCCGTATTCACCACCCAGACACAAGCCTTGAATCATGCGCAGGCCGAAGAGGATGAAGGCGGCCGCGATGCCGATCGACTCGAAGGTCGGGATCAGGCCGATGGCACCAGTACCGATGCCCATGCCAGTCAGGGTGAGAAGGAAGGTGTACTTGCGGCCAATCCTGTCGCCCATCCATCCGAACAGGAACGCGCCCAGCGGGCGGATCAGAAAACCCGCGGTGAACAGTGCGATCGTGCTTAAGAGTGCCGCGACCGGATGGGTCTTCTCGAAGAACTTCACCGACAGCACCGCGGCCAAGCTGCCGAATATATAGAAGTCATACCACTCGATGACGTTGCCGACCGATGCGGCGACGATCACCTGTCGAAAGTTCTTAGGGATTTGAGGTCCAGCCATATCGCCCTCCTCCGTATTGGAAAAACGGTTTGCTGCTGGCATGTGGATCGCGCACCAGCCGAAAGGAGGAGTAGAGACCGTCGTGCTTACAGGGCCCTGGTGGTCCTTCAATGTAATTCCCGACCGCTTCCGATTGAGAACCGGCGGTCGTCATAGTCACCCTCTCGATGGTGTGCGGCTTCTTGTTACGAGTTCAGCACATGTCGCCGCTCGATAAGGCTAGGACGATCGCCCAGTCGCGTCATTACGACTAAAGTGGGCCGTACTACCCTAACTTCCTGTAATCGAGGCAAATTTATGCAATGTTTATTTAGCAGTCAGCAGCTCTCATCGTAATGAAAGGACATGCCAAAACGTGTTCTGCGGGTGGGGCACCAGGCTCTGAAGCGGGTACGCTCGAGAGCGCGTTATCTTGAGCTTGAGAGACGCCGGCAAGAACTGCTTCGGCGAGTGACAACCGCTGCCGTTTTTGGAGTCAATCCGAAGCTACGGCGCACGGCGGTAGCTCTGCTTAATCAAAATTTCCGCGCGACTAATAAATTGGCTAAACGGGCCAGCATCCTCGCATCGGCGGAATGGGTTGTCAGATTGCTCGAAGTTTCGACAGTCTAGCCGTTGGAATGCGGGCAATGCACACACCTCGGTTGAAGATGGCCGCGGCCGAGGGAAACGTTATTGGCTAGTAAATAGTCCACGTTGCGTGCGGGACCCAATCGGGCTTCACACGTTTTTATGACTGGTCGTCTCCGACGCGGCACTCTAGACGTGCACGATGTAAAGAACGAACACAGCTACAGCCAGCACCGTGGCGACCCAGACGAGCCGAGGGTCCGAGGCTTTATTCATAAAAATATACTGTGACATCATACAACTTCGACTTTGACATAGCGCAAAAGAAACGTTCACATTTTCCTAGCCCTGTCAGAGATAAAACGTCGAGTTGCCTATGGGTTCCGGCCAATGTCCGCTTGGGTCATAAGCGGAAATGTGCATTGCAAAAGGCCATGTCCGCTTTACGTCCGAAAGCGACATCAGCGGTTGTATATGAGGAGCCGCCGATAAAATCGCGCAGCTTCAATCGAAGCGATTCGCATCGACCGGGTACACATTGGTCAGTGTTCGCCGCCTTGATGGTACATTGTACCCAAGAATCGAGACGGTGGTGTACCGCCCGCTGCTGCCGAAGGGGAGATCTAAGAGTGCCTTTGGCGGTCGCGGTTCTGTCCGCTTTCGGGGGTAAAGTGGACATAGCGATTGCATGCTTGAGCTAAGTTCGATTTGGGGCAAGGCTACCGTCGTCGCGAAATTACTGATCTCTTCAGGGAGGAACCACATGCTACGCCTTTTTGCATCAGCGGGTATCTTGGTAGTCGCCCTAGGGCTGGCGGGCTTGCCGGCGAGGGCGCAAAGCTCGGCTTCAAAATCGCTTCGAGTGGCACAAAACATAAGTCCAACCCAACAGGAGGAGCAGAGGGCAGCGAAATCAGTGGCTTGCCGAAAGCAGGCGAAAGAACAAAAACTCAGCGGTTCAAAAAGAAGGGCTTTCTTGAAGGACTGCATCAGAAAATAAGCGGTCTCTACAGGGTCACGGGCTGAATTTAATCAGAGCAAGTCCTACAAACCCTTCTTCAGCTGAACCCCGGCCGCGCGCTGCGGTTTTGTTTGAGCCAGCGCTCCCAATGCCGGTCCGCCCTAGTTCTTGTCCTGTTAGCAGGCGGACAAGATACGGCCGCAATCAGTCAACCTATAGGACGAAATACCCTACCTGAACCGGAATGACGAAATGAAGGTGCTGTTATCGCCCTGTTAGCAGGCGGAAGCGGGCGAAGCATCCACGCCGATTCGATTTGGCGCGTGGGTTGGCCGTGATTCTGTATCGCCTGTCCAGGACGACTCAAGAAATTTTCTCGTGGTTCAATTAGCCCAGCTTATGCCGGTCGCTGCAACGGCCGTAGGTTCGAGTTAGGGGTAGCAACGCGAGTGCATCTTCAGCAAAAATTTCGCGCTTCTTAGCCTCGCCAGAGATATTGGTTTGCAGACTGGGGCCCAAACTCCCCGGAGCAGAAACGAGCACTGCAATTCGTTGAACCGGACGTAACGAACCCCAACTTGACGGGGCGCTGCACCGGTAGATTGGCCGCTTTGCGCCAAGAGCAGACTTTCACCGTCATTCAATCAACCTCATTGGGCAAGCGATAAGAACGGTGGGCACGTTTAGCCCGCAGCATTTTTGTCGTGGTAAGATTGATGACTTGCTCGAATTATCGATTCTTGGAAGAGAATTGGGGAGGACGCTGCGTCCATGGCTGATAACAGCTTGCAAAAAAATTCAACTGCTTTTCGCCTTCCCGCGCTTGATCCTGATTTTCTGCTGGCCGACTCCATGCGGGGTGTCCGCTTGCAGCTCGAATACGCTAAGGCGGAGGAGCGATTACGAACCTGGACCGTTCGATCGACCGTCGTGGTATTTGGCAGCGCTCGCGCGCGTCCCAGTAATCAGTTGGCACGGTGGTATGAGGATGCGCGGCGTTTTGGCAAGCTTGTGTCGGAACGCGGTGGTGCGCTTATTTCGGATCACGGTATTCGCGATAATGTCATCGCGACGGGCGGCGGCCCGGGCATCATGGAAGCGGCCAACCGCGGCGCAGCGGACGCCGGCGCGCCGTCCATAGGATTCAACATTGGGCTGCCGCACGAACAGGAGCCTAATGCCTATTCGACGCCCGATCTCACGTTTCAGTTTCACTATTTCGCGATCCGCAAACTGCACTTCGCAATGCGGGCCAATGCATTGGTAGCTTTTCCGGGTGGTTTTGGGACGCTCGATGAGCTGTTCGAATTGCTCACGTTGATTCAGACCAACAAGATGCCACCGGTTCCCGTCATCCTTGTCGACAAGTCGTATTGGACGCGAGTTATAAATTTCGAGACGCTCGCCGTGGACGGTATGATCGACCCCGCTGATCTCGACCTATTTTCGCTTGCTGATGACTCCGAAGGGGCCTGGCAGGAGCTTGTCAGGCGCGGATTGAAAGCCGGGCCACGGCCCCCTGGTTATCCATCAATTCAATGACGCGAGTAAACTGACTCCGGCAAAAGGGCGCGCCTTGAATGCTGATGGAAACCGTCTCTGCGGGCAGCGGCAGCATAGAGATTATGTTTCTCCGCCAGAGGGGGGACGATCCCTTTGTTTCAACGCCTGAACGAAGGGCACAGATTAGTGAGGTCGCTAGTAGAATTGCACGTTTTATCAGCGAAGCCCGTAGCACGCTCGACATCGCGATCTACGATTTTCGGCTCCACGATGAGGCCGCTGCAATCATTGCGGACGCGCTGCGGGAGCGGGCCAAGAACAAAGTTGTCATCCGCATCATTTACGATGCTACCACCGAACCGGACGGCGACACCGTGCCTGCCGGTTCACTTGCGCACCTCGAGGCAGACAAGAAGGCGCCAGGCACGGAGACTTTCGTGCGCTCTTTCGCAGACATTGCGCAGATAAAAGGTATCACCGGCTATCGGGTGTTGATGCATAGCAAATATTTGGTGCGCGATAGCGATGTTGACAACGCTGCGATCTTCCTGGGCTCAGCGAACTATACCAACGACTCCTGGGGATTGCAGGAGAATAATCTTTTGCAGTTACGGTCGCGCCCTCTGGCTGTCTGTTTCTCCAAGAACTTTACCGATCTTCTGGCGGCGGGAAAGATTACGGAAAGGCCCGCCGTTCGTGACGTCGATTCCATTCGTGTCGCAGACGTGCCGGTGACCGTTGGTTTTGCGCCCGAACAAAGCCCCGCGATCGTTAAGGAGATTGTCGGTGCGATCACAGCCGCGCGGCAGCGACTTCTGGTGGCGTCAGTGGTGCTTTCGTCGGGTCCCATCCTTGCTGCGTTGTCAGAAGCCATCGACCGGGGCATGCCATGCGCGGGGATTTATGATGGTCCGCAGATGGATCAGGTGAGGCGGCAGTGGCAAGCCGCGCGTGTTGGCGCCGATAAGATCAATACATGGGATAAGGTTGTCGGCCATCTCGTGCGCAAGAACTCGCTACCCTATGATCGGAACAAGCCGCACCAGCCGCACAACTTCATGCACAACAAATTGGTTATTGCTGATGACATCGTGGTGACGGGAAGCTTTAACCTCTCAAACCACGCGATGGGCAACGCCGAAAATGTGCTGCTCATTGGCGACGCAGCCATCGCGTCGAAATACGAGGCTTATGTCCTGCAACTAATGGCGAAATACGGAGGGTAACAAACGGAAGTGATCAGAAATGTCCGCTTTACACCCAAAAGCGGACATGCAGCCCTGCTCGACGCTGGCGTACCTGTGGCATGTAGTTGCCGCACGATGTGGTCATGATCCAGCAGCGCTGTTGCACAGCTATGCGAAGCGCACAAAAAAAGCGGACACCGATGTCGCAAACAAGATCGGCAAACTCTTGGGCGGTGCTTTGACTGACTAGCGAACGGGTCCAGAACGAGTTTGGGTCCAACTTGGGTCCAAACTTGCAGCCGTACTTCCTACGTTCTCAGTGGTGTCGTCGGTAAGTTTTTGATTTCCCTGGCGGTCCCGAGAGGAGTCGAACCTCCGACCTTCGGTTTAGGAAACCGCTGCTCTATCCTGCTGAGCTACGGGACCATCCATTTGAACTGTAAACGATCTTATAATTAGGCGCGATGGCTCGAAGCTCAATTGCTACCGAAATTGCTACCGAAGTTCGTCTTTTTGTTCCCTTGATGTGTTTCATAGCAGGCTGGAATGCAGCGAGGCGGCCAACTTTGGGGAGTCTTTTCTTGAAAGACAACCCGAGCAAAATTTACGTTTACCCATTACAAGCCAGAAAAGGTGCATGGTTACAGGCTGTATGACTGTCGCCCCCAAGCAGCAACCGATGACGGTCACGCAGGCAGCGACGTTGAAGAGGCTTGCGCAAGACGCCTACGAGCCAGATGCGTTCAAGCCGAACCTCACCAGCGCCGAGGCGGATATACGCATCGCGATGCTAACGGCCAAACTCAAACTACTTGGCGAGCCGCCCCATACGCTCTGAGTGGACAGCGAGTCATACATTGTTACTGCATAGCCCATGCGCCAGAAGTTATTACCGCTGACGTGGCGCAGGGACTTGATATTAACGGTGTATCCTAAAAAAACGAATCAGGGTGACAGCGTGGATAAGCCACTTACATGGTTCCTGAGAATATGGGGAGCATTCGTTGACATCTGGCGGGAACGTCGGCGGTTGCGGCTCCAGTTGCACCACGACGAAGCCATGACGATGGCTCTGCAGAAAATGATTGAAGCAACGAACCAACTGAAGGATTCCTCGCTCCTTAATCGTGCAGCCGCCAAAAATAGCCGCCGATAATTTGGCTTATTGCCAATAGAGACGCATGCCAAAGCGTGGCTTCGCGTGGATCGAAAAGTCGTCCTGCCGTTAATCATAAAGTCATTGTGCCCGACGACCCAGCATGGCCGATGATAAGATTGCTAGTTGACACAACTGCGTAGCCATGGGGGGCATCTATGAGGAAGCTCATTTCATTGCTGGTCGTTGCCACTTTTGCCGCATCATCTCCAACTGTGGCCGGCACGAAGGAAAAGAAGCAAAAACAAAGCACAGAGGCTGAGGAAATAGCGAAGCAGCACGACAATACCCGACGTGCTCTAAGGGACGCGCTCCCGCTGGTGCTGCCAAGCTGGTCGCTCCCATTCTATTTCGGTATGCACCTAGACGATACGAAGAACAAAAAGGCCGAAAAGTAAACCGCCGGACTCGCAACAAACCGCGGCATTCTGCCTGTAGATATTACGTTGGCGCTTACCCGGCGTAGCTGGCCGGCGTGTCGGTCTGGGCCGGTCTGGGCCGGTCGCGGGTCTGCACCATCTTCCTACCTCCGTATTGTACTTACGTATAATTTTGTAAGCCTTACGATGGTTGACCGCTCCCTCCGTATGCTGGCGTGACCGCCTCGCCGCACTCTAGCGTTTCCCTTCTGATGACAAAACTGCGACGTGTGGGGATCGAGTCATGACAAATACAAGGGAGCGCGCAACTACACAGGTGTTCAGTACAAGTGAGCATAGGACGGCACAAATGTTTGGTCTGTCGCTCACGACCATTTTTTTGGGCCTGTTGATCCTGAACGGTATGTCTTTCTGAAGTACGGAACGCGCCAATGCCAGTTCTCGCTTTTTTTGCAGTGGTAGGTTCGGTGCTGATCGCATTGCTGTTTGTTGCGGATGCAACGCTGGATAACGGTTCGCCTGCGATAGTCACGAGCCAACGCACCGGTCTGCCAGCGCCACACTATGGCAACGCTAACGCGATAAAGACTCTCACCACTGCGCCCGCACCAGCTCCCGACATGACATCGCAAGCTGTACTGGCTGCTCAGCCTAAGTCGGCGACGCCTGAAGCTCCAGCAGGGATCGACTCTGCGGCGCGTGAGGCACGGGCCGAAGCGTCGTCCAACAAGCTACGGATCGAAGCCTCAGCCAAGGCGCGTCGCGAAGCGCAATCAACTATCGACCAACAACGGAACCAATTCGATAGGTTTTCTATTAAGGGTTATTAAATCGGGATCAGGGCTGGAGTGTTTCGCCATGCGCATAAAGCACCTCATCGCACCGTTAACCGCCGCCGCCATCTCGGCACTCCCACTTGGTCAAGCCGCTTACGCCGAACTGCTCATTAAAGTCGACAAATCCGTCCAGCGCATGACCGTCACGGTCAATGGCGAGCAGCTTTACAACTGGCCGGTGACGACCGGAGGGGGCGGCTACGACACGCCGGGCGGGACGTTTAAGCCATTCCGCATGGAGATGGACCACTATAGCGACGAGTACGACAACGCGCCGATGCCTTACTCGATCTTCTTCACCCAGACCGGAAACGCTATCCACGGCACTTACGAGCAACGCAATCTTGGTCGTGCCGTGTCGCATGGCTGCGTGCGGTTGTCGGTAAAGAACGCCGCTACGCTGTGGAATCTGGTGAAGCAAGAGAAGATGGCCAACACCACCGTCGTGGTAAACGGTGCGATCCGCGATGCCGGTCCACCGGCGGTGGCGCGCTCTCAGCCCCTGCCATTGACGCCAGACAGCTCGATCTATGCGGCGCAGACGGCGCCGGCTGCCGATCACTCAAGCTACGATGCGCCGCTGTCACAGTCCCGGCCGCGCTACGACGACAATCGTCCGCTACTGCCGTTTTTTCCATTCTTTTTCGGGCGCTAACCCAACCCACCCGCGCTTCTTGCCAAGTCCAGCAGGTTCGTCAGCCAGGACGCAGTGAGGGATGAATGGCAGTGGCCTCGCGAGGCGAGGCCATGAAGTTTGGTCTGAATTGGTTATCTTCAGCAAACCCGCCAGCATCGGTAGGGGTTGCAAACTCGACGGCATGCGGGCGCTACAACAACCGGTGGGACAACCGCCACGCCCGGCACCACTACAGCGCCGCCGCCGTAGTACGCACCGCCGTAGTAGCCATTGCGACGGCATCCGCCATAGGGACCGCGATGGAACCCGAGGCCACATCCACCGGCGACTTCAACGACTAAGCTGTCGTGAGTTTGAGTGCTGCTAAATGGCATCGCTTGGGCACCAATTGCCGAAAAACTCGCAGCCACAGCGATTAAGGCGAATCTCAAAAGCTTATTCATTTGCTCTCTCCCTGAACGTTAGCGACGCATGAAACCCCGCCGGGGAATGCAAGCTTTTGGGACTACGATTCACCGGAGGGGCCATGAAGGTGAGTTCAATACTTTCACGTAATTATCGTGCCAGAATCGGAGGCGGTTGGCTGTGACGGCCAACACACTGAGCCGAAGCGATGACAAAACGTTTAGGTCTCCATAGCGCCCACGATAACGAGCGACTCGCTTGTTATGACAAAGCCGCCGGCGCCGAACAGAATGCCGCCGAACAGACCGCCGCGCCTATTTCGCGCGGCGAATACACCCCGATCATGGGACCAACTACATCACCCAACCGCGTCACGTTGTCGGCGGAAGAAAGAGCTCTTGCCGCCGCGTCCGCCATAAGCGAGGTGAAGTACGCCTGAAACAAACTGAAGCTGCAGCAAATGAAAAAAGCGGGCCTGATCAGAGATTAAAAATCCGTTCGATAGTGCGGCAATCCAGACCAACCACAATCGCACGACACCAGCTTGGCTCGTGACGGTAATCGAGTTTGGAACCAGCCTCGAAAGCCACCCTTACCGCTGGGCGTGTTTTCTTCGTGCGTCATATGATTGTGTACCAGTATTTGCCCTGCTGGAATTTTGCGCGGGACGGTCAGTGTTGGCACTGGAATATAGTTCAAGCGGCGCTCTGTCATGGCCGTACTCTGAACAAACGACGCCAAACCGAAACCCTAATCTCTAATCCGTGACACTAAAATGAAACCGAAAAAGATACGCATTCATACTGACGAAATCCGCTCGATTGATGCAAATGAGTTACACGGTCGTGGAGCATTTTACAGGCGGATGGAATTTCCATTTGTCGGGCACGTGTGCTCTGCTCATTCGCGTGCTAGCTATCGGGCGACGCCCGCTCGCCCTTAAAAAGCCAAATGCGCTGAGCCGAAGCGATGACAAAAGTTGAGGTCTCCATAGCTCCCTCAAGAGAGAAAAGACCGATCAATCCTGCCGATCGGTGATCGGGATGAGCCTTGTTGCATTTTGCAACGGGTCGGGGTTCTTGGTACATGACCGAGCCGCATCACACCATGTCACTCGTCCATAACGACAGCTACGGAGCAATCCATGACCACTCGACGCGCCGCCTGTAGCTGCGGGCAGCTTTGCCTTACGATTGAGGGCGAACCTTCGCGCATATCCATGTGTCACTGCTTGGAGTGCCAACGGCGCACCGGCGCCGTGATCAGCAATCAGGCGCGCTTCCGCCGCGAGCAGATCACCTTCGAGGGTAAGGCTACGGCGTGGACGCGCAGAGCCGAAAGCGGCAATGCATTGACCTTTCACTTCTGTCCGGTGTGCGGCTCCACCGTCTACTGGGAGGGTGAAGGCTTTCCTGGATATGTCGCTGTTGCCGTCGGTAGCTTCGCCGACCCGAATTTTGCCGCGCCGACCATCGCAGTGTGGGAAGAGTCACGTCACCCTTGGGTGTCTTTGCCGCCCGACACGCCGCCCAAGCGCGCCGCGAAGCAGGGATAAAAAGACGACCCGCCTCTTCAAGAATACGCGGTGCGAGCGTATGCGTCGGCATAGTCCGACAGTCTTGAGAACACGCAATTGGGCAAAAACCGCGCTTTTTTATCGTTCTGCAAGTTGCACGACCGCTACACCAAAAAGGAATTTGTTAATTACACACGCTTTTCACACCCGAGAAGTCGAAGATTTGTGAACGGTACGATGCTTGGCTAACAATATTTTTGTTTCGAAGATGACCCTCACTTGCGGCGGCCCGCCTATGTGGCCGCCGTTCTTTTGTTACCGGTAGTCGACCAAGCAGGCGCTGTGTCATGACTGAACGCTAGATTGCCCGGTGGGTTGTGGCTCCGTTTCTTCAACGATCATTTTCATTTCTTTACCGCAATGCGCGCATTCAAAACTGCGCATCTCTCCCTTTAAGCCTGCAGGGAGCGGTGAATGCCAGACGGCACAAGCTTTTTCTCCACACCGCGGACAAACAATTGGTTTTATGTGGGCGAGTGGAATATATGTAAACAGCTGACGTCGCGGCGGCATCCCACTTCCCCCAAAGTACGCGAGGGCTCCATCAGTCACCGGTCGCTCGCCTCTGAGCGTCGTCCGGTAGTCCGAACTGCCCTCATATTATTATAAATTGGACTTTTGTGATTGCCAGCACAGAACGGCCAACCGAGCTTCCCTATTCTCGGCATCATGGCTCCGCGAAAGAAAACCCTCGAAGAGCTCAAAAAGGAGGCGATTGCCGAACTCGAGCGGCGCGGTTACGACGTTCGCGGCAGGACACCGGCACAAATCAGACAAATGATTAGGCGCCGTCCTTCAAAGCAAAAATCACAGCAATCAACCTCAAAGTTCGACCGGTGAAAAACGGGGATAACTCTCATCTTGTTGCCAGATTTTAAGGATGTCGATTGTTTGTGCGGTGCCAGAGCGCGCGCCCTAGCGGGGTCATCGGCCGGCGCCGAATAGGCCGGTCGGCTTGGGTTCACCAAGTCTGTGCATGAGTTGTCGTAAAAATTCGGGCGAGGAGGCTTAGAAATCGGCCAATTCGCTGAGCCGAAGGGATGACAAAGTTGAGGTCTCCACCCATGGCCGGCATCAATTTTAAGTCGGATTGTCAAGGCTGAAGGTTTCCGAGCGCGCATCGTAAGCGAAGGCCTCCGCAAAGCGCGCCCACGCAATCACAGCACCTAGCGTGCGGGTCGCGCTTTCAGTACTCATGTAATCCTCAAGCTCATTACGAAACCGGGTGCGCGGCGCCATATGATTGGTACGCTCCTGTAAGATACGCCGGATGTGCGTAGCCAAAGGCACCTGGTTTAGGAGCTGGTTCTGGAACAATTTCTTGCGTTCATCGATCCCTGCGCCAGCAAACTCTTTGCCAACATCGGTAAGGTGGATGTCGCCGCCCTCGATCTCGGCAAACCGCATCAGTTGCAATGATTCCGCGATAGGAAATAGATCGTCCACCTCCATATGCAACTGGCTCGCGATAACCGGCATATCGGCTTTGCCGTTGTAGGGTTCACCAGCAATTGCTTCTATCAGGCCGGCCATCGCATTAGCCGAAACTCGCGGCAACTCCATGTCGATGCCCATGCCTGCAGTACGCTCGGGTGTAGAAATGGTGTGCGTTGGTGTCATAGGACGCGCAGTCAAGGCGACATACATGCGCTCGACGAGATCGCGGAACGCCGGCTCCATACGACTGCGTGGTTGAGGCAGATTAATTTTGATCTCTTCAATGATGTGACCGGGGTTTCGCGAGAAAATGAGGACGCGGTCACACATCAGTACCGCTTCCTCGATGTTGTGTGTGACCAGGATCACGCCTTTGATCGGCAACTTACCTTCCGTCCACAGTTCGAGGAAATCGGTTCTTAGCGTCTCTGCAGTTAGCACGTCGAGTGCAGAGAATGGCTCATCCATGAGAAGAATTTTGGGGTGCACGACAAGCGCGCGCGCAAAGCCGACGCGTTGCCGCATGCCACCCGACAATTCACGCGGATAGGCCGACTCATAACCGTCCAGACCGATCAAGTCGATGCCAGCCAGCGCACGCTTCCGAATCTCGGCCTCAGGCAGACCAAGCGCCTCAAGGCCGAGCTGCACATTTTCCAACACGGTTAGCCATGGAAATAGCGCTGAGTTCTGAAAAACCATTGCGATGCCGGGCGCAGGCCCGGTGACCCGTTGGCCTTCATAATTGACCTGACCTGAAATTGGCTGCGCGAGTCCAGCTATAAGTCTCAACAGGGTCGATTTGCCTGATCCAGAGCGGCCGAGCAGCCCAACAATCTCTCCGTCTCGCAGGGTAAGATTGATGTCCTGGAGGACGAGTAACTCCTCGCCGTCTGGCTTCGGGAAGGCTTGGCAGCAAGATTGAATTTGCAGCAGCGCGTCATTCATAGTTATGACCCTTATCCAAGCCGGAATTTTCGCTCGGCGAACCAATAGAGGGGCCGCCAGAACAACCGATTGACGACGACCACGTAGAGGCTCATGACCGCGATTCCAAGAACCACGCGGTGCATGTCGCCTGCCTCTGTCGCCTGTGCAATGTAGGCACCCAAGCCGTGGGCGTGCAGATGCGTATCACCCCATGACGCCACTTCGGCGACGATGCTGGCATTCCATGAGCCGCCAGACGCTGTGATTGCGCCAGTAACGTAGTAGGGAAAGATGGCCGGTAGCGCGATCTTCTTCCACCAGAGCCATCCCCGCAGCTGAAGATTGGTGGCAACGTCACGCATCTCCGAAGGGATCGCCATCGCGCCCGCCACCACATTGAATAGGATGTACCATTGGGTGCCTAAAATCATCAGCGGGCTGAGCCAGATGTCTGGATCGAGACCGTAGTTAACAATGACAACCACGACCACTGGAAACAGCACGTTGGCGGGAAAGGCCGCAAAGAATTGCACGAGTGGTTGAACGAGTTGAGTGAGGCGTGACCGGGTGCCGATCATCACTCCAATTGGTACCCAGATCACGCTGGCAAGCGCGATCAAAATAACCACGCGCGTCAATGTGGCGAGACCATACAAACTGGCTTTGACCAATTCTTGCAGCGAGATGTTGCCAGCAACGAAACTAACAAGCCGCCAGAGCGCAACAGCGGCGAGCGCCAAAACGAGGCCGGCCCAAACGCAATCGCCCCATCGCGATCGCTCGCTGGTCAACTTGACGACCTTATTGTTGGCTCGCTCAGCGACAGACAACTGGTAGGTGCGCTGCCAAAGTCGCGAAACCGGTACAACAAGCGTAGCCACAACGCGTGATCGTCGGAATACGTCCAGTACCCAGGACTGCGGCGGAGCGACGCTGGCCTGTTGCTCAAAACGGAAGCGATCAGCCCAGGCCACGAGCGGTCGAAAGAGGAGTTGGTCATAAAGCAGAATGACGACCAGCATGGCGGCGATAGCCCAGCCCACCGCAGCGAGATTCTTTTGATCAATCGCAAGGGCAAGGTATGAACCAATGCCAGGCAGTGTCACCGTCGTGTTGCCGACACTGATTGCTTCCGATGCCACCACGAAGAACCAACTACCCGACATCGATACCATCATGTTCCAGATTAGCTGCGGCATCGCAAAGGGCACTTCGACCCGCCAAAAATGCATCCAGCGTGACAGACGGAACGTGCGCGAGGCTTCCACCAGCTCGATCGGCACCGTCCGCAGGGACTGGTAGAAGCTGAACGCCATATTCCAGGCCTGGCTGGTGAAAATCGCGAAAACGGCCGCGAACTCGGCGCCCAGTACGCGGCCTGGTGCAAGCGACATAAAGAAAATGACAGTCACTGAGATGAAGCCGAGGATCGGCACAGACTGAAGAACGTCGAGCAAAGGGATGAGTATCAGTTCGGCCCGCCGGCTTTTGGCAGCGGCCGTTGCATAGGTGAATGTAAAAATGAGGGACAGCCCCAAAGCGCCTAGCATTCGTAAGGTGGTGCGGGCGGCGTATTCTGGCAAAAAGTGCGGATCGAGCGACACAGGCGCCTGTTGCAATTCCGCAAGCGGCCGCAACAGATCGCTGCTTGTTTCGGCAAGGAAGATCAGAACACCAAAGGTCAGCAGGATGGCGAGCGCATCCCACCGCGTGAACGCGCGGCTGACCTGCTCAATAGAAATCGGAACAACACCGCGCATCGTCACCAATTCGGTCGCAGAGCACTTTTCTGAAGCCATTCAACACACTGAATAGCTCGATGCAAATTGCGCCTGTCATAATTCTTTTAATCTAGTTCAAACGGAACGTTTGGCTTCGAATATCGGCCAGCATTAAGACAACATAAAAAAATGCGGCGCCTCGCTCGCTTGGACATCCGTTTCGTTCTCCCGTCACGTCATTGTCACGAACAAAACCAATCATCCGCGCTCGAGGGTTAGAGTTTCGCCCGGGTCGCATCTGGAGATTCCAAATGTAGAAAAAAGCTGCTGAACATCACAAGAAGGCATCCGAGCATCATGAGCACGCTGCGCACCACCATGCGGAAGCTGCCAAGCATCATGAAAGCGGACACCACGAAAAAGCGGCCCACCACGCCCATACCGCGAGCGGGCATGCAATTCATGCTCGGCATCATTCCGAGGAAGCAGGAAAAGCTCACGCGGAAGATCACGGACACAAATAGCGGCCGCTCGGCTGGTTCGCTGGATGAATTTGCCTGCAGTGTAAATGCCTGTTTTGGGCCAATAGCGGAGTAACGGCCCGCAACGGATGGACGCCGTTAGGGGGCCGGGGCAACCTCAGGACCACTGCCCGATAAGTTGCAGCACTTGAGCAAAGTCCTCGCTGCGAAGCGCAAGCTTCAGAAGCGAAAGGAAGATCGCGACGAGCAGGGCTACTGCCCAGAATTCTGATGTTTCCTTCGCTTGTTTGGGGTGGGTTGTTTTACGGCCGGCAGAAACGGAAGTGAGCATTGTTAACCCCCGCGTGGGTCAGAAAACGCCGGCGGTGGACTACCCGGCGAAAGCGCGAGGTGCGGACCCGCCGGGATGTTGTATGGGCCAATACATCGCCCCAGGGAGGCTCAGGGGGACTATTCAGACGACTGGCCGTGGCGTGCCATGCAGTCCCGATAGACGGTCAGATTGGTGAAAATCTCGGTAGCTCCACTTCGCTGCTTCGGCATTACATTTTTGAAGTGCTTCATCTCTCGACATCGGCACAGACGCGTTGGCTTTCGAAGCCGCGTTCGATTTCGCAGTCTGACTTTTTTGCGCAAGAGCTGCCGATCCGGGGGTAACAATAATCGCGGCCACTATTAAAAATGCGAAAGGCTTCATGAGAAGTCTCCATTACATGGGCTTGGCGCCTCACACCTAACTTAATCATATGATGAAATGGCGAAGCCGCCGTGACATGCATACGTCTTGGCTGTAGCCGACGCGTAACGACCTCGTCCGCGTTTTTGCCTCAACCCTCTTGTTACTCCAAGGAAGACGCCGCACGAGTGAGCCTTCGCGGTAGCATTCCTCACTCATAAATAAAGTTCGCCGTGATGTGAGTTATCCCACATAGATCACGTGGCAGCAGCGAGTACATATAGCCGCAACAGAACTGCAATATGCGCCGAATAGGATAGAAGCGGAATTTGATGGTGCCCGAATTTTGGCCGTGTCGATTGAAGGAACCGGGCAGCAATGAACGCGAGACCACTTCACGTGATGCTGATGGCGGCGGCCATTGTTCTCCCAGCAATTATCGAACTTCCAACATTTGCAGAAACTGAAAAAACTATGTGGAATGTTCACGAACTTTACAAACAGTGCCAATACAAAGGAAGTCTTGAGAGAATCTTCTGTTTGGAATTTGTTTCAAACGCCGGACGTCAGGTCTTTACGAATGGACTCGCATTGAAAGACCTTAAACGTCCCCCTGATCTAGCGAAAAACACAATCCCATCTGCATGTCCAAAATCATTTGTGTCAAATGATGCGATGGTTGAGGCCTTCAGCGAGTGGGCAAACGAACATCTTGAAAAATGGAGTACAAGCGCGGACACAGGAGTGATGCAAGCGATGCACGACACGTGGCCATGTTTTTAATGAAAACCACGCGTTGCCGATCACAACATGCCGACAGGACTCTGTTGGACACATTTCCGCCAAAAGCAGACATCCAAACGCGCGGCTAAGCCTATCAGCGCCGCCCCGGCTCAATACAGCACAAGTGGCAACCGCGTCCCATTTATCAACAAACCATTATGCCGACGTTGTCCGCAACCTATTCGGGGCGCATGCTGTTGCATCATGGTCGATGATTCGCACCAGCACGCCGAGAGCGCCGAGGCCATCCTCAGGATTGCCTACTGCCGAGATGGCGTCGACGTAGCAGTGCAGGCAGCGATCCACATGATCTCCATCGCAGCTGCTCTCCTTACGAGTGAAAGCGGCCCGGATGAATCGCGCCGTATCTTGCAGATTGTCGGCGACGCGCAAGGAAAAGCATCGTGAATCCTGAAAGTGACTGAGGCGTGAGGGCGCGGATGCGTTACTCCGCACCCTCGATGCTCAATCGCAAACGTAAGGCTTCGCAACCACCGCTAGTTTCACTTAGTTTGTCCAACTTCCATTCGGCCGGCCACAGCATCAAGGACAGCCAATTCTGCCTGTTCAACAGCGGCAATAGCATAATCTACGGCGAGTCCGGCTTCCCACTCGAGGCGATCGGCGTGCTTTTCCGCATGTTTTACGTCCAGGTCATGCTTCTTCTGAGCAATGCCTTCCTTTATCGATTGCAGGTCGTTGGAAATTTTCGATTGGAACGCGGCCCATTTCTTCGTGGCAGCATCTCCTGCCGATTTCACGTTGTCGCCAACGGACTTTATGTTGCGCTCTACTTTTTCGGCCGCCGCCGTAGCCGCAGCGCGCGCTTGCTCCCTGCGTGCCATCACTTTGTCATGCGCTTCCTTCTGCGCCGCACTGGCGGCGTCCTCTGCGTGTTTTGCGCGGACTGACAAGTCAGCGAGTTGTTCAGAAAGTTTGGCCATGTTGTGCTCCTGACAATGGCTCCCAGCCCCCGAACGTTCCAATTATACAAGAGGGGTGGTATCCCGTGGATTGGACCATGGGGCAACGATTCGTTTGTTGCTGTAAACTCGGTTTAAAATACGCTTTGCAGGCTGGGCTAAGCTTGCTCGCCCCGGTTCGCTGAAAATGTTTTAGCGCCTTATCGGAATTTCACAGTTACCGTTTCCGCATAAGCGCACGTTGGACAGTCAAACGTCCGCGCACGTCCGCAGGAGGGCACTGACTATTTGCGCAATACGGTGCAAGCATCGCAGAACTCGAGGCGGTATTCCCGTGCGCGCCTCGTCTTACTGGGAAGCAACTGCCAATTCTTTGGCTGGAAATAACAAGACTGCGCCAAGCGAATTGCCTTAAGCGAACAATCAAAATTACAGCCAAGTGCTGGAACGAGTTCGCGGAGGTGTTTCAGAGGGGGCTGCCTCGCGCGCCGCGTTTGGCCAAGTCTTCAACCCGCCGCTAACGCGGCGGTTTTTTTAAGGCAGAGTAATGAAGGCCAAGAAACACAACAGAGTGTCACTGTTAACAGTCTGCGCAGAATGCGGTGATGCGTTGGTCCTTAGCCCAAGCGGGCACCAACTCTGTGCCAACCGTCTTTGCAAAGATGGGTTCGATGTTAGGCCGGATTGGCGACTGATGACTTCCGATTGGCAAGTCGCAAACAGTGGTCTTGCTCAGCTCGAAAGCGGACATTCGCAGCCGCGCAAACACTAATGTTTGCTATGGGCCAACGCGGCCATTTGTTTCGACTTTTTCAGTCTTAGTAAGGGGGTTAAATACAAAATGTGGATGCCAAAAGAGGATGACGCCGTCGAAATCTACGCGCGCTATTTGATGGGTCGACATGGAAAATCGGCACACTATTACGCGCGCAAGACCGCCGACAAACTTCAAAGAAATGGTGACCTTGAGGGCTATATGGCCTGGAGTCGCGTGGCAGACGCTGTCGAACGCAAAGCAGGAAACAGCGTCAATATGGAAACCGTCACGCCAGCGTCGTGAAACGGGTTTCCTTTAGCGTGCTGGCCCTGGCACGAAAGTGTCGTAGCCCTGTGACAAGCTCCTTGGAACTGGATCCTAACAGAGTACGCGGGTTGGTGCGACGGCTTCTTGGCGCGCGTCGGCAGTTAGTGTTCATGTGGTTACCGGCGCCGCACCAATCGCGACCGGCGGACCTGCTAACAAGGACTGGGGCCTCGTCTCCCGTCCCTCGCTTCGGGTTATTTAAAGGTTTTGTCATTTGCCATTTGCAGGCAGGTGAGCAGCTCAACGTAGCTCCGGGAAGTGGCACCATCGCCTTGGATTTCTAAGCACTCCCGTCTGGTTGCCGGGGTAAACTGCGTCCAATGACTTACAAGCGTTTCTCGCGCACTTTGTTCTGATTTAAGGCAGCCCTGTTCACTGACTTGGCTGCTGTCTTGACCACTAGCTTGGCCGGTGGTCGTGCTCTGATAAGCCCCTACATCGGCCCTGCAGGTTTTGTGGAGGTCGAAGGTGGGCACTTCCGCAGCGAACGCGACAAAAGATCGTGCAACGACAGCCGCCGCACCGACTAAGACCAGCATCTTCACTCTACGGAAAGCTGCTTCGCCACAAGAAATCTTCGCGAGTGTAGTAATAGAAGCTCGGTTCATGACACCCTCCTTGCGATGGCAACCCACGCGGACGGTGGTTCACGCGGTGCTGCCTGCGCGAAACCTTCAAAGTTGATTAAGCTAGTGGATGTAAGTCCAAGCGAAGAACAAGAGTACGATTGCTGCCGCGCCAAAGAGCGTTAGTTGGCCTGCTGCTGCAAAATTGGAATACGATCTTTGATCACGCTGTATTGTCATGGGTGATCCTCACTTTACGGACACACCCGTCCCTTTGTGCAGGCTACCGTTCCAATATGACCGTGGGGCGTTGGTTCTAATAAATTCTGCATTAAATCTGGCTGCGATACGAGAGTATCAGGCACCTACGACGACTGGCGTGTTAGCTCACTTAGTCGTGAAGTGAAACATGCTCACCAGAACGACCGAGGTGGCAGCCCAAGCCTGGGCTCGTCCGAGAAATAAGTAGCAAAGAAACCGAGTCCGCGCATGGTCGTCGCAAAAATTGCGCAATACGACCGCCTTAGGGCCTCGACTTAGCGCGAGATATGTCGGGCACGTGCGCCTTGGTCATAAACGGAGGTGTCACTCGCTGCGTGATCTTTGGTCCCAGCCACACCGCCACCACGTCGGGCACCCGCGCTCTGCTCATTCGCGGCCACCTATCGGGCAGCGGACAGAACTGAAGCGTGAGGCTTGAGGACGGGTGGCTTAGAAATCGGCCACTCGCGCTTTTTACGATGACGTGCCAGATTTCGAGCGAATGTGAACTAGATCACAGGCGAGGCGGCTTGTGTGGTGCTATGAAACGCGGCGTCATTCCGATGAGCGGGGGGATCAATGAAGCCAGAAAAGCTTCAAGAGCACATTTACAAAACCTACTACGGGCTTCGAAATGGGTTTTGCGTGCTCGCTATTGCCTTTCCGCTGTTGCTTATCGCAATTGGCTGGTGGAATCAGATTCATCTTCAGGGTTCGATGAGCGCATACTACTTCGCCTTCGCACCGGAGAACTCGACATTGCGCGTTTTTCCCGGCCGTGCCGTGTTTGTCGGGCTCCTATTCATGCTTGGCGTTACTATGATTTTGTACAAAAGGTTCTCATGGTGGGAAGACTGGTTGCTGAATATAGCGGGTACAGCCGGCGTCGTTGCCGCGCTGGTTCCAATGCAGACGCCGGACTACTGCGACAACTGTGGGAGCAACACATTTGCCTATATCCACGAAATAGCTGGTGTTGTTGCCTTTTCCTGCATCGCCCTTGTTGCTTTGTTCTGTACGAATGGAACGTTGATCAAATTGTCTGACACTCGGAAACGTCGATGGTTCTGGTGGGCCTACAAAACGCTCGGGATCCTAATGATCGTAGCGCCGCTCACAGCAATTGTGATGACCCGCATCCTAGGAATTTCTGACGAGCGGATATTTTTTGCTGAGGCGGCTGGCCTTTGGGTGTTCGCAACATTTTGGGCGGTGAGAAGCTACGAACTGCACCTCAGCCAGTATGAGTGGAATGCGTTGACGGGCAAAAGCTAAATATTAGTTGCTGGCGATGTCGCCCAAACCCGAGCCAATAGAGGGACACCGCTGTCAGCGATCGTCGCGATCTTCATCCGTTTGATGTAAGAGGCCGGCCCCTATGGCATGGGCGCATAAGCGGTCGGAAATCACAGCATGACAAGAAATTTCAAGATAATAGGTGCGCCCTTAGCCGCGACCAACAGAACGCCGCAGAGCAAAATGATAATTAGCAACCCAATCACAACGCCACGTAGCTCTGTATCCATGGCGATAAAATAATCGGCCGCCAGAGGAAGGCATTTAATTTTGACGTACCATTGCACGTTTGTTTACGCAGCCCTTTACGCACGCGGGTTTTTCGAAGCTGAAAAATGCAAGAAAGCCTTGCGTAGTGCCGTTTTGTTCTACGGCTATCCGCCCTACCCCCGAAAGCAGACATTTGCAGTACGACAGCCCATGTCCGCTATGGGCCAGAAGCGGACGTCGGTTAACTCGACCAAATACTGCGGCTAACGCTACTGTTGGGTTGGTTGGGATTGGGCTCGGATGACTTTCAGTTACGACATTTCTCTCGCCACCCCGGACGATATTCCCGGCATCTTGACGGTACAGGAGCCAAACCTACCCGATCACGGCGGCAGTCTTTCGGTACGCCAGACCGCGGACTGGTTCAGGAATGCGATCTTAGAAAAATCGATCGTGGTCGGCCGGCGCAATGGGCAAGTTGTGGGCTACGTCTTGGGAACTTCACCGGCAGCGAAAGCACACGTGCGGATCATCCAAACCATGCTGCGTGCTTTCCCACCTCCCCATGATTGCTATCTCTACGGGCCTGTCTGCATCGCCGAAAATGAGCGCGGAAATGGGCTCGCCGCCGCGCTGTTCAAAGTCTTGCAAACGCATATGGATGGTCGTCCTCTGATGACATTTGTGCGGGCAGATAATGCCCCGTCGCTCCGAGCGCACCACAAAATGGGGATGCGCGATCTCGGTGCTTTTACGAACGAGGGCGTTGCGTATATCGCCCTTGCATACGACCAACCATCAGAAGTCGATATTCATTCCAAGTAACGGCTATGTTCGCCAAGGGCCAAAAGCAGACAGGCGTCGTTGCCGCTAAACGCCCACCAACAGAATCTTAATTAATAGCGTATATCATCATAATTGTTGCGATGTTTTTTGCGCAAGTTTAGCTGCGTGTAGCTGAAATGTTGAGCGACCTTTCCGTCCTCTTGCTCGTTCTATTCGCGATTCCGAGCATGGTGTTGCTGTATACGAAGCGATGACTTTATTCTCAGCTGGGTCATTGAGTGAGTTCATCGGAATTTGCATTTGTCGTTTATTCATCCTTCCGATGAGCAATGACTTGGTGTCAGGCCATGCCTAACAAGAAAATTAGTACTGCCGAGCCGCACCCAATTGAAGAAGTCGCTTGGCGGGACGTTTGGCTCAGGAGGGTGCTGATTGATCGCGGCAAACCGCTCCAACGAGTGGCCAGACGGATGAGACAACCGTGGCCTCTAGATAGGCCTCACGGCGGTCGGCAGCGAGGTCAGGTTACCTGTTAACGCTCAACGGTAGGGATCAATGGTCATGTCCCGACCAAATTCATCGGCGCGGCCGCCACCTCTACGCGTGGCCCGAACGCGAACGGCACCAGCATAACGGACTCGAGCACTACTGCTGCCACCAATTTCCATTGCCCAATATCGGCGGCCGCTGGCAGATATCGCAGATGCGACAGCCTGACAGCCGCCGCGCATCATATTCGCGCGGTGCGGTGACGACTGCATCCACATTCGCCTTGCACAGGCCTCGGTCGCGCATCCCATCGCCACATTTTCGGCTACGGCACCGGCCGGCCCGCGATGCTGCATGAATCCAGCGTGATCGAGACTGTTGCGGCGAGCCATGTCATTGGCGTGCTGTTGAGCGAGTGCTCGGAGTGAGGAGCAATCGGCCGAGCATGTTTCAACCCAAACCAACGTGGCGCAAATGGCGGCAAGTGTTCGAAGTGAGATCATCAAACGACCCGCTCCCGTTCAGCCGACCGCCCAATCTAATTCTTATTCCAACCTTATGATGGAGAGGATGATTTTAGAGGCTTATTTTACCGCTTCTACCAACGCCCTCAGCGTATCCAGTGATGGCCAGCAGCAACCGTCGACGCCGTTGTTCGGCTTTGGTGCTTCGTCATCAACGTTGATCAGCAGCGGCCAGCCAGTCATTGGCGCGCCGGCAAACAACTCGGTACTCGCGGGCGTGCCGGGGAAAAAATCGATACTCGCGCTGTTCCTGACGACGACCGCCGGAAAAAAGATTTCGGTCTTTGTCGCTTTCGGGCGAGGCGCAGAGGAGTCCAATGCGAGCGCCTTAGTAGCGCTATCCGATGTATTTACAGCCGGTGTAGTCAAATGGCGGCTGCTCAGCGGTTGGTCATTCCAACAACGGCTCGAACCGTGCAAATAGATAGGCTTCGCGGGCCATTTCGCGCGCGCCTCCTGCTTGGTCATACATTGCGGCGACGCCTGAACGTCGGGCGCGATAAGCGCAAATGCGATCACTAGCGGCGCGGCTCTCCTCAACATGGCGTGGATTATAGAGGTCACTATCCGTGGACGTTCGTCTGAATCCCGACTCGCCCACAGGTATTTGATACTGGTGGTACGTTACCGGCAGGGCGGTGAACTTGGTAATCGCTGCCGCCATCGTGACCAAGAGGCGTTGCTGAGTCAGTCAGAAAGCGATTTGCGTACCACGACATATTGAAATAGCGACAACCTCCTTGGTGTTATTACTAGCTCCTGCATGGAGTTTGAAAGATGATGATACGTACGATTTTGGTGGCTGTGGCGGCTCATCCATAAGCTTCAGTCGCGGACACGCGGAGGGCGCACAGGCTCCGTGGTGCGCGTTGATCGACATGGGCACAGGTGACTGGTATTGGGACTGCCAGTATGGCTCGTTCGAAGACTGCTACCGCAGAGGCAATATTTTGGCAGGCAATCGAGGCTTTTGCACTCCGAGCCCGTACTACGTCGCTGGACCTGCGGAGCAGACCCGAAAACGTGGCGCTCATCCGTACTAATCGGAGCACGTTCGGCATAGGGCCTATTTCACTAAACTGTCCTACTTCCTCAAGCGCCTTACGGCCCGCACCCAATGTCCGCCTTGGGTCAAAAGCAGACATTCACGCCGCACAAAGTCATGTCCGCCTTACCGCCGAAAGCGTACGCTCATCGCATTCACCTTATTTGATCGTTCAAAGTGCCCCAGCTTAAAGGGCGTCCCAGATGGCCAATGGATGCAGTCACTTGAAATACATTCGTAATGTCACACCGAGCGCTCTGGGCTGTGAGGAGTGCTTGAAGACAGGCGACAAGTGGGTCCATTTACGTCTGTGTCGTACGTGCGGCCATGTTGGGTGCTGTGACGATTCTCCCAATCGCCACGCGACGAAGCACTTTCACGCAACCAGACACCCTATTATCGAAGGCTACGATCCGCCCGAAGGATGGGGCTGGTGCTACATTGACGAAGTCGCGTTCGATCTTTCGGATCGCATGACCCCACACAACGGGCCGATCCCGCGTTTCGTTTAATTAGATGACTGCTCCGATATGCTGATTGGTATTCCTCCCGCATTCGAAGGAAAACGTGGATGCGCGTATTGAAGGCGATAGTTGTCCCTACCTTCATATTGGCGAACTTGCTGCCTGCGGCAGCACAGTATTCACAACAGTGGAAGGACTGCGAAAACGGTTCCGACGAAAAGCAGATCGAGGCCTGCTCAGCCATCATTCAGGCGGGGCGTGAAACAATGTGCCCTGACTCAAAGGAATTGGGCGGCGAATATGGCGCGGGTCGCGACTCTATGAGAGGCCGACACCGGTAAGAACAATCGGTGTACGTTGCTACCGAATTTGCTACCGAACTCGGTAGCACGAGGCGGGATGAGCAAAGACGAGGGTTCCTAAATTGCTCAAAAGGCGCGACAGATTGGGGGGTTAAGAGACAGGCGGGAACCTGCCGAAATGGAGGCCATAGAATTAGGAAACCGCTGCTCTATCCTGCTGAGCTACAGGACTATCAGGGACGATGTAGCACAGGCGTGGGTCTAACGCATCGTTTCAGCTAGTCAACCTTCGCACCTGACGCGGCGACGACATCCTTCCACATCGTTCGTTCCTTCGCAGCAAACGCAACCGCACCTTCCGGTGTGCTGGAAAGAACTCGGGCACCGGCGACGAGGAACCGTTCCTGGATTGCCTGTTCGCCGGCGATCTGGCGCTGGGCAGCGGAAAATCTGTCGACGATCGGACGCGGGGTCGCCGCCGGGAATACGAAAGCTGCCCACGATGTCACCACAAAGTCCTTGATCCCCGCTTCGTTCATGGTGGGAACGTCCGGCAGTGTCGGCCAGCGCTGCGCAGAGGTCACGGCAAGCGCGCGCATTTTTCCCGACTGGATGACAGGCACATATGAAGCGAGGTTGTCGATCGCAAAATTTACGTCGCCGGCGAGCATGGCCGGGATGGTCTGCGCCGCCCCGCGAAATGGGACGTGAATTCCATCGATGCCCGTTTGCTTGGCAAACATCACGCCGGACAAATGCGGCGAGGTGCCAACGCCGGGGCTACCATAACTGACGCGGCCTTTTTGCTTTGCCCAGGTCAGAAATTCAGCCAATGTTTTTGCTGGGACATGATCAGTCGGGACGACAAAGACGTTGGGCAACTCCCAGGTGAGCGACGCCGGGACCATGTCGCGTTCGGGATCGTAAGGCATCTTGTTGTAAAGATATTGATTGATCGCGAAATGGCCGATCGTCGCGGCACCAATCGTGTAGCCATCCGGCGCGCTCCCAGTAACGGCCGCGATGCCGATATTGCCGCCGGCGCCGGCGCGGTTCTCAATCACGAAAGGCTGGCCGAAAATGTCCTTCAACCGCTCCGCCAGAATCCGGGTCAGCACGTCGGTCGAACCCCCGGCCGGATAAGGGACGATGATGCGAACCGGATGATCAGGCCAACGGGTGTCTTCACCACGCGCTCCAGTCACAGCCATTGCGCTGACGGCAGCAATCGATGTCAGGACCTCGCGGCGGCTAGGCACAGTGCGGCGCGTTTGCATTGATAGCCTCCCGGCGTTTGCTGGCTTTCGGGCATTCTACCGTGTGGCCGTCCGGCCGCCATCTTTATTGCGGGTTTACAGATTTGCCGAAGACCTTTTCGTTCGCGATATTCCTTACGGTCTTGTCCATTGCGTATCCGACAGTTTCGGTCCTCGAGCTAAAGGCAGGAATCTTGCATCGGGAAGAGGCACTGTCGTTCGCGACGGGCGGACGGTGTTGCTGACCGATGGCCGCGAAGTGCGACTGGCGGCAGTCGAAGTTGTCGGCAGCAGTCGTGACGCGCTGCAATCGCTCGTCGATGGCCGTGACCTGCAGCTTATGCGGGTTGGTTTGGACGCGTAGTCGCCTTCGTTCGTGTCGGTGACAGCCAACAGGCGATCCAGGAAATACTGATCGCGCAGGGCCAGGCGCGGGTCGCAGCAAGGATCGGCGACAAGGCTTGCGCCGATATCGTCTTGCGTTCAGAACGGGTTGCGCGCGCCGCGCGGCGCGGCCTCTGACCCCAATTTCGCCCCTTTGCGGCCGGAACATCTTAACCGGATTGCATCCGCGTGGGGCCAATTTGCACTGGTAGAGGGCAAGGTATTGTCGGTGCGCGAAAGCGGCGCCACAATATATTCGAAATTTCGGGCGGCGTTGGTCGCGCGACTTTACGGTAACGATTCTTAAGCGTCATCGGCGAGAATTCGCCGCAGCGGGGATCGACCCGAAGGGGTTGGGAGGGGCGTCCAATTCAAGTGCGCAGTTGGGTCGAGCAGGTTGGCGGCCCGGTCATCGATGCCGTGGCCCCTGAGCAGATCGAACGCGTCGAGCAAAATACGTAGGGCGGATATGGGTACGCGTAAATCCGGGTTCGCAAGTCGAGCACTGCTTGTCGCTTTTGCCGCGGCTTTGGCCGGTTGCACTGGCACGTCCGAAAATCGTCTGATTTCCTTGCCGGTGACGCAGGTTCCGTCGCCGACCCTCGAGCCGGCAACGCAACGGGAGCAGGCGCGCATACTTGGGACCTATGGCGGTGAATACGACAACGCGCGTCTGCACGCGATGATCGAGAAGACGGTTGAGCGTCTCGTTGCCGCGTCTGAACGTCCTGACCTAAAATACCAGGTCATCATCCTCAATTCGCCGTCCATCAATGCCTTCTCTCTTCCGAACGGCAAGCTATACATCACGCGCGGACTGATTGCGCTCGCCAACGACAAGGCCGAACTCGCCTCGGTCCTCTCGCACGAAATGGGTCATGTGATCGCGCGTCACGCGGCCATTCGGGAAGAGCAGGCCCGCCAGGTCGCGATCATCAATCACGTTGTCAACGACGTACTGAGCGACCCGCAGGTCGGAGCTCTCGCCCTGGCCAAGTCAAAACTCACGCTCGCGGCATTTTCGCGTGCGCAGGAGTTCGAAGCTGATGGAATCGGCGTTGGCATTTCGGCGCGCGCAGGATTTGACCCTTATGGGGCCTCCCGGTTTTTGACCGAGATGCAGCGAACTGCGGACCTCAAGGCCGCCGCCGGCGGAGCCGACCCGCGCGCGCTGGACTTTTTGTCCAGCCATCCCGCTACCCCGGACCGCGTGAAAAACGCACTTGCGAACGCGAGGCAATTCAGCAGTCCCGGTCCTGGAGAACGTGACCGCGGCGAGTACCTGAGCAATCTCGACGGAATGGTTTACGGCGAAGACCCGAGCGAAGGCTTCGTGCGCGGCCGGCATTTTCTCCACCCCAAGCTCGGCTTTACGTTTGCCGCACCTCCGGGATTCACACTCGACAATACAGCGCAAGCGGTGCTCGGACTCAAGGAAGGCGGCGGCGAAGCCTTGCGTCTCGATGTAGTGGCCGTGCCGGCCGAGCAATCCCTGCCGGACTACCTCAAATCGGGTTGGATGGAGAATGTCGACCCGGCAAGTGTCGAAGAGTTCTCGGTCAACGGTTTTCAGGCGGCAACCGCTGCGGCTGGAGGCGGCAACTGGTCATTCCGTTTGTACGCCGTGCGCTTCGGCAGCGAGGTCTACCGTTTTATCTTCGCAGCCAAAGCGAGGACGACGCAGGTCGATATCGCGTTTCGCGAATCGGTCATGAGCTTTCGCCGCATGACTTTGAAGGAGAGTCAGCAGGTCAGGCCGCTGCGTCTTAAAATCGTGACTGTCGGACAAAACGATACTGTCGAGAAACTCGCACACCGCATGGCAACGTCCGACCACTCTCTCGAGAGATTCCGGACGCTCAATGGCCTCGGACAGCAGGACAGGCTGAAGCCGGGCGACAAGGTCAAGGTTGTCGTCGAGTGACGACGCGCGCACGATCTCGCATCGTTATTTCATTCTCCTCTGAAAACGAAATGGCGGGGGCGCGTCTTGGCCATTACGAGAGACGTTCGGGTCGAGTTCAGCTCTCGCCGCCTTCGTAGTTGATCGTGAATTCCCTCGGCACGTCCGGACCCCAGAGGTAAAAGGAATCCTCGGGCTTGTGGTCGCCCGACGGCCAACGCTCTTCCTTCGGGATGTAATCGATATTGCAGGAGTATTCGGCGAAGCTCCCCCAAGGATCGCGCACGTAGTGGAAATAATTCGAACCGAGCACATGCCGGCCCAGCCCCCACCCCTTGGTCCAACCTTTGTCATGCATCCGCATCGCGCCGAGGCCGATATCATTCACGCTGGAAACATCCCAGCTGCAATGGTGAAAGCCCGGCGCGCTGGATTTCACCAAGGCCAAAAGATGATGGTCGCTGCCGTGGATCCCGTGCATGAAGGCAACGATATCCGAGGCACGATCGGAAAGTCGAAGACCAAGCGTACGCTCGTAGAATTTGATCGACTCGGAGACGTCACGGGTAAAGATCAAAACATGCGAGAGTCGGCGCGGGCGCACCGGAGGCGCTTTATCTCGCGTCGTTGCGCCGGCGGCTCCCGCGGGAACCGAGATCCACTGGCTGTCCGATTTCCGGTCGGGAGACACTTTGGGTCCGACCTTCACTTCGATCAACACGCCTTCGTGGTTGCGGAACCAGAAACCATTGCTCTCGAAGCCCGGCGGCGGGTCGATGAGTTTGACCCCTTGCTCTTCGATGCGCGTCTTCAAGCGCGGAAGGTCGTCGGCATAGCAGCCGAATGAAAGATGGTGCAGCGCCTTCGCTTTGGTGCCTTCTATGACTGAACCCCAGTGGTGGTCGTGGCCAAATGTCTTGATGGCAAGGACGTTGCCGTCGCGCTGCATATCGAGCCCGAAGTTGCAGTAAAAATCCTGCGCGACCGATGCATCGGGTACCGCGAGGACGAATTGGTCGAGCGAGTGCACACCGAGGGCATCGGATTCGGTGGTCGGCGCGACATAGCCGCGAATAGCGGTCATTCCTTACTCCCACTTCTGGGGTGATTGGCCGGCATATAAGCCAGAGACGCGTGGCGAGCAACTACTGCGCTGCCCACCACTATGGGCGCGGACATACGGCGGTTCAAACGGGCGCATTCAAAAACAAAAAAGCCCGGCGCTGGGCCGGGCTTTTCGAAAATTGTGTTTGAGCGCCTATCTTCAGGCCGCCTCTTCCTCGACGCCTTCCTCAGAACCGGCCTGTTCGGACGGCTTCGGACCGCGGCGCGGTCCTTTGGCGAGAGCCGCTTCGATCTCCTTGATCGCCTCGGTCTCGGTCACGCGCTGAACCGCCGCGATCTCGCGCGAGAGCCGATCGAGAGCAGCCTCGTAAAGCTGCCGCTCCGAATAGGACTGCTCGGGCTGGGTCTCCGATCGGTACAGGTCGCGAACGACCTCAGCAATGGCGACGATATCGCCGGAATTGATCTTCGCTTCATATTCCTGCGCCCGGCGAGACCACATGGTGCGCTTGATGCGCGCACGGCCCTTGAGCGTCTCAAGTGCCCGCTTGACAAGCGGTGCCTCGGCCAGCTTGCGCATGCCGACGGATACGATTTTCGCGGTCGGAACCCGCAGGGTCATCTTGTCCTTGATGAAGTTGATGACGAACAGTTCAAGCTTGGCGCCCGCAACCTCCTGCTCCTCGATCGCGATGATCTGGCCAACTCCATGGGCCGGGTAAACGATAAACTCGTTAGTCTTGAAGCCTTGTCGTTGTGTAGTCTTTTTATTGCTAGTCATTCCGGGCATGACTCCTTCGCCAGGTCCTTTTCGGCTGCCGGCCATCTTGGCTGCAGGAACCCCACCGCGGACAGCACCGCGAGAGGTGTGGGAGGTCCGCCGCACTGCAGCAGACTTTTTTGGTCCCCGGCTCGTGCCGGCGGAGCCTTTCTTTGATTTATGACGCATTTTTCCTGCCACTGCTCACGCGTGGATCGCACGCCCTCTGAACTGTAAACCGGGGAACTCAACCACCGAAAAATAAGGCTCCCGAATGGGGAGCGCACCGGTAGCAACGTCGTTCCTGTCCATTTTTTCTATATATAGCACATTTTTAGGCGGAATCAAAGCGTTATGGCGACGTAGAATGGCGATTTCCCTTCGCCGGTCGGATAAATTTTGGCTAAATCGGTTAACGTCGCGCAATAAAGTAACAATCTCTGCAGCCGAGGATGGCAGCTAGATTAACTTCAATCCCCGGTTCCGGACTGGGGGGAAAAGAACTTTTGGAATTTTTCCGGCACGCCATCCCAGTCCTTGGCGTCCGGGGGTGCTTCCTTTTTGACCGTTATATTGGCCCAGGTCTTTGAATACTCAGCGTTCAGTTCGAGCCACTTTTCGAGGCCGGCTTCGGTATCCGGCTTAATCGCCTCTGCGGGGCATTCCGGTTCGCATACGCCACAATCGATGCATTCGTCGGGGTGGATGACGAGCATATTCTCGCCTTCGTAGAAGCAGTCCACCGGACACACCTCTACGCAGTCCATGTATTTGCATTTAATACAGTTTTCGACGACGACGTAAGTCATTCCCCACTCCGGCAAACCAACTCGCAACGCTGCCTAGACCAACCCCAGATAAGCTGCAACCAGCGCGGCTGCGACCCGCCCGACCTAACCGCGTGATCCAATGGCAAAGAAGGCCCCGCTCGCGGATTCTCAGGTCAAATCGCGGTAAAGTGCACGCGCAATGGGCGCGCCCCCGCGCCGTTCGCAAAGACCTTCGACCCGGACCACCCTGACGGTCCGGTCAAGCGCAACCGTCACCACATCACCAACTCGCACCGGATGACCGGCGGCCGTCATGCGCTTGCCGTTAAGGCGGACAAATCCTGCCGTTGTAAGCGCGGCGGCATCGGTCCGTGTCCGCACCATTCGCGCATGCCACAACCATTTGTCGATGCGCTGACGTGCCAGTTCCTTGGCGCTGGTGCTCAAGACGGCTCTTTGTTGGTCTGTTCAAGCTGCTGTTTGAGCGCGGCAAGCTTGGCAAACGGGGAATTCGGATCCGGTTGTTTGTCGCGCCCACCTGAGCCGCTGCCGAAAGGCTTTGCATAATACTGTTCACGTTCGGCCCGCTCGACACGGTCGCCACGTTCGCGCCGCGGTCGTTCGCGGCGAGCAGCGTGACCTTGCCGCTCTGCGCGCTCACCCTGGCGTTCCATTCGCTGCTGGCGCTCATGTCGCTCCTGCCGTTTCTCCCTGTCCGGGCGCTCGCCACGATCGTGGCGCGGGCGGCGCGGACTTCGCGACGGCTGAGTGGAGTCGGAAGGAGTTGATGCGGCACCCTCGGCCGACGTGGTTGCTGGCGCTGCGGCAGCGTCGGCGGCAGCAGCTTGCGTTTGATGCGGACGTTGACGGCGAGGCCGATTTGGTCGTCGTTCGGATCGACCAGCCGGACGCCAGACTTCGACAAAGGCAGGTTCTTCGGCTGGCTTGTTTTCAGCCGTCGGCACCGGTGCCGTATCACTCGCGGCAGCCGCCTCGGCCGCGGGTTTGGCGGCCGGCGCAGATGCGTCCGCACCAGGCACAGTTTCCGGTGCATTTTCGGGCGCAGTTTCGGGTGTCACTAGTTCAGGCTCAGGCAGCAGCGAGAGCGATTGCACCTCAGCGGCCGGTTCCAGTGTTTCTGACGACGAGCCAGCCTCAGCTGTAGCTTTTGCGGTGACGAGTGAATCGTCACTGGCGGTCGTTTCGGTGGCAGGAGCCGCTGCGACGGTTTCGACCGGCTTCGGCTTGCGATCCATCCGATAGCCGAGTGAGCGCAGGATCGACGCAAAATCATCGCCAGATGCGCCAGTGAGCGAGGTCATCGCGCCGGTCACTAGAAAGCCGCGTCCGTCGAACACGCCGTCAGGTTTGGGACCCGGCGCGCCTTCACGCCAGGAGAGCGTCGGCCGGATGAGATCGGCGAGCCTTTCCAGGATATCGACGCGTACCGCACGCTCGCCGCAAATGCGGTAGCCGGCAGTCCGGTAAAGCGCCTTGGGCGTGTCTTTGTCGACCGGGATCGATGTGCGACCGCTTGCTGCAAGATGCAGCAAGTCGCCGACGCCCTTCGCTTCCGGGCTTTCGTGCTTTATCGCCCACAATTGCGTCGCAAGCGCACGCGGTGCCGGCTTCAGCAGCGCCGGCAAGTAGATGTGATAGGCCCCGAAGCGCACGCCATACTTTCGCAGAGTGGCCCGGGCCGGCTGGTCCAGTCCCTTGACCTCTTCGGCAACTTTCTGCCGCTCCAGCACGCCAAGCGACTCCACGAGCTGAAACGCGACACCGCGCGCAACGCCGGTGATGTCGTCGGCGGCGGTCAGCGAGAATAGTGGCGCCAGCAATTTTTCGATGTGGGTCTTGAGCCAAAGATCGAGCCGCTTCTGAACCAGCTCGCGTGCGGGACCTGTGAGATGTTCGTCGGCGATCACCCGGACACGTGGACGCAAAGTATCGTCGCCAGCCGTCAATTTCCCTACGAGGTCACCGGTCCAGCGTAACGCACCGTCGGCCGCCAGAACGATCTGATCGTTCGATGCCTGCGAAATCTTAGTGGCGCGCGCCTCTATCTCTCCGGCCAGCACTTTTTGCGCGGCGGCA
>Ga0182036_10000116_pt1 | contig 34450 bp, 33 predicted proteins | sample sta12Cox44000080_FD_125966 | JGI IMG/M metagenome (GOLD analysis project Ga0182036, IMG submission 125966) | Lab enrichment of tropical soil microbial communities from Luquillo Experimental Forest, Puerto Rico - statoxic.12C.oxic.44.000.080 | ecosystem: Environmental > Terrestrial > Soil >...
AATTTGCTGCATCGGCGGCCCTCTACGGATTTGACGCTATCCGTTCTGGACCGGCATGTCGCGGGAGTTTGCCAACCCTCGGCCAGGTCGAGTAACCTGGGGCCGTGTCGGCGCGGCCCACACCGAACAAAGTGCAATCGCCATGTGTGGGCTAGGCTTAGCCGACTGTGGAGCGTTCTCCCGCCTGATGTCCGCTTTGGGCCAAAAGCAGACATTTACAGACTATTCGATCACATCATCGGCGCGGGCGAGCAGCGCTGGCGGCACATTGGACATGTGCAGTGCAAAAGCCAATGTCCGCTTTGGGCCAGAAGCGGACATTAGCCAGGGCGAATGAGATCCGCTGAAAACGACAAACTAGAGACTCCGCGCCACTGCAACGGGTTGACGTGCACCAATTCGCGGACGACGCTGGCCCGTTCGAATTGCGCCATGGCCACTACATAGAGCGCAAATTTTTAGGGGGCGATCATGTCCAATAGATCATGCGTAGTTTTGACGGTGGCCCTGCTCTGCGGTGGGCTTCCGGCCTGGAGCCAGGAGTTGCCCGATGGCAAGGGAAAGGAATTGGCGGCGGCCAACTGCAATAGCTGCCACACATTATTGAGCCGCGTTGGCGCCGGCTACACGCCCACGGGCTGGCGCACCGTCATGCGAATGATGGCCAATCATGGCGTCGCTGTGCCGGCGGATCAGGTCGCCCCGCTCACCGAGTATCTTGCCAAAAGTTTCCCGGAAAAGGGCAAGCCCGCCGGCTCGGTAATTCCGGGACCCGCCAGGATCTCGATTAAGACCTGGCAAGTTCCGACGCCCGGATCGCGGCCACACGACCCATTAGCGGCGAGGGATGGCTCGCTCTGGTACACGGGCCAGATGGCTAATGTGCTTGGCCGGCTCAATCCGAAGACCGGAAAGATCAAAGAATACCCGCTAAAGACGCCGCACTCCGGACCGCATGGCCTGATGGAGGATAGGGAGGGCAATATTTGGTACACCGGAAACACCGGTTCGTTGATCGGCAAGCTCGACCCGACGACGGGGGCTGTCACCGAGTACAAGACGCCGGAGCCTGGAGATCCGCATACGCTCATCTTCGACAAGAATGGAATCCTTTGGTTCACGATGCAGAATGCCAACCGGATTGGGCGCCTCGACCCTAAGACCGGCGAGATCAAGTTTCTGACGCCACCCACGGCAAAGGCGCGCCCCTACGGCATGGCAGTGAATTCAAAAGGCACCGTATTCTTCGTTGAATTTGGTACCAACAAGGTGGGCAGCATCGATCCGAAGACTCTGGAGTTTCGTGAATATCCGTTGCCGGATACAGCCTCCCGCCCGCGGCGCATCACAATCACCAGTGACGATATCGTCTGGTACTCCGACTTTTCTCGCGGTTTTCTCGGTCGTCTCGATCCAACGACCGGCAAGGTAACCGAGTGGCAGACGCCGAGTGGGCCGAAGGCTGAGCCTTACGGCATCTCGACGATCAACGATGTCATCTGGTACAGCGAGTCCGGCTCGACTCCGAATACCATCGTGCGCTTCGATCCCAAGACGACGAAATTCCAGAGCTGGGCAATCCCGGGCGGCGGCAACATCGTGCGCAACACGTCAGTCACGCCGGATGGCGATTTCGTTCTGGCCAATAGCCTTGTGAACAGTGTTACGTTGGTCACCATAAAGAAATAATCCGAACGGCTCCGCTGTATGTGGTTTCCTCTGCTTTTGGTCATGAGCAGACATTTGAAGCCATGTCCGCTTTACCGGCGAACGGAGAGATTTGGTGCCGGGTCTGAGATTTCCGCCAATGACAAACGCAAATTAGCCAGGGCGGGTAAATTGAGTGCACCAAGCAAATTCCGTGTAGGCCCCTATTTTTTCGGCGAATGCTGCTGCCTCTAACGCCTCGTCGGATATGGTCGGAGCATGTCACTCAACGCTCCGTGCGTCACCTATGGAAGTGCGAAGTTTGTCACTACGCGTTTGAGACTACCGTTTCTTACGCGTCGACAGTATAAGGTGGCTCAGATCACCGCAGAAAATCCAGCACGGCCATATCCGCAAGGCGTATCGGGTCACGCTCGCCACGTCCGATGTGGCGCATCACGATCAATGCTAATTTGTGTCGTGCCCGCTCACTTTCTCTGAACTTTTTCGGAAGGCAATTAATCGCATTGTCAAATGCGGTTGCCATGATCTTCAAGGTGACGGGATCATAGACCCGTTCAATGTAGTGCATCGAGGGCATTTATCCCTCCGGATGAGCGGTGAATATGACGGCGAACTGCACGAGCTCTCACCTAGAGGCGAGAACAGCTATCGTGCTTGTTCGCTGTCGCGCAATTTTGTGAATTTAGTTTGTCCTAGCTGCGGAGCGAATAGTATCGACTTACCAAAATGGAACTCGGTCATAAAACGGACATTTCAGAAGTTCGCGCGTCGAGTGGCTAGTTTTGATTGGCGCATTTTGGCCACACCGGCGCGAGATGCTAAGTTACGTGTGTAATTGTGCGTCGGCTTTTGCCTTCCCCGTCGCAAGGCTCTGTAATGGCAGGCGCAGGGACCGATCAAGAAAAGATCCACGCGATTGGCAGCGTCAAAAACGCTGCACTTTCTATCATTGAGTTTTTGACAATCGCAGCGCTTTTCTTCGGACTTGTCGAAGTTGGTCTGTCGTTTTCGCCAAAGACGGTCACCGCAGTCGTCTGGCCACCAAGCAGCTTCGCTTTGGCCGTCATTCTCTTACGAGGGAATCGGATTTGGCCAGCAGTCTTTACAGGTTCTTTTACTCCGTATGTTTTCGCTGGTTACCCTATTTTGGAGGCTAGCTTAATCGCTATCGGCACACTTATTGCGGGATTGACAGGAGCATTTTTAACAAAGCGCTGGGCGACGCCTGCCGGTCTTTTCACAACAGCCCGTGGCGTTGCGATATTTTCGTTTATCGCTTTTCTTCCGGTCGCGGTCATTAGCTCTGCTGCTGCGCTCGGAGCCTCCATTGTCGCAAAGGAGCCCGATTTAGCCAGCTGTGTCATCCAATGGGCAACTCTGTGGCTCGCTGATGGAACGGCCACGCTAATCATCACGCCAGTTATCGTGCTCTGGGCAGACGTGCTCTCAGCTTCTGTTATTAAACGCATTTTTTTCGAAGCACTCGCGGGCTTTATTTTGACCGCCGTAATCGGCCTCATTGCCTTCAGCCCCGTTTTTGCCCCGGAGCGAGTCCTGAGCGATCTCAATTTCCTTGCTTATCGCGGCTTCCTTGGGTTTTTCATTCTAGTGCCGTTGTTAGTCGCTAGCTTAGAGGGCAATCGACGCAATGCAGTTATGGTCGCGTTTATTTTTTGGGCAATGGCCATCTGGGGTCTCTCAGAGTCAACTTTCCCATTTAGTCAAAAAGATTTAACTGCCGCGCAACTACTGTTGTTCGCGATTTCAATCAGCATTTCATTGCCACCACTCATCTTGTCTAATGCAATTGCCGCACATCGAAATAGCGAGGTGCAGCTGATTGACAACCGGAAACTGCTCGAACAGCAGCTCGAAAGCACAGGTTCGGAACTCAGGATTGCAAAACGTCATTTTGATATACTAACAGATGGCGTCGCCGAGTACGCCATATTCGTGCTGGATACTGGCGGGCACATTGCTAGTTGGAATAGCTCCGCACAGAAGATCATGGGCTATACTACCCAGGAGGTTGTCGGAAAGCATTTCGGAATATTTTTTCGGCCCGACGAACGCCGTACAGGTGAACCGAACCGCGCCCTAGAAGGAGCCATCGAAAGGGGCAAACACGAAATCGAGGGATGGCGCGTGAGGAAAAATGGCACGCCATTCTTTGTGACGGGATTAATCTCTTCCATCCACGATGACGCAGGAAATCTTCTCGGTTTCGCAAACGTATTGCGGGACGCAACTGAGCGACGGGACGCCCAGGAGAAATTGGTCGAGGCACGTGAGCAACTTGCGATGGCTCAGAAAATGGAAGCTATTGGCAAGCTGACAGGCGGCATCGCACACGACTTCAATAATCTACTGATGATCATTGGAGGAAATGCGCAGATCTTTCAACGTCTGCTTGATCCAAAACTGCCGAGAGCGATTGAAGCAATCCAGACGGCGGCAAAACGCGGCGAAAGTCTCACGCGCCAATTGCTAACGTTTTCTCGACGTCAGCACCTCAGCCCGGCCGTGGTCGACTTGAACGCCGCAATAAAGAACATGCGCACGATGATCGAAAGTTCGTTGCGTGGAAACATCGTGTACAAAGAGGAACTCGACGAAGGTGTTTCGGCAGTCAAGCTGGATCTCGCAGAGCTGGAGCTCGCAATCGTCAACATTTCCGTTAATGCGCGTGACGCCATGCCGAATGGAGGTACGTTTACGCTAACCACTTACAACGTAACGAGAGAAGATGACTTTAGCGATAATCAGCTTGACGGCCGTCACGTTGCGATAGCCTGTAGCGATACGGGTATGGGTATTCCGCCAAACTTGTTATCCAAGATCTTCGACCCATTTTTTACAACGAAAGAGGTCGGCAAGGGCACCGGCCTAGGATTGTCGCAAGTCTATGGCTTCGCTCATCAGGCGGGTGGGACAGTAAGAGCGCAAAGCAAGGTTGGGCTTGGCACGACAATTTCGGTGTACTTACCCCGCGCCGATGCAGAAATCGCCAATAAAGAACCTCCTGCAAAAATATCCGACCAACCGCAACGCCCGAACGTTCTGATCGTGGACGACAGTGCTGAGGTTGCAGAAGTCACCTCATCCCTGTTCGAGCAGCTCGGTTACGCGACCGTTTATCGGGACTCGGCGGAAGAGGCGTTGAGTCTGCTGGCGGACGGGGTGAAGATTGACCTTGTTTTCAGCGACATCGTGATGCCAGGAGCGATTGACGGGGTCGGGCTCGCACGAGAAGTCCGGTCGCGCTATCCCAAACTCCCGGTGCTCCTCACGACCGGGTACAGTGACGCAGCCCAAGCAGCTCCTCCGGACCTAAGGATTCTACGAAAGCCCTTCGACACTAATATTCTCCGGGATTTTGTTCAGAACATTGAAAAAATGAGCTTGCCAAACGAACCTACTCAGCACGCAAGCCAAGGCCGCGCTTGATTTAAACCGATGCGACCCGCCGCACCCACCAATTGACTACGCAGCGCGCAAGTCGGCTATCCGAGCCCTTCGCGCGGATGACGTCCGCTTTGGGTCAAAAGCAGACGTTTGCAGCGCAAAAAGTCATGTCCGCTTTGCCCCCGAAAGCAACAGCATCTGGGAATGTCCGCTTTGGGCCAATAGCGGACATTCCCGCTCATTAGATTATTCCATCAGTAGTTGCTCTTTTGACCACCTGACCAGTCGCCTGAAAGCACAAATCGTCCAGCTGGTGAGCTTGAAGCATGCAGCATGAAGTACGTGCGAGCGCAGCGTCTTGTCGCGGCCGATGAAAAGAGCGAGTTGAAGCCAAGTTGAGAGCGTTTTTACAAGGGCCGCCCGTTTTATTTTTCCAATCTCGTTTGCCGATTTAATTTCGAGTGACAACAGCGCTTCTGCAAAAGTGATAATCTGTTCACGCATCAATTTGATGTCTACATTGGTGTTCGTCGTTACCAGTAAGTCATTGGGAACACTAGCCAGGCTGATTGCAGGAATACCATGCTGGTACAAAGGTTCGCCCTCGCCGATCTCTAAAAGGCGAGGTCGCGCAATCACAGCCCGTCTTTTTGTTTGGTTCGTCTTCTCCCACTTCTCTAATAGGTTTCGCATAGTTGAATTTGTCGCGTAGGCGAGTTCAGGGATGCCGTCGGCGGCGCTCGCGCCGAGATGCTCAATAACGAGTCCTGCCACTGCCCGAGGCGCTCCGTTCTTTCCCGACCACCACTCGGGATGCGCCGTAAGCCAGGCGGTCGTTGCTTGACCATAACTTGTCACCGCAGGGATGCGCAGGTGTCCGGTAACAAACACGAAGACCAGCGTCCGTTTCGGCTCCGGTCCGTTAGCGAACATTCGAGCCAGCTCAAGTACGCCAATGGGCCCATTCTCCTCGACAACATTGACACCATCAGTGTGCGTGACCACCAGAATTGACTCGTTTGTATTCTCACCCTTTACAACCGTCCACACCGTGTCGGTCAAAGTGTCCGGCGATAGCAAGCCGTTCAATTTAAGGGTTGCGACAGCTCCGCGGCGCGCATTCTTGAGCAGCTCCTTGCCATCTTCACCAGCCACCCACACAGCAGGAATATCTCGGTAGGGAAAGATAAAGGGAACGTATTGATCGGCAGCCAGCTCGCGCGTCATGTCTCCGTCTCTGGGCCATGCGGTGTCTTTGCGCCAGACGCCGACAGCGCCAATGGCTCCTGCGGCCTTGGCAGCGGCGAGGTTTGGTCCGAAAGCCGTCGCTGCGAGGACTGGATGTGCGATAGTTTTTGGAAAATCGCCATCACCGAGTTGTTTCAGATCGTTAACCAGCAGCCTTATGGGCACCTTTGGATAAGGAACATCAAAAACCGCAATCTTGCCGTCCATATTCCACGGAAAGCAGCCGGCAAGTTTGAGCCGCCCGGTCACGCCCTTAGGCCCGGTGACACCGGAATAAGGATACGCCGAGGCGACAGGGACCGCTTGTCCGTCATCCTTAAGCTTAAGCGCACAATCTGAACTGGGATCAGACAAAGACCATCGGCAAAACCTGTACGAATCCCTGTGCACCGGTAGGCCGAGCGATTCAATCTCGCGAGCGATTTCATCAATGAATTTAGCGTGAGAAGGACTCCCCGTTTCACGGGGACCCAACTTCAACAGTTCACTGACTCTTTTGCCAAAATCCGTGGCTGCAAGCCGCTCTAGTGCATCGTCGCGCGCGCGGCGGAATTGCGCGACGTTGGTCTCCTCTTCGCTAGCGACTGAACTACGATGACCCGTAGCTTTTGGCGCGCTGCTGGGCTTCAAACCCTTACGACGCTGAATTCTTCCTGCCCTAGCGCCTGTCTTATGCCGTCTCATTGACGCCCCCGAGGATCGGCAGGGTGCATCGTAACGGCTCAAACAATGCTCGTTAAGGGAGGGCCTAATGTCTGCTTTGGGTCAAAAGCGGACTCATGCAGTGCAGTGCAGCAACACATGTCCGCTTTGGGCCAACAGCGGACATTACATCTCCGCATGGGGGGATTGATTGGCAGTGACCGACACCAATGGAATAAGCAACATAAAATTTGTGCCAATAGCAGAAACGGGCCGTGTTAACTCGGCTCCCAACTGCTTCGCCAGTGCATTAATTAAGCGCGAGCCGAGCCGCTTGCTCGTTGGCGGGTCAAAGTCAGCAGGCAAGCCGACACCTTCATCACGAACAGATATTTGAACGGTGTCCTTTTCCGTTCGAACAACTCTTACCAAAATCGTTCCGCCGGAAGAATCGGGGTATGCGTGTTTGCCGGCATTCAGAACTAGTTCATTGATGACAAGAGCGACGAGAATGGCACGATCGGCCGTGAACTGAATTTCCTCGGGCGCTTCCAGTTGAACTTTGCAGGGAGCAACCGCAGTCTCCAAGTCACCGATGACTTCTCGCAAATAGGAGATAAGGCCGATACTCTCATAGTCGGCATTGTAGGCGAGACGCTCATAGGCGCGGCCGACCGTCGAAATGCGGGTCGATGCTTCGTTCAGTCGATCACTCAATGCCGGGTCGCCGGCAGCGCTCGCCTGCAGGTAAAGCATGCCGGAAACCACCTGCAGACTATTCTTGACCCGGTGGTTGACTTCCTTGAGCAAAATCTGATGACGCTCGAGGGCGGCCTGTAGTTTGCGCTGATATTGTTGCTGCTCGATGGCCATGCCGAGAATGTTCGCGGCTCCCTGCAGAAATGCGATGTCATGCTCGTTGAACTCGCCTTCGGACCGGCTGTCGACTTCCAGCACACCGAATGGCGATCCATCTCCTTGCAAAATCACGTTCATCGCACGGCGAATACCGTGCTCTATAAGCAACTCCGGCGTTCGAAATCGTTGCTCGTTTTCCAGATGGTTGGAAATCACGGGCTTGCCCGTGCTCAAGGCGTAGCCTGCAGGTGACGCCAGGTCGGCCCCGACCGTCGCATGCCCCACCACGCCCTCGCCCCAGCCGACACCAGCGCGAACCAGAAGCGTATTCTTAGTCGGAATGTATTCCATAACTTTACAGTATTCCGCTCCCAGACCTTCCGCGGTCACTCTCGCGGTGTGATTAAGCATTTCCATGAAGCTCGTGCCCTGCAGGGCAAGGACACCCAGTTCAGCGAGCAACTCTTGTTGGTGAATGCGCTGACGGAGTGCGTGACCAGTCAGGTCGTCTGACTGACCGTCACCCGACTGGCGTTCAACAACTGGTTCTTTCGGACCAGATGGGCTCATATCCGTTTGCTTAACATGTCTCGTGGGACCGGGAATTTTCAAAGGCGTCTTGGAACTTTCAACCCTCTCCAGACACTAACGGCGTATACCGACAAATTGTCCGCTTTGGGTCAAAAGCAGACATGTGCGGTGCAACTAGGGATGTCCGATTTGGGCCAATAGCAGACTTACGGGTCATTCGATGACTTCGTCGGCTATAGAAATCACGCCCGCAGGAATAGTCAGGCCGAGTGCCTTAGCAGTCGTCGCGTTTATGACGAACTCGAATTTTGTTGACTGTAGTACCGGCATGTCCGCCGGTTTTGCGCCTTTGAGAATACTGCCGCTATAGATGCCAAGCTGACGAAACATGTCCGTGAGATCGGTCCCATAGCTCATCAATCCGCCGGTCTCTACTATTTCGCGAATAGCATAAATTGCAGGAATCCTGTCGCGCGCGGTCAGCGTTGCGAGTTGCGCGCGACGGCTGGTGAAGAGACCATCCGCGGCTACGAACAGAGCGTCGGCGCGCTCATTCCGCATTGTGTCAAAAGCGGCATCAATTTCGCTGGTTGTGGTTGCTTTGATGCTGTGAATTTGCAGTCCCATCGCCGGAGCGGCTTTCTGCACCTCCCGCAAAGTGGAGTCGGCGACCACAACGTTACCCGGATTAAGCAACACGACAATTCGAACAGCGCCGGGCACCATGTCATGCAGGAGCCGCAATCGCTTGGCTGTCACCTCTCCGACAAGAAAATTGATGCCGGTGGCGTTGCCGCCCGGTTTTGCAAGACTGGCGACTACGCCAAGCTCGACAGGATCTTCGCCGACCCCGAAGACAATCGGAATTGAAGCGGTTGCGTCTTTAGCCGCGCGTGTTGGCACGTTGCCAGGCGTAGCGATAACGGACACGTTTCGACGGACTAAATCCGCCAATAATGCTGGCAAGCCGTCATACTTGCCTTCTAGCCAATGATATTCGACGGTCACATTTTGCCCCTCGATGAACCCGGCCTCGTTGAGGCCTTTACGGAAACCAGCCTCACCGCGAGCATTGCTCTTGGCTGAACCGTCACGAATAAATGCGACCACTGGCGATGGCTGCTGCTGCGCAGTCGCGGTAAGCGGCCAAGCCGCCGAACCAGCAATTACTTTGATGAACTCGCGCCGTCTCATCGCTCCCCCCGAAAGCTCAGGACAAGCTATCGTACTGGGTCCATTTAACTCCTTGAAGGGGCAGGCAGCTGATGTCCGCTTCGGGTCAGAAGCAGACATGTGCAGTGCAAAACGGTATGTCCGCCTTACCCCCGAAAGCGGACATGTGCAGTGCAACGAGAGATGTCCGCTTTGGGACATCCTTGCGTCTCACGGTTGAAAGTTTGCCGTCGATTGCTCCGATTTGAACTTCTCCATCGCGGCGTAGAGATTTGGCGCTCGGTTATGCAGACCGCGGACGGCTTCGACATGACCGCAATCGTGGAATGTACAGCCGCTGTACAGGCCAGCTTGTTTAATGATGTCGTCCATGTGGTAGACGAACGCGGGCCCGCGATTCCAACCGGTCTGAATATCGCAGGCTGCACCAATGTAGTGGTTGGAGCCCGCGACATGCGTGCCCCGCGGTGCCCAGCACCTGGTGATGTTGGCCGGTACTTTATACCCATGCTCTTTTAGCAGCGCGAAGAATTTCAGAAACTTGCTGGCATAGCCCGGATGCACGGTGATGTCGAAGCCGTAGGCCGTTTGTACTGTCACCAGGGTGCTGTTGCCATTGGCATCGACGACGCCGTGCGGTTTGCGCTCTGACGTACCTGTGTGGCGCTCGCGCAAGCTTGATGCCCTGCTTGATGTGGGTGCGGTTACGGTAAGAGTCGTACAGCGGCCATCATTATTACAAGTTGGCGAAACATTATTTTGGCGATGAGCTTCAGCTGGAAGCGCAATGAACACACTGAGTGCGACAAGTAAGGTGACCTTCACGCTCTCCTCCTAGGGTCCACCCCGTTCCAAGGCGTCCTTCTATATTTTCTGGTAAGTCCCCACCACGTAGTCGAGTCGCATTTTCAAATTTACGGTAAGAAGAAACCTTAATGGGCGCATGTCGCTTTGCGTTATTAGCCGACATTTTGCGATGCGAGAGCAATGTCCGCTGCCCGGAGGTATTGTAAGTCCAAGTGATTTCGCTGTTTTGAGGTTGATGACACTCATGTTATCCGTGAAGCGCACGCTCTTTGTTTGGAGGGGACGGGTTGATGGCACGCTCCACAAGCCGCACTAGCACCAAATCAAATGAGCGGGATCCTGCGCATATCGTAGAAATTGTCGTGCCGCTCGGCGGCCTGGGCAAATCGCTGGACGCCATATACGATTTTCATGCTCGGCACCATATTCGCGCAAAGCATGGGCGGACTCGACACGACGAGAATGGCCACAAATATATGCGCTGGCGCTTTGCCGATCGCAGGACGGCTGTTCAGTTTGCGAAAAAATTTGGTGGCACGATTGAGACGCACTAGCGCACACCTGTAAAAGTCCACCCTATCTCCCAAATTGGAAATTCGGTCGTTCAAGGCAAATGTCCGCTTTGGGTCAAAAGCAGACATGTGCAGTGCACGACCCTATGTCCACTTTGTCCCGAAAGCGACATCAAATGCGACAAAATGGAATGTCCGCTTTGGGCCAATAGCGGACATTGGCCGTTCTCCTCATCGCCGCAGGCGGCGCTGTTACCGCAGCGAGATGACCAACCCGTTGAGGTCGGCGGCGACAATCAGCCCAGCCTGGCGGCCCGACAGCGCCAGCATCGCGCCGTTCTGGTTGGTTAGCACGATCACACCTCCGCCTGGGCCGACCGCAGCGCCCACGCCCGCGGCGCCATAGACGCCATTAACATCGGACGGCCTTCGGATGTTGCTGACTGTGCCAACGAAATCGGTCGCCGAGGCGCCGAAGGTAAACCCCCAGCTCACGCCGCCGATCGCTAACGGATAATAGCGGCCGTGAAACGCGAGCGTACCTTTCCCGGCAGAGCCGCCAAAAACAAAACCGGCCTTAATCACGTTAAAGCGGATTCTGCCACTGTCCGCGTAGGCGGCGGTCGCGAGCCCGATGGTCGCGGTCAAAGCAATAAGCGCAACACGAATGGCGAATGACAGTCGCATGGGCAGTCCTCCAGGGATGAGCGTTATGTGTTTGACGCGGAGGTCACGACAACCAGCGACAACTATCTGATGATCGCGACGAGGCTTACAATATCTCAGCGCCGAAACTGTTCCAGGCCGCCGATCAAAGAGTACAGCGGACATGTGCAACGCAGTAACCGATGTCCGCTTTGGGTCAAAAGCGCTCTCGGCTTGCTTGGTAAACCCTCTTGGGCTTCCAGCAATGATTTTGAAGCTGTGAGCGTCAACCCGAACAGCGACATTGATGCTCCCGGTGCATCGTCTGCAATCTTCGCAATGGCAATAGTGCGCCGGCCCGAGATTGCCTTCACATTGATATCGCACGCTCCCGCACAGACATCGGCCCGTCGCACGCTTGTCTTCGCCCGTTTGGTGCTCCCAAGATCGCAAACTGGGAAATGTAGCTCAGCGGAGTCATTCTTGATACACATTCATAGCCCGTATTCGGCCCAGGACTAAACAGAGCATATGAGCTCGAGAGCACGATCGATGAACCGTAAACAACGCCGGGCGGAAAGGAAGCGGGTCAAGCCCGTGATGCAGGTCTCGTCACAGGGTGCTCAAGAGATGTTCGCTGATGCCGTTCGAGATCATCAGGCCGGGCGTCTGCACGAAGCCGAACGGCTCTACCGGCAAATTCTGGCGGCCGACTCCCGCCATGCCGACAGCCTACACCTACTTGGGGTAATTGCGTATCAGGTGGGGCGCCACGATTTGGCCGCCGACCTGATCAACCGAGCGATCACAATCAACGTTAATGACGCTGTATACCATTCCAATTTGAGCAACGCGCTTAAGGCTCAAGGGCGGCTGGACGAGGCGGTCGCCTGCTGTCGCAAGGCTATCTACCTCAAGCCTGGTTTCGCCGAGGCGCACAACAATCTCGGCAACGCGCTCAAGGATCAAGGAAAACTGGATGAGGCAGTTGCCTGTTATCGCCAGGCCCTCGTGCTCAAGCCGGACTTCGCCGAAGTACACAACAATCTCGGCAATGCACTTAAGGATCAAAGAAAACTGGATGAGGCAGTTGATTGTTATCGTCAGGCCCTCGTGCTCAAGCCGGGCTACGCCGAGGCGCACAACAATCTCGGCATCACGCTCAAGGATCAAGGAAAACTGTATGAGGCAGTTGATTGTTATCGTCAGGCCCTTGTGCTCGAGCCGGACTACGCCGAGGCGCACAACAATCTCGGCATCACGCTCAAGGACCAGGGAAAGCTGGATGAGGCCGTGGCTTGTTTTCGCCAGGCCCTTGTGCGCAAGCCGGAATATGCCGAGGTACACAACAATCTCGGCAGTGCACTCAAGGAGCAGGGAAAGCTAGACGAGGCCGTGGCCTGTTTGCGCCAGGCGCTTGTCTTAAAGGCGGACTTCGCCGAGGTACACAATAACCTGGGCAACGCACTCAAGGACCAGGGCATATTGGATGAAGCCGTGGCATTTTATCGCCGGGCGCTTGTCCTCAAGCCAGATTATGCCGACGCACACAACAATCTCGGCATCGCACTAAAGGACCAGGGAAAGCTAGATGAGGCTGTAGCCTGTTGTCACCAGGCGATTGCCCTTAAGCCGGATTGCACCGATGCTTTTAACAATCTCGCATTGCTCCTCATGGTGCAAGGCAACGTTATTAAGGCACTCAACATAATCAAACAATCGCTACAAATCAAAGAAGTCGCGGAAACTAAGAAGATCTTTATTGACTGCATCACACGCTTGCGTTTCACAAACGACGACAGCGAGATTCGAATTGCCCTGGTTCGTGCATTGACCGAGCCTTGGGGTCGGCCAAGCAAACTCGCACGGGTTAGCACCGATCTCGTCAAGCTCAACCCAGACATCGGTGAGTGCGTAGCGCGGGCAGCCGACGCATGGCCTCAGCGGCTTTCCGCGCAAGATCTGTTCGGATCAAACGGCCTCGCGGCGCTTGCGGCCAATGAGTTGCTCTATGCTCTGCTCTGTTCGGCACCAATCTCCGACATCGAGATAGAGCGTTTTCTAACTATGGCACGGCGTCTCATGCTCAAAGCTGCCTTCGGTATAGTAACTTCAGATGACGATGTTGGCGCAGCTTTGAGTTTCTATAGTGCGTTGGCCCGTCAATGTTTCATCAATGAATACGTGTTTTGTCACACCGATGATGAAATTCAACAAGCAAATGATTTGCGCGACTTACTGATTGCAGCGCTAGAAGCCGGAACCCAGGTGCCAGTCCTTTGGGTACTCTCGGTAGCAGCCTACTTCCCACTCTTTTCTCTCCCGTTTTCCGCTCGGTTGCTGGATATGCAATGGCCCGCAGCAGTAGCGGCTATCCTGGCCCAACAGGTTCGCGATCCAGAGGAGGAAATGCAATTACGCGCTACTGTTCCCCAGCTGACTACTATCGACGATGAGGTATCGAGACTCGTTCGGAATCAATACGAAAGAAATCCATACCCGCGCTGGGTCAAAGCGGAGCCTGCTGGAAACATATATCACAGTGTTGTCGCATACTTGGGCCAGAAATTTCCTCTTACATCTTTCAAACGTCACGGCAAGAGTGGAATTATTGAGTTCCTGATTGCCGGCTGCGGCACTGGCCAGCAATCAATTGAAACGGCACAAAGTTTCAAGGGAGCCCGAGTTCTTGCCGTAGATCTGAGCTTAAGCAGTCTTAGTTACGCCAAGCGGAAGACCCGAGAACTGGGTTTGGCTTCAATTGAGTACGCTCAAGCTGACCTACTGAAGCTGGGTGCGCTCGGTCGCGACTTTGATGTGATTGAAGCGATCGGGGTACTGCACCATCTCGCTGACCCATTAGCTGGATGGCGCATACTTTTATCTCTCCTTCACCCCGGCGGGTTTATGAGGCTGGGGTTTTATAGTGAAATAGCAAGACGCGATATCGCAAAGGCGCGAGCTTTTGTCACCGAGCATGGCTATGGCGCGACAGCTAATGAGATTCGGCAATGCCGCCAACATGTGATGGATTTACACAAAAGCCCGATTTTTGGGACCACAATAAACTCACTAGATTTTTTTAGCATAAGCGCATGTAGAGATTTGCTTTTCCACGTTCAAGAACATGTCATGTTGCTGACCGACGTTGATACGTTTCTCCGAGAGAATAATCTTACCTTTCTGGGGTTTGAAATCGACCGCGATGTACTTCATGCCTACAAGCAGCGTTTCCCTTATGATCCCGCCGCCACCAACCTTGGTCAGTGGCAGACTTTTGAAAACGAAAACCCTGACACGTTCGCCAGCATGTACCAGTTTTGGATTCAGAAGGCAGGTTAAGTGTGGTCCACGGCAGTGTATTCACCCCCTAAGTCAAATGATCAAGTTCGAAATACCTATCAGCCGCGTCGGCGATCAATATGGCGTCGGGCGCGTCGTGCGCCCTTCGACGCCTGATTGATGCCAGCGATCCTTCGTCAGGGGCCAATGTCCGCTTTGGGTCAAAAGCGGACATATGCAACGCAAAACGTCATGTCCGCTTTACCCCCAAAAGCGGACATGTGCGGTGCAACTAGGGATGTCTGCTTTGGGCCATAAGCGGACATGTGCATTGCAATAGGCCATGTCCGCTTTACTCCCGAAAGCGACGCTCATTGGAATGTCCGCCTAAAGGCGCGCCGATCTACTGAATGTTCTGCGCGTCCTCATCCGGCGCTGCAGGATCAAGGCCGCCTTCAATACCTCGAAGCGATAATGGCATCGAGCTGCGCATCAGCGGCACAACTTCATAGCGCATTGCTGCCCTCCACTGTCTGCGGATTGCGACGGTCTTCGACCGGACTACAGCAAGCAGCAGCCGGCAAAGCAGAGTGTCGGCGGGATGATGCCGCTTTAAACCAAGCTGCGTAACCTTAAGCGTTAAGTACTTTTCCAAATTGGCGGGTCCACTACCGCCGTGTGGGCCGGCTGGGCGAGTAAGTGATCTGATCACAGAGATGTATAGGGGCCGCGGCGCCCTTTTGCCTGCACTTTTGGAAAAGGAGAAAGACATGGCTAACGTGCTGACATATTTGCCCAAAGTAGAGACCTTTCAAAGAAAACAAACGGCATACCAAGGCGTGGTTAAGCGGCATTGGGCCCCTACCGGACGCATCGATTTCGCTACCCGTCTCAATGGCAATTCAACGGCGGATGATGAACCAAGCGAATTCAAGTTGCTCGTAGAAGAACGTAGAATTGTAGAAAGTATGACAGGAAGCGAGAATCTAGAAATTCAATGGAGACTTGCGACGCTGAAGGAAGCCAAGGCGGTTGTGGCGCAATATCATAAATACCTATCGCAACACGGCCTGATCAAAACCGTGTTCGACGACACGCTATCGCTGCCTCCGCCAAAACGGGTTTCGTAAGCGAGCTAAGCCTAGAGGATAGCTTCAAGTTCCTCGGCAGGCTTTCTTCGCTGCCGTCAAAGCTGCATCCATCTTGGCGGCAGCGTTAGCCTGCATAGGGTTGTCGAAGAGCCGCGCCCATAGGCGGCTGGAAAGCGAAATCTTATGACCAACATGCGTGAGGCCGCTGATGCATTTAGAGTGGCAAAGAAAAACTACGCGTACGTCACGGTGAGAGTGAATAAGTCTGAGGTCCGTGAATTCTTCGATGGTTTTTTAGCCCATATGCCCTGGGTGAGAGCGATCAGCATAGTGGGGCAAGAGGGTATCAAACTCGAACTAGCGACCCCTTGGAACGAACTGCCTAAGGGGACCAAGGTGACGGTGAAGATGCCCCGCAAAAAGTTTGGCACGTTCTTGCTTGATGGGCTGCGGCTGCGCGCTTCCTGGGCAAAAGTTAGCGATGTCGTGACCCTAGTAACACCAAGGGACAAACTGGAAGAGTTTCTAAATTTGCTGCCTGAGTCCGTGAAATTGATCAGTTGTCCAGAAGAGTCGGCCGGTCCAAAAGAAGAAAACTGATCTGATGGCCTGGGCAACGCTGTCCATCCTGCGTTTCAGCCGCCAGTTTGCTCAATTATCTCTGGGCTGTCGGCGAGTGAAAGAATGCGTGCCGGCTAGTTGCCGACCAAGGTAGACGCCACAGCCGGTTCAATGGACGTGGACGCTGTCCGCTTTGCGTCATAAGCGGACATGTGCAGCGCAAAACGGCATGTCCGCTTTGCGCCGCAGTTACTTGGACTGTCACGCATTTTGAGGCTTAGCGTCACACAACTGAGATACGCGTGCGTCATTTAGAGCCTGGCCAATGTTCGGTGATTCGGCTGTGGCATGACCGGCTCCGTCGCATGGGTTGATCCGGCCCTGCCGCAAATGCCAACCAACGCCGCCGACAACCAGCCCGTCATTCAAGGGCGGTCGCTTCGCCTTGCGGAGAATGCTTATGCGCGTCCTCATCGCGACCGATGCTTGGCATCCTCAGATCAACGGTGTGGTGCGGACGCTGACTTCTCTGGCACGGGCCGCGAAAGGCCTTGGGGTGTCGATCGAGTTTCTAACGCCCGAAGGCTTTCCGACAGTTCCGCTGCCGACCTATGCAAACCTGCGGCTTGCGATTCCAAATTCCAGCAAAATTGCGAGACGCATCGAGACGGTTAATCCCGACGCGATCCACATTGCGACTGAGGGGCCAATCGGGTTTGCCGCGCGTGCCATTTGCCGGCGCCGCCGGCGACCATTCACCACAAGCTACACAACCTGTTTCCCGGAATACATCGCGGCGCGCGCTCCGCTTCCAGAGTCATTGACCTATGCGGTGCTGCGCCGTTTCCACGCCGCCGCGACGGTGACGATGGTCTCTACCACGTCGCTGATGAATCAACTGCGTGGTCGCGGATTCCAGAATCTCAGCATGTGGACGCGCGGCGTCGACGCCGACCTGTTTGCGCCGCACCGCGCCATCCCGCTTGACCTACCGCGGCCGATCTTTCTAACGACAGGACGGATTGCGGTGGAGAAAAATCTGGAAGCGTTCCTTTCGCTCGATCTGCCCGGGTCGAAAGTAGTGATCGGCGAAGGCCCGCAGGAGGCCGAACTGCGGCAACGCTTTCGGGACGTGACGTTCCTCGGATTGCGCGAAGGACCCGAGCTCGCCGGCCTGATGGCAGCAGCGGACGTGTTCGTGTTTCCGAGCCGGACCGACACATTCGGCGTCGTACAGCTCGAAGCGCTCGCCTGTGGCATTCCGGTCGCTGCCTTTCCAGTGATGGGACCGCGCGATGTCATCGGCGGCAGCGCAGTCGGCGTGCTTGATGAGGATCTGCGTGCCGCCTGTCTTGGTGCGCTGACTCTCTCAAGAGAGGCCTGCCGCAAGTTTGCGCTAACGCGCTCGTGGGCGACCAGCGCGCGGCAATTCATCGCGAATGTAAGCCGCGCGGCACTCCACCAGCCGCAAGAGATTCGCGCGGCGGCTCCAATCCCGGCGTCCGCTCGCGGCTGACCGCAACGAGTGAGTTCAATTCTGCACGCAAGGAGACTTAACATGGCCGTAGCCATCGAAATCGAGAGAAACGCAGTCGAACGGGCCTATGATCGTTGGGCGCCCGTGTACGATCTCGTATTTGGGCCTGTATTCGAGCGCGGCCGACGTGCCTCGATTATCGCGGCGGAGCGCATCGGCGGCCGCATTCTCGAGGTGGGCGTCGGCACCGGCATTTCACTGCCTGACTATTCTCGGAGCAATCGCATCGTCGGCGTCGATATCTCGGAGGCAATGCTCAGCAAGGCGCGGGAACGCGTTCAGGAGTCAAAGCTTGAACATGTGGAAGCACTCGATGTCATGGACGCCGAGCGGCTCAATTTCCAGGACGATTCATTCGACGTCATCGTCGCGCAGTACGTAGTGACTGCCGTTCCGAACCCAGAAGCCGCACTCGACGAGTTCGCGCGCGTGCTCAAGCCTGGCGGCGAGATCATCCTTCTCAGCCGAGTCAGCGCCGAAGCAGGCCCGCGCCGCACCGTTGAACACTTGGTCGCGCCGGTGGCGCGCAGACTCGGCTGGCGCACCGAGTTTCCGTGGCAGCGGTACACGAATTGGGTCGCGCGGTCCGAGCGCGTCTATCTGATCGAGCGGCGCGCGATGCCGCCACTGGGCCACTTCTCGCTCATTCGCTTCGGCAAATATCCGGCCGGCCCGCTCGAAGGGCAGGCGCGCCTCGCAGCCGCGGTTTGATCCGCTCAGCGCGACAACAACGCACACAACGGGGGAATACTCGATGGCAAGCTTCTTGGAGGAACTGAGAGAGCAGCGCTGGGATGATCACCGCTACTATCATCACAGCCGCATCAACCAGTCGCTCCACCTGGTGAGCGCGATGTCCTTCTTGTGCGCCTATGCGTTTGCCTTCTCCGATCCCGCCAAGGCGGCGCTTATCGGCTGGCTCATTGCGATGCCGACCCGGCAGGCCGGGCACTTCTTCTTCGAGCCGCGGGGCTACGACCACATCAATCAGGCGAGCCACGAGCACAAGGAAGAGATCAAAGTCGGCTACAATCTCAACCGCAAGATCGTGTTGCTGTCCATCTGGGCGCTCTCGCCGCTGCCGCTCTATTTCGATCCGACGCTGTTCGGAATCTTCAAGCCGCACAAGACGACGACCGAGTTCGTCACTCATGTCGGCTTGATGTGGCTGGTGCTGGGCATCGGCGGCCTGCTGTTCCGCACCGTGCATTTGTTCTTCATAAAGGGCATTCAGTCGGGACTCGTGTGGATGACGAAAATCCTCACCGACCCGTTCCACGATATAAAGCTCTACCACAACGGCCCGCTTGCTCTGCTGCGAGGCGAACTAATCGATCCGCATCATGCACAGCGTGGCGTCATCGAAGACGAGAAAGAGCTGGAAGAGCAGCCGCACGGCGCCTGAGCGTTTCCTCAGGCGCGGTTGCGCGACAGCCGATGCGAGAAAATCTCCCGCAGAATCTTACGCCGGATCGTCTTGTTCGTTACAGCAGGATCGCCCCACCACCAGCCGTCCTGCTGCATCGCTTTTGCGGCGGCCACAAAACGGTCAGCGACAGCACCGAAATCAGCCTCGGTGTAGTTCAGGCTGAAAATCAGACGGCCGGTGCCGATCCAGCTCAGCGCCAGCCCCTCGGTGCGCAGATAGTACTGGAACATCCAGTTGTAGCGGGAGGGCTGGGTATAGAGCACGGTCCAGATCGACGAGAGATTCGAAATGCGCACCGGCACTCTTGCCTGCTGCAGCCGCGCGTTCAGCCGCGCGGTGCGATCGTCCCACAACTGATCCAGGTTCCTGTAGAGGCAGCGGAGATCCGAGGTCTCGAGGCGGCGGAGAAATTCCTCCATTGCGGTCATCACGTAGGGGTGCGAATTGAACGTCCCGCGCGCAAAGCAGATGTCGGCTGGCCGATCATCGCGGAAGCGTCGCATCAGGCCTTTTCCGCCGCAGAGCACGCCAACTGGCAGTCCGCCACCGAGGGTCTTGCCGTAGGTCACCATGTCGGCACGCACGCCGAAGTATTCCTGCGCGCCGCCCAACGCGATGCGAAAGCCCAGGAAGACCTCATCGAAGATCAGCACGATCCCGCGGCTGCTGCACACAGCGCGCAGCCGCCGCAGCCATTCGGCATAAGCCTCCCGGTCGAAATGGGCCTCGCGACCGCTATCGACCAGCGACGAGTCGCTCGGCGCGTTCGAATTCGGGTGCAGCGCCTGCAGCGGGTTGACCAGCAAGCAGGCGATATCGCGCCGGGTCGACAGCACGCGCAACGTATCTTCCGACATGTCGTTGAGGGTGTAGGTTTCGCGCGCAGGGATTGGATTGCCGATGCCGGGCTGCACATCGCCCCACCAGCCGTGATAGGCGCCGCTGAAGCGGACGAGGTGGGTGCGGCGCGTATGATAGCGCGCAAGCCGTACCGCCTGCATGACGGCTTCGGTGCCGGACATGTGGAAAGACACCTCATCCAGGCCGGAAATCTCCCGCAGGCGGCGCACATTGTAGGCGACTGCCGGATGGTAGTGGCCCAGCACCGGTCCGAGATCGCGCGCCTGATCGACAGCGCGGTCGATGCACTGCTTGTAGAAGTCGTAGCCGAACAGGTTCACGCCATACGAGCCGGTCAAATCGTAGAACTCGTTGCCATCGAGGTCGGTGACTGTGACGCCGCACGAGGACTGCAGGAAGACGCCAGACTTAAGATGCTGGCGCACGAAGCGGCTGAACTGGAAGGGCACCCGGTAGTTATCGGTGAACTGAACATCGGACACGCCGTCGCGGATTTCGTCGGTCAGCCGTGCGGTGTGGGCAAACCGCGTCCGGAATTGCTCCGCAAGACGCGCGAACCCAGCTTCGCGCCGAAGCGCGACCTCTTCGGGTGCATCATCAGCACGAAAGAAGCGTCGTTCGTCGTACTCGTAGAACGGCACCAGCGCGGCGAGCCGCCGCGCCAAGCGGGCGTGGCCGGTGAGCGAACGATGCTTGCTTTTGGAAAGGGTGAGCCGCCCCTTCAATTTGACCAGCGATGTCGCGAGCGCGCCAGCGCCAAGAGCATACAGCGTGAGAGTCGTGTAGCGCGAATCCATGGTCGCGAATCGTATTACCGCGGGGCAACTGTTTCATGACAATGCGCACCACTTTGACAAAAGTGTTTCTGCAGGAGGACATCAACTTTCTTCTGACCAACCGTATCCCGCGCCGCCTGCTCACGCGTTTCATGGGCTGGTTCAGCAAGATCGAGCAGCCGCTCGTGCGCGATGCATCAATTGCGTTATGGCAGGTCTTCTCCGATCTGGATTTGAGCGAAGCACGCAGAAAACAGTTCAAGAGCGTGCACGACTGCTTCACGCGCGAGCTGAAGGACAGGGCACGGCCGATCGACTGCGATCCGCAAGTCGTCGTGAGTCCATGCGACGCGATCATCGGTGCCCACGGGCGGATTGCCGGGACTGAACTCCTTCAGATCAAGGGCTTTACCTACAGTCTGTCCGATTTTCTTGGCTCGCCGCTTCTCGTCGAGCGGCATCGCGATGGCCTCTATGTCACGCTGCGGCTAACATCGAGCATGTACCACCGCTTCCACGCTCCGCACGACTCCTCGGTTGAGCGCGTGACCTACATTTCCGGCGATACCTGGAATGTGAATCCGATCGCGCTTCGACGGATCGAAAAGCTATTTTGCAAGAATGAGCGCGCCGTGATCGAGACGCGGCTTTGCAATCGCGATCTGCTGACCCTCGTGCCGGTCGCCGCCATTCTGGTTGCCTCGATCCGGCTCAATTGCGTCGACGCGCCACTCAACCTGGCCTATCGAGGCCCAAATCTGATCCCGTGCAGCGGTCACTATGAAAAAGGCGACGAGATGGGATGGTTCGAGCATGGTTCGACGATTGTGGTGCTCGCGCCAGGCGCTTGGTCGTTCGCCGAGAGTGTGGACCTCGGCGGAGTGATTAGGATGGGCCAGCCGCTGTTTCGAATGCCGGCCCGATAGCGAACGGCTCAGGGCGCAGCCTGCGCCGAGTAGCAGACGCATAGGGCAAGGCTCGCCCACACCGCCGCACTGAAATAAAGCGACATCCAGGCGATCTCGTCCTTCCACTCGGCAAAGTCGTGCGTCACGACCCACCGGCGGGTCACGTCGCGCAGACCTTCGAGAGGCCGGAGCGGCCGGCAGCCGTTCGCGACTTCGGTCCGCCATCGCGTCAGGTACATTGGGACGTCGACGGCTACCAAGAACGCGAGATAGCCCGCAATTCCGATGATCGCGGTGATCAGAGCCGCGCGAAACGCTCCGTCGAACTCCGGCAACAGACGACAAAGCCCGACTGCGACGATGAAGAAAGCAACCGCCCATATCGAGTTCTCGATGGCGTTATGCCGGTAATTCCTGGTTAGCACCGCGTGCCATGAGAAGCACTCCGCGATCACGATGAGCGGCACAATCACCCACGCGGCGGTCACGGCGGTCTGTGCTCCCGTCATCATGCCGAGCTGATGTAGCAAGATCGCCCACTGCGCAGCGAAGCAGACCTCGGCCACGGTCGCCACGGTTCGTCCGACTATGACGCTCGACAACCAGGTATCGAACAGGCAGATCCGCTGAACATCTGCGCGCGGCAAGAACGATCTGAATGCGCAGCCGAACACATAGGCCCCGCACAGAAGGAGCATCAATTCGATGCCGGTCGTAGCGAAGCCGCCGGTCTGCGGCTTCTGCAGGTAGTGGTACAATAAGAAAAAGGCCGCGATATTCGTCGCGCTCACGAGCGCGAGGAAAGACCACCACCGTGCAACCGGGTTTGACCAAGCCAGAGACCTCGACCCCCCTCCCGGCCATTCCAAACTCATCGACCCACTCCGCGCATAATCGAACGCACATTTAATCGCAACAATTCTGTCACAAACAATAGTGTTGTTGCGGAATCGCAAGGATTGTCTGCGAGGTCGTTGGGACAGAGGGCGAACGTGCAGACCGATCGGGTGAAGCGATTCGCTGAGCAAAGCCGACCGGCGACGCGCCGATGGAACCGTTGGGCCAGAATGCTCGGGGGTTTTGTTGGCGCGCGGGTGCGCTGACGAATGTCCGCTATTGGCCCCTAGCGGACATCGGCCCGTGCACCGCACATGTCTGCTTTAAGGTGTAAAGCAGACATCACCATTGCGGCATGTCGATTTTTGCGGTCGCTATTGGGGCAAAGCGGACATGAGCTTGTGCGCTGCACATGTCTGCTTTTAACCCAAAGCGGACATCGGTGGGGGCTTCGACCGCGCCAAAATAGACTTAAATTACCGGCGCAGTTAATCTTACCTGAGCGCAATTCGCCAACGCTTGCCAACGGGGACACTTGCTCCATTGTCCTCGACGAGTTGTACAATTCCCGCAAAAGTTTTTACCTGCCAGTCGAGAATATCCACGCCCAAGAAAGTTGCGGGCGTCTGTTGCGCTAGAGAATTCCGTGCCCGCGTTGCCGATTCTTCATCGGGCGCAAAAAACATTCTTCCAGTCATATTGAGCCTCGTTGCCGGCCCCTAAATCCTCTCCCCGATGTTGAGGTAACAAACTACCAATTTCAGAAATATTTGACTGTGACGGCCAACACACCGCGATCACCCCTGCTGGCGAAGGCCAGACATAGTGACGCGTTCAGCGGCCTGGCTCTGACAAGAGCCACTACTTCTTCGCTGGACTGGTGATCGACGAGTATTTGAGCTGGGCCTAGATCGAGCAGCCGTATGGTTGGAAGCAAATTGGTTTTTCTACACGTTGGGCAGTCGCCCTGGAATGGTAACTAGCTACTTTTGTGATTTCGCAGTGCAACAGGCGTTGGCGGGTGCAACATCTATCGTGTCTGCGCGGCAGCAGTGCTGCTAAAATCATTCGAGGCATCGATGTAAGATTATCCATGTCTGATTCTGCTTTAGTCAAGAAGGGGAGTTCAATGCGCAAACAGGACGCTGTCCTGATAGTAGCAATGGCGTTCGTGCTAGCTGCGCCTTCCGTCGCGCTTGCATACAAAAAGAAGGCTTCGGGCGAAAACTTAAGCCACGAACAGATGCAACAAATATATTGGAGTTACACACAACAGCGCTCTAGCAGTCACATCGTCCAGCAAGCAGCTTTCACTGTTACAACCGTAGGTAAAAGCGGCGGGTACAAATAAACGGACTGCGCTGGCGTTGCTCAATTACGAAGTCACCGGGTTTCGGAAATCCGATGGGTGTCACAGAATATAGCCCGGCCGAAATCTCTTCTTAGTATCTAATAATTGTGCGCACACCCGCGACATGGCCATCTGGATAGCGAATGCCTGTGCCGCTCGGATGCCAGATGTAGGTATAGACCGGCTGCACCACCCAGCCTTTCACGATTTGCGCCAAATAAGTGAACTCGAGATTCATCTCGTAGTCGCGCGGCGGCGTGGTGAGAGTCCCGAAGTTGATCTGCTCCTGATCGAAAGCGCGCACGCTGTTGGAGAAGCGCGAATAGATCACGCTCGTGCCGAAAGTATCGTCCGGCCGCTTCGGGATCATGCCGGCAAACACTATTCCGCCGTCGATCTCGACATTGACCAGATTGCGGTCGGAGGGGGCGATCGCCGAGCGATTGAAAATGGAAATGCCGGCGTCGGCGCTGCCGCCCGGCGGACGATAAAGCTGCTGGTCGATCACACCATAAATTCCATAGTCGCCACGATGCATTAGCGGCATACCGTTGCTTGCCGGACTGGCCAGCAACATTCCGTTGTTGGTGAACTGCTGATCGGCAAATTGGCCGAGATGACCCCAGCCGCCGAACTTCAAAGTTGTGGCAAGCCCGGTGTCATCCTTGCCGCGATTGCGTCTCCACTGCAATTCGCCCATCAGGAAAGCGGGGTCGCTCAAACGAAAGTTCACACCGTACCGATTGCACGTATCGGGATCGGCATTCGGGCACGGCGGAGCCGGATCGCCGTTGAAGATCGCGAACAACAGCGAGGCATCTTTCGGCAGCTCGTACTTGATGCGGGCACCGACAGCCGTCAAGGGGTAGGCAGGTCCGCCTCCCGGCAGGTTGACGGCGCTGATCGTCGGCCAATCGCTCTGCAGAAAGATCTGACTGAGATCACTGTAGAAAAATTCTGCGTCGGCGGCGAGCTGGCCAAATCTCAGGCTTACGGGGCCAAACCATTTTTCGAGCCACAATTCCGACAGGCGGCCAGTCGGCGTCGCTTCGATCGCCGCGATCGTGTTCATGCCGCCGACGTAGTCACGCCGGATGCGGCCGTCGTTGTAGATTCCGAAGCCGTTGATGTAGAAGGTCCAGTCCTTCCAGCCAGCGAGCTTGTCGAGGTCGATGTAGAGCTGCGACTCCAGCTTGCCCTGATCAATCGTGCCGCGCCGGATACCGCCCGAAAGGTTGCTCAAGACGTCGTTGGTATAGATGAAATTGTATGAAACGCCGTGATCGTACAGCCACTTCCGCGTGCCATAAGGATCTGCGTCGTGCGGAAAGCTGGTGGCGATCGAAGGCTCGGTGATGCCGGTGCTGTTCGTCTCCTGGGCATGCGTAGGAGACACATTGACGATAGCTACTACCGCGAACACGGCAGAAGAAATGGCCCCCCGACGCCACCTCATGCTTACTCCAACCACGAATCCGTTAAACCCGCCAAAATAATACTTTCCACGCCCTTTTGCCCGTCCCTTCACACTGCTTTGCCACATACCGGTATCTTATTTTTTCTGGGGTTCGTCCGACCGACATTTTCTAGGGCACTGGCTTTGACAATAAAACTGCCTACGGACGCCGTTGGGACAGGAAGATTTACATCTCTCGATGCAAGTTGGGTGATCTACCTTGGCAAGGATGGAAATGCCGCCAATTGCGAAGAACACCGATGCCGCCGTGGCAAGTGCAACTAATTTCATGGCAGGCAGCCCGCCTCGACTTATTTCTAAACGCTCTGCATGTCTCGAATTTCCACCGCTGACAGCGTTCCGATGATTGCGAATAGAAGCGCGTCGCCTGGATCGAGGCGTACGTGGCTTAACCAGAGTAAGGAGCTCATCGAAGCGCTAACAGCGTAGATAGCGTAGTCGGCAAATACACCGACAGTCGCACCGATGGCAGCGGTCACAAGTAACCTCAAGGCCCGATTGTTCTCCTGCTCGCGTCAGCACTGCGCAATAGGGAGCTTTACCGGAAAAATGCAAAGTAAGAAAATGGCGAAAACCATAAAATCCCCGCTTTGGGGTAAAGCGGCAGACCAGGGAATCCTTCGGCAAACTATTCAAGAAGGCTTGCAGACAAGCAGGACTGCCAAATCGCTCGGCGCATGGTTTGCGCAAAATCGCGGCCCTACAGCGCTGCTGAGAACGGTGCAACAGTGGCGCAGCTCGAAGCGATCTTTGGGTGGCCGGATGGCTTCACTCTATACCGAGACGGCGAACCACAAGCGACTGGCGCTCGACGCGATGCACATGCTGGCGAACGAAAAGGGAAAATCTATGCCCCCACCTAATGGTGGGGGCGCCAGCGTGAAAAGCGCAATGAAGACAACGGAATTTTTTCTAAGTGGTGGTGGACCCAGTCGCATTCGAACCCGTCTCCCACTCCGAATTCCCTGCTAACAGGGAAATTAACAGGGAATTTGGTCGAATTGCCCGCTTGATTGCGATTTTGAACGCAGACACACGAACAAATTCAGAGCCTTACAGCGAAATTCCCTACTCAACAAAACAGGGAATTTTGCGAAGGAACAGGGAATTTGCGCGCGAGAACAGGGAATTTAAACGAGCTCTTTAGAGAAGAGCGACTTCCGGCGGTATTGCGCGGTCTCAGGCGGCGTGATTTTCCGGTCGCCCGTTTCGAAGATCACCACAATCTGAAATCGCGTCGTCGCGTGGCGGTGCGGGTGCCATCTGTGCCTGCACGAAGCCTATCGAAACCTTCCGCCAAAACGCGTAAATTTGTCCACAATGAAGCATGCGTTCGGTCAAGCATCTCGAAAAAAAGAAATGCTCGCATTCCAGCGAACGGATCGCGCTCAGTTACACGATTCAAGGAGGCACACTCATGGACGCGCCAAACAAAGAATTCGCGTTCGCGGGGGGCCTTGAGGAGCTGAAGGCGAAGGGGCGGCTTGTTGTGCACGGTCGCCATCGTCCGATCCTTGTCATCTACGACCGCGGGCGCGTCTTCGCTCTCGATAATCGTTGCCCCCACATGGGCTTCCCGCTCGAGCGCGGCAGCCTCGAGGACGGAATCTTGACTTGTCATTGGCACCACGCCCGCTTCGATCTCGAAAGCGGCTGCACGTTCGACCTGTGGGCAGACGACGCACCGATTTGTCCGATCGAGGTACGCAACGGAGACGTTTGGGTGAAACCCACGTTCGGTCACGCCAACCCCGCCTCCCACTGGCGCCAGCGACTTGCGGACGGTTTAGCCCACGATCTCGGTCTTGTCGTCGCCAAGGCGGTGCATGGTCAACTCGCCGCTGACGTACCGCGTGCTGACATCGTAAGGCAAGTGGCGCTGTTCGGGGCGCAGAACCGTGACGGCTGGGGCGTGGGTCTCACGATCCTCACGGCACTAGCCAATCTCCTGCCCTTCCTTCCAGAGGAGGAGGCATACCTTGCCCTGTTCCACGGGGCGAGCCGCGTGGCGGCGGACTGCGATGGCGAGGCGCCGCGGCGTGAACGTGCGCCGCTTGGAAGTCGACCCGATGCGATTGCGCTCAAGGGCTGGCTGCGGCGTTGGACCGTGGTTCGTCATCGCGAGGCGGCCGAGCGCACCCTGCTCACGGCGATTGCGTCCGATCCCTCGCCACCCGTGCTAGCCGATGTCCTGCTGGTGGCTGAGACCGAACGGGTGTTCGCCGACACCGGACACTCGCTCGACTTCATCAATAAGGCGTTCGAGTGTCTCGACCTTATCGGCTGGGAGCACGCAGCGGCTGTGCTGCCGACCGTCGTCGGCCAGATGGTTGCAGCGCGTGGCGCCGAAGAATCGATCGCGTGGCGTCAACCCGTTGATCTTGTAACGCTCTGCGAGGAAACAGCCAGTCAATTGCCGGGCCTGTTCGCCGCTAGCGGGGCGAGGGATGGTTGGTCAGACCATGCGGCACTTGCCCGAGAGCTACTTGGTGACGATCCGGCCAGGATCGTTGACGCCCTCAAGGCGGCGATTCGCGCGGGCGCCCTTCCTGTCGACCTTAGTCGGTCACTTGCTTACGGGGCGGCGCTCAGGGTCGCACATTTCGGCACCGCCAACGAACACGCCGACTGGGAGACAGCGCACCACGTCTTCACCTTCGCAAACGCGGTCGACCAGATGCTCAACCGGATTGGGACCTCCAACGCCGACGGTTTCGTCCCCGCCGTCCGTGGCGTCTTACACGGAACGATCGCCCTTTACCTTACTCGCTATCTCAATGTGCCGCCGGCACGCATCCCAGGCGAGAACGGCGAGCAGCTTGATGATCTGCCTGCCGACGCAGATACAATCCGCGCCACCTTGCTCGACGCCTTCGACCGGCAGCGACAGGTGGATATCGCGGCAAGATTAGTGGCTCGCCATCTCATGCTCGGCCATTCGCCGCAGGCGCTGATCGCAACGCTTGCACGTGCGGTATTGCGCGAAGATGCCGGCTTCCATGCTTATCAGATGCTGGAGGCGGGAGTCCGGCAATTTACCGTGTGGGGAAACACCGATGCCGGCCGGCACATCCTCATTGCGGTTGCCCGGTATCTTGCGGCCCATTCACCGACGGAACGCGCGGCTTTGCAGACGGCTGACATTGCCCGTCGCTTAATGCTAGGGGCAGAACTGCATCAGGAGTCTCGCGCGTCCTGACAACGGCTGCGAAGCGTATGTGACAGTTTGGGGATTCTTGTAGGCGGGTCGGATGCCCGATTGCTGATGTGGCATGATAGAATTAGTTAATATCCTTCGGAAAGGTAAACCGGCCACACGGCGCTTGAACATTTGCCGAATTGGAATGTGCGATGTCCGAACACAAAGTGGTTTTGAGATGGAAACGCGGGGGTGCTGAGTTTTCATATCAGAAGTATCCGCGCGATCACACCTGGAGCTTTGACGGCGGCTATAGGGTAGTTGCGACGGCAGCCCCGACTTATCTCGGCAATCCGGCCCATGTCGATCCAGAGGAGGCGTTTGTCGCTTCACTCTCGAGCTGTCACATGCTCACGTTCTTAGCAATTGCGTGCAAGCAGAAGTTCGTGATCGATTCTTACGAGGACGAAGCGGTTGGCCATCTGGAGAAGAATGCCGAAGGTAAGCTTGCGATCACGCGGGTCGAACTACGACCAAGGATCAAGTGGGGCGACGACCGAAAACCCAGTCCAGAAGAGCTCGACAAAATGCACCATGCCTCCCACGAGAATTGCTTCATTGCCAATTCGGTTAGAACGGAGGTGACAGTGCTGTGACTGAGACTGAGACTGATCTCATTCGCTTCGTGGACGCTCAAGCTCAAGTCTATAGCCAGGTCGTTGCGGAGTTAACCGATGGACACAAGCGAACCCACTGGATGTGGTTCATCTTTCCGCAACTGTCTAGTCTGGGTCATAGCGCCATGGCTCAGCGATATGCCATCCGGGATATGAATCAGGCTCGACGCTATCTAGCTGACCCAATACTTGGCGACCGCTTGCGCCATGATTTGCGCCTCATAATAAGTCACAAAGGCAAGTCGGCGCTAGAAATTTTCGGGTCTCCGGACGATCTCAAGTTTCGATCTTGCATCACCTTGTTCTATGAGGCCGCCTCCGATCAATCCGACCGTTCGTTATTCGCGGAGGCCTTGCAGCAATTCTACAAAGGCGAGGCGGATCCCCGGACCCTAGAATTACTCCGGCACAAATAACTCTTTTTGGGTTATTTAGCGCAAGGCCAAGCCGCGACTAAGGCAGTCACTGCGGTCTGGTGAAAATTATTGGGACGTTGCTCCGGATGGCTTTTCAGATAAGCCGTGACGGAAAGGATCATTTGCGCAAGAATGCCTTTACTGTCTCGGACAACATCGGGCGGCGGACACACAGCAAATTCAGGCTTTAAAAATGGCTCGAGCTTCATAATTGCTGTTACCGCCCCAAAGCATGCCGATGCTTGTCTTAGCTGCCTGGCGGCATCTTCTGAATCGGCGGCCGGACGCTTGCCCTGAACGATATCGGCGGCTGCCAAGCAACTAGGGTAGAATGTAGTACCGCTAGTCGCGTCGCTTTGGGCATGTACTTGCGTTCCAATGACGACTGCTCCAACAACTCCGACCCATTGTTTCATTCATCGTCCCCTGCAGGTTGCGTCGAGCGATCGCCGCGGATAAGCAATTGACCACCTTGCGGTAGCGCGCTGCTCATTGAGGCGAGATCCCAGCAAGTTTGGCGGCTTCGCGCATTTTCTCATAATCCGTATGAATGAATTCGGCGAAGCCGTCAGGCGTCATCTGCTTGGCTGTGGCGATTTCCGAGCCCATTTCACGCAACTTGTCAGCTGTCGCGCCACCGGCAAGTCCTTCAGCGATTGCCTTTTGCAGATCAGTGATGATCGGAGCCGGCGTGCCTATGGGTGCAAGTATTCCAATATAGCTTTGTGCGGTGAAGTCCTTCACGCCGCTCTCAATAAAGGTCGGGATGTCGGGCGCGAGCTCAGAGCGGCTGCTCGCCGCGATCGCAATGATGTGGGCCTGCCCGCCTTTGTGCAGTGGCAATGCGGTCGAAAATTCCGTCATTGCTCCCTGAATACTGCCTCCGATTAGGTCCGGCATCAGGGCGCCGCCACTACGATAGGGGACGTGCACGATGTTAGCGCCGGAAGCGGCCTTGAAACGTTCGAGCGTCATATGGGTTGCGCTGCCGACACCACTGGTGGCGATGCTGAGCTGTGCTTTCTTCGACAGCGCGATCAGCTCCGCGATGTTTTTGGCCTCGACTTTATTGTTGAGAATAATGACGTGCGGGACGTAGCTGGTCAGAGCCACCGGTGCGAAATCTTTCAGTGGATCGTAGCCGAGTTTGGCCTGCACAAAGGGATTGACTGTCAGTGGTCCGTTCGAGCCGACCAGCAAGGTGTAACCGTCGGGCGCCGAGCGCGCCACGGTTTCAGCGCCGATGCTGCCTCCGGCGCCACCACGATTGTCGATTACTACCGGTTGGCCCAACGCACCCGAAATGCGCTCGCCGACTAGGCGCCCTACGATGTCAGCGTTGCCGCCGGCGGCAAACGGCACAATCAGACGGATCGGCCGTTCAGGGTACTTCGCGAACGCTTCACGCCCCAGCAGCACTAGGACGGGAGTAAATCCAAGGCTAGCGATCAGCCTACGGCGTGAAGTTGACATGGAAGTCCTCGGTTTTCTCAGACGTGGTCGCGAAAATTGTCTCGACAGAAATAGCCATCGCGGGCAAATCTCAAGGCTAGGATTGTCATACGACAAATCTCAGACCGAGATTTGTCACTCTCGCGGGTTCGTCAAGCTGCCGAGAAACACTGCGACAAATGTATTGTTCGTGCTCATGCGATTTCCTTTCCTCTTCGCAGAAATGATTGCGATTCTCGTCCGGAAACGTCGGCGATCATCTCGATCAGGACGCCCGGAATGCAGGCTGGTCGGATCCCTCGAGCACCGAGAACAGTACCGGCATAATTTCCCTCGTTGTGACCCTGCCGTTGAGGTCCTTCTCGGCTACGACGAGCTGCTGGTCGCCAGGCAGGCCAACGGGGATTACCATCCTTCCGCCAGCCTTGAGCTGGTTGATCAGAGGAGGAGGGATTAGGTCGGGCGCCGCCGTGACGATCACCTTGTCGAACGGAGCGTGCTCGGGCCAGCCGGTATGGCCGTCGCCGACGCGGACTTCGACGTTGGTACAGCCCTGTCGTTTCAGACGCTGTATTGCCCGTTGCGCAAGCTCGTCGATGATTTCGACGCTGTACACCCTGACGGCCAGCTCGGCGAGCACTGCGGCCTGATAGCCCAGGCCGGTGCCGATTTCGAGGACCACGTCGTCTGGTTTGAACTCAAGCAGGTTCGTCATCACCGCAACCATCAACGGCTGCGAGATCGTCTTATCGAATCCGATCGGAATGGGCCTATTCAGGTAAGCATACTGCTGCACCTCGAAGGGCACAAACTCATGTCGCGGTACCTTAGCCATTGCCCTGAGGACTCGCTCGTCCAGCGCGGTCTTGCCAGCCTGGGCGGACATGTGGTCGCTCATCGTCCTAATCGCCGCAACCATACCTCGTCGTTGTTCCTCGAAATCCATCTTTAATTCTTCTGCTTTCGGTCGCCCGTCAGGCGGCGCTTCGGCTGATTAGCTCTCCATCGCCTTTCGCAAGCGCCCCGGGCAGAAATCTCCAAAAAATCATTCAGCGCTTGGCCAGCTGATGTCGCCACGTTATTACCTAAGCAGTTGTGCAAATAAGCATACCAAATTAGCTTAACTAATGGGCAGCTTGGCGAAGCTCACATGCCGGAGCCCATTTGGAAGCAGGCATTCACCGTTGCCACCGCGGGCCACTTGCGAGACGTTGATTATCCAATCGCTGCCATCACCAGTGCCCGCAACCAATTCTGGAAAAGCTTGTTATGGTCGTCTGCTAATTCGTCGCGACCCATCGCACGCTTTTGACCGTCGTTGCATGGGCTGCCGATCGTGTTGTGCCCAATATCGCGCCCTCGTTCGGTTGCCGCGGTGGCGGTAGGTCAAGCTCGACAACGAGTGGTTGGGATGAACTCCCGCAATACTCGGCAGCAGCCTTGGCGAACTCATTGAGCACCGTAGCGAATTGTCCGCTCGGAGGCGGCGGGCAAAGATCTCCAATTACCCACACGGTGTGGCATTGTTTTAGTACGCCGGCAACGGTGCCCAATTCATTTTGAAGCATCGCCTTGAATAGCGTGACGTTCGCTTCCCGCCCGGGCTGATTAGAAGCAACGAATGGGCCGATGCCGTCTATGATGACAACTTGGGCCTGGCTCCATGGCCAATAGGAAATAGTCGCCGGCCCTGCATCATCTGGAAAGACATGCGGGGTCGTGTTCGTGGCGAATTCAAGCAGGCAATCGAGACCAAGATACCGGACTTTGTTTTTTTTGAATGCAAATTCGGTTGCGATTCCGGCGGCCATGGAAGTTCTGCCCGACCCAATCGGACCGCCAATTATAATTTGGCACGGTGCGGTGACTGGCGGCGCACCGGCATCAATGAGACTTTGCAACCTCTTGGCATCTTCGCTGCCAATGTTCGGCGCCGCATCGGCTAGACGGAACAAATAAGGTATCGATGCCTTTTGCCAAACTATTTTCTGCCGCAACCAAGGTGGTGCGAGCACAATGGCGATTATAACGACTCCCGCGCTGACCAGTAGCGCCGGCGTAGGAGGCAAGTGAAAAGCAAACCCAAGTATCGCACCCAACGCCATGTACGTCGCGGCTATGATTGCGTTGTCGCGCAGTAGTTTAGAATCGAGCGGAAATGCTCCAGTCGCTTGTTTTACAGAACTCTGGTAGGCGCACCACTCCCAAAAGGCCACGACAGCGATGGTAAAGATCAAGCCAAGCCAAATTCCTGTGTCATATTCAAACTTGGGCGCCCAGCCCAGCCACACCATGAGCAAGCCGGCCACTGCGGTGGCAGCGAAATCGACTACAATACCGATGCAAAGATGGCCGAACTGATCGGCAAGCCATGTGTAGGAATATGTCGCCGCCGTCTGCACTTCCTTGCCATAGGCGTCTGCCCAAAACTGGGCCAAAATATCCTTGACGCTGAGATTCGGCTTGCTTGGACCAACGGGTTTAACTGGCGACGGGCCATTGAAATTCATAGCTTCCCCCCAAGCAATCTTCAGTAAAGTTACTGCTGGGGGTGCAAAGAAACAACTGCAATGAACCGCTTGGTCTGAGGCTGCAGCAAGCCCATGATCGAATGACGGCTCGGCCCATTCGGGTAATGGCCATTGAGGTTGCCCGACTCGCTTTTCAAGCCTTAAGTTGCTGCGAGTTCGTCTTTCGCCCAATGAGCCCTCACGTCCGAGTATTCTAGAGTGCTATGTTGATTCCACACGATGCCTTATCTGCATGGGCGACGATGAGGCGGCGCGAACGCGGTCCGGTCATCTCGGCATAGGACTAGTCATCCTGGCGGTCGGAATTGTGTGGCCGATCTTGTCACGAATCGGACTTGGCAGGCTGCCGGGCGATATCATGTACGAGCGTGGTGGCACGACTTTTTATTTTCCCCTAGCCACCTGCATCATAGTCAGCGTGATACTCAGCGTGCTGTTGTGGCTATTCAACCGATAAACGGATGAGACTAAGCGGGCCTGAACCTCCGCTCCGTAGGATTGGCGCTGAACAAGGTCTATCAGTTATGGGCGGTTCCGATCTCGCACTATCAATTGCGCTTGGAGTCGTGTTAGCCGCCGCAACTGGCTTTCGGGTATTTTTGCCGATGCTCATCGTGAGCGGAGCGGCCTATA
>Ga0182036_10000121_pt1 | contig 34052 bp, 38 predicted proteins | sample sta12Cox44000080_FD_125966 | JGI IMG/M metagenome (GOLD analysis project Ga0182036, IMG submission 125966) | Lab enrichment of tropical soil microbial communities from Luquillo Experimental Forest, Puerto Rico - statoxic.12C.oxic.44.000.080 | ecosystem: Environmental > Terrestrial > Soil >...
ATAAACGGTGATCGGTGAGGCATTCACCACGTCGAGATACGGCGCCCCACCGCCAGTCGTTCCACCGCCGGCGGCCCACACCGCGCGATCGCGTTGTACCGTAGCGCCATCCAGCAAGCCTTGTGCGCACCCCTGCAGAAACAGCGCGCCAGTGAGCGTGTCAGTGGGCAGAGCGGTGATTTTGATATCCTGCTCGTCGACGTTGAGCCCGACTGACAGCTTCATTTTTAGACCAGCGATCCGCAGCGAGCCGGATTTGTACAGATGGCCATTCACCGTCAGATCCATATCGAAATCAGTAAAGCGATCCACTGCGCCGTTTTGCAGCGTGATCGTGTACAGCTCCGCTATGATCATTTCCTGATTTGCTTTCAGGATCGAGAGATATCCCATGGAGACAGAGCGACTCATGGCTTCACCGATCGAAAGCGACATACTTTCAATTCCCAAAGATTCTTCAGGAATTGCGCATACTGCTGCTTCGGGTCAGTGAATCGGCAGCGGTAATAGAAGGAGAAATCCGCCGTCACCACCACTCCACTGCCTGGGGCCGTGGCAAATGAGAGGGTCTGGCCGGTGGCAGAGAAGCCGCTACTCTGAAAGACTCCATTAAGATACACAGCCAGCAAAGTGTTAAGGCCGCCAATAGGATCGACACCCCAGTAATCTCCGGTGAAGTTGCGATACAATTTGATGATGGTGAAATCAGTCACCACCCCATTGCCATTCCCTATAAAGCCCGCCGCGCGCGAATTGTCATCGGGATGCGAGTAATAGAATTCGCCGTAATCCCCTTTGCATGCCATGAACAGCCCTTCGATCTGCTGCAGATCATATTGCCCAGCAAATGGCTGATAGATCACTTGATTGAGCGTCTGATCTCGCATGCCTTCATAGGTGAGCTCAAACTCCCACAGTGGAAATACGCTGCGAACAGCGCGTCTCTCGGCGCCATTGACGAAAGCCGCGGACATAGTCGACCAGGTCGGTCGCACCCTGACGGACCACGATTGAGAATCCAACGTGGGAAAGATTGGAGTCGGGGAGGGGAAATTAATGAAGCTCATGCGTCACCACGGTACATAGCACATTGGCGGTGTGCCTATCGCTGAGCCGATGTTGCCATTGGTCACAAGCAAGATCGATGGATAGGTAGTGCCGGTGCGCACAATCTCTGACATGGCGGCATAATACGGGCCGGCATTGAGACCGGCGAAGCTCCACCCGCCGGCGTTGGTATTCGGGTTGGCAGTCGCATCAAAATTCCAAGTGTTGGGCGTCGACGTGAGGAACCATACGAGTTGCAGCGTGATATTCCAGCAGACATCAATGTATGGTGGGATGCCGCTGGGAAAGCCGGTATGCGAGCCGCTGCCATTGAGCCATAACCCCTGACCACCCAGAAATGGGCCGCCGATGCCCACGCTATCACTGCCGGGCCCACCCAACTGATAGGTGTTGCTGTTGGTCGGGGCAGAGCCGTTGACAAGCCCGACCAATTGCCAGATGAGAGGGATCATCCCACCTCCCGATGTTGCCTGGTATTCCACCCAATAGCGACCAGTGGTGTGTGTCGTGGAGGATCGCCACGTCGTGCTGGGATAACCCGTAAAAGCGCCGGCATTGTTCGGGAGCACGGTGCGATGGTCTGAGGAATATGTCTGCAGCCCGGTGGTACCGGCTGTGATATCCCACGTACCGCCAGAGGACATCGACAGCGTCCCGCAAGGCGGCGGTGGTGGCGGAGGTGGGGGGGGCGGCGGAGGTGGAGGTGGGCCTGGCGGCGGCGCGAATGGCGGAAATGTGAACACGTGAGGAAAGGTGGAGCGAAATTTTATGGATTTGGCTCCGTAGTAATTCTTGAAGAATTCCTCGTAATCGTGCTGATCTTCCGAAAAGAAACACAGATAATAGAAAGTGAAGTCAGCAGTCACCTGCACGCCAGATCCTGGCGCAGATGCAAAATTGATAAAGGCTCCGGTTCCGGCGCTGCCACTGTCAACGCTGTAGCCTGACATCTGCAACACGCCATTGAGATAGACGCGAAAGGCCGAGCCAAGGTCGACACCGCCTACTTCTTCGGTTGCGGCGACGCCCGAGATGCCGCCGATGGTCCGTACCACCGCAAACTTCTTGTTGGCGCCATCGCCGACGCCGATGAGCTGGTTGGAGCGGCTGTTGTCGCTGGGATCGCTAAAGAAAAAGAGCCCGTAGCGGCCCGCCAATCCGAGAAAGGTGCTGAGTAGGGTGGTGAATTCGGTGTAACCCGCCAGCGGCGCCCATGGTGTGGCATTCAGGGTCTGATCCCGTAATCCCTCGAATGTGAGCTCGAATTCCCATTGCGAGGCGAGCCGCTGAGGATAGCGTACCTCGCGGCCCGACGGCGCGGTATGCACAATCGCCTGATAGGTCGGCGTTTTCGTGAACGGGAACCCGTAAGGCAGCGTGGGGAAAAGAGGAACCGCAAATGTCATCTGAAGTTGCCGACCAGATTCTTGGCGAAGCTCTCAAAGGTGCCGCCGTGCGCGCGCAGCATAGTCTCAACTGACGAGCGTGTCATAAACGGTGTGCCGCCGTTGATCACCGGGGCGTACGTCAGATTGGCGCTGTTGGTATTGGCGCGACCGCTGCTCCCCAGCATGCTTTGGATGCCTTCGGAAATATGCGCCGGCAGCACCATCTCTTTCGGATGCAAAATCGAGATCTGCCCGCCGTATGTTGCCGCCGCTGGCACAAGGAATCCGCCGGCAGCGGACGGCACGATGCCGCCTTGCTCAAAGAGCCCACCTATCAGCGGAATGGCCTTTAGGATGCTCCCGCCGGCGCCGAGCGCGCCACCTGCCCCGGCTTCAGCGGCATGCGCCTCATCGGCCACGGTGGAGCTATTGGTGGCGATGGTGTTAGCGGTGGTTGATAGCGTGTTGACGCCGGTCGTGGTGGTGTTGAGCGTGGCGGCGGCCGCATGCAAGCCCAGCAAGCTGGTCACTTTGGCGGTAGCATCCCCCATCACATCGAGCTGTTTCGCCGCGGCCTGGCCCGCGACCGTCTGCGCCGTATTCGCGGGGCCGCCGCTGCCCAGCCCAATGAGTCCACCGATCTTGCTGGCGAGCACGCCGCCGATACCCTGCCCCTCTTTGCCGCCCAGCGCGTTGGCGAGCAGCTGCGAGCTGGCGGTGCCGAGCTCTTTGATGAGACTCGAAGTCAGCGAGTTGACCAGCTTCACGAAGGCTTGCTGCAGCGTCTCTGTGCGCTCGACTCCAGCCTCCACAAAGCTGCTCAGCGCATTGCCGGCGCTGTTGAAGCCCCCCTCAAATGCCTTGGCGATGGTATCCGCCGAGCGGCTCTGCGCGTTCGCGGAGCGGGCGGCGAGCTGTTGTTCCTGCTCGCTTGCGCGTGCCGCCAGCTGGATGATCTTATCGTAGGCACGTTCTTTCTCATCGACCGTGGCGCCGTCTTTCTCGGCGATCGCGAGGTATTGCTTCTCAGCCTCTTCGGTCGTGCGCTCCGTCACCTCAGCGAGCTTTTGCGCCGCCTCTTGGGTGGTGAGCGTGCGATTGGCGACCTGTGCATCGAGCTTGGCTTTCTCCGCGGCGATCTCGCGCTCATCGGCGCGCGCGACCGCATCCGCGAAATGCATGCGCTCTTGAAAGGATTGCTGGCGAAACTGCGATTCCGCTTCTGCATCGGCCAGCGCCTGCTTGCCTGTCGCGCTCTCGGTGCCGCCGCCCGTATGTGCTGCGATTTGTGCCTCTAGGGCGTTGATTTGCTTTTTGAGCTCTAGCTGCTTCTCGATCGGAGGCACCTTGGCGAGCTCGGTACGGAGCGCGGTGATCTGGCGCTGAGTCGCCTCGTCTTCCAGCTGGTTTTTCAGCCGGATGACTTCCAGCTCTTTCGCCTGCGCCGACGGATCGCGCACGCCCTTGATCTTGATGATGGCATCGTATTCTTTTTGTGCGTTGGCGAGCTTTTCCGCGGTCGCTCCGCGCTCGGTTTCGAGTTCCAGCTGCATGTTGTGTAGCTGATCGCGGAGATCCTCATCCGAGATCTTCTTCATGGCCGCGGCGAGCACCGAGTCAGCCTCAGCGCGGGCTGACGCGCTGTAGCGGCCGTATGAGGCTATTTCCTGCGCCTGGCGCTGTGCGATCGAGAGAATCTGCTGATCCGAGAGCCCAAACTGCTGGGCTTCAGTCTGCAGATTACGCATGATCGTGGCGTGGCGGTCAGTTTCTCCCTGATCATGTACGGCACCCTGTTTGAGCTCCAGATTTTTGATCGCATTGGCTTGCTCTTGCGCTTGCAGCCGCAGGGTATTCGCCAGATCTGTATTCCCGGCGGCTTCTGCCGCATCGATCTGTTGCAATGTCTTCTGATAGACACCCTGCGCATCAGAGATTTGGTGCTCTAGCCTCAGCTGATCTTCTTTGGCCTTGGAGCCCGCCAGGACCGCATCCGCGCCATCCTTTTCGGCGCGGGTTTGCGCTTGCTGGCCGATGAGCGCTTGGGCCGCGGCCTCCGCACGCGCCGTATAAGCGGCGAGCTGCGCTTTGCGCGGATCGTTGGGCCCGTACCCCTCCGGTCGCTCATACGATACAGCGGCAGCAGCTGCCGCTTGCGGTGACATGGCACCCTTGATCTTGGCTAGAGCGTTGGATTCTGTTGTCTGCAGCTCTTTGATGATGGCGCTGATCTGTTCATCCAGGGATGACGAGGCGGTTATGCCGAGCGCCTTGGCACGCTCCATCGACCAATTGGGCAACCCCACATGCCCGCCACCAATATTATTGGAGCTCGCTGGATTGAGCTCGGTCCCGCTTTCTTGCTGCAGCACGCCAACCAAGCCGGCGGCTTGCTCGCGACTGAGGTTGAGCTCTTGCTGGAAGCGGCGCAGCGCTGTCTGCGCGTTCGTTTCTTCGCCAGGACTCGGCGCAACACCGGGCCGCATGGCGCGCCACATACCCTCTAGCGGGCCGCCGGGCATGGCCAGCTCCGGCGCCTGCATGACGGTGAGAATGGTTGACAGGCGCTCGGCATCGGCCTTCGCGCGTGCCGCGGCGCCTGCCACCTTATCGAAGCGTTCCGCCACCAGATCGAGCACCGCCGACCGCTCAGCCATGTCGCCTAGCGTATCGAGGTTTGCCTTCTCTTCTTTGGTGATCAGCTGCGCCTTTTCGGCCGCATCCGCAGCGGCCTTGCCGGTGCCGCCGTATGCTTTGACAACAGCCTCCGCCTCTTTAGCGACGTCGGTCCCCTTCAGGGTCGCCTGAGCCGCGGCCAGGGAGATCATCTCGTCGCGCTGTTTCGCGGTCATTCCCGTGACTTCCGCGAACGCTGCGACGACATGTTTGGCCGATCTGTACGTCAGATCATAAGCCTCGGCGACCTTGTCGACCGCGGCGGTGATCTCCTCCGCTGTTTGTGTATTCCCCTGACCAGACAGCAGATTCCCAGCGCCGACCTCACGCACCGCTTGGGCGTATTCGATGGTTTGATACAGCAAATAGCCCATGCCGGCCGCCGCCGCAGCGATGCCGGCCGTGACCAAACCCCATGGGCCTGCGAGAGTGCTGAAAATCGTCTGCAGGATACCCGAGTCACGCAATAGCGGAAGGACGGACGCGCCAATGCGCGAGGTCTGACCACGCATCACATCATCAGCGATCGCGCTGAAATGCTGTATTTCGAGCCCAGCGTTGCGACTCGCCGCGCCCACGATCGAGAATTCATTGGCCGCTGCGTGCGAGGCGGCGCCCGCGTGGGGCGCCCTGGCAGTGACCGAGTCGAAGGCAGCTGCCGCGGCGGCGATAGATTTGGTTGATTCCTCCGCGGCGGATACCGGCACCGTCGCGCCGCCGGCGAGAGCGGCTTTCCAACGGGTGAACAATCCTGCGGATGTGTTGGCGGCGTTGCCGGCGACCACGGTAGCGGTCGTGGCGGCGCCGAGCTCCGCCTTATAGGCTTGCTCCGCAGCGGCGATCGCTGAGAGAGATTCCCTCTCCGCAGTCCGGCCTGCGACGAGCTTGGCTTCCGCATCCGCGGCGGCCAGGATATCCGCCTCACCAGTATAGGCAGCGACGGCTGATGTGATGGACGAGCGCGATTCCACGGCGCCGGCGCGGGCCGCGACCGCGGCAATGGCGGCGGCTTCCGCGTCTTGAAATACCTGCGCGCTCTCCGCGGCGGCTTTCAGATCCGTATTCGCGCCGACCAGAGATTTCGCAAATTGCTCTGTAGCTGTCGCTTGCTGCGCGAGGCTGGTCGCTACCTCGCTCTGCGACAGGATCTTCATCTCTTTAGAGAAGACTGCCGCGGATTCAGCAGCTGATTTCGAGTTGGTGGAATACCCCAGAATCTTCTGCGCCGCTTGTTCGCCAGTCATGGCGGCGGCGGCGATGGCGGCCATCTTCTCCGCTTCCGCGGCCTTGACAGCGAGCGCTGAATCTCTGGCGAACGCATCAGCGGCCGCAGCGGCAGAGAGTGAGGTGCCCAGCACGGCGGCGGAGCCGGACGCGCTCAGGATTTGGCGTTGATTGGTGGGCAGATGGGAGAGCGGATCTTCAAGAGCGGCCGCCTGGCGGGCCCTGAGCGCTTCCGTCTCGCGAATGATCGCGCCGGTGCGCTGGGTGGAAGACGCGGTGAACGCTTCAGATGCGCCGCCCGTATCCCGCAGCGCATCGCGGAGCTCGCCGATCTGCGTGCGCGTCTTATCCGCCTCGTCCCCGAGCGCCTTGATCGCGTTCTGGACGCCGACACCTGGCGTGCCGCCTGCCGCCATCCCCTTGAAGTTGGCGAGCTCAGCCGTGATCGCTTTGAGCGCAGTCTCCGCCTTCGAGAGCTCCGCGCGGAGCTCTCCGGTCGTGGCGCCTATGCTGATAGTTAAGTCTTGATCCGCCACGAGCCCTATCCTCGCCAGCTGCCGCCGTGGCGCCGTAGGACAGCCGCCAGGTCGTTAGTCTCAGGCGCGGGCTGCTGAGCCTGCTCTTCTTCTGGAAGGGCCACCGTGGGCTCTCCACGCGCGCGAGCGGCCAAAATGATCTGCCGCTTACGCTCTAGGGCTTCGGGTGAGGTGGGCCTGGTGGGCTTCAGCTTTGGCATGTCATTCATGCCAGGCGTCATCCCCGCTTGGGTCGGCGGCTTGTATCCGAGCTCAGCGGCCTTCAACCACCGGGTCGGCGGGCGTTGTGCCCACTCTTGACAGAGCGCCAGGTAACGTCGCATCGTCCATCTCCGGTCGACGCGATCCCAGCTGCCGCCTTCTATGCCGTGGCTGACGAGCTCGGCGATGATGGCGGTGCAGTCTCCGTCGAATTTTCGGCCCCGACCGCCGCCGTATCCGGGGCCGCTTTTTCCCCCTTGGGGATCAGCCCCGACTCTCCCAGCAGTTTGATCGTGGCGCGCACCAGCTCCGCCATCTGATCGCCACGGAGCGCCAGCTGTAGCTGTCGCTGTAGGGCATCTCCGCGTAGCTCCGGCGGTCCATCGCGCTCGGGATTGGACAGCGCCGCCACCACGATATCGAGAGATGCGTCCGCCTCTTCGACGATGCCCACCGCCTTGAGTAACCGCTGCACCGATGGCCATGCCATGCGAATGGTGTAGAAAACCATTTGGGGGACCAGAATGGTCTGGTCCCCGAACTCGATGCGTACGCCCGACTCTGGATGATCCATGATTGCCTTTAGGTGGTAGTGAACAGAAAGGTGTTCCCGCTGGCATCCGCGAACGCATCAAAGGCGAAGTCAGACACATAGAAGTCATCGAGCTTGGTCGGGATCGAGAGGCTCGTGCCCACGCAACGATACAGCTTCAACGTGATGTTTCCGCCTTCGAAGGTATTCGAGAATTCCGCGGTAAACTGCGGCGTGTTGCCCATGAAGGGGTTGCCACCAGCGACGGTCATGCCCGCGGTCGCGGTGTAGGAGTAATTGAGGAACGCCAGCTGCCCAAGATCAGAGCTCGAAAAGTCATAGACACCGGCGGTGACGCCATATTGGCCCGTGGCCGGTAGGCCCGTGACGAACGTCAGCCGCTCGGCATTGCTGCCATTCGTGCCGTTCTGAAATGTCACGCCGAGATCATCGAGGAATGTGGCGGCGTTGAGAGCGGTATTCGAAGAGCTGATCGTGATGCCTTCGTTGTAGGCGATCAGAGTCTGACCGGCCGACAACGTGCCACCCCAATAGATGGTATTGAAGACGGCGGCGCTGATCTGGGCGACCTTGGCCTTGCCGCTGATCTTGACCTTGCCGCGCGCCACGTCAATCGGATATTGCGATTGACTGTAAAGCATTTTGGTGTCGCCGCTGAAGTCAATGTTGACCTCTTGCATGGCACCGAAGCGGACGGGAGTCGAATTCGCAACGTCCTGACGAACCGCGAACATAACGCCGGAGCCGAAGCCGAACTGCATAGGGTAATCCCCACCTGAAGTCGCGCAGCATCGTCAGCTCGCGAACCACGCCCGACGCTTGCCTTGGTGGTAGGACTAGAAGCGCGCCCGGCTTAACACGGGGACGCTTAGGGAACCATAAGCATCAGGGGAATCAGGATCTGACCTTGATCATCCAGATCCCCGGTGTCGACCTTGACGCTACCTTCGATGCGACACCACTCAACCAAGCCGCCCAACGTGAACACGTCATCTTGTGTGTCCGGGGCGAGCACGGGATACACCGCATCCATGATTTGCTGGGTGATCTTAGCGCCAATCTGGTTGAAATCGGTGCGAAAATATATGATCCACGTGGTGTGCAAAATGCGGCGCGCCGGCATGCCGCGGCTGGGAGCGGAAGGAGTTTTGGCGGGCTGCCATACTGTGATGTATTCCGCCTGATAAGCGGCCGGTTGCAGATCGGGAACGACTTGCGAGAAAGGTTTGACCCTTCTGGCCGAATCGCCCCAAGTGAGCAGGCTCCTAGCACCGATCGGGATCGTGAAGCGCACCGCCCGCAACTGCACAAAGAGCGCCTCAAAAATCGGCTCTAGCGATGTCGGAACGAAGCTCATATGGGATAGCCTTCACGCTTCAGCGCGTCGAGTGCTGCCTGTTTGATCTGCGTACCGATATCCACGCGCATCTCCGCCAGCGAGCGGCGCAAGAATGAGCGCTCCGGCATCCTGGCGCCAGGGTGGTCGACGTGCTGGGCGAACACCACCTCTCCGCTGACGGCGCCGGTGCGAAACCCGATGCTGCGTTTGGAGAGGAACCGTAGCGCCGTAGCTTCCACGGGATCAATCTCGTGCGGCGGTGTCGCGCCGCCATATTCCTGGATATGCGCGTATTCGACGCCTTTTGAATACACGCTCCCTATGGCGCTCAATGCATCAGCCTCGAAGGTCTGGCCGATCGAGGACAGCAGCGCGCCCGTCTTCGAATAGAGCGGATGCCCGGAGGTGACATTGCTGCGCACCTGCGCTTCCAATTCTCCGGTGAGCTGTTGCACCTTGGTAGCTACGTTCGCCATGACCACGCCCGGCAGCTCGGCGAAATGCGCGATGAGCGTATCGGGCGAGCCCGTCCATGTGACCGAGAATTTGATCATACGGGAGTCTTTCCGGCGAGATGCGTGTAGAGACTCAGGCGCTGCAGGCCACTGGTGTTGACCACGCATTGCAAGAGATAGGTGACCTCGCCCAGCAAGCCGCCGACCTGGGTATTCACCTGAGCGTTTGGCTGGCTGGTGGAGGTGCTCGTGACAATGGAATTGCTGGCGCCCAGATGACTCTGCGCGGCCGGATCGAATCCGGAATCGGCGGTGCACGTGATCTCTTGAATGCTCAAAATATATTCGCCGACGGCGAGCTCGGGCCCAAAATCGAAGCCGATGTTTTCGAGCTCAACGCCAGCATCTTGCGGCGGGGACAGATCATTGCCCTGCGACATGCTTTACCTACTGATGATGACGCGCCGCACGCGCGGTGACGACGAGGTGAGTGTAACACGGGTCGCCGCTACGGTAAGCCGCGTCGCTGTCGGATGCTGCGCGACGCGCGACCGATCCGATGGCGCGATGGTGATGCGGATACGCGGCGGGAATCCGGATGTCGTGATCCGGCTGCCTTCCGCGACAATCGACATCTCGATCTCGATATCGGCGACGCTGTCTGACGCGATGGCGCCCAGCGATTCCGCCATGGCCAAGATCGAGGTGAGCGGGGAGCCGAGTGCCTCCGCGAGCACCGGTGCCGCGATAAGGCCGCTGCCGAGCGCTTCCAGCGCAGCCATCGCGGTGAATATCTGCGCCCCAAGTATCTCATCCGGAATCACGATGCGTCGTATCTGTGACCCGAGCGCTTCGAGCGGTAGCGGGCGCCCGTGTATCGGAGATCCGAGCGCTTCCGCATCGATTAGGGTCTGTCGGGTCTGTGACCCGAGCGCTTCGATAGGCGAGCCGCTCGCGCGGATCTCTGACACAAGCTGCTCGCTCGCCGCGGTCTGGGCCCGTAGTTCTGAGCGCAGGCTCTCCGTCGGAGCCAGTGCGGCACGTAGCGATGTCGCCAGGCTTTCGGTGAGGGATGGATATCCACGGATGACGCTCCCGTCGGCTTCGGCCGGCGCCGGCAAGCTGCGGCTCTCGGCAGTCAACAGCTCCGTTTGCGTGATCCTGCTTAGCGAAACCGACGAGAGCGTCTGTAGCGCCCCAATCATCGGGGCGACGTATACGTTGCTAGTGGTCACCCCTGAGACGCCCCCGCCCCAGCCTGGCGCGGTCTGCGTCATGTGGCATCATCCGAAAGCGGGGTTGATCCAGACGGTGGTGGACGTCTTGGCGAGACGCACAAAGGCGCGCACCCAGCCAACCTGATTAGGCGTAACGGTTACGCTCATCTGCAGGGTCACCGGGCTTGCCGGCGAGTTATTCCAGACTCCCGTGCCCGCAGATAAGGGCGTGGTCGTATCGAGCAGATTCGCCTGCGTCGTGACGAAAGATCCGGCGGTGTCTGTGCTATCAGGCAAATATTCCGCTTCCATCCAGATGTCGCTCATCTTCAGGGTGGCGGTCGCCAGCACCTGAATAGCTGCAGTAACGGCGGCGCCGGTCGTGCTGTTCCATTTGAGAATAGGGAAGGATTCGAATGGGACGCCGGTGCTTGTGGAGGTGCTCACCAACTTGTGTGAGTAAGGATTGACGCCGTCCGTGGCGCCCCCAGTCATCGTCACGGTGAGATCTGTTGATAGCTTGCTGTTATAGCCATCCAATTTCATATTCGTATAGTTTGTATTGCCACTGTCACAGTTGACGAATTCGGTAGTAGGTCCAGACGCTCCGGTCGTTTGCGTATTCTGCCAAACATATCCAGAGCCCAGCTTACAATTGGTCAAAAACATCCGCATGCCAGGGGAAGCGCCTGAGGAAATAACGGTGGCGCTACCTAATGAGCTGAGGTCGAGCCCATCCAGAATGACTACCGTCCCGGCTTGTCCGCCCGTATTCGTCGCAAAGAGGGAGGTGGGGATGGTGCCGCTCACCGCGGCTTGGGTCGATGTGTTACGCCAACGCAGTATGCCGCCGCTGCCGCCTTGCAGTTTGAGTGCTTGATTGGCCGCGTTAAAATTGAAAGTGACGTTTTCAAGATCGATTACGCCAGCCGAATTAAATCCAAAAGGAACGTTGGCGGCCGTGAGCTTGATAGTGCCATTGCGGAAACGCATCGTGGGCCCAAAGTTCACGGCATTGGCGCTGGCGACAGTCAGCCCCCATACTTCCAAATTATTACCGAGATTTACAGCTCCCGCAGTATTGGCGATACTTGCTCCAGATACAGGATTAGGATCTGCCACTACTGGTGGCACACTTTTCGTTCGGTCGACACTGATAAATCTAACCGGCAGGGTATTCGATCCCAAGTTGAGATTCATATTGCTGGCGGTTTGTATCTCCGAGTGATCGCTGGAAAAGAACACGGTATCACCGGCGTTCACGATACCCAGATTGTTCAAGGCGCTCACGCGCGCGACGGGCGCCGTCCATGTATTCGTCACGCCATTGTCGTGCTGATGTGCCTCTTGCGCACCGCACTCGGTCCAGACGGCGGTGCCGCCATGGCCAGACTCATTGGTCGTGCCGCTATCGGTGAGCGTCCATGTCGGTTCCAGCGTGCCCAGCGTGCCCGCTGTGGTGACACGAAACGCGCGCTCGTTACCTGCGGTGGGAGCTGATTGCCGGGTGATCTGGCCAAGCGTGACTGTGGCGCTCGCGGCGAAGGGCGCGGTGCCCCATGGCGTAATGTTTGTCCATGCTGTACTTGACACGTACCAATTAGAGACAGCCATTAGGTGGTCGCACCCTTGGTATTGACGGTCGCGGCGCCCTTATAGGCCGAGGTGCCGGCCGGCAGCGTCAGTCGCATCCATACGCCCTGCGCGCCGGCGGTGTTGGGTGTCGCGCCGCTCGGGAGCGAGCCCGGCGAGGCGATCACGCTGACGTAGCTCGGCTGCGTCACGAAGGTCAGAGACGAGCTGTCGCCATTCAGCGGCAGGGTCTGCCGATTGGCGATCGTCGCGGTGTCGTTGAGCGCCTTGCACAAGGCGATATCGAGTAGCGCACTTCCTGGCAGCGACGGGGATTCGCTGGCGATCTCAGTCTGCGCGCTCTGTAGCGAGGTCGCGGTATTGTTGTTGACGACAAACACTTTCTCATAAAACGTCCGCGACGAGCCGCCGGAGACGTCCGCGGTCGCGGTGGAGAAGCAGCGAGTGACGGCGAGTACCGCGTTCGGCGAAATCGGAAAGAGCACGCCCTGATAAACATCATAGGTCGACGTGTTATCTGGGATCACGCTCCAGTCGCGGTTGACGGCCACGGTATCGGTCCCGTATCCCGAGCTCGCCACGATCTGGCGCAGCTGGTTCGCGCCGGTGTTTGTCTTGATTCGGATGATGTCGCCGACCGCTACGCTGCCGCCGTCGCCCGACTGCAGGACGAAGAGCGGCGGGGTTGCGCCATTGGTGTTGGCGGCACCCGTCTGCGCGGTGCGTGCGCTGAGAAGCGCGGTGTGCGCGTAAAGCGCGATGTCACCGACCGCGGTGGTGCCGCCAGGATTGCTGAGCGTGCCGATCGCGCCGCCGGTGATCACCGCGGCCAAGATGCGCTCAAAGGTCTGAGACGAGCCGATGCCCGTTACGGGCGTCTGTCCATTCACGGTCACGGCGGTCGGCGTCACCACGTTGCCGGTCGCATCGCGGCCTGTCACCTGCAGCTTGACGGCAGTATCCGAACCAGAGCTCGATACACAATCGAGCGTCCCGTTGGGCGTGATGTCGACGAAGCTGACGAGCTTGGTGAAGTCGACCGCACCACCCGTGGTGGCGCTATCGGCTTCCGGCATGTTCGCGGCGCCGTAAATGACGATGTTATTTGGGGAAACGCTCATATCGTCGCCACTCGTTTGTAGGGTTGCAGTAGCTCCAGCACGGTCTGCGAGGGAGCGTTCGCGTCGTAGGCGGTCAGTCCCTGACCTCCAATGGAGCGCTCTTTGATTCCGATACGTCTCCGGTAACTATCCCGCTCGCCGGCGAGCTCCAGGACCGCTTGCTCGACGTCGGCCGGGACGTATCCGTATGTGAGGTTGAGGGGCGTGCCTTTGTCAGCAGCCGCAAAAGCGTATTCACCAGGCGATGTGCTGACGAGTGCATATTGTCCGGCAACTGGTGTGCCCGTAACCTTGGTGAGAGGGACGCCTGTAGAAGCGTTGACAACTCCTCCATCCGCAAGCCAAGGTCCGAAGGGAGCATCGACGATGACGCCATATGGAGCTCCCGTCGGGATGGTCTGCGCCTCATTTGTGATCTGATAACCGGCGTAATAACTGACCATGAATGCCTGTGCGCCATGTCCAGTATCATATCCGTAAAGGTCAAGCATCTGGGCGTGCCCCGGAGGGTAGCCATCCCACGGGTCCAGCAGAAAGCCGGGATCGAGCGGGGTTTGCGCCGCCGGGATCGGTATGCCTTGGGTGGTCGCGCTGACGATGCTCAGCACGGGATAGTCGCGCAGCATGACGCCGGTGCGAAAGTCTCCGGTGTGCCGCTCGCTCTGCACCAAATGTGGCGCAAAGGTGGACCGCGAGGTGATCGCATAGACGGATTGGCTGACACGCAGAATCAGTCGCGTATACACCTCATCGGCGCTCACCTGGCTCTCAGGAACGGAGAGCCAGTCTTTCAGACGTGATAGGGTGGTGAGCGCCTGCGCGGGCATGTCATGGTGCTTTGCGTGGCGGCTTCGGCGGCGGCTCTTGACCCGCGAGCCGGGTCACCGCCACATCATACTTTTCGAGGATCTGCCGCTTGTCGGCAAACGCCCTGTCGCGCTCATGCCTCACGGTGATAAGTTCTTCGCGTACGGCGATATTCTCGGCGCGGAGCTCTTCAATCCGCGCTTCCAGCGCCAGGATAGACTGCGCGTGTTGCTCCAAAAGGCGCGGATCAGCCAGCGCGACGGGGATCTGCGGCTCCCCCTCCATCACCTCTAGATGCAGCGTCTTCATGTGGGCCTTGGCGGCCGGCGTATCGGGCACTTCGACGAAGCCCATCTCGTCGTTGGCAAAGAACCGGCCTTCTTCAGAAATGAAGAATTCCTGAAAGATGTCACCCTCAGCATTGCGATTGTGGTAGCGCAGCGTCTTCATAATCACCACGGTCTATTGTTGAGCCACGTCAAAAACGGCAGATCGCGAAACGACCATCCGCGCACGGGCGGAGGGTTTGGCGTGCCGTCCGCGACAGTATAGCCCTGCGCGATCATGTCGGGGACAAAAAGAGCAGCTGGGATCGTCAGGATACCATTGACCGGCTGATAGACACCAGCTGGCGTGCCGACCGGGATGTACGACTCTTGCTGACCGTAAAAGTGTGTCACACCTGGCGGACAGTTGAGCTGTACAAATCCCGGTTTAACCGCAAGGGTCATGGTTTCCCGTGTAATTCGAGGAACTCAAACATGTTGAGCGCCTCAGCGATCGAGGGACAGGCGCCATGCTCTGGCGGGCCCGGCACCTTGACTGGGTAATACACCTTCACCTCATAGGGCACGACTTTGTCATGCTCCACGGGATAAGGCACTGGCACATCGACGATCTTGGGCACCTCGATCACGCGCTGTGGCCAACGCGCAACCCATGCACCGGTGAGAAAGCCGATGACGATCGCGCAGACACAGATCGCCGCGGCTGCCGCAAGCAAATAGGGGAGGCCGAAACCTCCCCCATTCTTGCGCGGCCCAATGGGGACGACTTTTGGCGGCATGGCCTTACGGCTGGACGAGTACCGACATGCGGAAAGTCGTACCGGTCGTCGGGTTCGCCGAGTTGTCGACCACGACCGAAGTCATCGGAGCGGTGATCGGGTTCGTGGCGGTTGCCGGCATCTGGTTGTTCCACCCCAGCGCCTTCGCGGTGCTCAGATTCAAGCTCTGCGAGGGTGTGTGAAAGAACACGTTCGCTGCCGAACTATGGAACGCGCACGACACGATCTTGGTGTTGTCGATTGAACCGACGAAGAGCGTGGCGGTGGCGCCGCCCAGAATGAGCTGCTCGACATCGACCGCTTCAGGCGCCGTGATCGTAATGGGCACATCGGCCGGAAACTGGGGCAAGCCAGATGGCTTGATCACCTGCGTCCAAACGTGTGATACAGACGTAACAGCCATGGATGAAATCCTTTCCGTTAGGGCCGCGGCCTGGCTTAGCCGTTGTGGATATTGGTGATGATCCCGAGCGCGGGCGGGAAGTAGCACTGCATCACGCCGTCGAGATAGATCCCGTACTCATACTTCAGCGAGCGCAGCGGCCACTCGATCTGCCAATAGTCACGCCGCAGACGCATCTGCGTGATGTTCGTGACGTTGCTCATCGGATAGGGCAGCTGTTTGCTGTTGAAGAAGATCGTGCCGGCGGGCATATTCGGATGCAGCCGGATCGGGATCTCCTTGGCGCCATCGAGCGAATACTTGTTACGGTAGCTCGTCGCCATGACACCGCCGACGATCTGCGATTGATCGGCAGTGAAGACAAAGCGTTGTGCGCCGGGCGAAGAAGAGCTGGTGCTCAACACCTTCTTGGAGATGTTGGTCTGCTCTTGCGAGCTCACCCAGATATCCGACGGGCTGAGACGATAGTTGTCCCAGAAGCTTTTCAGCGCTGCATCGATCTCGACGATGCCGCCGGCGTTGTCGGCCGTCAGGGTGGCGCCGTTGGCCATCACGCTCACATAGGCGTTGGAGCCGCTCTTGACGACCTGCGTCAGATAGCCATCGATGACCAGAGAGTTGGTCGAGTAGTCGGTCGCGGCCGGAAGGGACGCTGCCGTCTGCGTGCCGGTCGGCTCAGCGGTGATCGTATACTGCGCTTCGGTCGTGATCGCGCCGAGCACCTCTGTGCCGGCGGTATCGCCCCAGAACCACGCGTATCCAAAGGCACCAGCCTTGGCGGTCGTGGTCGCTGCGACCGAGCCGCTGGGGCCCGTGGTCCCGACGGTCGTGTTGTTGCTCTTGATCCCAGCACCGCCGCCGTAAGAATCGCTCGATCCGTCGGCGTTCAGCCGAGTGACTTGGGCCTGGATGCCGCCGGCAACCGATGCGTTGAGATATCCCTCTAGCGAGAGATATACGACGATGACGCTGAAGTTGGCATTGGTGCCCAGCGAACCATTGGACGAACTCGCGGTCAGCCCCGGCGCCGATGCCTTGCCAAGCGCTACGGAGGAATTGCCTCCGAGGATCAGCTTCTCTTCGCCGATCATGACGCTCTGCAGCAAGTTCAGGCTGGCCAACGCCTTCACGTCCTGGAAATATTCCGCTGCCCAGTCAGCCTGGAAGCTGGCGCTCGATTCCAAACCCATCGTGGTGTATTTGGCGGTGTAATCGGCAGTCGAAACGGCGATGACGCCGGACCGATTGCCTTCGCCAACACCCATCGACAACCCGGCGGTGTTGATCGCGGTGACCGCACGCCAGTTGGCTTGAATGCCGCCGCGCGCCGGAACACGAGGAATGTCGTTCCGCAACGGCGTCAAGACGGGGTACAGCATCTTGGCCCCGATTTCGAGGTCATAGCTGTTCAACCCGCTGATCGCCGAACTCGGCTGGCTGTAGGTCGCTTTGACGATATCCGGCGATAGACGCTGGGAGAGTGCCTCTCTCACCGCGGCAAGCTGCCGCATCGTCTCTTGATTGACGATTGCACCGCTCATGGTGAGCGAGCTCCCTTACTACGCCCCGCCCGAAGGGACAGTTGAGTCAGCAGCTCGGTGTGGTAGGAGAGCCGAACCGCGAGGCTTGGGTTTATTGCCCCGCGGGATTAATGATCGCGGTCGGTCGTGCCAACAGCGCCTTGAATACCATATTCTGGCGCTGCGTTGGCGACATATCGTTGAGCGCCTTCAGCAACTGCTCATCGTCGGCGGTCGCCGCGGCATATCCTGACACCGTGTCTTGCGCCTTGCTGATGGCCGTCGCCCGCCCAGCGTGCGACTTATCGACCGGGCGATTTTCGAGCGCTTCGAGTCGCTTTTCGAGGGATTCAATTTTCCGAATATCATTCGGATCACGCGCGGGCATCGCCGACGCAACCTTCTCGACCTTAGACATCCCCGCCGTCTCCGTGTCATCGTCATCATCCGCGTCCATCTCGTGCTTACCACCAGTGTCCGCGTCGACCGCCGGCTTCTTCTTACCGTCGGCCTTGGCAACGCCCATTTTGCTAATCGTCTTGGCGACCATGGCGATCATGCCCATCGCATCGCCCGGATCGACTCGCGCCTCTTCCAGAAGCTCTTGCACCTCTTTGCTCACGACAGAGCCGAGCAGCGTGGCGCCTTGCTTCAACCAAGTTTCCATCTGACCGATAATGTCAGAATTCTCGTCTTCCATCGCCTCTTCCCAGCGCTGGTTGACGAGCAAGCATTTGATGTCGCATAGGATGCTCGCGAGGCATGACATGGTCCCCATGCCCTTGGTGACCTTGCCGGCATACTCGCCGGCCGCGCCGGCGCCGTGCGCTGGCACTGTCGATCCACCCTCTACCGGCCCCTCATGCAACGCCCGATCAGAGGCACGCGACACACCGGCGCCGAAGTTTTGATTGGTCGACTGCAGAGCTGGCGCGGCGGGATCAACCGCCATGCTTTTACCCGCCGGGCTTTCGGCTGGTGTGCCGACTCGGCTGGGGCGTCCGTCATCTTCCTCATTCTCGCTATGCTCGGAATCCGTCACCGGCTTGGCGCTACCATCCGGCGGCGTCGCTTCGGTTTCAGCCTTGGTGAGACCCTCCGCCTTGGCGAGCAGCTCGCCCATGCTGAGATTCGCAAAGCCTTCCTGCAATTCGAGCAGCTGGCCCATCGTCACTTTCGCCAGCCCGTCGGGGAGAGCGACCTTATCGGTATCGTCCATTTCTGGCACCTTCAGCCCGTGTTTCTTCGCCGCCCGACGAATGTGTGCTGTCACCTCAGCCTTCGAATGGCTCTTGCTCTTACCGCGGAGCCGCACCGCGCTGTCGAGATCACCCTGATTCTTGATCGGATAGCTGCCATCGGGGAAGGCATCGCCCGAATCCGCGGCGCTATCCCGTTGCTTCTGATTCCAGTCGCGCTTCGAGAGCGGCTCGATCGGATATTCTGCCTTGGCCACCTCTTTCTTGGGCTTCTTTTTCTGGCCTTCCAGATCGTAATTGTTCACGCCGCTGCCGGGATTCTTCGGCTCGCTAAACGTGCCACCCGCGGCCTGCTCGCTCGCGCCGGCGGCCGCCGTATCATCGAGCTTCTGCATCTCATCCGCCTTCCAAAGATCCAGCTTGGCGTCGGGGTTACAGGGACGATCGACCAAGCTGATCTCGTGCATCGACATCTTGGTGATCGTTTTCTTATCATGCTCGTCGCGCTCTAATGCGCGGCCACCGATCGAAAACCCGGTGTACACCTGAGCCTTGACTTTCTGCACCGCGACCGGGTCGACCACGTGCGCCACGACGCGGGTGAAGCCATCATCGCCGCAATCCACCTCCAGCGCGCGGCCGGCGGCGTCCAGCTTGTGCATCTCGCGGATCGCCGGGAACCGCATATACTCAGGGATCGCGCCGCGGATGGCATCCGCCTTGATCACCTCGCCATCATTGTCCCGGCTCTCGCTCGATGCGACGCCATAGACCTTGATCGTGCCGTCGCTGACGCTCTCGATCTTCTCGATTGCGGCATAAAGGCTCATGCGCCACCTGTCCAAGTCAGCTCGCATCTACAAAATGGATGCGCGCCGGGCGTCTGATCGCCAGAAGGAAACGTGTCGTTTATACCAAGCGGACCGGCTGCCGCGTTGTCGGCGCAGCGCTTGCAACAATTCTCGCGCACGATCCAAAGCTTTTGAATCTCAGGATTTTCTAGAGACCCAGCTTGCAGCGTGGCCAAAACCGCCATGTTGGATGCACGGTTGACCTCATATTCCGCGATCATGTCCGCGCGATCGGCAGAGAATACATCCGCAAGCGTGGCAGCTATGGTCGCTGAATCAGCACCTTCCCCTAATCCGCCGGATAGCATCTCATTTAGCATGCTTCGGGTCGAATCGAGCATATTGAGATCAGCGGCATCCGTCGGGATCAGATCACCGGCGAAGTTGCGCGCGTATCCGACGAGCTCTGCTGATCTGTCATTCGCATAATCGATGGCGGAGGCGATGGCGTCGGAGGTGGCGGCTGACGAGAGGTCCAAAGCGCCCGCCACGCCCGCCGCGGTAGCCTCGCCGACATTGATGAGGATGGCGCTGACTATCGGCGCCAGCCCGGCCAGAAGGCCGGCCCACCCGAGGTTGTTGAGGATCTGATCGACCAGATCTGTCTCGTGTGGCAGCGCATCGACCTTGTTGACGGAGAGCAGCGCATCGCGGGCGCGTGATTGGACCGCCCCAGAGATCGCGGAGAATTCGGCGCGGAGCGCGCTCTTCAGCTCCCGCGTCTCTTGCCGAATGACCTGGCGATGCAGCCCGACATGCTCATGGTGCGGCCCATCAAAAGGGTGGTTACCTGATTCGGTTACCCCCTTTTCGATCACTGTTACCGCCTTCTGGGTGGGCTCGCCCTTGGTGCGGTCGTTGGTAGACGTGTTGCCACCAGGCGTGGTGTCGGTCGACGGCTTCTTCGGGCGGACCGAGGAATTGCCGTTGGCGGGGCCCGGCGTGGCGCCACCGCCACCTCCGCCGCCGAAGCCATCCCCCCCGCCGAATTCGAGATTCTCGTGGATGGCCTCTACCGTGGCCATTGCCGACGGCATGAAGAGATCATCACCAGCTGGGTGCTCCTCCAGCCCGAGCTCATTGCGCGCCTCGTTCGGCGTCATCACGCCGCCGAGCACATACTTGGTGAGAATGAGCACCCGCTGCGCCGGGCTGGCATAGGTATCGACTTCCCAGACAAACTCATAATCCGGACGCCCGGCATGATGCCGGATGATCTTATCGACCACGCCCTTCAGATATTGCATATAGGGGAAGAGCCCCTCTTCGTTCGCCGCGTCCGCTTGCTGCTGCGCGCTCGCCCGGTTCATCTGCCGCACCGCCCATTGCGGGGGCAGCGAGAACGCATAGCAGGCAATGCGAGTCAGCCATTCGTCGAATTCATCCTTCAGCGGCGGCGGCTTCGTCTCTTGAAACTTGCCCTCGCCAGGAACAAACTTGGTGCGTCGACGGGCCGCGAGGTTACCCTCGAAAGTCATATCCCAATATTTCTGATACTCCCGTATCTGATCCGTAGTCCATTCTTTCGGGCAATAAACAAAGGCATCGGGATTGCTGCCTGTTGTAAAGTAATAGAGCTGGGAGGCTTGGCGTCGAAGAGCGATATTGATTGTGGTAAGTATCTGCTCCACCGGGCTGAAACCATAGACACGCTCTACACGTTTATTACGTGGCGCATAAATCAGTTCATCGCTGGTGTAATCGACTGCTGGCAAACCTTTGATGACTTGCTGGAAGGCGACATCCGGCGGGACCGGCGTGCGGCCATCTGGGTTGATACGTGGGGCAATGGTCGACCCATCGAGGATTTCTAGGGAGTACAGATCGCCTTTGGTCGTGCGCACCGGATAGATTGACAACGCGTCATAGACGAGCACTTGCTCCATGCATTGTCGCAACCAGCTCGCCCAATCATCGACCTTGTTCGGGTATTCGAGGAAGGCTTGGATCGATTGTGCGGTCGGATCGGACGCTTGCGTCGGGGCGCTGCGGCCCGCGATGCGGCGCCCTACCGCTGGATCACGCTTGCGGACCGACCAAGACATGCGCGACAACTGATCCTTGCGTGTCTCGATCAGCAGCCTGATCACATCCCATGCGTCGGCCATGACGCGCAGATCTTCGAAGCCGTTGCCTTCCCATGCGCGCGGCGTGATCGCGAGGTTATAGCCAACGGGGAAATCCCACGCGCGGCCGGCGACATAGTCCGGCGCGACCGGGCGCAGCGGTTCGCCCGGCGAGAACCATCCACCAGGGTCGACGCCGGTGATGGCGTAGCGCACGCCTTGCACCAGGCGACCCAAGATGCCGGGCAAGATGGTGGAGCTGGGAGTCGGAATCTGGTCCGCCATGGCAAACCTAAAGTGTGGCAGCTACCAGCGGGCCCGACTCCGCCGACGGCGACTATATCATGCTAGGGTCGCTCAGTCGTAATGGACCAGCTTCCCCGTGTCCGCGGGCGGAAAGATCTCATCGAGCGTGGTGCGCAGACGGCGATCGAGCACGGCTCGCTCCACCGCTTGCCTAAACTCGTCTTTGGCTTCCACGTAGGGCGTGGCCGCGGCAAACCGCAGCTCTAGCTGATTAGGCGTCAACACGGAGCGCATATTCCGTACATCGTGAAAGCCGAAAGTGTTGTGCAGGATCGGTCGCCCGTGCTCATAGGAAAACAGCACCGCGACATCCCGCGGCGCCCATGTGAAACCTTCCTTTTCGAGCTCCGGCCGCAAGGTCCGGCACAGCACGGCATCTTCATCCGCGGTGGGGCTCATATCCATCTGATGTAGGCGCTGTAGCAACCGCTTGCTGCGCAAGCTGAAGCCGCCGTTCCCTACGTTCATCGCATCTTGAATCCATGGCCATGGAGCGCCGATGTAGTCATACTGCAGCCAGGCATCTGACCACATTTGTTCATCGATGACCCAGCTATCCCACTGCTGGATGAGCGCATGCGAGGTATTCAAAAACATGGGAACGTGGCGCCAGATCATCGCGGCCCAATCGCCGACTCCCTTTAGCGGAGCTATCTTGCGCACGGGCAAATCACCCATCTTCTGGTCGTCATCCGAGAAAATGAGGATCTCACCCGGCTCGATCCGGGTCAGCGTCTCTTCGATCGCCATACGCGACAGGACGTGCGCATCCGTGTCGACCAGCACCAGAGTCACATCAGGCAAGGGTAATGCGTTCACATCAGATCCTTTGTGGTCCACGTGGTCGGCAACGAGGGCCCGTGAATTTCCAGCCCCAGGTGATGCCGGAAGGGCGCCGGGCCGCGCTTGCGAATGAAATCGACCAGGTGCCGCAAGCCGTCTTCGAGGGATGTTTGTGGGGCGGAGCCAAATCCTAAACAGCGGCGTGCGGTGGCGGCGCTGCAATAGGCATCTGGCACCTCCGCGGGGCGGCCAGGTAGAAAGATCGGGTCGCATGGCATATTGACCAGCCGAGAGATCATCTGGGCGAGCTCTAGGATGGTCACCATACCCTCGTCGGGGCCGAGATTGATGGTGCGCCAGACGGCCGCGTCTTCAATGCCCATCATGCCCAGATACGGCACGACATCATCGATGTAAGAGAAACACCGCTGATGGCTGCCGTCACCATAAATGATAGGTTGTTTCCCCTGCAGCATGCGGTTCGCGAAGATCGCCGCGACATTGCGGTAGGGATCGGTATAGCGCTGCCGCGGACCATAGATGTTGTGCGGCACGGCGATGGCATATTCGACGTGGTGCACATGCGCCAGCGATCGCAACAGACGCTCCGCTGCCTCTTTAGCAATCCCATACGGATCGCATGGCCGTGGGCAATCGGATTCATTGAAGGGTGGGCCTATATCGCCATAGCGGGCCATCGATGAGCAAAACACGATGCGCCGGACTCCCGCTTCTATCGCGGCCGAGAAGACGCGCGCGGAGCCGGCGAAGATGTTTTCGCACACATAACCTGGCGCGAAGACGCTGGCGCCCTCATAGGCAGCCGCGGCGCAGTGATACACCACATCGCAACCATACATGTCCACTGGACGGATATCCAAAATATCCAGCTTGGCCACATTGGAGCTGCAGGCATAGGGGATGTTGCGGAAGTCCCCGGTGACGAGGTTATCGCATCCCCACACCCGATGCTGACCCTGCGCGAGCAGCCAATCGGCGAGATGCGACCCGAGGAAACCGGCGATGCCCGTGATGTAGACTTTCACAGCAGCAGCGCCTTGACGATGTCGACCGCCTCATCGAGCGTGGGCACACGAAAACCGATGCACTCGTTCAGCATGCCGTGCTCATGCACATCCAGCTTGTCATTCATGGTCGCCACGATCGGCGTGCGCCGCAGATCTGCCCAAGCAATCTCCATGACGGAGCCGATCGAAACGGCCTTGGCACCCAGCAGATGGACCAGCAGCACGTCGCAGCGCGTGGCATCCCAACGATCGCGCGTCGTGATCCCCCGATGCGATGAGAGGCAGTTGAAGGTGCCATAATCGACCGTGCTGTCGAGCGCCTCCTGGCCGCGCACCCGCAGATACGACTTGGCCCGCATGGGAGACAGCGCCTTGATCCCGACATCCGCGAGCTCGCGGGCGACCGCCTCACGCCAGTCGACGACGCCATCATAGGTCAAGCCGCTAATGGGCCCGGCGAGGTAGACCGTCTTCATCGTTCCCTGACCATCTGCTCGATCCGTTCCTTAACGTAAGTCATGGGGGTGGTCCAATCGAAGCGCGTCCGCTGCGTGACGAGCTCCATCGTCGGATACCACGGCGTGTCGGTACGATTGCGGAGCCATCGCCAGCAGCGCGCATATTGGCAGAGCCCGATCGTCGGGATGCCGAGCGCGCCGGCGAGGTGTAGCGGCGCGGTGTCGACGCTCACCACGACATCTAGGCGGCGCATCAGATCCGCCGTGTCCAGCCAGTTTTCCATGCGGCCATCGAGATCTATGATGGCGACATCGCCGCCGGTTTTTTTCAGATCACCGGCGCGGCCCTTCTGTAAGGAATACACCTGCACGCCGCGGATCTCGGTCAGGCAGAGAAAGCGCTCCAGCTGAGCCGAGCGCTCTTTATCGGGATCGAGTCCGGGTCGACCAGCCCACACGATGCCCACACGTAGTTTGGTGCCCGTCGACGCGGCGACCTTGGTCGGGATGGGCCCCGGCGGCCGTACATAGGGACGCCAACGGCGCACACGGCGCTCTATTTCAGCCAGATCAAGACCCAGCCAACGCACCGTCGAGTGCATCGGCGTATGGTAATCGAATGAGCGCAGCTCGTCGGTCGGGAAATCGCCGGGAAAGAGCTTGTCATACGGCACGGCGCGCGCGACGCCGGGCACCGTCTTCGCCACGCCTACCAGCGACGGCGGGACCGCGGCGAGCACATATGCGCCACGCTTGGCCAGATCTTTGGCGAACCGCATGAATTGTATGGTGTCGCCAAATCCCTGCTCGTGATGATGTATGATCCGCTTGCCTTCCAGCGGCTCACCCTGCCATTCCGGAATCCCCAGATCCCAGACGAATTGCTTGACCAGCTTGTGCCAGCGCGCTTCAAAATGCCTGAGCCCGGTCTGTAGATCGCCCATCGCGAGATAGGCCATCCCCAAATCCGTACGGCAATCATGCTGATCCGGTGCGATCGCGAGGCTCATCTCAAACGCTTTGGCGGCATCCGCCGGGCGATTTTCCTGATAGAGCGCGATCCCGAGGTTATGCCATAGCTTGGGATGATCGAGCTGACGGTCCAGCCCCTCTTTCATCGCCTTGACGGTCTCGGCAAATTGAAACAGGCTGGCATAGACGGCGCCGAGCATGCCCCAATGATGCGCGGGACGATCGTTAATGACGATGGCCCGACGGGCGAGCGCTAGCGCCATCGCTGGGCGCCCAGCATTCACCTCAATCTCAGCCAGCGCGTTGGCGGCGCCGGCGTGGTCCGGTGTGGCGTGGAGCTGCGCTTGAAAAAGGGTGCGGGCCGCGTCGAGATTGCCCGCCTGGCGGGCCGCGAAACCGTCTGAGTAGAAATCTAGCTTCTTCGCCGATTCGTTGGCGAAGACGTTATCGAGCCCGACTGCCATTTATCCCTCGTGTGGTAGCTTCCGACCAGGGCCGCACCTTTTACGGTGCGGCCCAGCTCAGTCGGCGGGGGTGGTTGTTGCCGTACCTCAGCCTGGGGCGAGGAAACTGTAATAGAGCTGATACGCGACCGTGGTTGCGGGCGCGGTGTGCGGCGTGAAGGAGCCGAGCGTCACAGAGCTAAAGGTGCCGATGTTCGTTCCCTGATCGGTCGACGTGGCCGCCAAGCTGGCTTGATCCATCTCTTTGACCGCGGTCAGAGACGTGATCGATGTGCCGGGCGGGACCGGCACGCCTACGGTGGCCGTGGTGCCCGCATACAGGAACGGCGAGCCGATCGTGGCATTTAAGCCGGTAATGGTCGCTGAGCTCAGGACAGCAACGCACTTGCTGAGATGCAGGGTGTTGCCGGCCACGCCTGCGGTGCCTGCTGGCGTGGACAGGGACAGCAGATCGGTCGTGGAGAGACCGTCGTTGGCGAGATAGATAACGGTCAGAGTGCCCGTCATCGCCGCGGTGTTGCCGCCGATCACGAAATCAACGTTCCGCATCGGGACCGGCTGAGCCGCAACCGACAAACCGCCATTGGTCATCGTCACCGAAGCGATCATGGCGGCCGCTGATGCCGCCGCGATCGTGGTGCTCGCCGAGCTCCAATATCCCAGCTGCGACAACCCGATCACCCAGCCCGCGTTTTCCAGCGCGTTGCGGTGCAGCGGGCTGACCGAAATCGTGCCATCGGATGCGACCGTGGTCGTGCTGCCATCGGGCAGGACTACCTCGCCAGTCACACCGGACGGCGCAAACATTTTGATGTTGGCAAGAGCCATGAGGGAATCCCCGCCCAAAAAACAGGTAGTGAGTGGCCGAACCTATCACAGACAATGCAAGCGCCGTGTTGGACCTCTCCCTTAGCGATCGTGTCGCAAGCCTACCTGATAGGTCAGCTGGTCGGCCGCAACAGCCGCGGAGGATGTCGGGCTCGCCCTATAAGGCAGATCGTGCGGCATCTCGTGTCGTGGCGTGCCAAAATCTAACTTGGCGCGACGATCATCGTGGAACCAGACGCCATGCGGCATGGGCTTGAGCTGCCGCGGCGGCACGTCGGGCCCCAGTTTGGAATATGGGCTGACCCGCATTCTCTTGATCCGCTTCATATATGCTGAGTAGCATGGCGTGCGCATGCCACATGTGGAACGATCCCGGAAATCACTGTTGGATTCTCCGGGTTTTTGGAGAAGTGGTGTCTGGCATTCAGCGCATCTTTTGTTGCGCTCTACCAATACAGGAAATCGGATTCTCAAGCAGCTAACCCACCATCTATAATGCGCAAGCCGCGCTGAGCAGCCATTTCTTCGGCCAATTCCTTGGTATATTGGAACATGCCCATGCCAGCGATCGGCTCTACTATCAGATCAGTAAATGCCCACACTAATGCGTCCATACGGTCAGGCGAGTCTTCAGGCTTGCGGATGAAATCAGGTGTGAACCGACACATCTGATCTTCGAGCTCTGGGAAACTGCCCACATGATGACCACGTCCCTGCTCATAGACCATGCCCACGGGCTCGGCTCGCACTATCTTGCCGCGGGTCGCAATAACCTCTTTGACCCTGATATTCTCGTCAACTTGGTGTATGGCATTGGCGATCATGGCGCCGCCATTGTTGACTTCTGCAACTATATAGTCGCATTCCCATAGATTGTAAAGCCTTACGGCTGTATTCACCCATTCTGAGGGTGCCATTCTGCCTGACGCATCGTCAAAGACGTATCCATGTCGGTTACTATCTCTACCTGCGACAACTATTCCCGTTTCGTTGCTATCTTCTCCACTGGTCATAGCTGGGTCGATCGCGACGCACATGCGTTCCATGTGCTCCGGGCGAATCTTGACGGGTGCCTTATTTCCGAGCTTGTTCGCGGGCCATTTGATGCCGACATTGTCCGGCGAGCGCCGACCGGCATCGATCCATGCGCGCTGGAACACCGCGCCAGCAATATCCTCTAAAATTTCGGCGAGGATCTCTTGGCGCCCAAGTCGTGTTCCTTCATACTTTCGTAGAATCGCGCTCAGGAATGATGGCGCCAGGTTCGCCGAATTTTCCAGAGTCGAGCCCGTGGTAACGATGCAATGTGGATCTTTTTCGAGATCGCGGATCACCTTGATCGGCCGCGGCGTCGTGGTCACCACGCATTGCGGGTTGACGCCCAAGCGCAACCCGAACATGAGGTTGTCCCACGCCTCCATGTAGCGCCATGTCGCGAGCTCGTCACACCAGGCTAGGTCACACTCCGGGCCCCGGAGCGCGTCGGGTTGATCGGCTGAAAAGGTGGTCGCGACGGCGCCGTTAGGCCACGTCAGGCGGCGCTTCGTCGGCTCGTACTTCGGACGGTTCCACGGCGGCGAGATCCTCATGATCCCGCTCTGCCCCTCGATCATCACATCCCGGATGTCCGATGCCGTCCGCGCTACCAGCGAGATCCGACGGCAGCGACCCGACTCCACCCGTTGGCGGACCATCTCCGCGCCCGTCCGCGATTTCCCAAACCCGCGGCCGGCCCTGATCATCCACACCCGCCAGTCCGTCGACGGCGCTATCTGTTTCGGGCGGGCCCAGAACTGCCAATTCCAGTTGAGGGATTCCGCTTCCTTCGGAGATAGTTCCGCCAAGAGAGCGTTGCGCTGCTCGTTGCTCAACGAGGCGAGCAATTCGGCGAATGAGCTGTTCTGCAGCTCCGGTGCCTTCGCCCGCACCTCCTCCAAAATCGCCAGATCCATTGAGTAACTTCTCCGACATGCCAAGATGGAATTTCGACAGATGAATCCAGGCGGTCACCGCCGCCGGACCAACGCCGCGGGCGTGCTTCCATCCGAGCTCGCGCAGCGATACACGCCCGGCCGCTAGGCCTGCCTCCCATGCGTCCCGCAGCTCCGGCTTGGCCAGATACCGCTGGAAGTTCGGGAAAGACATATCGAAATGGCCCGCCGCCTCCGCTTGGGTGGGCTGCATCCGAGCAATCCGATAGACCTCTTCGGGACTAGGTCCGCTCGTGCGGCCCGCGGCCGGCACGCGCAGCGCATAGCCAGGCGCTATGGCGCCGGCGGCTTGCATGCCTGGTGATTGCGGATCTTCGTGGCGCAGAGTCCGCGGAGAACGCTCGCGCGCGATGCGGCCTTTGAGCGATCCCGTGACTGCGACTGTTTTGGAGCGAGCCATCCCCGACCTTATCAAAAAGCAACGGCCCCGCGGGGTCGGGCATTCCGCGAGGCCGCAGCCTAGCCCGATCTCAGCCGGGCAGCTTGCCTACCACAGCAAAGCTGCGGTGGTTATATCACTTGTCAAGCAGGGGCGTCGGCGACCTTCCACTTCTGGTCATAGACGCCGGGCGATTTCTTGATGGAGTCGGCGATGATTTTCGCTTGCTCGGCCATCGCCGCGGCGAGCCGGCGTTCATCGCTGATGTAGCAGAGCTGATAGTGGGAGTCGCAGTAAGGCCCACGCTCTACAGGACGCGCACACCACCTGGCAGGCTCATCCGCCTCGTGTAGCGGATACATGCATTGATTGGTCTTCGGCATCGTGGGCAGGCGCTGCTCTAACGTGGTCGGCACGATACCTACGACACCCGCGCGCCACAGAAACCCGATCAATGCATTGCGTGTCACGCCGAATTTGCGGGCCATGACCGCATACGTCTCTGTTTTATCGAGACCCAGCTGCACCGCCTGTTTACCTGCGATGTGCCAGAAGGCGGCTGCTTGCGGGGAATATCCATTCTGTCTGTCGACCAGCTTCACATCAGAGCCAGCCTCTTTCAGCTGCGCCTGACGGGTGTGCGTATTGGTCAGCTTCCAGCGGCGCCGACGGGCGACGGCGGCGATCGCGCTAGCGGAGCGGAGCGGTAATTGCGCCTTGACTTCGGTGGTCGAGAGACGTGCTAGCGCTCCCTGGCGGACAATCTCGATTTCCTCGTCGGTGAAGTTGTTGCGCGGATGCCTGAATGGCACGCCGTATTTCCGCGCGAGCCAACATATATGGCTATGCGCGCATCCGATCTCGACCGCCAGCTGCCGCGATGTCAGACCGAGCGCGGCGTGCTGGCGCAGCCGCTCAATCTGCTCGGCGGTGATGCGTGCCTTGCCCATTACTACACCGGCACGCAAGCGACGGCGTGATGCTCATCGCCGGGATCGTCACCCTTTACGTGATATCCGTGTCCGTCGCCAGTGAGATTCCACCGGCGCGCGCGATTTATACGCATCTTAGCATCCACAGCTGCCGAGAGAGACAAGGGGGACTCAGCGCCCCGCAGGCGCCCCGCGACGATTTTGAGATATCGGCCGATCGCCCCCAGATGGCGCGGCGCCGTCGCTGGTGTATTGAAATGACGCAAGAGCCCATGCAGATGCGGTAGCATTTCAGCGGCATAAGCGCGCGCCCATGGCAGGTCCAGGTCGACGCTCATAGCGCGCTCAGAGCTATCGTTCGTTGCCTGTTCGAGATTGACGCTCATCATCGTGGCGATGCCACACGCGACGATCCAGCAATCGGCACACTCTTCCGCGATCGCGTCAGCATTTGTCTCACTATTGGTAACCTGCACCAATAGCTCCGCCATTTCTTCGGCGAGCCGCGCGATATACCGCCAGCGATCGGTGGGGACACCGAACGTGGCGACTTGCCATTGGCTGATGGTCGATTGCGTCTCATGAAACGGCTCGGGCTCGGCGGCTGGCTGGCTGGCCATAGAGGCTTTGATGCCCGCCATGTCGTCGCCCATGGCGCGGACGAGGCGGCGCAGATCGGAGAGCTGATCATAGATATTGGAGATGTCGTCTGTAAAACCCGTCATGATGTTCCTGTAAAAGGGGGGTAATGGTCATCCTCTTCACCGGAAGGCTCGATCGGCTCATCTTCCAGATCCGGGTCGGCATCGAGCTCATCCAGCAGCTCTATGGCACTCTCGATGAACGCCTCCAGCCGCTGGCGATAGGTCATCCCCTGACGCCTCTTGGGGAAACAAACGATGTTCTGGCCATCCATACTAATCGACGGTTGCGCGCTTAGACGCAACTCGGAAGCGTCAGGGGATAGGAGCGCGCGGGGCTCACCCCATGGCTGGCCCCCACCAGCTGCCCCGCGCTCGCCGTGGTCGCGATCCACGACATTGACCCGTATCGCCGCATAGGGCTGCGGCTGACATAGCATGTAGCGCACGTGCGACATCAGAGCATACCGTGCCGCTCAGCCCAGCGACGCGCCAGATGTCCCAGGCGGCCGCCAATGATCCCGAGGATGACCAGGATCGGCAGATACCACCACAAAGCGTCCAGCGGCATCGGGCTGATCAGAAAATCTTGCATCAGTCGCTGGTCGCGCCGGTGGCGTTGAGCGTCAACGTCGCCATCTCGACGACTTCATTGCGTTTCCGGCGGAAACCGTTAACCGAAGAGTCCGTCGTGCCGTCGTCGTAGGGATGCACATCGAAGCCGGCGCCGCGCAGCACGCGTTTTGCCTCACGATATTCGACATCGCCTTTCTTGCAGATCACCAAATCGGTACGTTCCTCTGTAGACGGCTGGTCCGGCGCGCTCCATGGTAGCTGGATCAGCAGCGCCTCCCCCTCCCAGCGAACCGCGGCGCCTACCGCGGGCATCTTGGGAGGCAAGCTGGACCATAGCTCATTGCTGCGCCGTAGTCGCAGTCGAAGATCCTGGCGCTTGCCGCCGGCGGGAGATAGCTTCCACCCAGTGGCGGCATCGCCGGCGCGCGCCAGCCGCATGAGGCCGGCATCGGCGCCGTCACCCAGAGCCACGCTGATGCGATCGCTCGCGCGCCATCCGACATCGCTGATCAGGCTGGCCGCTAAGACCACCCTAACGCTGCTGGCGTCGACCGCGACAATGACTTGATCATCAGCTCCCCGCTGGCCGCGGCCAGGCAGTAACACCTGAAAACCCATCTTCCCGACTCCAATGAGATTTGGTTACAGCGCGACAAGATGGCGATCGGTGATTAAAGTGTCAAGCGCTGCAGTCGTCAAAAATACGTCCATAATTTGCAGCTTGCAAGCGCGACACTCAAACATCATCTTGGACGGATGCCCGGAGTAACTGTCTCAGCAGATATCCTCGCGGCGGCGCAGCTGTATGGCGCGCTGCACCCGGAGCAGATAGGCACATATCCGATCGGCAAGTCACAGCCATTCCCGCTGGGGACGCGCATACGCTTCGCGATTGGTCAGGGACTGCCGGATACAGATCCGTACATCGTGATCGATGTGATAGAGGGTCGAGGAGACACAGCCTCCATTAAGTACATCCCCGATCGATGGACGAGCCTTATTCCCGCTGATCCAGATCAGCCATAAGTTCTGCCTCTGATTCATCAGGGGCGTCGTCACCGCGGATGAACGCCCCTATCGCGCCAAACATGTCCCCTATAAGATTTAGGGCGACGCCGATGATCAGAAATGGGCCGCTCAGCACATACCACATCACAACGGTTTCCTGGTTAGCGGTCTGACCTGAGGTGCGCGTGAACCGCGCGCCATCGTCGGGATCGGGCATGCTTGGTGCTCCGGGCGCCGGCCGCGCGTCGCGGCCTTGGCGCGGTTCGCGGCGCCAGTGGCGGCGCGACCACTAGCGGTGTGAAAGCCATGATTCTCTGGACGCCCAAGCAGTCCGCGCTCTTTAAGCAATCGGACGCGCACCGCTTCATATGGAAGAATGACCATGTGGAGTTGGCCCATCGGAAGGGAGCTCATCATGCCCGCACCGCGAGATACAGATCGCGCGATAGGATCTCTATGATCACATGTGGACCAGAAGACGCCTCGATGATATCGCCCACCCGATAGCGTCTCGGGGGATACGGCGGCCCGCCCGCCTGGATCATCAGCGTATCACCCCTGTCGGGATGCAGAGCGGCGCGCAACCGCGCGGCATTCACTCTGGCCCGACGGCGTCGCCCCCATGGCCACATCATCTCCTCACGATCCACCAGCCGAGCAGCAGCCCGACGATCAAGCCGAACACCACTGAGATGAACAACCCCAGCAGCATCAGATCGGGAGTCATGCGTCTTCGCGCGGCGGCAGCCGCACCACGTCTGGCAGCCCGGCCAGCGATGGCCATTCCCACGACGGCGGCACATCGATCAGGATATCAGTCCGCTTCTCGCGGAGCGCTGCCTCTGTGGCCCAGCATACCATCACTTCCAGGCGCGCGATCGTGAGCTTCGAGGTCTGCGTCATTCGTGCCATGGTCACCCAAACCGCCAGAACACATCAATCAACGTCAGCACGCAGGCACCATAGGCGATCGAGCTCGCGATGCCCCACAACCGATCATGGCCAGCCCAAAAACTCATCGAGATGACCGCCACGCACAAGATCGTCAGCAGCACCTTCAGTTCCACCGGCATCATCGATGCAGCTCCCGCTTGGCGTCCCTGCGGACCCGCTTATTAAAGGCGCGCTTCACAGCGACGAATTTCCCCGCGCGCTTGAAAAAATACCGGCGGGTCCGCGTGAGATAATCCCATTCGGTGGCGCCCCTCAGCTTTTCACGATGTCCCATCATGCGTGACACTATAATGTAGCGCGTAGGATTTTGCAATGGCCCAGAATGAAAAGGGCCCCGGCGGGCTGGAATACACCACCGGGGCCCCCTCACGTTCTCGGGTTCTAGGTGCAACCCCCGACCCACGACTTCTGAGGGCAGCAGCCGCCGGCCCCGGTTGCACACCGTTCACATACGCTCAGGTCATTATAATGTCAAGGGCAGCCCAGAGCGCGAGCATCGCGATAGCGCCGCCGTACATCACCCAGCGCGCCACACGCCACATCCACGTGTGCTCCTCGAAGAGAAACATCGTGACAAGCGCCACTATGTAAATGGCTAATGCAACTCTGAAGGGGATCGGCATGGGGACATCTTACTGTCCTCTTACATGCTTTGCAACCCTGACCCTCCGCCGTCCCGTTTTATCGTCAATGGCGGTTGCAGTCGTCCTTGCTGTACCTGTTTTGGCGCAACGAAACGTCAAAAGCGCTGGGCCTGGCACCCGGCTGGCGGTCAGGCAAAAAAAGGGGCCCGGCAGCAGTGTCTCCTACCGCCGAGCCCGAGTCGCAACTCTGTCCTGACCGAAAGGGAGGAAAGCCCGCCCCGACCCACCGCGGCGCGGAGGTAGCCTCACAGCGGCCGGCCCCGCAGGCCCTTCCCCGGTGTGATCCTACCCCCCGCATGAGCGAATCGCGAGTCTCAGATCACTCCTGGAATATGCGAGTGCCGTCGTCACATGTCAATAGAATGTCGTCGATGTCGGCGATGACGTCCCACAGCGGTCGCGGCTCGTGATGCCCCAGCCCCCATGGATACACGGTCGACCACGGTGGTATGTTACTCAACACCACCCATTGCCGCTCGCCTATCTGCACCACATCCCCCGGCGTGCCCTGCGGCAGCATGGCGTGCCCACGCACCCGTTCGGGATGCAATGCCGCTCCCAGCTGCGCCGCCGCCAATCGCTCCTCACGCGTCATCTCGTGCATATAGTGTCCGCCTATGGTTTTTGGAAGTGTTTCACAGAGTGTTTCACGGAATCCGCTAGACACGCACCCCCACTTAGCGGCCCAGAGGGGCCCATAGGTTTGTTGAGTCGCGGAGGGAGGCAGGTGCCGACCCTGGCGGGACGATCCGATTGCCAACGGACGCGACCTTGCCGGGCTGGGCATGCTGGGGCGATCACTCCC
>Ga0182036_10000122_pt1 | contig 33955 bp, 30 predicted proteins | sample sta12Cox44000080_FD_125966 | JGI IMG/M metagenome (GOLD analysis project Ga0182036, IMG submission 125966) | Lab enrichment of tropical soil microbial communities from Luquillo Experimental Forest, Puerto Rico - statoxic.12C.oxic.44.000.080 | ecosystem: Environmental > Terrestrial > Soil >...
ATCGTGGCGTACCGTTTTGGAGCGATCTTTCTGAGCCAACGCGCTCCGGGCGGGGCGGGAAGGCCGGACCTGGCGGTGCGACTGATCGAACGCGGCATCAAGGCCAATCCCGACTATTGGCGCCTTTACGAGGACTTGGGGTTCATCTACTACATGGATCTGAAAGACTACAAGAAGGCTTCGGAAGCTTTCTTGGAGGGCAGCAAGAACCCCAAAGCCCTCATCTGGATGAAAGTGATGGCGGCGAAAATTGCCGCCGAAGGAGAATCCTACGAGACTTCCTTCTTCTTGTGGAACGACGTTTATCGGAACACAAGCGATCCCCAGATCAAAGAGAATGCAAAGGCACACTTACAACTGCTAAGGGCCCGCGAGGACTCGCGACAGCTCGACCTGCTCGGTGGCGAGTACGAAAAGCGCTTCGGACACCGGCCGAGACGCGTCAGCGAACTGGTGGATGCCGGAATGCTCCAAGCCATTGCCGTTGATCCGTTGGGCTACCCGTACACCTTCGACGAAAACGGCAACGCCGCTCTGAACCCCAAGAGTCCGCTCCTCGAAAAGCAAAAGTTCTTTGAACGCTTTAAATAAGAATCATCGTTCACAGGCCCTTACTCGGTCGTGCACAGCAGCGTCATCCGCGGATCGATCAGGATTTTGCGCGGAGGGCTGGCGGCATGGAAGCGGAAGGAAGTTTCCGGGCCCGCCGCAACAACATGTCCGAGAAACCAGCGGCCGCCGGTGCCACCGGTGGCAAAAAGCGGAACGCTTGCGAGAAACCAGTGCGGGACATCCGTTTGCAAAAGCTTGCCGCGGACCGAGTATCCATTCTCCTCGCGATGCGCGGTAAATTCGACTCGGTAATGCGGAATTCCCGTACCACGAACCCATTCGTCGAAAAACCAATCCATGGAGCGGCCACCTTCGAGAGCCATCGCGGAGGTCATGACGGATTCCACCTCATGCTGAAGGTCGCCCGTAGTGAGGGCGCGGTTGGCGTACTTGTTTTCGAGCTTCCGAAGCAGAGCGGTAAAGCGCTCGTCCGGCTGTTTGCTGCCTGGCTCGCGAAGCATTTCGCGGAGCATGTGAATGATCCAAGAACCCTTGGCGTAGACGACGCGTTCATAGGCAGAGGGCGATTTTGAGGAATTGAGGCGCAGCCCGATAGCAAGCGGCCCAATCTCGGCTACTGGCTCGTCGGCATCGGGCGATTTCTCAGTGAGCTGACGGCGGTAGCGAGAAAGCCAGATGTGCAGCGTGTGTTCGGGGTTTCCCCGGGTGTCGGCAAAAAGCAGGGCGAGATAGTTGGAGATGGCCTCATCGATCCACTGATCGCGGTAGCTTGACCAGCCCACCACGTTGCCCCACCACTGATGTGCCACCTCGTGATAGGGCACCAACTCGGTGAAGTGTTCCTGGCCGATCGGGGTAAGGCCTGCACGCATCTGCGCTTCCGGCGAGAGGAAAGAGAGGGTCGAGACATAGAGAAGGCCAGGCCAGCCTTGCCCGAAAGTTCCGGGAATCTGCGAGACGCGGAGATTTTGGAAAGGAAAGGGGCCGGAGAAGGTCTCGTAAAAACGGATGGAGGCATCGATTTCTTTAGCGAGCTGCTTTAAGGCGTCAGCGGGACTCGGTGGGGACGGGGGGAAGGTAAGCGCGAGCCTCGTGGAAGGAGCCCCCGCGGTATTGGAAGGAATCTGAATTCCACCCGGTGAGGCCAGCAACCGGTTTTTTAGGTTTTCTTCGAGCTCGCGGTTGGCATAGACATCAATGGAGTGACCGGCCGAGGCCACCGAAAATGTAGCGTATTCCCCTAAATTGAATCCTGCCACCGCAACGGGCTTTTCCGTCCTCCAGTGACCCACGTGAAATTCGCCTTCTTCGTGTTCGTCCAGTTTCAAGCCGGTGGCGACCAGACGAAACCTGCGAGGCCAGCGGATGGTCAATTCATAGGTTGCGAAGTCGGAAGCATCGCCGAGATGCGGGTACCAGCTTTCCCGCGCACCCACGAAAAGGACGCCGTTTCCAGCGTCTTCGATTACATTGCCGCGATAGTGAAACTCGAGCTTAAAGATCTGATTCTGGCTCGGAACGCCGCTGAGCATCACGTACAAAAAATCGTTGCCGCGCGTGCTGCGCTGTTGCAAAGTCATGCCCTCATTTTGAAAAAAAGCCAGGGGCTCGCCATGGTCTCCGGTCACGCGGTCGACCGTGAGGGCGCGCGAAAGCTCAAATGCCAGGACGCGCGCCTTACCGGTTTCCGCGCGAATCTGGACGGCTGCGGTCGCATCGAGAGAATTGTTGGAGAGAATCGATGGCTCGAGCGCATAATGTAGGGCGCGGAAGGCAACGGGCCGGGCAGGGAAATCCGGGAGGCTGTGGGACGTCCAAGTGTCATAGAACGTTCCGGAAGCGTTTTTGATCGCTTGTCCGAGCAGCAATTGCTCATCGCGACGTCCATCCACCACGATGTCGAAAGGGCCGGTGGATACGCCGTCCACCCAGGCGAAGAAGGCGGGCCGGGGATCAGGTGACAGGAAGTCGATGAGTATACGAAGAGTGTAGTTCTCATTGATGCGGTCGAGCGTAGGCCCCCACTGGGAAACGAAAGTTGTATCCGTCCGTGAGGCGAGATTGACTCTGCGAAACTGGGAGAGCAGCTCATCCGCCGTTCCGTCCGTGAAGCGAAGGTAGGCGCTGCCGAATGCTTGATCGAGAACCGGAGAGCCGAGAAAGCGCCCCATTTGCTGCTTTTCGACAGGATCACGAGGCACGGCGAGTACATGGCCGCGGCCGGAGAAGACCGCTCCCGTGATGCGTCCATCGAGCGGGGAGAAGAAGGCGAAGGTCCCTTCTTCCAGCGAAATGACCGCATCGCCGCGGCGAAGCTCGATGCGATTTTCCGGGACGAGATGATAGACCTGGGAAGGATCGACAGTCAGCCCATTGATGGCATCGTACAATTCGTGCGGTGATTGCTCGGTCGCAAAAGCAGCCGCCGGCATGAGCAGACACCACAGCGCGACAACTCCAGCCCCAACCCGCATATGAGCAGTGTAGTCAGATTCGGCATGAGGGAACAAGCGGGAGGGGCAAACGATCCGTTGAGGAACTAAAATAAGCGGATGGTCCCCAAGGGAATTCTCGGCCGAGTGCGTTTCTTCTTGTTTGGCGGAGCGCTCCTGTTGTTGGGTGCGCAGGTCAAGCCGGACACGATTGTTCTCAAGAATGGCCGCCGCATCACCGCGCTGAGCGCCGTCGAGGAGGGCGACAAGGTCAGATACCTGACCTCCGCCGGCGAACTGAGTCTCCCGAAGTCCATCGTGGACCACATCGAGAAGGGAGGAATCGCGGCCAGCTCGGGAGCGAGGGGAGACGCCGCGGCAAATCTGACCATTGCGCCGCCGGAAATTCGTCCCGCGGGCGGCGGAATCGAGCAAGTTGAACGAGCTGCGGTGCACGACGGTTCGGTCGATCGTGAGTACATTGCCAAGCTAGAGAGTGAGGCGCGGTCGGGAACTCCACAGGCCAACTTCGATGCTGCTTTGAGCCATCATGCGGCGTCAATGTTCGAAATGTCGCGAGGCGACTTGGAGCACGCGCTTTCCGACGAGCGTACCGCGGTGACCTACGCTCCGGATGAGCCCGCACTGCTGATGAACGTGGCGTACATCTACCTGCGGCGGAACGAATACAAGCAAGCCTTGGATTACCTGGAGCGCGCCAAGCGCATTGTGCCGGACAATCCCGACGCGACGAAGCTTGCGGGCTGGGCTTATTACGGCCTAAACCAACTCGATCAGGCGGTTGCGGAATGGAGGCATTCCCTGGCGTTGCGCCCGGACAAGGAATTGAAATCGGCGCTGGAAGCTGCTTTGCGCGACAAGAAAGAAGAAGAAAGCTACAAAGAGAACGAAAGCGCTCACTTCAAATTGAAGTACAATGGCGCCGCCGCACCGGATCTCGCGCGGGACGTGCTACGCACGCTCGAGATGCACTTTTCCGCCATTGAATCCGAGCTGAATTACACTCCCCCCGAATCGATTGGAGTAGTCCTGTACACGGAAGAAGCGTTTGTGGACATCACGCGGGCGCCGGCATGGGCAGGCGCGCTCTACGATGGGAGGATTCGTGTTCCGGTGCAAGGGCTGACCGGCGTGGACTCGGAATTGTCGCGTTCGCTGAAGCACGAATTGACGCATAGCTTCGTCGCACAAAAGACGAAGAGCGCGTGTATGGGATTGGCAGCGAGCTGCGCGAGCCGCGCGCCAACGTGGCTCCAGGAAGGGCTGGCGCAATGGATGGAAGGATCGCGCAGCCGCGATAATGCCGCGGCGCTCGTGCAGATTTTCTACGACAAGCACGCCATCCCGTTGGGTCAACTGGAGGGTTCGTGGACTCGCTTGGCTCGGGACACGGCGCACTATGCTTATGCCTGGGCTCTCGCCAATATCGAATACATCGTGCAAGCCGATGGCATGGACGATATCGACCGCATCCTGGAACGCATTGGATCGGGCATGGCCACCGATCAGGCGCTGCGCGAAGTGCTGCACAGCGACTACAACGATTTGATGGAGTCGACGGTGGAGTATCTGAGAAAGAGCTACGTGCACGGGTAGGCTGCTCCGGGGCGTAGTTTCTTGCGCTCGCTCGCCTTTCAGCATGTAGCGAGGAGAGCCGCCAGGAGCGCGGCGCGGGCAGGCATGGTGTGGATGAGGACGTATTCATGGTCAGAATGGGCGCCATCGCCAACTGCGCCAAGACCGTCCAGGGTGGGAATGGCGAGAGCGCCCGTAAAATTTCCATCGGAGCCGCCGCCCGCGGTGCACTCACCCAAAGAAAGATGCATTTGCTTTGCGAGCGACTCCGCGTGGGCAAAAAGCGCTCGGCACCTCTTGCGCTCGAGGGGAGGGCGGTCGAATCCGCCGGTGACCTTCAGGCTGGCCCCTCGATGTACGGGGCGCAAGGCATGAAGGCGGCGTTCGATGCGGCGCATGTCCGATGACCGCAGGGCCCGCAAGTCGAGAACAGCGCGGGCGCGTTCGGCAATCACATTGCTGCGCGTGCCACCCTCGACGATATCGGCGTTGATGCTGACGCCGCGGCGGCCGTCGTTCCACTTTTCAATGCGCGTGAGCTGTGCGGCTAGTTCGTGCACAGCGTTGATGCCTTCTTCGGGAGCGAGGCCTGCGTGGGAGGAGCGGCCGCGAACCATTAATTCGGCTTGACCAACACCTTTGCGTGCCGTCTTCACCAGGCCGCGCGGACCAAAGGAAGGTTCCAGGACGAACACGGCGTCGCTGCGGCGCGCTTCGGTTTCGATCAGCTTACGCGAGGATTCGCTGCCGATTTCTTCATCGGAGGTCCACAGGAAGACGATTTGTTTCTTCGTGCTAACGTTTGATCTTCGCAAAGTTTCGAGCGCAAAAAGTGCTTGAACAATGCCGGCCTTCATGTCGAAGACTCCCGGGCCGTAGGCTTTACCGCCGGAGATACGGAAGGGCCTTTCCTTGAGGGTTCCCGTGGAGTAAACCGTGTCGTAATGGCCCAGGACAAGGAGCTGCCCAGCAGCACCCGATTTCGAAGTGTAAGTCACGCGGAGGTGGTCGCCGCGATGCTTCTGCGGGATGCGTTCAACGCGGACGCCTTGTTCCCGCCACTCCTTGGCGATTACCTTCGAACAACGGTCGGCGGCAGCCTTCTCAAGGCTCGGCGATTCGGTGGTCACGAACCGGCGCAAAAGCCGGAGCATTTCGGGGAGGCGCGGTTCGAGTGCGCGAAGCAGTCGCAAAGGCAACGGGGAGTCCGACATGGCGCGGACATGCTAGCAGCGCCTTCCTGGCAGAGCAACCGCGAGGGCCAAGCGTGCGCGGCGGCTCTTGATCTTCTCTCTTCAGAAGAGCGCGTATCGCGCGAAGGCCGCGGTTCGCTTATAATTGGGGTTTTCCCGGGAGTCCCGCCAGTCGCTGCCGAGCGGGTGTGCGGCAACGGAGACCGCGAAAATGATCATGGACGTTGTGCAAATACAGAAGATTCTGCCGCATCGTTACCCGTTTCTGTTCGTGGACGCCGTGGTAGAAATGGAGCGTCTGAAGAGCATCGTGAGCGTGAAAAACGTGACCGTCAACGAAGCCTACTTTCAAGGCCATTTCCCGGGCGCGCCGGTCATGCCGGGCGTGCTGATTATCGAGTCCATGGCGCAAACGGGCGGATTGCTGCTGTTGCAGGAAGTGCCGGACCGCGAAAAGAAGCTGCTTTACTTTGCAGCTGTGGATGGCGCGCGATTCCGCCGGCCGGTGGTGCCGGGAGACCAATTGCGCGTGGAAATGAAGGTGATTAGTTGGCGCGGGGATTTCTGCAAGCTGGAGGGGCGAGCAAGCGTCGACGGCCAGTTGGCAGCCGAGGCGACCTTGATGTGCAAGATGGTGGACCGCGTGCCAGCTCAGGCGGAAGAATCCGCAAAATGACAAAGGCCGAGATTCATCCGCAAGCCGCCGTCGCCGAGAGCGCGAGGCTCGGAAAAGGTGTTCGGGTTGGACCATTCGCCGTGGTGGGAGACGGCGTGGAACTTGGCGAAGGCTGCGTGCTGCATTCCCATGCGGCGGTTTACGGGCCGTCGCGATTTGGTAAAAGCAATGTCTTTCACGGCTTCTGCCTGATTGGCGGCGATCCGCAGGACTACACCTTCCGCGGTGAACGCGCCGAACTGATTGCCGGTGACGGAAACATCTTCCGGGAGTACGTGACGGTGAGCCGGGGCACGGAGAAGGGTGGCGGCAAGACCTGCCTGGGGGACGACAATTTCTTTCTCGCCTATTCGCACGTTGGGCACGATTGCCGCATCGGCAGTCATACGCTGTTTGTGAACGGAGCGACGCTCGCGGGGCACGTGACGGTGGAAGATTTTGCGACCATCGGCGCATTTTGCCCGGTGCACCAGTTCTGCCGGATTGGGCGCTACGCCTACATCGGCGCGTCGACGGTGATTACGCAGGATGTGCCGCCGTTCGCGAAGGTGGTGACCGAACGCGAGACCAAGAGCTTTGGCATGAACACCATCGGCCTGGAGCGCAAGGGGTTTTCGCCCGAGCGCTTGCAGGCGCTGAAGGGCGCGTTTCGCTTGCTCTTGCGCTCGAAATTGAATACGTCGCAGGCGCTGGTGGAGATGAAGAAAAAGCTGAACGATTCGGCTGACGTAAGGGAGTTGATCCAGTTCATTGAAAGCGCCGAGAGGGGTATTGTGAAGTAATTGGCGACGCCTTTCATGCCGGACACAAACGCCAAGCCGACAAACTGGGGTCTCATCGCCGGAAACGGGCGGTTCCCGTTCCTGGTGCTCGAAGGCGCGCGCAGCCAGGGAATCGATATGGCGGTTATCGCGCTCAAAGAAGAGGCGTCGCCGGAGCTGGAGAAAGCTGCGAAACGATTGCACTGGGTAAGCCTCGGTGAGTTGAGCAAAACCATTGACTTGATGCACCAGGAGGGCGTGACACAGGCGGTGATGGCTGGACAAGTGAGGCACAACAAAATCTTCAGCGCGATTCGGCCCGATCGGAAACTGGCGAAACTGCTGTTCTCGCTGCGGCGGAAAAATACCGACGCGCTGATTGGCGCCGTAGCCCGCGTGCTGGAGGACGAAGGCATCCGGCTGGTGGATTCGACACACTTCTTGAAGCCGCTGCTGCCGGAGGCCGGTGTGCTTACGCGGCGCGCTCCGAACGAGCGTGAAGCCGGAGACATCGCCTATGGTCGCGCGCTAGGGCAACAAATCGCAGGAATGGACATCGGGCAAACCGTGGTGATCGCCGACATGGCGTGCATTGCCGTCGAGGCCATGGAGGGAACCGACGAAGTCATCGCCCGCGCCGGGCGAATCGCTGCCGGCAAGCCGCTGGTGGTCGTGAAAGTAAGCAAGCCGGCGCAGGACATGCGCTTCGATGTACCTGTGATTGGCTTGCCCACCGTCGAACAGATGAGGGATGCCGGGGCTACCGCTCTGGCCGTGGACGCGGGACGCACGCTCCTTTTCGACAAAACCAAGCTGATCGAATTAGCGGATTCGACCGGAATCGCCATCCAGTCGTTTCCTCCGGGCGCTTTGGCGGAACCAAAGGACGCTATCAGGAGAATCAACCAAGAATGAGTGCGGTGGCCGAATCAAAAACAATCCGTGTCGCCGTCGTGGGCACGGGAGAATTTGGGCGGAATCACGCGCGCGTATACCGGGAACTCGGCGGCGTGGAGCTGGTTGGGGTTTACGACCAGAGTCGGGAGCGCGCCGCCGCAGTTGCAAAAGAATTTCAAGCGCCCGTTTTGGAGCGCCTCGAGGAATTGCCAGGCCACGCCGATGCAGTGAGCGTTGCCGTGCCTACCGCTGCGCACGCGCGAGTGGGGTGCCAACTTTTGGGAATGGGACTCGATGTTCTGGTCGAGAAGCCTATGGCCGTGGACTTGACGGAGGCCGACGCGCTCCTCGCGGCGGCAAGGAAGAACAAGCGCATCCTTCAGGTAGGCCATGTCGAACGCTTCAATCCGGCCGTTCGCGCGGTAGAATCGATCCTGAATCGCCCGCTGTTTTTCGAGGTTCACCGATTAGGGGTGTTCACTCCACGCAGCCTGGATGTGGACGTGATCTATGACTTGATGATCCACGACCTGGACATCCTGCTGGCCTTGGTCAATGAACCCGTGACGGAAGTGCAGGCTGTGGGCATACCTGTATTGACCGACAAGGTGGACATTGCGCATGCCCGGCTGGAATTCGCGGGCGGAGCGGTGGCCAACGTAACGGCCAGCCGTGTTTCGACCGAGCGAGTGCGGAAAATGCGCTTTTTCCAGCAGCGCGAGTACGTTTCGCTGGATTATGCGCGGCGCGATGCCCTCCGCATTGGCGTGAAACGGCCCGGTCCGCAGCCGGAATTAGGGTTTGAAAAACTGAATGCCCCGGCCGTCGAGCCTTTGCACGCGCAACTCGAAGTCTTTGTTGAGGCTTCGCGCACGCGCAATGAGCCGCCAACCAACGGCGCGGCGGGGCGCCGAGCGCTCGAGCTGGCTGGCCGCGTAATGGCAAGCATCCAGGAGCACGCGGCGCGCGTCCAACCAGAAGCATTAGCCGCGCGAGAAATTACGACATTATGATCGGCAGATTCCTGGTTCCGATGGGGGCTCGTCCGCCTGCTCAAGGCGATGCGGTGACGCAGCGCCGCCGTCCGACGACTATGGACGAGCGCACGCTGGTGCCCGCCATGCTGCCCATCGTGCCGTTGGACGGACAATCCACGATACCGCCGAATCTGCCGCTCGAGTCCATTGCCAGGCGCGTCGTGGTGCCCCGCGACGTAAACCGCGAAGCCTACGGCGTTCAGGAAGACCTTTCGGTGCCGCTGCAGCCGACCGATCTCGACGCGAGAATCACTGTGCCCGTCGGAGCAGCGCCTCCGGCGGTCATCGAGCCGATGACCCTTCCGCCGCCCGTGGATCTGGTCGGGCCGGACATTTTCACGACCGGCGAAGTGCATCTGGCCGTGCCCGAGAAAAAAGAGGAGAGCGCCAAGTGGCAAATCGCGACGCGCGCCTTCTCGGTGGTATTTCACGTCCTGCTGATCTCCTTAATTTTGTTGCAATCGAAATGGTTTCCCGTGCACCCGCCGACACAGGAAGAAATCGAGATGGCGCGAAACCAATTGAGGCTGCTGCTTCCTCCCGGCGCGTTTGAACCGTCGAGGCCGGCGTTGCACCCAACGCCTCCTTCGCCAAAGGTGCATCTGGACCCGCGCGTGCTGCGGGATGTCGCGCCTCCCGAGCCACAACCTGCGCCGGCACCGCCGCCGGAGAAGCCGCTGAAGGAATTGCCCAACGCGCCGCTGCCGAAGGTCAACACGCCTCCGCCGGAAGCGCAACCCAACGCGCCGGCACCAAAGGTAGAAGCGCCCAAGGCTCCTTTGAAGCTCGAAGCGCCGGATGCTCCACAGCCGCGGCAGCACGGTCTGATTTTGCCCAAGGATTCGCTGAACCGCTCTCTCCAGGACACCATCCGCGAAACGGCCAAGACCCCGAACTCGGGCGGGCGGTCTGGCTTGTACAGCGGTCCCATGCCCCACGCCGGCGGAGGACTGAACGGCGGTTCCGATGGGTCGCAGGGTTCCGGTGGCACGTTCGGAAACGGCTATGAAATCCTGACGCCGACCGAAGGCGTGGATTTTAGTGATTACATGAATCGTGTCGTGGCGGCGGTGCGGCGCAATTGGTACGCGGTTATGCCGGAATCGGCAACCCTCGGGGACCGGGGCCGCGTGGCCTTGCAATTCCGTATTATGAAAAATGGTTCGGTGCCCGACGGCGATCCGGTGCGGATTATGGGTTCGGGCAAGGAGCCTTTGGACCGGGCGGCGGTGTCCGCTATTCGCTCGTCGAATCCTTTTGAACCGCTGCCGTCCGCCTACACCCGGCCCTACATCGAGCTGCGGTTTATTTTCCTGTACAATTTACCCATCGAAGCCGCTTACCAATGAAGCTTCAGCGCCTGCGCATGGTCGGCAGTCTTGTTCTCGTGCTGTTCGTGCTCATCTTCATCTTTGTGCGCGCGCGGCATCTCCTTTTTCGATGAACGCGAAAAACTCGCAGCCGCTTATCGTTGCCATCGTTGGTCCGACGGCATCCGGCAAATCCGCCCTGGGAATTTGGCTCGCGAAAAAGCTCGGCGGCGAGGTGCTGGCGTGCGATTCCACACAGCTATACCGCGGGTTTGATATTGGCACGGCCAAACCCCGCGCTGCGGAGCGACGTGGTGTTCCGCATCATTTGATTGATCTACTCGATTCCTGCGAGCTGGCCACCGCCGGCGGTTACCGCGAAAGGGCATTGGCGGTCCTCGAGGATTTGCGGAGGCGGAACGGTCTACCGATCTTCACCGTGGGGACAGGACTGTATCTGCGCGCGCTGCTTGATGGCCTTGCAGAAGTCCCCCAGCGCTCGGATGAATTGCGCGTGCGACTGCGAGCCAGCCGAGACGCGCATACCTCCGGCCATCTTCATCGCATTTTGACGAGGCTCGATCCGCAAGCCGCGCAAAAGATTGCCGCCGCCGACGAACAAAAGCTGATTCGGGCGATCGAGGTTTGCTTGCTGACGCGCAAGCCGATCTCCGAACTGCAGCGCAGTGGGCGCAAGCCGCTCGAGGGTTGGCGAGCCGTTAAGGTTGGCTTAAAACCCCCGCTCGAAAAGCTTTATGAGCGAATCCATGCGCGAACGGCCTCCATGCTCGATCAAGGATGGATGCGGGAGGTCGAGGGGCTGCTCGGAAGAGGCCTGGACGAAAACGCAAAACCGTTTGATTTCATCGGCTACCGCGAACTGGGCGCCGTTTTGCGAAACGAATTGTCGCTCGAGCAGGCCCGCGGAGCCATAGAGCAAGCCACACGACGCTATGCCAAGCGCCAGCTCACGTGGTTTCGCAAAGAGGCCGCCGTCGATTGGTTTGCCGGTTTCGGTGATGACCCGGACTTGCAAGACGCTATTTTCCGCTTCCTGCTCTCTCAAGGGGTGGAACGAAGTCGCGGGGCCCGCAAAAGGAGTGTATAATCGACTCTGTTTCGGATGCATTCCTCCAAGAAAGCGCACAACCGTATCGTGACTCCCAGCCAGCTCCCGTGACGAAAACACCGCATCCCATCTCGACCGCGGAGCGCGCCTTGCTTGTAGGCGTGGGGTGGAAGCGTGCGCCTCGCTTTCCCGGCATGCCCGCGGGCGAGCAGGGCCGCGAGTCCCTTTCCGAATTGGTTGAATTGGCGCGTAGTGCCGGCGCGGAAGTTGCGGGAACCGTCTTTCAATTGCGTGAGGCCGCCGATCCCGCCACGCTCGTCGGGCGCGGGAAACTGGACGAGATTCGCGCGGAGGCTACGGCGCACCAAGCGCCGCTCATCATTTTCGACAGCAACCTTTCTCCCGTACAACAGCGAAACATCGAAGAGGGCACGGATCGCCGCGTGATTGACCGCACCCAGCTTATTCTCGACATTTTCGCCCGTCATGCGCGAAGCCGCGAAGGCCAGTTGCAAGTGGAGCTGGCCCAATTGAATTACTTGCTGCCGCGCCTGACGGGGAAGGGCACGGCGATGTCCCGTCTTGGCGGTAAGAGCGGCGGCGGTGGCGCGGGTGGAGCCGGGGGCGGCGCAGGGCGAATCGGCGTTCGCGGCCCTGGCGAGAAAAAACTCGAAACCGACCGACGCAGGATTCGCGAGCGCGTCCGCAAGATTCAGGCCAGCATCGACGAGGTGCGCAGGCAGCGGGCGCTGCGCCGCGAGGCGCGTAATGCCGTTCCAATGGGAACCATTGCGCTGGTGGGCTATACGAACGCCGGCAAGTCGACACTGTTCAATGCGCTGAGCCGCGCCGAGGTCCTGGTCTCCTCGAAAATGTTTGCTACCCTAGACCCGACCATCCGCGCCATCCGCCTACTTTCGAATCGCCGCGTGCTGCTGTCCGATACCGTCGGTTTTATTCGCGACTTGCCGAAAGGATTGCTTACGGCGTTCCGCGCGACGCTTGAGGAAGTACAGGAGGCGGCGCTGATAGTGCACGTCAGCGACGTCTCGAATCCGCATTACGATGAGCTCGATGAGGACGTCGAGAAAATTCTGCACGAACTCGACGTTGCCGACCGACCGCGGCTGCGCGTGCTGAACAAGGTGGACCGTCTCAGCCAGGAAGAGCGGAAATGCCTAGAGTCGAGCGCGGCAAAAGCCGGCGATACCCGACCGGTGCTGGTGTCCGCGTTGACGGGCGAGGGAGTGGCCGAATTATTGCGCCGCATGGACGTCGCCATGCCCATCGATCCTCTCCTCACGCTTTCCATACGGCTGCCACTGGCCGAAGGTCGTACCCTGGCACTGATTCATGCTCTGGGACGCGTCCTGCATTCGGAGATCGACGATTCGCACATGCGGCTTGATGCTGAGATTCCGTCGTCGGTGGCAAAGCGTCTCGGACTGAGCGAATACCGCGTGGATGGAACTTTTCAGCCTTCCCCGTCGTAGTCGTTTGCGAAAGGCGGAAACTTCGGGCAGGTGCGCGCCGCGACTCTCGAAGTTCCGGAGCGAGGTGGCCATGGCTGCTTTCTTTCTGTGGTGCATTCTGTTCGTGTTGTGCTGGCCGATTGCGTTGCTGGCTCTCGTCATTTACCCCTTCGTGTGGCTTCTGACCTTGCCGTTGCGCATTTTGGGCATCGCGGTCACCGGCGTGCTGGGTTTTCTGAGTGCGCTCTTTCTGTTGCCGGTACGATTGCTGCGCGGCCCGCGCGCCATTTGAGGCCTAGCACGCTTGTGATTAGCTAACTGTACAGTAAATGGGGCAGAATTCCGTTAGTTCTTGATTTTGGCTGACTTGGCGGAATGCCGAGCGGGCCGTCTCACCTCTTCTCAGCCTGTGGAAAACGCTGTGGAAACTCCGCTTTCTATGGGACGGCAAATGCCCATCTGGAGGAGTGATTAGCGAAATTGCTTCGTTAGCTCATCTCGTATCTCATTGAACAAGAATGGCTTATCTCTATTCATCAAAGTTTAACCTGGTTGATTCGCACGCTCATCCCCCGGCGGACTTTCCGGCACATTTGCACAGTCTTGCAGCAATCCGTTTCATCCCGGGGATCCCGTTCTAATCCGGCCCGCGGACGCGAGCTATTAACCATCGGGTATCTACCAGCGCTCCCGTCGCCCACATTTGGGCGGGTGATTGACAGCTTGGCGCAGGTCTTCAAATAGCCCCAAACAGCCCGCGCCGTGTTGACGCCTCTGATGCTCGAGTCTATAGTGAAACTCCGGTGGCTGAGGCCACGGTGCGGCGCCTGGCCGTCAAATTGGGCATGAATCTGCCGAACTCACTGACGCTGTTGCGGATTTTCTTCGTTCCGTTGCTCATCGTCATCCTCCTCACGCGCAGTCCGACCGTCCAAATGTTCGGACTTACCATGCATTTCGAAGTTTGGGGAGTCCTGATCCTATTGCTGGCAGCGGCAACGGACTGGGCGGATGGATACTTAGCGCGGCGGCGGTTGCAAGTAACCACTCTCGGGATTCTCCTCGATCCCATCGCCGACAAACTGCTGATTTCTGCCGCGTTCATTGCACTCGTGGATATGCAGGGAGTCGACGGGAAAGCGCTAGTTCCCGCATGGATGGTCGTCATCATCATTGGACGCGAGTTCACGGTGCTTGGCCTCAGAAACATCGCCTCTGCCGAGGGCTTCACGATCGCGGCCTCTACCCTGGGCAAGACCAAGATGGTGCTGCAGGTCTGTGCCGTGGCCATTGTCATCGTGGGCGCACGGCATCCTTCGCTGCGGCCCCTGGGGCTCATTCTCCTCTGGCTCGTGGTGATCAGCGCCCTGGTATCCGCCGCGCAGTACTTCCTGCGATTCTGGAGCCAAGTGGACGACAGCATCAAGCAACGCCGCAAGTTGCGCATGCTCGAAGCCCGCAAGAAGTCTCAGGATGCTGTGCCTCTCTGAAGCGGAACGGCGAGCCGCGCTGGAATTAGCCCGCCAGGCTATTCGCGAAGCTGTTTCGCATCGTGGGCTTCCCGATGTCATCCCCTCCGACGGAGTCTTCTCCGAGCGGTGCGGCGTTTTTGTCACCCTGCATGTGCAGGGACGGCTGCAAGGGTGCATTGGGGTGACCGAGCCCAGCGAACCTCTGGGACAGGCCATCGTCCGTTGCTCCGTCGGCGCTGCGTTGGAGGATCCTCGCTTTAAGCCTTTAAAAGAGTCTCAACTTGAGGAATTGAACGTCGAGATTTCTTTGCTTTCTGCCCTGACACCGATTGCTCCCGAGGCCATTGAAATTGGCCGCCATGGGCTCTTGGTCGTGAATCACGCGCAACGTGGGCTGCTCCTGCCCAAGGTCGCCACCGAACACCGGCTGACACGCGAGCAGTTTCTCGAGGAAACCTGCCGGAAAGCCGGGCTGCCCCGGGCGGCCTGGAAAGACGCGGACACCCGCATTTTTGGATTTAGCTGCGAGGTCATTTCCGACGATTCGCCCACTGCGGGGGACTGATCTTTGTTCTCGGAAAAATGCGAGAGATGGCCGGCCGGTTCGAAGCAAGACGGCGGGTAAGCCGCATACACGACGACGCAGTTCGGTGGTTATTCGATCTCGATGTAGTCGCCGGCGTAAATTTGGGACGAGCTGACGGTGATCATCATCGTCGAGGAGTTATGGCTTACGATGAAGACAATGCCCTCGCCAAGAATCTCGCGCGGCAACTCATTCCAGCTGTAGCGCTCGGGCGCGCTCCCGAATCCATACATCGTGAACTGATAATCTTTGGTTTGTTGCACCGTCTCTGCCGTTGAGCCTTGATAACGGAAGATGCGGAAATAATCGCCAACTTTAACACCTTGATTGGCCCCCAGATTCACGTACACAGCACTGTTCTTCCCGAAGGCATCCTGGTGGTCCTTACCGGTCACTACCATGGCCACCGGTTTGCCGCTGACCGGAGCAAAATGATCAAACGCGGCGGCCTCCTTGAAGGGAGGCACGGGGCGGTCCTGGTAAGGCACCACAATGTCCCCCCGTTGCATGTAGTCGCAGGAGAAGATGACCTGGGCAATGGATGCCTTGGCCTGCACGTTCACCACGCGAACTTGTCCCGCGTCTATATACTGCGTGCCCATGGCCTTCATCAGCTTGTCCTGCCACTTGAACCAGGGCACGTCACCGGCGTAGTCGTCGGGCCGTACCACAAAAAAGCGATCACCGACGCGCACACCCTTGTCTTGTCCGCGATTGATGTACACGTAATCTCCGCTGGTAAAAGTCAGCTTGTAATTGGATTGCTCGCCGGAAATGAGCCGGAATTCGTGGGGGAACTTCTGGTCGGTCACAAAACCGGAGCAGTTCACCATATTGTAGTCGGGCGCGGTGATCTCTTTCGGGGCAGTACGGATCTCCTGGGCGGAACCGGCCGCAGCACCTAACACCGCCACCAGGGAAAAAGCAGCTATTTTCGTGCGCATTTCCACGACTCCTTCGAAGACAGGCCTAACCGGCCGTGCGAGGACTTTTCTTAGGCGAAATTAGCAAGCCGCGTCCCTGGCGTCAACCGATAGCCTGGGGTTGCTTTACACTTTTGATACGGCATACTAGAACCCGTCTTTTCAGCAACTTGGCGGCATGAGGCTCGAGAGATGGGTCTGTTTGGCAAAGGCGTCAGGCGTGTCTGTGCGGTGGTGGCAGCCTCGACGGCGCGAGGGATGCTGCGTCAGGTACGGGTGGCCCTGCGACGGACTCGGACCGTCGAATTGCGCCTCGATTGGCTCGAAACCGATGCCGAGCGCCTCCGCTTCCTAAACCGGCTGAGGAAGCATGTGTCGCCTTCGGCCACCTTTGTTGCGACTTGCCGCCGTAAAGAAGGTGGCGGTAAGTTCACCGGGGACATCGCCCGCCAGCTTCACTGGCTCAACCAAGCCCGGGAAGCGGGCTGCCGGTGGTGCGATATCGAGATGGAGACATTTCGCGAGTTGCCGGAGGGGTTTCTGCGGACCTATCCACTGCCGCCCCGGATCTTGCTCTCCATCCACGATTTCGAGCGCATGCCCAACCTTCCGAAAAGGATCGTCGTCTCGCAGCACGGTCAGGTGGATGCCGTGAAAATCGCCGCCCGCGCCAAGACCATTGCCGACAGCGTTCGCCTCTTAAAGGTGGCTTGGGGCTCCCGGAACTTGGTAGCCGTGCCGATGGGGGATGTGGGCTTGCCCGCGCGCCTTCTCGCTTTGCGTGAGGGCAGCGAACTCGCCTATGCGCCGGTCGAGGAGGCCACCGCGCCAGGCCAGATTGCTCTGGAGGAAATGGTCGAACTCTATCGCTCGCACTTGCTCACTCGCCTGACACGGGTGTATGGCGTTATCGGCGATCCTGTCGGCCACTCGCTCTCGCCTTTGCTTCACAACACCGGGTTCGCAACGCGTGGCGTGAACGCCGTTTATCTTCCGTTTCTGGTCGAGCGACTCGGTGATTTTCTAAAAGCCGTCCCGGACTTTGGAATCAAAGGATTCAGCGTCACCATCCCGCACAAACAGGCCATCCTCAAACATCTGAAAGAATGCGAACCACTCGCGGCGGAAATTGGCGCGGTAAACACCGTGGTAGTCCGGCGCGATGGCTCGCTCTACGGCTGCAACACAGATTACGTCGGTGTGCTTCGTGCGCTCCAGCGCAAGATGCGCATCGACGGCAGCCGCGTGCTGATCTTCGGGGCGGGCGGCTCGGCGCGTGCTGCTGCTTTTGCCCTGGCGCGTGCCGGAGCGAAGGTTTCGATCTGCGCCCGGCGCGAGCATGCCGCTAAGCAATTGGCGCGCGCTGTCGGCGGGGAAGCCGTTTCTCGCGGCGCGCTGCCGAAGGAATCCTTCGATGCCATCCTGAACGCCACCCCCATCGGCATGCATCCGCACGAAGGCATTTCCCCTCTGTCGGCTCATGAGTTACAATGTCGCATCGTTATGGACCTCATCTACCGCCCCGAGAGGACGAAGCTCGTGGAGATTGCGGCGCAAAAGGGGATCGCCACAGTGTCCGGGGTAAACATGTTTTTGGCACAAGGTTTCGCGCAATGGGAAATCTGGACCGGGAAGCGCGCTCCCGAAGCGGCCATGCGCCGTGCTGTCCTCTCCGCTCTGCGATGGCGTTCTTAACTTTTCCTCCTTTGATGCGGTAAAAAGCGGGCACTCACGCTCGTTTAAGCAAAGCTATCTCAACTTTGGACTTGCTATGTTGGACGGTAAACGCGTTCATCCATGATTCAGCCCGACTTCCAAGAGTTCCAGCGCCTCGCGAAACAGGGAAACCTCATCCCCGTCTACGATATATTTCCCGCGGATCTCCTGACGCCCGTGAGCGCCTACCTGCGCATCGCGCAAGGCGCGCGCTACTCGTTTCTCCTCGAAAGCGTCGAAGGAGGCGAGAAAATCGCGCGGTACACGTTTGCCGGCGCGCATCCGGAGGAAATCTTCCGGCACGGCAATGGCGCGTGCGTCCTCGAAAACAGGGAACGCCTGGTCTGGGAAGAGCGCGATCCCATCTCGTTCCTGCGCGAGCGCGTCGAGCGCTTTCATCCCGTGAGGCTTCCGAGCTTGCCTCCCTTGGTTGCCGGAGCCATCGGCTACTTCAGTTACGACATGGTTCGCTTGATCGAGCGTCTTCCAAAGCGCCTGCGCGACGAAATCGGGCTCTATGATGCGGTGCTCATGTTTTACCACGGCCTCATCGCCTTCGATCATGTTCAGCACCGTTTGTGGATCGTCCGAAACGTGTTCACCGAGGGCCAAGGCAGCCTGCGCGCAAAATATGACGCGGCGGTCCGCGAAATCAAGAAAACGCGCCAGCTTCTCGAACAGCCCGTCGCCGGCGAGCGCCCGAGGATACCTTTGAAAGGTTCCAAGCCTGCCTCGCTCGCGGTGCATTCGAACTTCCGCAGGTCGGAATATTTGGACATCGTTCGAAAAGCCAAAAAGTACATCCGCGCGGGCGACATTTTCCAGGTCGTGCTCAGCCAGCGGTTCTCGGCAAAAGCGCAAGCCGAGCCCTTCGAAGTCTACCGTCAGTTGCGCGCCCTGAATCCCTCGCCGTATCTGTTCTATCTTCAGCTCAACGACGTCGCTGTCGTGGGCAGCTCCCCAGAGATGCTCGTGAAGGTGCAGGGCCGCGAGGTGTTCTATCGGCCCATCGCCGGCACGCGGCGCCGCGGCAAAGATGAAGCCGAAGACCAGCGCCTCGAACGCGAAATGCTCGCGAGCGAAAAGGAGCGTGCCGAGCACATCATGCTCGTTGATCTAGGGCGAAACGATCTCGGCCGCGTCTGCGAATATGGTACGGTGAAGGTGGAGAAACTCCTCACCGTCGAACGCTACTCGCACGTCATGCATATCGTTTCGAGCCTGCGCGGCTGCCTGCGCGAAGACGTAGACTGCTTCGACGCCCTGATGGCCTGTTTTCCGGCGGGCACCGTCTCCGGAGCCCCCAAAGTGCGCGCCATGGAGATTATTGAAGAACTCGAACGCACCCGCCGCGGTATTTACGCCGGGGGCATTCTCTATCTCGATTTCGCGGGCAATCTCGATTCTTGTATCGCGCTGCGAACCATGGTCGTCAAGAAAGGCGTGGCTTACGTGCAGGCGGGCGGCGGAATAGTTGCGGATTCCACGCCCGAGGGCGAATATCAGGAAAGCGTGAACAAATCCAAGGCTTTGCTGACCGCGCTCGAAGCGGCCGAAAGAGCGAGGTAAAATGTGCAGACCTTCTAGGCAGGGATCACTGCAGAGGTGTTTACAGTTGGCCGGATGCCTGTTCTGTTTTGGGCGGATGTTGTGGTCCATGGTGCGAGGTTCAAGAGTCGCGGACCTCATCGGCGGATTCGCGCGCCGGCGCAGCACCTCGTCTTTGACGTCGCGAATGAGGAGACCGCGCTCAAGGTGGCGAATGGCCGAAGCGTAAGATTAGGTGGAGCGTCGATCTGACGAGAATCGAAAATGATTCTGCTGCTGGACAACTACGATTCATTTACCTACAACCTCGCGCAGTATCTGGGCGAGCTTGGTTCGAACGTCGAAGTCCATCGCAACGACAAAATCACCGTCGAAGAAATCGCCCGCCGTAGCCCGGAGCGCATTGTCATTTCTCCCGGACCTTGTACGCCGCGGGAAGCGGGCATTTCCGTCGAGCTCGTCGAGCGTCTTGCCGGAAAATTTCCAATCCTCGGTGTTTGCCTCGGCCACCAGGCCATTGGTGCAGCTTTTGGCGGAAAAATCGTCCGCGCTCCGAAACTCTTCCACGGCAAAACCAGCCAGATTCATCACGACGGCAAAAATATCTTCCGCAAGCTGCCTGATCCGCTCACGGCCACCCGCTATCACTCGCTCATCGTTGAAAGGAAGTCGTTGCCGCGCGAGCTCACGATCACCGCGGAAACCGATGACGGCATCGTCATGGGCCTCCGTCACCGCCGCTACAAAATCGAAGGCGTTCAGTTCCACCCCGAATCGGTCCTCACCGACTCCGGCAAGCAACTCCTCGCCAATTTCCTGTCTTGGTAGGTGCCCGAGCATGCTCGGCGATCAGCCGCGCATAATTCCTCCATCGAACAGCGCACAGCCTTCCGGGGGAAGCTCCGCGTCGAACGTGCCCGGAAAGCGAATGGTCTAACGTGGATGATGTGCTCTCCGGACATCGGAGGGCGGTTTTTGATCGCGGTATCCTACCAAGTCAAATCCGCCAAAATGGCCCCGTAGATCTCCATCCCGCGCCAGAAATGTCCGAGTCGCAGATTTTCATCGGAACTGTGTTGGTGATTGTCGTAATTCACGATCGGCACGCCAATCCATGGGAGTCCCAAGTCCTCAAAGATGTACATCGGGACACTCCCGCCGAGCGTCGGCGCGACCACGGCCGACCCCTCCGTTGCCTCCTCGACTACCTTCACCAGCGCTTGCGAAACCGGCAAATCCATGGCCGTCCGCGACGCACGGTATCCGCCTTCATAAATCATTTTTGCGGTGCGCGCGTGCGTGCGGCGCTCCTCCATCGTCGGTTCGTGATCGATCACGTAGAAGCCCTGCCTGCGTACAAATTCCGCAATCTGATCAAATTTTTTCTGCGGATCCTCGCCCCGCACCAATCGCGCATCGAGCGAGGCCTCTGCCCGGTCGGGCACCACGTTTTGCGCCTGCGGGCCCACATACGCGCTACGAAGTCCGCGGACATTCAGCGACGGTTCCATGATCAACTCTACCAGTTTCTTTCCCGCACCCTCCGGCTTCGCGATGCCCAATTCGCGTTCCAAGCCCGCATCGTTGTCCGGCATCGCCGCCAGCGCCTTTTTTTCCGCTTCCCCGAGCGGCGTTACGTCGTCGTAGAAACCTGCAATCAGCACGCGCCCATCCTCGTCTCGCATCGAAGCCAGCAGCCGCGACAAGGCCATCGCCGGATTCGGCGCCCAGTTTCCATAGTGCCCGCTGTGCAGCGCGCGCACCGGCCCGTACACGGTGATGTCCATTCCGATGTCGCCGCGGTTGCCGAAGAAAACCAAGGGACGCCCGCTCTGGTGGACTGGCCCGTCGGCGGTAATGAGCAGGTCCGCGCCGAGCAAATTCTTGTGCAGTTCCAATGTCCTTTGCAGGTTTGGCGAGCCTGCTTCTTCTTCGCCCTCCAAAATCACTTTCAGATTCACCGCCAGCGGAATGGCCTTCGCGCGTAGCGCGTCCAAGGCCGCCAGCAGCGCCACGATCGGGGACTTGTCATCGGAAGCCGACCGCGCGTAAATCCGCCAATCGTCGTTGTAAGCGCCGCGAGCGCCGGCGCCGCTGCCGGGAAAAGGGATGCGTTTTCCATCGGCTTCAATTGCGGCGCTGCGCAGCACCGGCTCGAACGGTGCGCCATCGGTCCATGCCGCGGGATCGACGGGCTGCCCGTCGTAGTGCGCGTAGAAAATGACCGTGCGCTTGGCTTCGGGCGAAATCAGTTTTCCGAAAACCACCGGTCCGCGTCCCGTAATCGGCAGCAGGTGCGTTTCGATTCCGCGCGCTTCCAGCATTTCCACAAGATGCGCGGCATTTTTCTGGATGTTTGGAGTGTCGCTCGCGATATTCGGAATCGCCAGAAATTCGCTGAGCTCACGGACGATGCGGTTCTCGTTCTCCATTCGGTATTCGCGCACCGCCTCGACTACCTGTGCCGGTGTCGGAGATGCCGCTTTGTGGCCACACGCCAGGCACGGCAAAAGAAGAACCGCCGCTGCGCCTACGATCTTCTTCAACGTATTTCCCTCACGGCTTCCGTGATTAGGCTCGGCTGGTGAACGCTTTGAGGTTTTCGAGCTTCTCCGAAGCCTTTCCCGAATCGATTGCAAAGCTGGCAGTATCCGCGGCGTCGCGAAAATTCTCGGACACACCGGTCGCGACCAGGGCCGCGGCAGCGTTGATTACGGCAATGTCGCGCGGAGCTCCCGCTTCCCCTTCCAGGATTCTGCTGATCATTGCCGCATTTTCTTTCGCTGTTCCGCCGCGAATCGCTTCGATCGGCGCGCGCTTCACGCCAAATTCCTCCGGGGTTACGCTGAATTTTCGCACTTTGCCGTCCCGAACTTCCGCGACCATCGTTTCTCCGCCCAGCGCGATCTCATCCAATCCTCCTGCGCCATGCACCACGAACGCGTGCGCGGTGCCGAGTTCCGCCAGCGTTCGGGCGACGAGGTCCATTACCTCCAGCGAAAAAACTCCCAGCACTTGCGCCTGTGCGCCTGCGGGATTCGTCAACGGCCCCAGCAGATTAAACACCGTGCGAACTCCAATCTGTTTCCGTGCTGGAGTGGCATGGCGCGTCGCGGTGTGCGCCGCCTGCGCAAATAAAAAACCCATGCCGATTTCCCGGATGGCGCGACCGTATCGTTCGAATGGCAAATCGATGCGCACCCCGAGCGCTTCCAGCACGTCCGCCGATCCGCTCTGCGAGCTTGCCGCACGGTTCCCGTGCTTGGCGACGCGTGCTCCCGCAGCCGCCGCAACAATCGCCGCCGCCGTCGAAACGTTGAACGTTCCGGAAGCGTCGCCGCCGGTGCCGCAGGTATCCACCATGTTTGCGGGACCTACATCCCCATCCACGAACACGCGCGTGGCGTGGCGCCGCATCACCCGCGCAAAGCCTGCGAGTTCTTGCACCTGTACCGGTCTTCGGTTCAGAGCCGTCAATAACCGCACGATCTCCGGCGTCGCGATGCGCCCTGCGAGCAGTTCCTCCATCAAGACTTCGGCACCACCGCGCGTGAGAGTGGAGCCCGCCTCTACCCGCTCGATCAGAAGCAGGCTCATCGCGCGGCGCTCCCGCCGCCGCCGTCAAGCGTCCTGAGCCATTTCGACTGACGCTGCATTTGCATAGTATTTCGCATCCCGAGGTGTTTAGGAAATGAGGCACGTTCACTGCCGTGTTCCGCGTGTCCTTGCTCCCTTTTTCGCTTCCGAGTACACTTTGGTGTTTCGACTGGCCTCAAATTCTAACACTGGCTGACATTTTTCAAGCCTGAACGGAAACACAGAAACCCTGATGAAAATCCATGAGTACCAGGCCAAAGCAATACTCGCGCGTTATGGCGTGACTACTCCCCGCGGCGAAGTCGCGTTTAGCAAGGAGGAAGCACTGCAAGCCGCACAACGTTTGAAATCCAACATTTGCGTGGTCAAGGCACAGATCCACGCGGGCGGCCGCGGCAAAGGCGGCGGCGTCAAGCTGGCGCGTTCGGCCGAGGAAGCCGCCGACATTGCCGGCCAGATTCTTGGCATGAAGCTGGTTACTCCGCAAACCGGGCCCGCTGGCCGCATTGTCAAGCGTCTGCTGATCGAAGAAGGGTTGGACATCAAGCGCGAACTCTATCTGGGGCTTCTCGTGGACCGCGCCTCGGGCCGCGTCGTTTTCATGGCCAGTGCGGCGGGCGGCATGGAAATCGAGGAAGTCGCCAAGAAAGATCCCTCCGCGATTTTGCGCGAAACGATCCATCCTGCGGTCGGCCTCGAACCTTACCAGGCCCGCAAGATTGCTTTCGGACTTGGCTTGCCCCTTGAGGTCGTCAACTACGCTACGCCTTTTCTGCAAGCCCTCTATCGCGCCTTCACCGACACCGACGCTTCGCTGCTCGAAATCAATCCCTGCGTTTTGACCGGCGACGGCAAGTTGGTGGCCCTCGACGCTAAGATGACTTTTGACGACAACGCGTTATTCCGCCACAAAGAGCTCCGCGAGTTGCGCGATCTCGATGAAGAAGATCCCCTCGAGGTTGAGGCCTCCAAGTACGGCCTCAACTACATCAAGCTCGACGGCAGCGTGGCCTGCATGGTGAACGGCGCGGGCCTCGCCATGGCCACTATGGACATCATCAAATACGCCGGCGGCTCGCCGGCCAACTTTCTGGACGTCGGCGGCGGCGCCTCTTCCGACCAGGTCAAGAACGCCTTCCGCATTCTGATGAATGACCCTGCCGTAAAGGCCGTGTTCATCAATATTTTTGGCGGAATCCTTCGCTGCGATGTGCTCGCTACCGGGGTTGTGGCGGCAGCCAAAGATTTGCAATGGAAAGTTCCCGTGGTGGTGCGAATGGAGGGCACCAACGTGGAAGTGGGCCAGCAAATCCTGCGCGATAGCGGCTTGAACTTTGCCATCGCCAGGGACATGAAGGACGGAGCGCAAAAAGTCGTGAAGCTCGCCGGAGGTCCCCGATGAGCGTCCTCGTCAATGAAAAGACGCGCTTGCTCGTTCAGGGCTTCACCGGCCGGGAAGGTACATTCCACGCCCAGCAAATGATCGAGTACGGCACAAACGTTGTCGGGGGCGTCACACCCGGCAAAGGCGGCACGAAGCATCTCGAGCGCCCGGTCTTCAACACCGTCGCGGAAGCCGCCAAAGCCACCGGCGCAAATGCGTCAGTCGTTTTTGTTCCGCCAGCCTACGCTGCCGACGCCATCCTGGAGGCTGCCGATGCCGGCATGGCGCTTGTCGTTTGCATCACCGAAGGCATTCCCGTATTGGACATGGTCCGCGTAGCCTCTGTCGTGGATTTCCAGAAAACGCGCCTCATCGGCCCGAATTGTCCGGGCATCATCTCTCCCGGCAAATGCAAGATCGGCATCATGCCCGGCCGCATCCATAAGCAGGGAAATGTCGGCGTGGTCAGCCGCAGCGGCACATTGACCTACGAGGCGGTCGATCAATTGACACGACTCGGCATCGGACAGTCCACCTGCATCGGAATCGGTGGTGACCCCATCATCGGCACCCCTTTCCTCGATGCCATCAAACTTTTCAACGAAGATCCCGACACGCACGCCATCATCTTGATCGGGGAAATCGGGGGCAACGCCGAAGAAAAAGCTGCGGAATGGATCAAAGTGAACGTGAAGATTCCCGTTGTCGGTTTCATTGCCGGGCAGACTGCGCCGCCGGGCCGCCGCATGGGTCATGCCGGCGCGATCATCAGCGGCGGTCAGGGCACCGCGAAGGACAAGTATGCCGCCATGAGCGCCGCCGGCATCCGCTGCGTGGAGACTCCCGCGGACCTCGGCTCGACCGTCGCGGTAGCCTTGAAGGGATGCTGAACCTCCGCGGCGGCGGAGCCAAAAATCGCAGATTAAGGGGTTGTTGACCTCCGTTCTCAAACCAACAGGAACGTTGGGAACGGCCAGCACGCCGCAGAAGGGGAGGAACCCCAGCCCGCTTGGCCGAGGAAGCGTGGCCGCGAAGTACCAGCAGACAGCGAACCCCGCTATCGGTAGGGAAGGAGGAATGAGGTATGGCAGCGGAAAAGCACGGGAGGGCAATTCCCAGGGACAGGACCGTTTCTTTTCTGATGGTCGTGCTCGATTCTACATCACGCTTGGCTTAGGAGAACACCTTGTCTCTCGAACGCACTTTTGCAATCATCAAACCTGACGCCGTAAGCCGCAATCTCCAAGGGGAAATTCTCTCTCGCATGCACAAAGCAGGCTTCCAAATCATCGCCATGAAATCGCTGCGCCTAACCAAAGAAGAGGCCGGTGGCTTTTACGCGGTTCATCGCGAGCGCCCGTTTTTTTCGGAGCTCACCGATTTCATGAGCTCCGGCAAAATCTTCGCGATCGTCCTTGAAGCCGATGGCGCCATTTCCAAATGGCGCGAAACGATGGGGGCCACCGACCCCAAGAAGGCTGCTCCCGGCACCATTCGCCGCGACCTCGGCACAAGTATTCAGATGAACTGCACACACGGCTCTGACGCGCCGGAGACCGCGGCCTTCGAAATCAGCTACTTTTTTTCTTCGATGGAGCTGATCTGATTCGGCCTTTTTCCTCCGATCTCCTGGCAGCTAGGTGTTATACGCCAGGGATAGCCGTGCTTGGACGGAGGACTTGATTGCCGCTTCGGGTAAAATGACTTCATGGATCCTTTCCGCGATCTCGGCCGCGCCCTGCTATTCTTTGGGGCACTTCTCCTTGTCGTCGGCGCTTTTCTGTACTTCGGCAACAAGCTTCCCTTCCGTTTGGGAAGACTTCCCGGCGACATCGTTCATCGCGGCGGAAACACCACTTTTTACTTTCCCATCGTCACTTGCCTCCTTCTGAGCGTCGCGCTTTCACTCCTTTTCTGGCTTATCTCGCACTTCCGCCGCTAGCTCGAGGCGGTTTGGGAGTCCGGCGAGCCTATCCGGGCCCGTTGGCACCGCGCGGCCGCTTTTCTTTTGGCTTGCGGGCGGCTCGCCGGACTCCCCTGGTATATAGTCTCCCTGCGCAATAATCGTTCTTTGTCGCAAAGGAGGAACCCAATGAGAAGCGCTCTTTTGGCCTTGCCTGCCATCCTTTCTTTTTCCTTTCCCGCTGCGGCTCAGTCTCCCTCGGCAAAGCCGCCGGCCGAGCCGCAAGCGCCCCCGCAGGCCGCGGCCAGTCCGTCGACGAGCGTTCCCGCTCCGCGCACCGAGGACGTGAAGTCCATCGACCGTATTCTCGTGGCGCTCTACGGCGTGATTTCCGGCCCCGCTGGCGAGCGCGACTGGGATCGCTTCCGCTCTTTGTTCCTGCCTCTGGGACGCCTCACTTCCGCCACCAAGAACCCGGATGGTTCCGTTCGCATCCGTCCCATGAGCGTCGAGGATTACGCCCAGGGGGCCGGCAGTTACTTCGCACAACATGCATTTTATGAAAGTCCCATCGTGAATCGCGTCGAGACCTTCGGAAACGTCTCCCAGGTCTTCAGCAGCTACGAATCCCGCCGCGCTCCCGGCGAAGCTCCTTTTGCTCGCGGCATCAACAGCATTCAGTTGCTTTACGATGGCAGCCGATGGTGGATTGTCAGCATCTTGTGGGACCAGGAGCGCGACGACAACCCTCTCCCCAAGGAATTTGCCACCAAGTCGCCCGGCGAACGGAAATGATTTCCGGATGCGGAATAAGAGCCAGCCTTCCCAAAACGCCGGAAGGCTGGCTCTTGAATGGTTCGAAGCCATTCGCTCACGGCAACATGAATTCCTCCCGTATGAACTGCTTGATTCCCTGTTCTCCCGTCAATCGCAGGCAAATCAGCTTGCGCTGGTTCTCCAGGTCTATGTGAAAATCGAAAAACGGGCAGCACTTGCTCTCCGCCGTCACCCAGTCTGCCAATTCCGCAAGCGTGACGTCCGACGGGCTGAATTGGAATTCGTACCCTTTCTCGGTCTCGACAAGGGCCTTTCGCGCCCGAATCAGTTTGTCGCCCAGTCGCTTGTGATGGGCCCGTTCTTCCGCCGTCAGCGCCTTGCTGTTGCAATAGAACTTATTCTGCGTCGCGATCACTTGCCTGTCCGCCTTTCCTGATTCCTGCGTTGGCCGATTTCGAAGGCCGGTCGCCCCTAGGCTCCCGGCGAATAGGGTCAGCGTCGTTAGGGCCCCTGCAAAATACTCTGTCTTCGGCTTCATGGCGTTCCTCCAAAATAGGATTTGCCACGTCCCATTCACGAATGCTAAAAGTTAAAGTCGGCTTTAAGTCAAGTGCTGGTCGGTACGGCTGGCGGCGGTGCATGGTCGCAGCTCCCGGGGAGGTTCCATGAAAATCGGCGAACTTGCTTCGCGCGCTGGTCTCCACGCCTCCGCGATCCGCTACTATGAAAGTGTCGGTCTGCTCGCCCCGCCCCACCGTGTCGGCGGCCAGCGTCGCTATTCCCCTGATGCTCTCGACCGTGTCCTGTTCGTGCGCTTCTCGGGCGAGATGGGTTTCTCCCTCGCCGAAATCAAGCTCTTCCTCAGCGGCCTCCGGGATAATGCTCCTGTCGGTCCGCGTTGGAAAAAGCTCGCCGCAAAAAAACTCTGCGAGGTGGAAGGCACCATCGCCCGCTCTCTCCGTCTGAAAACTCTTCTCCAGAACCTGCTACATTGCCGCTGCGCTTCTCTCAAGCAATGCGTCACCGCCCTTGGCCTCAGTGAGAACCTCCGCCTGGTTTCCGGACGCGCGTCGCGTGTCGCCCGATAAATCTCGTCTGCGGCTGCGCGGGAGCGCGAATTGTGGCAAACTGAACGTTACTCGGCACGGTTTGCGCCTGCCCTGGTTCGGAGCGGTCAAGCTGCGGCAGGCCAGCTTGCGTGTGGCGGACTGTCCTCAACAGAAGCGGCTCCTGCCGGTAACCGAAAAAGTTAAAAGCAATTCCAAAGCTGGGCGATAATCGAGTTACATGGATCCAAAATTCATACGGAATTTCTGCATCATCGCGCACATCGACCACGGCAAATCCACGCTGGCCGACCGCCTGCTCGAAATGACCGGCGCGCTTTCCGAACGCGAGATGCATGAACAGGTGCTCGACTCCATGGACCTGGAGCGCGAGCGCGGCATCACCATCAAAGCAAAGAGCATCCGCCTGCATTACAAAGCGAAAGACGGAAACACCTACCGTTTGAATTTGATCGACACACCGGGCCACGTGGACTTTTCCTACGAAGTTTCGCGCGCGCTTTCTGCTTGCGAAGGTGCGCTGCTTGTGGTTGACGCCTCGCAGGGCGTCGAAGCGCAGACCGTTGCGAATACCTTTCTGGCTGCGGGACACAACCTCACGATCATTCCAGTGATCAACAAAATAGATCTGCCCGCAGCGGAGCCCAATAAGGTGAAAGAACAGATCGAAAGCGTGCTCGCGATTCCCGCGGACGACGCGCTGCTGATCAGCGCGAAAAGCGGGCTTGGCGTGGAAGACGTTCTCGAAGCGATTGTCGCGCGTGTGCCGCTGCCGAAAGGGAGCGCCGCGGATCCGCTGCAGGCGCTGATCTTCGATTCCTGGTTCGACATTTACCGCGGCGCCGTAATTCTTGTGCGCGTGAAAGCAGGCCGCGTCGCGAATCATATGAAAATCAAACTCGTCGCCGGCGACCAAACTTACGAAGTCGAACAGCTTGGGACGCTCACGCCCAAACCGGTCGCACTCGAAGATCTCGAAGCGGGCGACGTTGGCTTCATCATCGCAAACATCAAACGCGTGGCCGATGCGCGCATGGGCGACACGGTGATCGAAGTTGACCGCCCAGCTCCCGCGCTTCCCGGTTTCGAGGCCATCAAGCCGATGGTGTTCGCGGGATTGTTTCCCGTGCTTGCCGACGATTATGAGCCCCTGCGCGACGCGCTCGGAAAATTGCAGTTGAACGACGCGGCATTTTTCTACGAGCCGGAAAACTCCGTCGCGCTCGGCTTCGGCTTCCGCTGCGGCTTTCTTGGGCTGCTGCACATGGAAATCGTGCAGGAGCGATTGGAGCGCGAGTTCGGGCTCAACCTGATTACCACGGCCCCAAGCGTTCGCTACCGCATCACGCGGGTGACCGGCGAAGTGATGGAAGTCGACAGCCCCGCGAAGTTTCCGAATCCGAGCGACATTCAAAAGATCGAAGAGCCGATCATCAAAGCGATGATCATCACCAACGACGAATCGGTAGGCGGCCTGCTGCAGCTTTGCCAGGAGAAGCGTGGCACGCAAAAGAATTTCGAATACCTCTCGCCGACGCGCGTGATGCTCACCTACGAACTGCCGCTCAACGAAATCGTGTTGGACTTCTACGATCGCTTGAAGAGCGTTTCGCGCGGGTACGCTTCGCTCGATTACCAGCTCGCAGGGTACCAGGAATCGGACCTGGTGAAGCTAGATGTGCTGGTTGGCGGTGAGCCCGTGGATGCGCTGGCGCTGATCGTGCACCGCAATTTTGCGTACGAGCGAGGTCGCGAACTGGTGACACGCCTTCGGAAACTGATTCCTCGACAACTATTCGAGGTGCCCATTCAGGCGGCCATTGGCAGCCGTATCATTGCACGTGAAACGGTGGCGGCGATCCGCAAAAACGTGCTGGCCAAATGCTACGGCGGCGACATCACGCGCAAACGTAAGCTCCTCGAAAAGCAGAAAGAGGGCAAACGCCGCATGAAGCGCGTCGGCCAGGTGGATATTCCGCAGGAAGCCTTTCTCGCGGTGCTGAAGGTTTCTTCCTCGGATGAAGAATAGTTCAAATCACGCGGCGTGTTCACCGGAGGAGGCTAGCCATGCGTGGGTTGCGCATCCTTTTCTTCGCGTTTCTTTTCATCAGCGGCGATCTCATCTCGCAAGCGGCAACGAACCATCCCAAAATCCTGCTTATTTACGACATGGAAGGCGTTTCTGGCGTGAGCCACTACGAAATGACCTGGGTCGAACAACCCGAGGATTATGCCCGCGGCCGCGAGTTCCTGACTTCCGACGTGAACGCGGCCATCCGCGGCCTCGCCGCCGCTGGTGCGGGTTCGATTTGGATTCAAGACGGCCATGGCTCCGGCAACGTGAAAGAGCCAGACCTGCTTGTGGACAAAATGGATCCGCACGCTCAGTTTGATTTTCGCGACCGGGACTTCGATCCTTACGACACGGGCATCGATGGTTCCGTGGATGCCATTGTCTGCGTCGGAATGCACGCTCGCGCGAACACCGACGGCTATGAAGCTCACACGGTGACGGACCGGATCAGCTATCGCATCAACGGCGTGGACTTCACGGAGACGCATATCGTCGCGCTGTCTGCGGCCCGCTGGGGCATCCCGGTGATTATGGTCTCGGGCGACAACGTTCTTGGCGAGCAGTTGAAGCCGGATTTTCCCCTGCTCGAGTACGCGGTGGTGAAAACGGCCAAGAGCCGCGCCCTGGCGGAGCCTCTGCCATCCGCCGAAGCCAGCAAGCGAATTGAGGAAGCGGCGAAGCGAGCGATGGAAAAATTTCTGAAAGGAGCCTACCGGCCGTATTACCTGCCGCCGCCCTATGACTTCCAGCTTGGTTTTCAGAACTGGCAGCAGGCGAACGGCGCTGCAACGGCTCCCGGGCTGTTGCACGACGGCGAAACCGGGGTGCGCTACCGCAGCGCGACGTTCATCGAAGGCTATCGGCTCAGCCTGGACGCGCTGCGGCGCAGCAGCGATACGCTCCAGGTGCTGATCCGCATCCTGAGCCAGGACCCCCAAGGGAAAAAATACCTGGATCAGCTCGCGGACGCGTTCTGGACGCGCTGGCTGACCCCGGAGAAAGCGGCGCCCTACATGGGGCCCGGTCCGAAACCCGCGCCGCAGACTCGCTTCTACGGCGACAATTGAGACCACTCGCTTATTCTTTTTCCTTTTGGGAGCTCCCGTGGTGATCCGCGTCGGCCCAGTCGATGTCCCTCGCGGAGACTCTTTTGAGGGTGTCTTCCAAACTACCGAAGGGTAGAATGAACGTGCCGCAGGGTTAAACGGAGACCCTGATGTTTCGATTCAAAAGAAATGCATTGCCGGCAAGTATTCGTGTCGGGCTCATGACCGTACCTTTGGTTCTCCAATGCGGGTCAGCAGCGAGATTGCTGGCGCAAGACGCGCCACCACCGACGGAAGAACAAAGGCAGGCGCGCGACGTACTCGATAAGGGCGTACAAGACTTCAAGAACGGTCAGTACGACGCGGCCATCTCGGAGTTCGAGCGGGCGAAGGAGCTGAATCCCCAATTCTTGAATGCTCGGTTGTACCTCGCGACCGCGTATGCTGCCCAATTCTTTCCCGGAGCACCGAGCGAAGCGAATCGGGAACGGGGGCGCAAGGCCGTCGAAGAGTTCCGAGGCGTGCTCGAGATCGATCCAGAAAACTTGAGCGCGATCGACGGAAGCGGTTCCATCCTGTTTCAGATGGCGGGTACGCCTTATGATTCCGAGAAGTTTCAGGAATCGAAGTCGTTCTTCGAGAAACATATTCAGATCAGACCCGACGATCCTGAGCCGTACTACTGGGTTGGCGTGATTGACTGGACCCTGTCGTTTCGCGCAAATCAAGAGCTGCGGGCGCGTTACAACGAACGCGCGGTTAGCAGTCAACAAGTGCGCGATGAGGACCCCTTGCCAGCCGAGCTTCGCCGGGAATACCTCCGCGAATACGGCTCGATCATTGACGGAGGAATCACATCCCTCGAACATGCGATCGAGTTGCGGCCTGAATACGGCAACGCAATGGCCTACTTGAATCTGCTGTATCGGCGCAAGGCGGATACCGCCAGTTACCAAGATGAGCGTGACGGACTTCTTAAGCTGGCCGACGACCTGGTCGACAAAGTCAAAGAAATCAAAAAAAAGGGGGCGGAGCAGCCCACGCGGCCCTGAGCAGGGAAGGAATTCACGGTGTCTCCTTTTTGCGAACCTCGGTGGTGAGGCGGCCACGGTGAAGTTGCAGCGAGACGGAGTCGCCGATTTGGATTTGGGCGGCGTCGCGGAGGACCGCGCCGGAAGCGTCGGTGGCGATGGCGTAACCGCGTTCGAGGACTTTCAGCGGGCTTCGCTCCTCGAGCTGCAAGGCGAGGCGCGCCAGGCGCTCGCCCTTGGACCGAAGCAGGCGTTCGGCGCGAATGCCGAGATCGGCAGCGCATCGTTCGAGGCGCAAGCGCAACGCTGCAATCTTCACGCGAAAATCAAAAGAGACGATGCGCAGGTGCGCGGCGGCGAACCGTTTGCTTGATTGCTCAAGGCGCGCGCGGAGGCCAAGGGCCAGGCGAGCAGTCATTTCATCGGCGCGCTGGCGCTGCTGGCGAAGGAGATCGAGCGGGCGGCGAAAACCGGGGCGCGCACCGAGTTCGTGAATGCGTCGGCTGAGGACCAGAATACGGTAACGCATCTGCTCGGCAAGGGCACCCCGCAGGTCGGCAAGGTGTTTATCGAATTCGCGCCGTGTCTGCACGACCAGCTCCGCTGCGGCGGAAGGCGTGGAGGCGCGCACGTCGGCCACGAAATCCGCAATGGTGAAATCGCTTTCATGGCCGATCCCCGAGATCGTGGGAATTTCCGAGTCGGCAATGGCGCGGGCGACAATTTCTTCATTAAAGGCCCACAAATCTTCGAGCGAGCCGCCGCCGCGCGCAAGAATCAGCACGTCCACAGATTTCATTGCATTGAAGAACTTCACCGCCTTGACGATTTCCTGCGTGGCGCCTTCGCCTTGGACCCGCACGGGAAAGACCGTGAGATGGACATTGGGGAAGCGGCGCGTGAGGATGCGCACCACGTCGCGCACCGCGGCTCCGCGCGGTGAGGTGATGAGCCCGATGCGGCTGGGGAGGAGAGGCAGCGGCTTCTTACGCCGGGCGTCGAACAGGCCTTCGGCTTCAAGCCGCTTTTTCAATTGATCGAAAGCAAGCTGCAGAGCGCCAAGCCCCACGGGCTCGATACTCTCAACGTAGATCTGATATTCGCCGCGCTGCTCATACACGCTGATGGTGCCGCGCACGGTGACCTGCAGGCCGTCTTCCGGGCGGAACTTGATCCCGCGCTGCTGTTGTTTAAAAAAAACGCAGCGGACCTGGGCGCGGTCATCCTTCAAGGTGAAGTAGATGTGGCCGGACTGGGCTTCGCGGCAGTTGGAGATTTCGCCTTGGACAAAAGTATCGGTGAAATTTCGAACCAGCAGGTCGCGGATGCGGGCGGTTAGTTCGCTGACGGTGAGAATCTGGCGCGTGGGCTGGAGATTGAAAATGAGTTGGCTCATTATTGATTTCTGGGCGTCTTCCGATTGGAGTGCTCTGTAGCCTGCGGCCAGCATACGCCGGTCCGGGGAACAAGCCAAATCCGGCGCATCGCTCCCGTAGTTTTGCGCGGTGCGTTTATCTAGCGGCTCGGCGCGGTTACTTTCTTGGTCACGATCTTGCGATAGCGAGTTTTGCCGTTGATCGTGAGGGTCCCCTCGACGGTGTCGCCGGAGAGCGTGTACTCCCCGTCGTCAGCCTCTTTGCCGCGCGACGTGCAGCTCAAAGTCTTCTTGCGGGCCTCGAATTCGCAGCGCAGAGTCCCCATGAACACGCGCTCGCCATTCACGACTTTATAGCCGTCCATTTTCAGACCGCTCGAAACGTTTTTGTCGGCGGAGATTTCGTAGATGACGTGTTCGTCGTGACAGGGAGAATCGGG
>Ga0182036_10000129_pt1 | contig 32950 bp, 37 predicted proteins | sample sta12Cox44000080_FD_125966 | JGI IMG/M metagenome (GOLD analysis project Ga0182036, IMG submission 125966) | Lab enrichment of tropical soil microbial communities from Luquillo Experimental Forest, Puerto Rico - statoxic.12C.oxic.44.000.080 | ecosystem: Environmental > Terrestrial > Soil >...
CAGGATCGGCGTCTTGCCCTTCTTCAACTTCGGCAAGGTAAGTGTAGGTGCGCTGCAACTGTTCGCACCTCTGCCGGCTGTCCTGGTCGTGGGTGCGCTTCGCCAATTCGGCGCACTTTTCGGCCTGTCGTCGCAAGAATTTCACTGAAGCCATTTTTCGGACTCTTCGAATTCCCGGCTATCGCATTGCACCATTTCTTATTTTGCGTTGCAACGAAAATTGCATGGTCTCTCCAACACGATTTCGACCCGCAGGGCGACGGTTTGGCAGCCCGCAGAGCGCCTCCGTTCCAAGTCCATGCGATTGTCACGAAGCCGTCAGACTCCCGGCATTTTTTGCGTTAATATTTGGCTGCAGAGTGACGCGGCCAACATCGCGAATTTTCCATGCAGCAGAGGATTGATGTCAGCAAAGTGAGTCCGGCCGCATATCAGGCCGTCGCGACACTTCAATCATACGTCGACAAGCCCGTCTTGATGCGAAACTACTCGAGCTGATCAAGATCCGCGTCTCGCAAATCAACGGTTGCGCCTATTGTCTTGCGATGCACACGCGCGACGCGCGCACGCTCGGCGAAACCGACGAGCGCATGCATCTGCTCAACGCCTGGCGCGAAGCGCCGGTCTACAGCGTGCGCGAGCGCGCTGCGCTGGGCTGGGCTGGGTCGAGGCCATTACGCTGTTGACGCAAGGCCACGTACCCGATGACGTTTTCGAAGCCGCGCGTCAGGAATTCTCCGAAAAGGAGATTGTTGACCTTACTGCCGCCGCGATTGCCATCGATAGCTGGAATAGGATCGCGATTGCGTTTCGCGTGCCGCCGCAGGTCCAAGGCAAGAAAGCTGCAGCTTAGGATCGATCTGGTCGCCTGATTTTGTGAGGACCGGCCGCTCCCCGCAAATGTCAAGCAAGTTCAGAAGCCAGTACGTAAAAAAATAATCAAGGTCGTGGGGAGGTCGCATGAAGCGAACATCACAAAACCCTTTATCTATTTGGCTTTTTCGCCGTGTTCCGATTTGGCACTGATGGGCCGCGGTACGTTACTACCGAGACTAATGGAACTAATATGGTAGTGTTTTCGAAACGTCTCAGCATCCCTGGCAGTGCCAAAGCATCGCTGGCCGTAGCGACAGTAGAAAAAACCAGCCCAAGTAGCGCGTAAGAGGCGATCATGAGTGGCCCAACCCGTGACGACGAGTCTCCCGATTATAGTAGGTTTGCTCCCAAGCGATTTCGAGAGCAGCCCCCCGCCACAGGCGAACAACGACCCTACGTTCCTTCGGCGCCTACAGTGCCGGCGCCCCGGATACCCAGTACGGAGAGACGCGCGGCGTCGGATTTTCCTTCGTGGCCAGAGCCTGTCCCCGAACCACCGCCCCCGCCTCACCGCCTAGATGATGGACCATCGGCCTTGATCGGACGTGTTGCACTTGTTGTCACATTCGCGGCTGTCGTCGCGCTGGTTCTCATCTTCGCGCGTCCGATATCGCAAGGCGCGCACGCGCTGGTCGATGCAACGTCAAGGCTGTTCGGATCTTCAAAATCGACCGATCTGCTGACGGCGAGCACCGCGACCGAGTCGACCGCTTCGCAGACGCGCACCGCGTCCGCCTCGGTGGCTGCACCGGTCCCCGCCCCCGTTGCGCAAGCGCCTGCCGCCAATGTGCAGCCGGCACCTGCCGCGGTCGCGCAGCCCGCACCGACCACTGTCGCGCAGGCATCCTCGGGTGGGCAGCAACTCTCTTTATCCTCGCCCGCACAACCACTCGGCCAGGAACCCTCGGGTCCGAAGGTCATGGTTCGCGGGGTCACCGACACTGAAATCCGCTTCGGAATTTCCGCGCCGTTCAGCGGTGCGAACAAGGAACTCGGCCAGAATATGCGGCTCGGGATTGAAGCTGCGTTCGACGCGGCGAATGCCCGCGGCGGTGTGAATGGCCGACAACTCAAGCTCATCGCGGCAGACGACGGCTATGAGCCCGCGCGCACTGCCGAGACCATGAAGCGCCTCTACGAGAAGGACCAGGTGTTCGCCGTTGTCGGCAATGTCGGTACGCCCACCGCGGCCGTCGCCTTGCCGTATGCACTTGACCGCAAGATGATTTTCTTCGGCGCATTTACCGGCGCGGGGCTGCTGCGGAGCGATCCGCCGGACCGTTATGTGTTCAACTATCGCGCCAGCTATGCGGAAGAAACTGCCGCCACAGTCAACTATCTGGTGAAGGTGAAACGGCTGAAGCCAAGCCAGATCGCCGTGTTTGCGCAGCAGGATGCTTACGGCGATGCCGGCTTCAGTGGTGTGGCGAAAGCAATACGTGCTCTCGGCGGAGATGAGAACGCGATTCTGCGCCTCCATTATCAGCGCAACACCGTCGACGTCGACGATGCCGTCGATCAGCTGCGCAAGAGCCGCATTCCGATTAGGGCCGTGATCATGGTGCCAGGCTATCGGGCCGCGGCGAAGTTCATCGAGAAGACGCGCGATCTCTTCCCGAGCATGATCTATACGAGCGTTTCGTTCGTCGGCAGCACCGCGCTTGCCAATGAGCTGATGCTTCTTGGGAAAAAGTATGCAAACGGTGTTATCGTGACACAGGTCGTGCCCGCACTCGATGGCCATTCGTCTCTGGTGCTCGACTACAAGGCCGCGCTCGCCAAATATTTCCCGGGTGAGCAACCGGACTATGTGTCTCTCGAAGGGTATGTTGCGGCCAATGTGCTGATCACGGCCTTGCGGCGCAACGGCGCCGACCTCGATACCGAGAAACTCGTGACAACCCTCGAGAATCTGCGCGACCTGGATATCGGTCTTGGTACGCCTGTGAGCTATGGGCGATCCGAGCATCAGGGCGTGCATAAGGTGTGGGGTACGCAGATCGACGAGAACGGACGCTATCAGCCCATCGATCTGCAGTAGGCGACACCTACAAAATCAAAAAGACCGGGGCGGAAACGCTCCGGTCTTTTTCTTTTGCAAGGACGCGAATTCTAGGGCGTGGAAATCAAACCTTTGCTGGTCGCGACGATCCAGCGGTTGCCCCAGCGCACAATTGAATCAACTTTGCCGACGCCGGGCACCGTATCGCCGTGTCTCACGCGCCAGATTCCGTTCGGACCCTGCACGACCGCCATGCCGTCCACGACTTCAATAAGCGCCCAACCGACAATCGTCGTCGGTCTGGTCTCGGGGTATGGCTGCGTTGGCCGGGTCTCCAGCGCAACCGACGCGACCTTCTGATTGGCCTCGCGCTCTGCCACTTGCGGTGTCTGAGGGGCGTTAGATTGCGCGTTGGACGGCGCAGCCGTTTGGGGCGTTTCTTTGCGGTCCTCGGCGGCCTGGGCAGCTTTCGCGGGTTCGGCCGCCTGCGCATCTTCCTTCGGATTCGGACCGGCGGCCGGCGGTGGCGCACCGCTGTTGTCAGCCTGTTCCCGTTTGGCGACCAATTGATCGGCGGCGTTGCGCGGTTCGGAGACGGTATCGATCTGTTTGGCCATCTCGGGTGGCTTCGACGCCTCCGACACTGCGGGCGGCGGTGATTTTGCGGACGAAACGAACAGCAAACGATCAAACGGCTTTGCCCAGGAATTGATCTTGTCGCCAATCTGATCACCGTAAGTGCGCCAGCCAATCGCAGCTCCAGCGCCGAGCACTCCGGCAATGACGAGGCGTGCAACATTGCGCGACGCCCTCCGACGGGCCGATGGCCTCTCATGCGCGACCTGATCATCGTGAGAGATCTGGATGGGCGACTCCGCGACGGAGGCCGTGCCCGATGGTGCGCGCGGTGGCTCAATGGGTTGATCGGATGATCCGTGGGCCGCATTTGGACCATGAGGCCCCCCGTCCCCTGCTGTTTCTTCTTTAGTCCGAGGCACTATCAGCGAGACCACTTCGCTCTCATGGCGCTGCGGAGCATCCAGCATTGCGGCCTGCGGAAGCTCGATCGGCGCATGTGACGGTTCGGAGCGCGACCAATCTTTGGGCACGAGCGAGACCACGTCGGGATCGTGACGCTGGTAGGCGACTGCCGGCATGGTCACATCGGTACGGCCAAGCCCCTTCCTCAACGCCTCGAGTTCGGCCTTGAGTGCAACGGTCTCCACGTTCTGCGCCTCGTGCTGGATCTTGAGGCGATTGATGACGTCGGTCTTCCTGCCGAGCTCGGCAAACTGGTTCGCGGCTTTGTCCTTGAGTTGCTCCACGTCGATCTCGAGACGACGCGCCTGCATTGCGAATTCTGCGCGCAGGAGATCCTTATCGGCCTGAATTTCAGCCATCGACTGCGGGATTGAATTTTCGACGCGCTTCAAGGTGAGCCGCACCGCGCGCGCGTGCACCAGAGGGATGACGGCTATTCCGATCAGGGATGCGAAAAGAAAGCCGATCCCGAAATACATGATTGCTTGAATCATTTCCGGCAACTCACTCACCCGTACGGTTGGCGGCAACAGGACGCGATAGTGACATTAAACCACAATTCCCGGCCGGCAGCAGGATACCAGTGGACCCGATCGGGCCGCATTTACGCATTCAACGCTTAATGAAAGGTCCCAAAAGGCGCCGTCGCCATCCCGAGCATGAATGACGGTTGTGGTTGAAAAACGGCGCGCCTTGCCGGTCTCCGCGTTGCGAGGGCCAACTCTTCCCGTGCGGTGCCGCTCGAGGCGTCTTGTACCGAAGTCACGACCACCCACAAACGGTAGTGTGGTGAGGGTCCAAGTTCAGCATCATCGTCGTTGCGCGACCACCGACCACCATAGACCAGATTGTGGCAACGGCGACTCAATGGAACCGCGTTCCGATTCGGAAAAACGCGCCAGGCGCCGGCAATTTGACGCGCTTGATTCAAAAGTTGTTTTCGTCGAACCGAGAATCATGTTCTGTGTAACGGATATCTCTGTTCCTTGAACGGAGATGAACGGCAGTTGCCGCCGATGATGCGATCCGCTCCTCGGATGCGTGTGGCGCTCAAAAAATTTTTTGCAAGCAGGGAGTCGTCGTGACGTCCGTCGCTCATCACCGACAATCTCCACGTTTCGTCTGTCGCTCGTATATGGCTGTCGCGCTTGCACCCGAACCACCACTCGTCGAATGGATCGCCGAGATCGAACAGAAGATAAAAGACACCGGAAATTTTCTCGTCGGACCGCCAGTCGTCCTCGACCTGTCCGCTGTCAAGCTCAGCAAGTCCGCAATCGCGCATCTTCTGGCGCAACTGGAGCAACGCGGCGTGCGCGTCATGGGCATCGAGAATGCCGACCCTTCACAATTGGACGCCGCCCTGCCGCCATTGCTTCGCTCCACCAAGAAAGAGATTGTGGAAGTCACCGCAGCCGCCCCGAAAGCGCGCGAGGCACAGCGCGAAAAACCACAAGCGCGCGAGGCGCGTTCCGCACCGGCAACGCTACTGCTCGACAAACCCGTTCGCTCGGGACAGTCGATCTATTTTCCGGACGGGGATGTGACCGTGCTCGGCTCGGTGGGTTCCGGCGCCGAGCTGGTCGCGGGCGGATCAATCCATGTCTATGGAACGTTGCGTGGGCGCGCCATGGCCGGTTCGAACGGCAACACGCGGGCGCGCATCTTCTGCACCAAGATCGAGGCCGAGCTTCTCGCGATCGATGGTCACTACCTGACCGCCGATTTGATGGACAAGGCTCTGCGTGATCGACCCGTGCAGGCGTGGCTCGAAGGAAGCGCGCTGAAAATCAGTGCGCTGGACTGAATGATCACCCCAGGAGGTACATTTCAATGGCCAAAGTCGTAGTTGTTACTTCCGGGAAAGGCGGGGTCGGAAAGACCACGTCGACCGCGGCCTTGGGAGCAGCGCTGGCGCAGTTCGGACAAAATGTCGTCGTCGTCGACTTCGACGTGGGCTTACGGAATCTCGACCTGGTGATGGGTGCGGAACGCCGCGTCGTCTATGACCTTATCAACGTGACTCAAGGCATTGCGAAACTCCCGCAGGCATTGATCCGCGACAAGCGTCTCGAGCGGCTCGCACTTCTCCCCGCCTCGCAGACCCGCGACAAGGATGCGCTGACCGAAGACGGCGTCGCGCGCGTCATCAATTCGCTTAAACAGATGTTCGACTGGGTGATCTGCGACAGCCCCGCCGGCATTGAGCGCGGCGCCACGCTGGCCATGCGTTTTGCCGATACGGCGATCGTGGTGACGAACCCTGAAGTGTCGTCAGTGCGCGACTCCGATCGCATCATCGGCATTCTCGACGCCAAGACGGTCAAGGCCGAGCGCGGCGAACGTGTCGACAAGCACCTTCTTATTTCCCGCTACGATCCTGCGCGCGCTGCGCGCGGGGAAATGCTCAGCATTGATGACGTCCTCGATATTCTCTCGACGCCACTCCTCGGCATCATTCCCGAAAGCGAGGAAGTCCTGCGTGCCTCGAACCTCGGCTCACCGGTAACATTCAACAATCCGTCGAGCGCTCCGGCACGCGCCTATCTCGACGCCGCACGCCGGCTCATGGGCGAAGAGGTCGAAATGACGATTCCGACCGAAAAACAGGGATTCCTCGGCAAACTGTTCGGGCGGAGAGCGGCATGAACCTGTTCAACCTGTTCAGGCGACAAGGCACCGCCCCGGTCGCACGTGATCGCCTGCAAATCCTGCTTGCTTATGAACGCGGCAGCACGCGCGGTGCTCCTGATCTACTTGCCATTCTGCGCGAGGAGATCCTGACCGCCGTCGGCCGTCACGTCGAGATCGACTCCAACCGCGTCAACGTCCGCATGGATCGTGGCGACAAGGTGTCGACCCTCGAAGTCGACATCGAAATTCCGAACACCGTGCGGATGGCGCCAGGCGGAGGGCGACGCAAACGGGCGGTCCCCGCGCATCGTTCTGCGTCCTGATTGCGGCACACGTGCCGCGCGAGGATGCGGCGCTGCCACAATTTGGAATGTTCTGTTAAATTTTCTTGCGAAGGTACTAAGTTGCCCCTGATCTTTCGCCCGCTACCGCTATTTTGCTCGGCGGGATTTGGGGGGTTCATTTCCGGTTCGGCGCCGGACACTCCAGATCTCATTCTGTGTGTCGGCCTGAACCACTAGTAATGCTCATTCATGAAGGCACACGGGTGCCCCGGCCAGCTTGCCGGGGCTCTTCTTTTGTGCGCCAGCCACGCGCAAGGCGTTTCAATTGACGCGCCCTCTGCTCATTTCCTGTTGCCAAAGTTTGAGCACTCCAGGGGGAAACTCGCGCTCTCCGGCGCCCACGCGCCGGCAGGCTTCGGGCCACATCTCAAGCAAGGCCTGGTCCCGACGGAATAGTTCGCTCTGTGAGACTTCGCCCGCTTCTGTACTCGGCCATTGGTCGGCTGCCATTCGCAGCAGTTCGATCAGTGGAGGTATGTCTCTCTCGGTAGCCATGTCTACTCCCCCATCACTTTTTAGCCGTGGGTTAAACTAGGGGCACGAGACAGGTACCGCAGTGTTGGCCGTCACAAAAAGACGCATTCACTGCAAAAGTCTGTGCAAACTTACGGTACTTCACTACCGGCTCCGCCGAGTGCAGCGGGAAAATTCTCAACCGATCCGTGTTAAGCGCTCCACATAGTGGTTCCAGCGACGAACGTAGATGTCCGCGCCGGCGCGGATCATCTGTGCGGCCTTCTCGTCGAGCGTGCGAATGACGCGCGCGGGTGCCCCGACGATCAAGGAGTTGTCGGGAAAGCTCTTCCCTTCGGTGACGACGCTCCCGGCACCGACCAGCGAATTTTTTCCGATCTTTGCCCCGTTGAGCATGATGGCCCCCATCCCGATCAGGGAATTGTCGCTCACCGTGCAGCCGTGCAAGATGACATTGTGCCCGATCACGCACTCGCGCCCGATCGTCAGCGGAAATCCTGGATCGGTGTGCAGGGTGGCATTGTCCTGGATTTGCGAACGCTCGCCGAGCTCGATCCATTCGTTGTCGCCTCGCAAGACCGCCCCAAACCAGACGCTCGCCTCGGCCTTTAGCCGCACGCGACCGATCAGCACCGCGGTTTCGGCAATGTAGAACTGCCCCTCGGGCGGAAATTCGGGCGACTGACCCTCGAGCCTGTAAATCGGCATTGCTGGCCATCTCCATGTCCGATATCGGCGCGCGCCAAGAGTACGCGCCAAGAGTACGCCATGGGCGCGGGACAGCCATGACATGCCTGAACTGGACTGACCTGGAAAGTGGCTAGGCGAGCAGGAAACCGCAGGCCTGCAATGTCATCACCAGTACGAGGCCCGACATCAGGCTCCAGAAGCCGGCGATCAGCGTTGCCAGAAACACGAACTCGAAACGGCGGCCTTCAAGCCGGCGGCCGAGGATGGTGTTGCGCATGATCAGAAACGGCGCCGACACGACGAGCAGCGGGACTGAAGCGAGAGCTGCAACACCGGGGCCAGTGCTCAACTGGCTGAAACTCGGCAAGCGGCTGGTGAAGACCCGGTAGCCCGAACTGCACATGCCGGCGACGGCAAAGCCGATCAGCAGCGCGAATAGCATCTGTAACGATTCCGGGGTCATTCGCGGCCTCAACGCAATACGGGCGGGCATCTGTTGCAAAGGCACGGGGCGAGCGCCAGCCAATCCTTAATGAATGGTAAACGCCGGGGACCAGCCGGAACGCCGCGGGTGCGAATTGGCGTGGCATAATCCGGCCGATTCGCGGGCCAGGAGCCGAAGTCTGACAACCCTCACACAGGATCGTTCGCCGAGAGCACGACGCAACGCCCGGCGCAAGCCACGCGCCGGACACGGTCCGCTGCTGGCCCCGCTAATGGTGTTCGGCGCCGTCGTCCTGTTCGGCGCCGCCTATGTCACCTATGTGCTGTGGCCGCGCTGGCCCGACAGCCCTGTCACGCTTGATGCGCCGACTGTGCCGATCGTTGTTTCAGGCACGATGTTCAATATCGAACTGGCGGCCATCCGCATGAACGTCCAACGACGGCTCGGCACGCACGAACGCGTCGACCTCTCTTACATCTGGCCGAGCCTGACGCCGCCCGATCCTGCGATCAAGCCGACAATCGGGGCGCCGATTGATCCCAACGAGCGTCTATTCGTCACCATTGCGTCCGGAGACACCACCCTGCCCTTGATGGAGCGCGTGCAGACCATCTATCCGCGCTACCTGGTGGCCGAACCGGTTGCCGGTCCGCCCGGCTTGACGTTCCGCGGCTTTCGCAGCGACACGCCCTATCAGGGCGAAGATCTGGTCTTCGAGTCGAACGCACCCGAGCATTTCCTGGCGCGCTGCTCGCAAAAAGGCGTCACGAATTCCGGCACCTGTCTCCTGGAACGACGCATCGGCAACGCCGACATCACCCTGCGCTTTCCGCGCGACTGGCTAGACAACTGGTCGGACGTCGCTAGCGGAATAGATCGCCTGATCGCCAGGCTGCACCCGGAAACGAAGTAATATGCCCGCACTTGTTGCGGGCATCCGCGTCTTGGCGGCCCAAAAAAACGTGGATCTCCGGGACATAGGCGCGGCACGCCGTCCTTTGGACGGCTATGCCCGGCGATGACAAATCCGCTACACTTCCAGAAAATCAGTCCACCAGATCGACGTCGAGGATCGGCAGCTCGAGAATATAGGACCGGCGACCTTTCTCGATTTCGAGAAACAGGACTGCGATGAATTCTTCGCCGATATAAACTTCAAGCGAGTCCGTCTTTTTTGGGCGCGGGACGACACGGATATTGTCGTTGGCGAATTTGTTGCGCAGGTAGGCATTGAGCGTCGGCACCGGCTGGATGCTCGGGTCGTTGCCGACCTGAATTACCATGCGGAAATTGTAGGAACGCTCGCCCTCGTCTTCATCGACGGTGAGTTCGCCAAGATCATCCGCACCAACGAAAATTTCAGCGGTATCGGGGGATTTCGGCACGACGCGGATCTGCGCATTGCCGAACAGCTTTTTCAAATACCCGTCAATTTTTCGGACTTCCTGGACGTCCACGGACCGCTCCTCATCTCAAGGCAACGTCTTTGCCTGATCGGACAGCCCGGCGCAAGCGATCCGTCAACCGTCGAGCATAATGCCGTAGAGCATCTGGTCCATGGCGCGGGACGGCTCAGGGCAGCCGGCCTCGCCCACGACTTTCGCCGGAACGCCGGCGACGGTGACATTGTTCGGTACCGGTTTGATGACAACCGAGCCGGCCGCGATGCGCGCGCAATGGCCGACCTCGATATTCCCGAGAATCTTCGCGCCCGCGCCGATCATGACGCCGCGCCGGATTTTCGGATGACGGTCCTCGTGCTCCTTGCCGGTACCGCCAAGTGTTACATCATGCAGGATCGAAACGTCATCCTCGATCACCGCCGTCTCGCCTACGACAAGACCCGTTGCATGGTCGAGGAAAATGCCGCGACCAATTTTCGCAGCCGGATTGATGTCGCACTGGAATACCGATGACGAACGGCTTTGCAGATATAGCGCAAAATCCTTGCGGGATTTGCCGTAGAGCCAGTGCGCAAGGCGGTGCGTCTGGATCGCGTGGAAGCCCTTGTAATAGAGCACCGGCTCTATGAAACGGCTGGTCGCCGGATCGCGGTCGACCGTGGCGACGATGTCGGCGCGAAACGCCTCGCCGAGCGACGGCCGATCATCCAGCGCATCGTGATAGGCCTGACGAATGAGGTCAGCGGAGACGTCGGCGTGGTCGAGCCTCTGGCTGACGCGGTGCGCGATCGCTGCCTCGAGCGTGTCGTGGTGAAGGATGTTCTCATAGATGAAGGTTGCGAGCTCTGGCTCTCGGCGTGCGACGTCCTCCGCTTCGCTGCGGATGCGCGCCCAGACCGGATCGACTTTATCGAGGGCCCGCGCGGGCCGCGTCTGATATTGAGCCATGAACCATGCACTCCTGGCGTCTCTCGATCTCCACATAGGTCTTTTATCACATTTTCGCAGCTGCCAAGTGTGCCAAAGAGTGTGAAACAACGCCACCGCGCGCCGGACCAGCGTCTGGCGCATGGCTCATGCGCGTTGGTTAAGGAAATCGATAACAGCGGTTTTGAAGACCTTGTCGCCAACCGCAAGCATGTGGTCGCGGCCGGGAATATCGAGCGCGCGTGCCCCGGGAATGAGCGCGGCCAATTCCTGGGCATTGCCTGCCACCTTGTCGGTTGTTCCAACGGCAACCATGATCGGGGCCACGATCGTGGCGACCTCGGCGCGGCTTAGAGTCTGCCGCGAGCCGCGGATACAGGCGACGAGCGCGCGCAGATCGGATTTCGTCTGTTCGGCAAAAACGCGGAAGGTGCGCCCCGTCGGATCTTTCACATCGGCGACAGTCGGAGCTTCGAGAGCTTCGGCAATGCTCTCCGGAAGCCCAACGCCCTCAACGAGCCGAATGCCAAGGCCGCCGAGTATCGCCGAACGCACGCGCGCCGGGTGCGCGACCGACAGAAAAGCGGCGATACGCGAGCCCATCGAGTAGCCCATCAGGTCGGAACGTTCGATTTCCAGATGATCGAGCAGCGCGCGAACATCCTCGGCCATGATCGCGCTGTGATAATCGGCAGGATCGTAAAGCTTGGTCGATGCACCGTGACCGCGATTGTCGAGCGCAATTGCACGCCGGCCAGTTTTGGTAAGTGTTGCAATCCAGCTGGTGAGCAGCCAATTCACTTCTTTGGTCGAGGCGAAGCCATGGATGAGCACGATCGGCTCGCCCTCACCTTCGTCGAGATAGGCGATCTCGACTTCTCCATCTCTGAAACTGGGCATGCGTGGTGTTTAGCCGTGCGCGAGCGCGACAGCAATTGGCTGCATTTCCTTCAGCCTGCGTTTCTCTCTGCGGCGGCGGAAATAACGCAGAGCCATCCTTTCGGTTGCACTCTTGAGCGCGGACATGAAACCGAACACCGCGAACAGCGCACCGATGAGCCAGACGCTTGCGTCGAAAGCAAGCGCGGCGAGCGTGATCGCGCCGCGACCGACGACCTTGAGAATGGCCCGCGTGCGGCTTCCTTCTTTTTCCGCAAGCCTTGCGACGCGCGTCACCTCGGCCGGCTCTTTCGCCACCTTCAGACCATCGAACGCCGCGCGGCCACCCGCGGCGCGTTCGAGACGACCGACATCGCGCGCAAGGTTGAGCAGACCGCCCGCGCGCTCCACCTTCACGGCATCCCGTGCGGCACGCACCGCCAGCACGGGGCTCCCGCCCGAAAAACCAGCCTGGCGCACCATGCGGCCAATATTGCCGGCAAGTTCACCGCCAAGACTTCCGGTCTTCCGCGCGACCTTCACAAGCGTCAGGCCGGCGCGCACCGGAGCCGCGGCGCCGAAGGTGAGATAAGTGCCGGCGGTGATCGCGATGCCGACACTGGCGAGCCCAAGCACCAGTTCGTCGGCCTGTTCGCCGGCGGCTAGCCGTTTTCCCTCGCGCAAAGCGTCGCGGATATCGCCGAACACGAAGAGATCGCCAACAGCAGTTCCCGCGAGCGCAGCCATATCGTCGGGCTCGCCAGTGATCAGACCGCGGGCGAAGCTTTTTGCCTTATGGCTGGTCGTTGTAGCCTCGGCGGTCGCGCTCGTCACCTTCTCCTGCAGCACCGGAACTCCCGTCCTGCTACGGCCGCGTCGAAATTGTCATCCAGCGCCTGGTTCGCGATGCGGGACGGATCGTCGAGGCCATAAATCGCATCGACCGCGCGCGGCACCGCATAAAGAGCGGCAAGCGCAAGCAGAAGAACAGCCGCGAGAGCCGGCCCGATTCGAGGGACGCGCATTATGGCGGGCTGTTCCAACGGTCCGGCTCCACAGATTCCGATCTTCACGCTCTGTGCCCGCGAACCAAGGCGTTTCCACGGCACTGATGGCTGAATTCTGTGATTGAGCTAGGCATCGCCGAGCCGCCTCGCTATGGTGCCGTCCGAAATTTCGTCGCCCGAGCGGCGGCCGGCACCAGGAGTTTGCATGGCAGAACACGTTGTCCCCCACTTCCACAATGATCCAGGCGTTCCGGTGATCGAAATCGGCGCCAAGGAATTCATGTGTGTCGGGGCAACGCCGCCGTATGACCATCCGCACGTGTTCCTCGACATCGGCGAGGACAAGGAAATCATCTGCCCCTACTGCTCGACGCTCTATCGCTTCAACTCAAAGCTTGATCCGCATGCGGCGCGGCCGCCTGAGTGCGCGCTGCCTGTGTCTGCCGCCGCCTGACCTGCATCGGGAATTCCGACCATGGCGCAGCCGCGTCATGTCATCATCGCCGGAGCCGGCATAGCCGGATTGACAGCTGCGCTGGCGCTCGCGCGCGCCGGCATTCGCGTGACGGTTTACGAACAAACCGAAAAACTTGAAGAGACCGGAGCCGGTGTTCAGCTCTCGCCGAACGGCAGCCGCGTCCTGATCGCGCTCGGGCTGCGCGAGCGTCTTGCATCAGTTGCGGTCGCGCCAAAGGCGATTCGCGTGATGGCGGGCGGGTCTGCGCGTGAAGTCGTACGCATCCCCTTGGGTGAAGAAGTGGAACGGCGTTTTGGCGCGCCCTATTGGTCGATCCATCGCGGCGATCTGCAATTGGCGCTCGTCGATGCCGTTCGCAATGAACGCGACATCGCGCTCGAACTAGGCACGCGCATCGAGGATTTCGCGGCGCATGGCAGAGGCGTCAGCGTGCTCGGCAAGCGCGGTTCGCAGGTGCTCGATGAACGCGGAATCGCACTGATCGGTGCCGACGGGATCTGGTCAAACGTCGCCTCTCGCCTACGGCGGTTACCGCCGCCGACATTCCGGCACCGCACGGCCTGGCGCGCGCTCGTTCCCGCTGACGCAGTGCCGGAGGAATTTCGTCAGCCACTGGTGCATCTCTGGCTCGGTCAGGACGCGCACCTCGTCCATTATCCGGTCAAGTCCGGCACGCTCATCAATATCGTCGGCATCGTGCACGACGAATGGAACGAGATCGGCTGGTCCGCAGCCGGCGATCGCGCCGAAATTCTCCGGCATTTCGCCCGCTGGGCCTGGTCGGAGAAGGCCCGCGCGCTGATCGCCGTTCCCGATCGCTGGCTGAAATGGGCGCTGTACGACCGCAAGGATCCATTCCGCGGATCGAAGGTCCCCGTCACCCTTATCGGGGACGCCGCCCACCCAATGATGCCATTCCTCGCTCAGGGCGCGAGCATGGCGATCGAGGACGCCGTCGTGCTCGCGGACATGCTGGGGAAATATATCGACGATCCGGCCGACGCGCTGCGGGCCTATGAAGGCGCCCGCTGGCACCGCACGGCGCGTGCCCAACAATTCTCCCGCCGTCAGGATCGTATTTATGGGCGAAGCGGACCGGAAGCCTTCGTGCGCAATCTGGCGATGCGGGCGATGGGCGGAGAGAGGCTGCGCGCACGCTACGATTGGCTCTATAGTTGGCGGCCACCGCAACGCTACGAGACCGTTCCAGCATGATCTTTCCATCGACCGTCGCCGGCAGTCTGCCGAAGCCAGCCTGGCTCGCGGAGCCGAACAAGTTGTGGCCGCAGTGGCGACTGCGAGGCGATGAACTCGCCGCCGCCAAGCTCGATGCAACACTGCTCGCGATCAAATGGCAGGAGGATGCCGGCATCGACATCGTCTGCGACGGAGAAATGTCGCGTCAGCACTTCGTGCACGGCTTTCTTGAATTCGTGGACGGGATCGACTTCGCGCATAAAGTCGAGATGGGAATCCGCGCCGACCGCTATAAGGCGATGGTGCCCGTCGTGCGCGGCGAGCTGAAACTCAAGGGCCGCGTGCACCAGACGGAAGCCCGCTTCGCCCGCGCGCACACCCTGCACAAACTGAAGATCACGATGCCGGGCCCGATGACGATTTCCGATACAATTGCCGACGCGCATTACGGCGACAAGATCAAGATGGCGATGGCTTTCGCTGACCTGCTCAACCAGGAAGCGCGCGCACTTGAAAAAGACGGCGTCGATGTCATCCAGTTCGATGAGCCGGCATTCAACGTGTTCATGAATGAAGTTTCCGGCTGGGGAATCGAGGCGCTGCATCGCGCGATCGACGGGCTGAAATGCACCACGGCGGTGCACATCTGCTACGGCTACGGGATCAGGGCGAACATCGACTGGAAGAACTCGCTCGGCAATGAATGGCGTCAGTACGAGGAGATTTTTCCCGCGCTGGCAAAAAGCCGTATCGGCCAGGTTTCGGTCGAGTGCATCAACTCACACGTTCCGCTCAAAGTTCTGTCGCTGCTCGAAGGCAAGGACGTGCTGGTTGGTGTGATCGATGTTGCGACCGACAAGGTCGAGACACCACAGCAGGTCGAGCAGGTCCTCGCTCAGGTGATGAAGTTCGTGCCCAAGCAAAAGATTGTCGCCTGCACCAATTGCGGTATGGCACCGATGCGACGCGATATCGCCGAGGCGAAGTTGATTGCGCTCGGCAAGGGCGTGGCGCTGGCGCGGAAGAAATTTGGCTAGCGCGCCGCGCGGCCCATCACGTCCATCAATTCGGCGACCTTGCGCCGCTGATCGACCTTGTTGCCGCTCCTGATCGCGCGATTGACACAATGCGCCACATGATCGCGCAGGATTTCTTCTTCGGCACGCCGGAGCGCGGCGCGGACTGCACCGATCTGCGTCACGATGTCGATGCAATAGCGCTCGTCCTCAACCATGCGGACGAGGCCCCTCACCTGACCTTCAATACGATTGAGCCGCTTGAGCGTTGCCGCCTTGCTGTCCTTTGCCATGCCGTCTATATACCCCCTGGGGGTATTGGAGACAAGGTGCAGGCGTGACGGCAGAGCATTACCACGGGTGTCATCACGATCATGCACCGGCAGGCCGTCTGGTCGATCCCGTGTGCGGCATGACGGTCGATCCACATATCGCCAAGCACCGTTCCGATCATCAGGGTCACACCTATTATTTCTGCTCGGCCGGCTGCCGCACGAAATTCATAAACGATCCGGAAAAATATCTCGGCCGGCGCCAGCCTGAGCCCGTAGCCGAAGGCACGATCTATACCTGCCCGATGCATCCGCAGATCCGGCAGGTCGGTCCGGGCTTCTGCCCGATCTGCGGCATGGCGCTCGAGCCGGAGCTCGCCCGGAGCGACACCGGACCGAATCCCGACTTTGTCGACATGACGCGCCGCTTCTGGATCGGTCTTGCGCTCACGATCCCCGCGTTCGTCCTCGAAATGGGCGCGCATATCGCGGGCGCGCACAAATGGGTCGATCCGACATTCTCGAACTACGTGCAGTTCGCTTTCGCCACGCCGGTCGTTCTCTGGGCCGGCTGGCCTTTCTTCGTACGCGGCTGGCAGTCGCTGGTGACACGCAACCTGAACATGTTCACGCTCATCGCAATGGGCACCAGCGTGGCCTATGCCTACAGCCTCGTTGCCACCTTTTTCCCTGGCATTTTTCCGCAGGTGTTCCGCAGCACCCATGGCGCCGCGCCGTCGACGTATTTCGAAGCAGCCAGCGTCATCACAGTCCTTGTGTTGATGGGTCAGGTCCTCGAATTGCGCGCGCGCGAAGCAACATCGGATGCGATCCGCGCCCTCCTCGACCTCGCGCCAAAGACGGCACGCCGCGTCAAGGACGACGGCAGCGATGACGAGGTTTCTCTCGATGAGATCCAGGCGGGCGATCGCCTGCGCGTGCGTCCGGGCGACAAGGTCCCGGTCGATGGCGTCGTGCTGGAAGGCCGTTCGGCCATCGACGAGTCGATGATCACCGGCGAGTCCATGCCCGTCACGCGGGAAAAGGATTGGCCCGTGATCGGCGGCACGCTCAACAAGAGCGGAAGCTTCGTCATGCGGGCCGACAAGATCGGGCGCGATATGCTGCTGTCGCAGATCGTGCAGATGGTGGCGTCGGCGCAACGCAGCCGCGCCCCGATCCAGCGTCTGGCCGATCAGGTCTCGGCCTGGTTCGTGCCGGCCGTGATTGCGGTAGCAATCGCAGCCTTCGCAGCCTGGGCCATGTTCGGCCCGGAGCCCCGCTTCGCCTATGCCATCGTGGCGGCCGTGAGCGTTCTCATTATCGCCTGCCCCTGCGCGCTCGGACTCGCGACGCCGATGTCGATCATGGTCGGTGTCGGGCGCGGCGCGCAGGCTGGCGTACTGATCAAGAACGCCGAAGCACTGGAGCGAATGGAAAAGATCGACACGCTGGTGATCGACAAGACCGGCACGCTGACCGAAGGCAAGCCGAAAGTGATAGCGGTCCGCGCTGCGCCCGGATTTGATGAGGCGCAGGTCTTGAAGTTCGCGGCGAGCGTTGAGCGCGGCAGCGAACATCCTCTCGCGACAGCGATTTTGGCCGCGGCGGCCGAGCGGAAGCTCGAACTTGCGTCAGCGAGCGACTTCGATTCACCCGCGGGCAAAGGCGTCACCGGGACGGTCGAGGGCAAAAAAGTCGCACTCGGCAATGCTCGTTTTCTTTCGGAGCTCAACATCGACACGTCTTCCATGCGCGAGGAAGCTGAACGCCTGCGAGGCGATGGTCCGACCGCTATTTTCCTCGCAGTCGACGGCAAATCGGCTGGCGTCATCGCCATTGGAGATCCGATAAAACAAACCACGCCGGACGCGCTGAAGGCCCTCGCCGCCGACCGCGTTCGCGTGGTCATGCTTACTGGCGATAACCGCACCACCGCGCAGGCCGTCGCGCGCCAGCTGGGCATCGGCGAGGTTGAGGCGGAGGTCCTGCCCGATCAGAAGGGTGCCGTCGTCGAAAAATTGCGTCGCGAGGGCCGCGCGGTCGCGATGGCCGGCGATGGCGTCAATGATGCGCCGGCACTCGCCACCGCCGAAGTCGGCATCGCCATGGGAACGGGCTCAGATGTCGCGATCGAAAGCGCCGGCGTCACTTTGCTGAAAGGCGACCTCACGGGCATTGTGAAAGCGCGCGTGCTTTCGCAAGCCGTGATGCGCAACATCCGGCAGAACCTGTTTTTCGCATTCATCTACAATGCGCTTGGCGTGCCGGTGGCCGCAGGCATTCTCTATCCCGCCTTTGGTCTGCTGCTGTCGCCGATCATCGCCGCCGCGGCGATGGCGCTGTCTTCGGTCAGCGTCATCGGCAACGCTTTGCGGCTGCGCGGGATCAGGCTCTAGGCGCTAATAGACCGCGAGATATTTCAGCAACGACAGAACGCCAATGATGATGACGATCACGCGGACGATCTGCCTCGCCCGGCCGTCGATCGGCAACATGTTGATCAGATAAAGAACTAGAACGACGACGAGGAAGGTTATGAGAACGCTTATCAAAATATCCATGCTTGCCCCCGTTTAGAGCCACGGTCGTAGCGGGTCCCACGCCAACAAGTTCCCTGGCGGAGAAAAGTTCCACCGTTCATTGCACGGTGTCAGCGCTGGCAGGTCAGCGGGGCGCGGGTGCGCTCGCCGCCGGGGCCGGGGCACCGGATCCAGCCTTGCAATTCTTGTCAGCCGCGGCCTTGCGCAGCTGCACCATCTCCCCGCGCAACTGATTGTATTCGGGCCCATAGGCCATGCCGCTCGCAATCTGGCCGCCGGCACCAGTGCCGGCCTTTGCCGTCAACGCCTCGAGTTCGCGTTGCCGATTCAAGTTGGCCTGCGACGCCGTCGCGATCTCGGGGCAGCTGTAGAGGACGTAGCGGTCAGGCTCGACCAGAAAGCGGCTGGCGGCGTCTTCTGAAGCGCATCCGGACAGCGCAAACGCCGCAGATAGTGTCCCCAGGAGCGCAACCACCCGTATCGGCCGTAAACGTGTCATTGGTAGGCAGCTATCTAACAAATTTGGCATCACAAGAGCCGAATAAGGGCTGCAATTATCGCGGTTTGACCGGGACCTGGCGAAGAATCCGGTCAAGTTCGGCAGCAATAGCGACCGCCGAGGGTGTATCGGAATGCACGCAGACCGTAGCGGCTTTGACGGGAATGTCCCGGCCGGCAGTCGTCGTAACCGCGTGGTCCCGCATCACGCGCAGCACGCGCGCAGCGGCTTTCGCTGGATCGACCGCGTCGTGAACGCGGCTGAGGATCAGGTTGCCGTCTCCGTCGTATTCAAGATCGGCATAGAATTCCGGGATCAGTTCGACGCCCTTGTCGCGGTAAGCGCTTTCATGCGCGGTGAACGCCATTCCGAGAATGGGTACGCCGAACGGCAGCACCGCGTCGGCAATCGCCGCCGCAATTTTCCCGTCACGCGCCGCCATGCCATAGAGCGCACCGTGCGGCTTCACGTGGCTCAATGGAAGGCCTTCGGCCTCCAGAAAGGCTTTCAATGCACCGACCTGGTACGTCACGAGGTCGGTCACTTCCGCCGGCGCAATGACCATGGCCCTGCGGCCGAAGCCCTGCAGATCGGGCAGCGACGGATGGGCGCCGACTTTCACCTTGTGTTTTTTCGCGAGACGAACCGTCTCGCGCATGATCGTCGGATCCGAACCGTGAAATCCGCAAGCGACATTGGCGAGATCGATGTGGCGCATCATCGCCGCATCGTCGCCAAGGCGATAAAGGCCAAACCCCTCGCCCATGTCGCAGTTGATCGTCAGCCGCATACAATCGGTTTATCATCCATTTGTTTAAGAAGGCAGCCGGATTTTTGCCGGCAACGGTGATTGATGGACCTTCCGCCTCTCCTGCGCCGAGCTGTCGACGACGTGCTGGAGGGCACTGTACTGTCCGATATCGCTGCGACGGCGGCAGTGCTTTCACAGCGCTACCGTGAGGAGAGGCACGACGCGAAACCTCACGCCATAAGCGATCGCGATGCGCTCGCCTATCTCGCGGTGCGTCTGCCGGCGACCTACGCGGCCGTCCGCGCCAGCTTCGACGCCGTAGCGGAGGCTCGCCCAGACTTTACGCCAAAGACCGCGCTCGATATCGGCGCTGGGCCGGGCACTGCGCTTTGGGCTGCGTCAGAATGCTGGCCCGGACTCGCCGATGCCGTGCTCATCGAAGCAAGTGCTAAATTTCGTGACTATGGCGAGCGGCTCGCGGCTGGGCTCGAGGTGCCACACGTCACCTGGCGCGTTGCGGATGCCGCGGTTGACGCCGTTGATTGTGGAACGCGCGACCTCGTCACTCTGGCCTATATCCTGAATGAGCTTGCCCCCACGGTCCGGCGTTCTGTTTTGCAAAGGCTCTGGGAGCGGACTGCGGACACTCTGGTGATCGTCGAACCGGGAACACCGGCCGGGTGGCAGCGGATTCTTGTCGCGCGCAGTCAGCTGATCGAGGCCGCCGCGCATGTGATCGCGCCCTGCCCGCATGCGCATGCGTGCCCGCTTCAGCCGCCGGACTGGTGTCATTTCGCCGAGCGCGTTGCCCGCTCGCGCGTCCATCGGCAAACCAAACGCACGGACGTCCCCTGGGAAGACGAGAAATTCAGCTATCTGGCAGTTTCGCGAAAACCGGCACCGCATGCCGGAGCGCGAGTTATAGCTCGCCCCCGAAAAGCCAGCGGTCATACGACCCTGAAGCTGTGCCGGCCCGACGGATCGGCGAGCGATCAGGTGGTCTCACGCCGCGACGGCGCGCTGTTCAAGCGCGCGCGGAAAGCGGATTGGGGCTCTTTGGTTTAAGAACGCTCCTGCTGTCTAGCGGATCTTCGCGAAGTCGCCGTGTCGACCGAGACCGTCCTTGAAGCGCGCGGCACCGGCAACGCCGTCTTCAATCAAGGCTTCGCGGCCATTGTACCATTCCTGAATCAGCGCCTCTCGAATGGTGAGGCCATGACTCTTGATCGCCGAGCGGCGGTCGACCCGCACGCAGACCTGCGGGAACCGTGCAATCTCCTGTGCCAGTTCCTCTGCCTTTGCGCGCGCACCTCCTTTGGGGGTTACGTATTCGCACAGGCCAATGTTCAGACACTCTTCGGCAGGCACTTTTCGTCCGGTCAGAATAATTTCCAATGCGCGACCCTGGCCAACGATGCGCGGTAGGCGCACCGTTCCACCGTCGATCAATGGCACGCCCCAGCGACGGCAATAGACGCCGAAGTAGGACTCCTTCGCCATCACGCGAAAATCGCACCAGAGGCCGAGCTCCATGCCGCCCGCGACAGCGGGGCCCTCGATTGCTCCGATGACCGGCTTGTCCAACTCGAGGCGAGAAGGACCCAAGGGTCCGCGTGGAATCTCCCCGCCATTGTTTTGAGGGCCGATTGTCGGGATGTCGAGTTCACCAAGCGGATAGTCGGCGTTCAGCGTGCTGACGTATTTGAGGTCCCACCCGGCACAGAACGCTCCGCCTGCACCGTAGAACACGGCAACCGATGCTTTCTTGTCGGCATCGAATTCAAGGAATGCCGCGGTCAGCGCATCGGCGCTTGCGGGATCCATTGCATTCCGGGCCTCCGGCCGATCATGGATCACCGTCCAGACCGTTCCGCTCTTTTCGATCCTCACTGCCACGCCGGCCTCCTTTGAAAATGCGCCGTGATGTGCGTCTCCGTGCGACGTGGCAGCAATTATCAAATTCTTGTCCGGGATCGACAAGACTTTGCCGGTGGGTGGCAGGTAATCGGCGGCAAGAATTTCTCACCAAACCGACCCCCCGCAATGTCCTTAATTCATTCCGCCGCGGCGTTGATCTATTCCGCCTTGGCCCTGGCCGAAACGTTCGTACTTCTTGCCGTTGTACTTGGCCTTTTTTGGCTGGTTGCACGAACAATACTTAGGATTCGCAAGGATTAGACGGCGTCGCGGACCTGCGAAAGTCCGCTGGTCATCCTTGACGGACATCGTAGCTGCCGTGTGATAGTAACGGTCCTTCCCGTAGACATGCAGTAGCTGACCATGCACTCACTTCTGACTTCACCGTCCGCCATCCGGCATGATGAAAGAGCAAAACGTTGCCCCTCCTCGTTCTTGATCGTGGTGGGCGCGGCCGCGCTGCTGATGCAGGCGACATGCGCCTATGCGCAGCATGCTTCGGCGCCCCCCGGTATGAGCGACAAGGAAAAGGCGAAGATCCAGGAGAAACGGGCCTTCCAGAAGGATACCGACGACGCCTACCAGTCCACGATGAGCAGACTGCCGGACGTCAAACAACAAAAAGTCGATCCTTGGGGAAATATGCGCGCAGCCCCGCAAAAATAAACGCCGCGCCGGGGGGACAATATGTCGGACAGAGCTACGGCGGTGATTGCCGCAGCGATCGCTGCTTTCCTTGGAATCTTTTTCACGCGGTACATGGTCTCAGGCCATACCGAACTTCTCGTTGAAGTGTTGATTGCACAGTTCATCGGAAACGGTCTGCTGGCGGCGATCCTGGTCACACTGCTCATTCGCTGAAAAATAAAAGAGGCCGCTTCAGTCCGCGGCCTCTTTCATTGTTATGCGATTGAAATCAGTAGCCGCCCCAATTCTGGTCGCGCAGCAGCTGAAAACGAATATTCGGATCCGGATCGGTGCCGAGATCTCGTCCATCCCAACTGTATACTTCGGGCGGTCGTTGGATCTGCCGAGCATAAACGGGGTCGGATGCGTAGTGGTGCATTGCTTTGTTTTTGTGTGTAGCGGCGAGTGCCGGCGTGGCCATCAAGGCTGCCGCACTGAAAACCATCGGAAGAAGTTTGCTTGTGATTTTCGTGTTCATGGTGCGCCTCGCTTGAATCAGTAGGTCGCCCTCTGCCGTAGCTAGCAGAGTCTTGCGCACACACCAGGACGCGGCAGTTCAATTTGATTTGTCGCGAATGTGATGGAATACGCATCGCGTGAAATTTGATTCCGGCTATCGGCGTTCCGATACCACCAGCGGATAATTTCAACGTAAAATACGCGTTGGCTATTTTTGATTTCAGCTAACGCTTGGGCAGTGGATGCGCCGATTCCAGCGCTTGAATGTCTTCCGGCATCAATGTGAGTGACAACGCGACGGCGTTTTCCTTCACGTGCGACGCGGAACCGGATTCGGGAATCGCAATGACGTTACCGTTGCGGATAGCCCAGGCCAGAGCCACGGCCGCCGCAGAGCAGCCATGCGCCGCACCGATACGCCCCAAAGTGGGGTCACGCAGCAGGTTGGCGCCGGGTCCGCCGAGCGGCGAATAAGCCATGATCGGCATGCCGTGCCGCTGGCACCATGGGAGCACGTCGCGCTCAATGCCGCGGTCCCCGATACTGTAAGGAAGCTGGTTGGTCGCACAGCGATCACCCTGCGGAACACGGAAGAGGTTCTCCATGTCACGGACCGAGAAATTGGAAACTCCCCAGGCGCGAATTTTGCCCGCCGAGCGCAATTCCTCAAACATGGTCACGACGTGTGCGACGTTGGTGACGCCATTTGGCCAATGCAGGAGATAAAGATCGAGATGGTCGGTGCCGAGGCGCTTGAGGCTCGCTTCACCGGCGCGCATGATGCCATCGCCCGCCACGTGGGTGGGCCACACCTTGGACACGAGAAAAACGCGATCGCGCTGACCGGAAATCGCGCGCCCGATGAATTCCTCCGAGCCGTACATCTCCGCCGTGTCGACCAGTGTCATCCCGAGGGAAAGGCCGGTGCGTAGCGCCTCTTCTTCCTCGGCTTGCGGGCGCCTTCCCTTCCCGAGATTTGCAGAGCCCTGGCCCAGTGCCGGCGCGACAGCGCCGTCACGAAATTTCACCGTGCGCCCTTCGGCGGCGGAAGCTGCGTCAGAAGCCGTACCGAAAGCGGCTAAAGATCCAAGCGCCGCGCAAAGTCCGCTGAATTCACGCCGGTTCAAGAACTGCATGGTGTCTACACCAAACTTCAGACGATACCAGACGTTAACGCGGTAGCTGTCCAGTCAAGGACACGTGAGCGGGAACGATTAATCGGCGTGGGCGGGATCCAGTGTGAAAAGTTCCTGCGGCTTCGTCACCCCACGCAAGGCATAGCGGCCAAGCGATATGAGATGACCGCGCATCCCATCGACGTTGGCGAATGTCTCCGAAACCAGCACCGGCTGGTCAACCGAGCGGCACATGGCAGCGATACGGCTTGCTTCATTGACGGCCGGACCGACCACGGTGAAATCGAGCCGCTCGGTGCTTCCGATATTGCCGTAGAACACTTCGCCTACATGCAAACCGACATACATGTCGGTGACGGGGAGCACTTCGCGCGCGCGGCGCGCGCTGAGCGCCTGCACTTTCTTGCGCGCTTCCACAGTTGCGGCAAGCGCAGACGCGCAGGCATGCGCGCGATCTTCTGCCGTAAAGATCGCAAGAATGCCGTCACCGATCAGCTTGAGCACGTCTCCACCCTGCGCGTGGATCGCCGAGACCACCACATCGGAATAGTCGTTTAGCAGGGGAATGATCTGCTCCGGCGAAGTATCCGTGATCCTGGTGAAACCACGCAGGTCGCTGAACCAGATGGCGGCGCCGATACGCTCAGTCACGCCGCGCAAGATGCGGCCGCTGAGTACCCGTCGTCCGGCGTCGCGCCCGAGATAGGTTTCCATCAAGGTCCCCGTCATACGCACAAGCGCGGCCGCCTTGAACGCAAGTGCAAGCGTTGGTACGACGCGCTTGAGCACTGCGGCGACAGTTCGACAGAGCCTTTCCGTTAGGCCGGGACCTACGTCGGGCGTATTCTCAAGGGAGAGAAGCCTGGAGAGCTCGCTATCCAGCAGTCCACGAAGGTTGAACTAATCATCAACCTCACGACCGCGAAAACTCTTGGCATCAGATTGCCGACCGCGTTGATCGCACGCGCCGACGAGATCGTCGACTAGCAGCCAAATGATGGTTGTTACTGCCGCGCGACGACCTGTTATGCTGCTACTGTAAATGGCATCGTTCCGGCCTTGGGGGGCAGCTGCGTGCGCCGACGGGATTTCATTGGAATTGTTGCCGGTTCTACGGCCGCATGGCCGCTGGTGGCGCGTGCCCAGCGCCAGCAGGTGAAAACCGTCGGGATCCTGTTGCCTGGGACCGCGGAAGACCCGGTTTTTCAGGCGCGCCTCGCGGCGTTTTATCAGGAGCTGGCGCTCCTGGGCTGGACCATCGGCCGCAACGTTCGCATCGAGCCGCACTGGGCCACGCCCAATGCGGCTGAGCTTCGCAGGCACACACAGGAACTGGTCGCACTCGCGCCGGACGTCATCCTGGCGACCGGTGACTCGACGGTGCCGCTCTTGCTTCAGGCGACCCACACAATCCCCGTCGTATTTCCGCTCGCCGGCGATCCGGTCGGCGCCGGCTTCGTCGAGAGCCTGGCACGGCCGGGAGGCAACGCGACCGGCTTCATGCTGTTCGAATACACGATGGGCGGCAAATGGCTTGAGTTGCTCAAGGAAATCGCGCCAAAAGTGGCACGAGTGGCCGTTCTGCGCGATCCGGCCAATCCTTCGCAAGCCGCCCAGTTCGGCGCCATGCGGGCCGTGGCCCCGGCGCTCGGGGTAGAGATCGTCCCGATCAACGTACGAGATGCAAGCGAGCTCGAGCGTGGCGTTGCGGATTTCGCGCGCTCGGGCAATGGCGGCCTTATTCCCACGTCCAGCGCTCTCGCCTTGCGGCATCGCGATCTGATCATCACGCTTGCGGCCGAGCACAAGCTGCCCGCGATTTACTGGGAGCGCTTCTTCGTCACCAACGGCGGCCTGATGTCGTACGGGCCTGATCTGATTGACAACTATCGTCGCGCCGCAGGTTACGTCGATCGCATCCTCAAGGGGGAGAAGCCCGGTGATCTGCCGGTGCAGACGCCGACAAAATACGAAATGGCGATCAACTTGAAGACCGCCAAGGCGCTCGGTCTTTCGGTTCCATTGGGTATGCAGCAGCGCGCCGATGAAATAATCGAATGACCGGCAAGATATTCTTCCGAATATCTGTCGTCGCGTTGTTCACTGTCGGGGCAATTGCGCACGCAATGGCCCTTTCGTTCAAGGACATTTCCGGAAAATGGTGCAGCAAGGACGGCGACTACAACTTTCGCCCCGATATGCTAATCGCGAAGTTTCAGGACCGCACACCCACGCGGAGATTGAAGCTCAGCAGCTACGATTACAGTGCCGACAAGATCACAATGTACTGGTCTTGGAAGGGCCAGAAGCTCTATACCGAGTTCAGCGAATTCAGCCCCAATGGTCGCGCGATGACGCAATTGGAAGACGCGAGCGAAAATCCGACGGTGCGAAGTCGGCGGCGAGTTAATTCCGGCAAGGCGGTCTAGTCGTTAACACCGCGGAGACGTGCGGCCTCGCGACGACGACGCGAAATCATCTCCCTGGCACCATATCCAAGGGCGAATCCGATCAGTAGGGGAATGGTCAAAATTCCCGCGAGCGAAAGCCACATAATGATAATGTTATCCCCCAATAAAGGGGGTGCGGACGATAAAATCTTGTCAAAAATCTCGTGGAACTCACAACTATCTGCGTTGTCCCTACCTGGATGCTTCTACGAAAGCCGTACATGGTGTTATGAGCACACGACTTTGCATTTGCCTTCGACGCCGCTCACGTCTGTGCGGCTTCTTTTTTAGGTGGGCTGAATTCGTCGAGCCATCAAGGCGATGCTCGTTTGGGCGTTATTTCCAACACTCCATAAGTGACGTGATTGCGGTTCTTACTGCAATGTCGATGACGCGCGTGTGACCAAGAATGCGACGCTAATACGCCGTGGCAAGAAGTGGTTCCGCTACGATGCGTCCGACTGGCGGTTGTTGGGCCAACGCGCGTTATTGCGCCGATAGCGTGGGCCTTGTGCCTGTAGTTGCTACAGGATGCATAAGACGACTCAGGGCGATTGGGGGCAGAGCAGAGTTGTCGGGATCATCATTGATGCGCTCTCGATTGGAGCGCGATCTAGCTCGCGGTGATCTGCGAGCTTTGAGCAATATCGCAGTCGGCAGGAGCTTTGACGGCCCCGACCTCGGTCAGGTTGAGCGACTGTGCGAGCGTGGATTTTTAGCGATGACCCGGAAAGGGCGCTCACGCATGACCCTGAAGGGTTGGATCGCAATCCTACTTCGGCACACTATTGCTCGCCGAGAGCACCACGCTGATCGAGGAAAACGCTTAAGCATTGCGCTTTCACAGTGCGTGCGTCATGGACAAATGCACGATGCGTGCATGTTTCGTTACGTTGATTTGGTCCCTATGCAACAGCGCGGTTGAGTCGTCATAAACTCCACGCCAGCATCCACAGCTGGGCCCCTATAAGCCAACAAGCCACGCAAGACGCAATGACCACGGCCATGGTGATCATGTCGATGGTGTATTGGCTCATGCCCCAAAGTTGCGGACGGATTTTTCCGTCCGCCTTGCCGCCTGGCACCACTACTTGCGCTCTGATTTCAAATCGACGGATGCCGCGCCAACGCCTCGATCAAGTCGATCTTGCTGGTTAGTTCAGCGAGCTGTGAGTATTCCTTTGCCATGCTCTCGAAGTGAAACCGATTCCCCTGATTGGATTCACAGAGCGCCCTGGCCTGAAATTCGGCTGCTTTGGTCAGATACTGATCCCGCATGGTCATTGGCGAACACCCATTACGCACATCCACGACACACGCTGAATGCAAACCCTTTACAAATCGTTCAGGTTCGCAGCCTCGGCAGTTAGGCAGCGGCTTTGTTGTTAACGGAGACTAAACGAATGGAAATTGAATTGGGAGAAACAAAACCATTAAGTGGCTAGCTGTCGCGGTCGGCCATTAAATCCGCCTGCTGCTTTCATCCTTAAGCGAAAGGCTGGTGTCCTGGTTGGCCTACAAGTGAGGCCCCGTAAATGACAGTCCTTGCGGGGCGTCTGAAGCAGCATTGCCCCAAAGACAGCCAGTTGGCAAGCGCGCCTTGAAATCCGCAATTTCTTCGCGTGGCGCAGCGGCTATCTTACCAGGAATAGGTTTGATGATTGCGGTTGAGCTACGACAAACGATTTGTAGTTCGCGGCTAGAGAAACGTGCTCACTCAAAGAACAGCCAATATGAAAAGGATCGCCATGGCTGTACCCGATAATGACAGCGGTTACACCGAATCCTAGCGAAATAATCCACGTTGCTACGTCACGTGCTCCGTCTTGCGAGAATGAATAAACTAAATGAATAAACTAAGAGGGCCAGGCAAAGCGCCGCGGAGGCGTAGCCGGCCCAAAGCGTCACACTGCCAAGAAGCGCTAAAATGCGAGGGATCATTTGCCGCAGCGCAGGTAAATTAGACCAGACAAAGCCACTTAGCGGCCTCAGCCCGAGCCTCGATCTTGCCGAATGGCGGGTGGTAGTCGCCTCGAAGCGTCAACTCGTTCCAGGGTCTGTGATGTTCTGAGACACGCCCTGCGATGGCAACCCGGCTGGTCTGGTTAATAAAGCTGTCCGACATGGGTGCCTCCAACCTCGAATCTATACACAAGCATAAGTTGGTGCTTTGCGTCCGACTGTGATGCGGATCACGAAAATTGCGATTCTTGTGATGCGGATCACCAAAATTGCGCTTCTAGTGGTCCAAGAATGACGGGAGCGGCTCAAGTGTTCTTCCCGGCTCTTGTCGCATCCATGTTGTATGGAGTTGCCGGGAGTGATTGGGACTCGTTGGAATTAAAGGGTTGCAACACGTGCAACGTGAATAAAAACGACCGTATTGCCCTAAGTCGTTGATTGTATTGGTGCGGACGGAGGGATTCGAACCCTCACGGGAAATCTCCCAAGGGATTTTAAGTCCCTTGCGTCTACCATTCCGCCACGTCCGCGCAGCAAACCTCACTCGCCCGCCGGCGCGCGGCGGGTAAGCCCACGCGGCGGCGATTCAAACTAGTTCGATAACACGTGCCCCCAGGACGACTGCCAGTCCTTGCCACCGGCATCGGTCACCTTGCCGTTCTTCTCGAAGAATTTGTTAGGCACCTGGAAGACCGCGATCATCTTGCCGCCATTCGGACACCAGGCGACGTGCCGGCTGCCCGCGGGACGCCAGACGAATTCGCCGGCCTTCACCTCGAGGCCGGTGTCGGGGCCTTCCTTGTCCACCAGCGATCCTTCAAGCACGTAAGTCTGCTCGATCAGGACATGCTCGTGATCTGGCAGCGTCGCGCCCGGCTCCATCTCGATCAGCACGGTTGCAAGGCCGCTCTTGGCATCAAACAGCAGCGTTTTGGTCTTGCAGCCCGGAAACCGCATCTTCTCCCATGGCATCTCGTGCGGACGCACATGGTGTGAGCGCTTGTCGTCAACCGGCTTCGCGTTCTGGGTATTCGGCTTGACGTTCATAGGGTCCTCCCTTGCGGGGGCGTTTCTCCGGACGGATGATACACCCGATCCAGATCAGTTGCTCAATGTGCAAGGCGCTTTCGCTAATGGGTTGATTGGCCTAACGAATAGCACTGTGCGGAAGGTCGGTTCTAGTTGTAGTAACTCCGTAGTAAACGGTGCCCGCGACGCGGATCGTCGTCATTTAGATCGTTGTCGTTTCGATCACTGCATCGTTGCCATTGATCGCTGCCAACTCGTCGGGGTTTCTACGATCCTGATATGCCGCGACGCATTCTCGGCGCTAGTGTTTATTTCAGTAGTTCTTCTGATTATCACCAACATACTGTGAAGTCCTCCCTGTGATGATCAACAAACAACAAAGGAGAGACCACCGCTTCAAGAGAGGCGCCGCTGCATTAGCTGATCACTGGTTGGGGAGTAGCGAAACAAATCAACTCTCCATGTGCCGTCAAAGGTTTGATGGGCCACTGGCCTAACGCTATCGCTCCGGGATTTCATCAACCGCACCCCTTCAGCAAAAGCTCGATTGAGTTCACTGCGGGTTATTCGAAGCTTCTTAAGCTCCGCTTCGGTAATCGATGACAAATCCTCCTCAAGGATTTCAACGTCACCATAATCGGTAGCAAGCGCTAACATCCGGCTCTTCAATCGAAGTCCTCTTCTCGTGCTCACATAAGCGACCCCCAGGTAGGCAAAGCCCTCCCCTAGGTAAGAGGTCCGTCACCGCCCCTTTTTTGACACCGACGTTAAAGACCTGTGCACGACTCCGCCAAAGTGCAGGTACCTGTCTTATTTCCTAAGACAGAAAACCAAAGCAGGGAGGCGCGCCATCAGAAGGTGTCATTGGACCAAGGTCCAACGCCTCAGCCATTGTTCCTGTAGTTGCTACAGGTTGAAAGTTGATCGCGTAGCTGTGTGGGTCTTGGGTGACACATGGACACGCATGGTACGAGCGGCGCAGTGCTTGGTTTGGTCGTAATTATTTTGGCGTGCATCGCAATCGTCGCCGGTTCATATGTTTGGTGGTGAGCGGTCTAAAACATGGATGCACAGACCAACCGATGGTTCATTGCGATGTGCTTCGGCATTGCATTGTTCGTGGTCGGCATGGCGCTCCATTACGTGCCGTAAGTGGCGGCGCAATCAAAAAGCTAAAATAGTCAGTTGCGCATTTGCGGAATGTCACTCAATTCGCAACTAATTCCAGCTTCACGCAAACGCTGGACTACATTCACAGCGAGACGCCACCGTTCAAAATCCCGTTCGTGCGCCAATAGCGATTGGTCGTCCGTTGTGGTCCGACCGCGCTTCACATGGTTCGCCGTGTAGCGTTTGATAGCACTCAAGAGTGACATTGGCCGTCCCTGGCTGCGCTAATGAAAGCTAACAAGCAATCAGCGCAATTTTAGCCTTCGCAGATGCAGGCGTAGAGGAAGACAAGAAGGGCGGCAGCCGCCGCGCCATATAATGTCAATGGGCTGTCAATAAAGTTATAGCGTCTGCGTCCAACGACCGATGTTGTCATGTCAGGCCCCTTGTCCCAGAGACCCGTCCCACGTTTCGGAATTTATCACCACAAAGATGACAGGTGCAATACATCACCGTTACGCGCCCTTTAAGATTGAGACAGGGCTATCGCCTCAATCGCCAATCCGAGTTAGCACAAGGTCCAATGCTGCAACGAGTTACCTTCACATAGGTTGGGGCTATGGACAAAGCTGGCGTAGCAGTTGGCTTAGCAACCATAGCGTTGTGTTGGCTGCAGCCGTTTTGCAGCCGAGAATGCCCTCACCCGACCGATGCAATTTATTGAACGTCACTTAGGCTTTTCGCCAGATGGTGGCGACGGTTGGAAGTTCTAGTCGCTGTAGTGCTGGTGGCGATTATCACCTTGGGAGGGGTGCGGCTGGCGACGAAGTGATCGGCCTCACATGGCGTACAAGGGCCGCGCAAGCAAGAAATCGAGCGCCACGCAGTGGTGACCATTTCTTTTCACACTTTGACCACCCGCTGGCGGCACTGCTGACATTATTTCTTGGCACTGTCTGACCAACGATAAGGGCGTTCCCTTTCGCCCCGCCAGGGCAAGGGCATTCTGTGCTACCATCCCTAGGCCCAGCGTCCTTGCCAAACTTTAAAGGCTGCCCCCATCGAGGCAACGAGGGCAGCCTTTTCTCAAGTTATCCGCAGTTGACTGCGCTATTGCTAAGGCCGATGACCGTTCTAGCGCTGTCATGATCTATGACGCTGAATTGCGGCGGAAAGAAATGGTCACCTTCGGATTGCCCGCCCGGCAAAGATGATGATGCATGCTCCGATGAAGCCAGCGATCAAATAGCCTATCCAACCACCCCCGAGCGAGACACCGAACTGGCCAATAGCCAGCTAGCAACTGCGGCCCCTATGATGCCAAGGACGATGTTCATCACGAGGCCGGTTTCGCTTTTCATGAACTTCTCGGCAAGCCAGCCTGCAAATCCGCCGATGATGATGGCTGCAATCCAGCCTACTTGTGCGTCGTCCATTGCCGATCTCCTTAAATATGAGAGTTGACGCAACTACTGTACGAAGGTCCAGGCGAAAATCAGAAGCACGATTGTCGCCGCTATCGCTAGAGTTAGTAAACTGGGATGATGGTCCAGACTGTTCTGTATCAAGAGTGCCCCCCTAATCGACACCCGTCCGGAAGACCTAATCCTATCATTTGACCATGACGACCGCATGTCCGCTTTACCCCCGCGAAAGCGGACATGTGCAGTGCAACAGCCAATGTCCGCTTTAGGCCAATAGCAAACATCACGGATCTTGGATGCCACAGAAGTAATCTCTTTGAGGTCGAAAGTAATTTCTTCTCAGCGTCCCTGTGAATTTCAGCGGGCATAATGAAGCAATTGGGAGGATCAACATGTTTCGTATCGTTTTGGTTACGACGTTGTTGGTCGCCGGTTTGGCGTCGATACCTGCAATCGCCGCCGAAGACCATGTTGCCGTTTCTGCGGACCACTTGAAGTGGGGACCTGCTTCGCCAGCATTACCAAAGGGCGCACAAACCGCCGTATTGGCTAGCGATCCATCCAAGGATGGTCTGTATGTGTACCGCGTCAAAGTTCCGGCCGGCTACAAAGTGCCGCCGCACATTCATCCCAATGATGAAAACGTCACAGTTATATCCGGGACGTTAAACATCGGGATGGGAGGCGCATTCGATGAAAAAAATGGGCAAGCACTGAAGGTCGGCGGGTTTTTTACATTTGCCCAAGGGCATGCAGCACTTTGCCTGGTTTACGAAGGTACGACTATTCAGGTGCACGGATGGGCCCTCAAGCCATCACTTATGTGAATCCGGCCGACGATCCTCGAAAGAGCAATTAGGTCAAGCAGAGCAAGACCTGCCTGTGCGGGTCTTGCTCTCACTTATGACCACTGATGTCACTTTGGGTCATAAGCGGAAATGTGCATTGCAAAAGGCCATGTCCGCTTAACCCCCAATAACGACATCGATTGCGTTGAGCTACGTTATGGGTCAAACGATTGAAGGGCTCGAACTCGTGGACCCATCCGATTGAGGGTGATGAGCTGCGAGCAATCCGGCGATACCTGGGAGCGAGGCAAGACAACTTGCCTTGGCTCTTTCTTTCAGAACGTCAAGGACGGCTAACTCGGTTCGCAGTTAATTACCTCGTCAATCGAACCGCCGAAGGGTTCACTAATCTTCATCCGCACTGCCTCAGACATTCATGTGGTTATGCGCTGGCTGATCGAGGCGTTGACTTGCGAACAATTCGGGAATGGCTTGGGCACAGAGCGATTA
>Ga0182036_10000131_pt1 | contig 32468 bp, 32 predicted proteins | sample sta12Cox44000080_FD_125966 | JGI IMG/M metagenome (GOLD analysis project Ga0182036, IMG submission 125966) | Lab enrichment of tropical soil microbial communities from Luquillo Experimental Forest, Puerto Rico - statoxic.12C.oxic.44.000.080 | ecosystem: Environmental > Terrestrial > Soil >...
CGAGAACCCATTGATGAAATACGTTGCATAAGCCCCAAGAGACGGTCCCGATAGGTGACCACTCATGGTGCCAAACCCGGGGCCTAGGGTAGCTGTAACGGGTGAACTCGTTGCAGATGAGCTGAGATTTGACCATAGGTACCCGGTCAAAATTCCCGCTATTAGCGTGCCACCTCCAGCTCCGAAATTTCGATAGGTGCGATCTGCGCCCGCGACAAATCCACCCGTCGTTGCCTTGGTGGTGAAATTGAGATTCATCGGGGTAGCGAGCCCATTAATACCACCACCACCCCCAATACCCCCAACAACGCCGTTGGAGAATCCATTCCCTGTCAATCTATCATAGTCGCCAAAACCCTCGGCCCAAACGCCCCACTGTGGTTCATAGGGGACCGGCGCTATCGGGGCCTTGTATACCGACGGCTCCGTTTTCGTCGACGTTCGGCTTGGTTCGCGCGGCGGCAATTTTCGCTCGCGAGGAGCGGGAGGCGGCGCCTGCTGCTGCTCCTCCTCAATTCTGCGGCGCGCGGAAACTGCCTGAACGACGGTATCTGTTGATTGCTGGGACGACGCCTGGGTCACATCGCTCAGCGCCTGGCTCGCGAGAGCCGCGTTGGAAAATGCCCCGATGGCGGGGCCGGTCCCCCCGTTCCCGTTCGTACAAAATCCAGTTTGAAGTGTAATGCCGCTGCTGCCGTTGACGCTGGACGGGCAAAATATCCCTTGGGCTTGTGCTGGTGCGCCCAATCCCACCAAAGCGATAGGCGCAACGACCCCAAGCCAAAGAGACCGCAATCGGAACGCGGTTACCCCCATTTCGCCTCCCCAAGCTCCTCAACTTAGGATAGTAAAGCAGCAAAACCGTTCCAACTAGGGCAGAATGGCAACACTGAGAATCTTTTTTCAGTTTGGTTCATCCAGCTGTACGATGCTACCCGTGCGTGCAATGTCCTAAATCGAGGCAGATCAGCGCGCCGCCATCCGCATGCTGTGCGTTTGGCTACCTCTGAAATCGCAAGACGAAAAAAATTGGATAGAGCAACAAATCAAAAGCGTTGCTGTGTACAGCCGGTTCAAGACACGGCCTGACATTGGGAAACGACATTTAAGATTACCAACCGTGGTGTAGTTGTTTAGGCGCGCTTCCCGAAAAATAACGCCGTGGTGGGAAAGCCAACATCCCCGTTGGCCGGAAACCCCAGTATGTCAGTAAAATCAAGGTTCATGTCGAGGAAATCGACCTCAAAGGTTTAGGTTCGCAAGGTGGCATTCAAGGCGCGACCACGATAAAATTGCGAGCTTGGAACACAAGCAGGTTAGCAAATGACGACATTGCCAAACCTGGGACGATTTCTTGCACTCCTTTTGGTAGCTGCCACTTCAATAGCGAAAGGAACGGGACCATCCGCCGCCGATGATACAGCGTTGTGCAACACGTCAGCCAGCAACCCAGACGCGGGAATACCTGCCTGCACGCGACTGATCGACCTTGGAGGGCGCGCCGGCGGCTTGTCAGCGATCTACACCAATCGGGGCACAGCCTGGTACCGTAAAGGGCAACTCGATAATGCCATTGCGGATTTCAGCGAGGCCATACAACGCGACCCCAACAACATCATCGCCTACCGCAATCGAGGCCTGTCGTGGCATCGCAAGCGGCAATTCGACTCTGCGATTGTTGACTTCAGCGAAGTGATTCGCCTCGATCCGAATTCCCCTTCCGGGTATACCGACCGCAGCGCTACGCTGATCAGTAAAGGCGAATTTGACAGCGCGATATCCGACTGCAATCAGGCGATCAAAATCGACGGCCGCTCGATTGCGGCCTATCAAAACCGCGGCTTGGCGTGGCATGCCAAGGGCGCTCTCGATCGGGCGCTGCAGGATTTCAACAAAGTCGTCGCATTAGCGCCGGACTCGGACGGCGCCCGCAATAATCGCGCCGCTGTCTTCATCGACAAGGGCAATTTCGACAGTGCCATTGAAGACTACAATGAAGCGATCAAGTTAGCCCCCAAAGATTGGAGGCCCTTGAGCAGCCGCGGCGAGGCTTGGCGACTAAAGGGCGATTTGAATCGAGCGCTCGCGGACCATGATGCAGCAATTCGGCTCGATCCCCGTTCCCTCGACGCCTATAACAACCGTGCGTTGGTCTGGAGAGACAAGGGCGAGTTGCAAAAGGCCATCGACGATTACAGTCAAGCGATCCTAGTCAATCCACTTTATGCACTAGCATACGGGAATCGTGGCGAGATTTGGCGTCTGAAGGGCGACCTCGACCGCTCACTGACCGACCTTAACAAGGCCGCTGAACTCGCGCCTAAAGACCCGATGATTTTGACGATGCGAGGTGAAACTCTTCGCGATCGGGGACAGCTCGAGCAAGCCCTCAAGGATTTCGACAGCGCGCTGGAAATTTCTCCCGATGGCGCGGTCGTCTTTACCGATCGTGCCCTAACATTCGAGAAGATGGGCGATCTCTCGCGCGCCCGCGCAGATTTTCAAAAGGCTTTGTCGCTGCCTTCCGCGAAGGACCCAGCGACGACCCGGCCTGCCCAGGAAACAGCGCGAGCGCGACTTGCCGCGCTCGACACTAAACTCAGCGAGGAAAACGCTGTAATTGAACTACGATTCGACTCAACGTTCGGCCCTCTGTTCGAGACTGCTCCATAATATAGTGTTTTTCTGTCGTACTAAACGACGCGTGCCCCCTGCTTTCGCACGGCCTCACTTCGGAACCGCAAGCTGCACGGACGGCCGTACGTCACCGCCTGCCGGTGTCTTTGATTTAGATCGTTCAGATAATCGCGCGACATGTTCCAAACTTTTTCTGACCGTCCGGCGGCCGAGGCGGTGAATCCCGACTCGCGCACAGGTATTTGACTGGTGGTGCGTTACCGGCAGGGCGATGGCGAACTTGGGAATTGCTGCCGCCGTCGTCATGCGATTCCTCAAACGTTATTCGGGCAGCACTGGCACATCGTGCCGTAGCCCACGAAGCGCCCCGTTAATCGCGGCGCTCAATTTCGCGTCGTTAAATTGCCCACAGAACCTGATCGCTCGCCGTGCACATCAGATAGAGCAGCGCACACGATCATCACCGTGAGCGAGTTGACACGAAATCGTTGAGGCGTTCTTCGTCGAGCAAATTGATGGCCCAACGCAGGGTTTCGATGTGAATCGGTTCTTCGTCAATCTCCCAATATTTGGTGTGAGTGAAGGACGTGGCTTGGCCGCGCAATGACTTTAAGTTGATGTCGATAATCGCCGGGCCGAACTTCTGCGCCAACGGGCCGCCGATGATGTCGCCGCGATAAACCAGCGAAGCCGGATCATAGATATTGGTCCAGCGGACCACCGCAAATGGTGCGGCATGATGGAGTTCCCACACGTTCGGCGAAGCCGGCAATGGGAAGCTCACGAGTTTGCTGACATCATACGAGGCGCCGACCGGGAGCTTATGGATGGCCTTTGCGAGATCGAATGTCTTCGGTTCGAGATCCTCGCGGAGCGGCGGCGACTGCGGAAGCTCGCGTTCGAACTTGCGCTTTGCGAAGTCCTGATCGCTCGAGGCGATCAGGAATTCCGCATGCGCGAGGGGGCTGCCGAGGGTGACGAAGTCGGTGATGAGCCATCGCGGAGCGGGCGAATCCGGCGGACTGTCTTCTCGGCGCGCTGGGGGCAATGGCCTGCCGGCGAGCGCAACACGTAGGCGGCGCTGTGCCTGGTAATAGGCGTGCAGCGCCACCGGAGTCGGATTCGGTTGCTCGACCGCCGCCGCAGCTTTCTCCATATCGCACAGCGCATCGAATTCCGGCGAGGCGTCTGCAATTCTTCGTGCGGCCTCGTGCTGAGCCCAAAAATAACTCAAAAGATCGTATGCCAGCACCGTGCCGAGGCTGTGGGAGACGATGACGATGCGCTTGTAGTAGTTGCCGTCATGAATGGCGCTAAGGAGTTTCAGTCCGCGCTCCCGCACATTTTGCCGTGCCGCTATGTTGTTGGGGTCCGCCCTGGTGTACCGGACAACTCGCCCGAAAGTCGCGCTGGCGGCCTTGTGCAGCCAGGTTCCAAATGCGGCCGCAACAAGTGTGGCTGCAACAAGTGTTAGCAGCCAGTTCCAATTGAGCCAGGCTACGCCCCAGAGACCGCCTAGCATCACCGAAAGGCTTGTAATAGTGAGAATGCATAACGTGGCAATCCATAGAGCCACCCAGGCGGCCCTGAGGTCGCGCGGCACCTGTTTTGGCTGTCGGAGGAGAAGGCCGCCGACCCATGCTGTGAATTCGTCCCATGTCGAGCCGACGGTCAGATCAGCCCAGTAAAGCTCGTAGAAGTCGGTTCGCACCCCACGAGGAAATGATGCGCTTGGAATGCTTTCGCGCGTCGTAATGCGACGCAATTCGAGCGATCCCGTGCGGGTATCAGGCCTACTCCACACTTGGCTCGGGTGCGGTAGACCGTTGGCGGTGCTGATGTAATCCGTTTCCCAGACCGCCTTCACGAAGCCTTTGACGGTATCCATCGGGCGTTGCTCACCCATTCCGTGGATGACCACGACAGCCTGCATATCGGCCTTCGAGCTCGCGGGAGGCGCCACGTGCGCGGAGCTATGTGAGCCCTGGTCGGTCATGAGCACCTTACGCCAGCGCAGCAGCCTACCACATTTGTGGCGAAGGCAGTTTCCACCTATTTAGTCGGGAATTGCGCGTCCCAGCACCAAGGAGATTCACGTTGGACGGGTTGGCCGTCCCGGAGAAATTTTTGGGATCGGTTGCTGCCGCGGCGCCATTCTGAATCGAGCACTAACCTATTGGTCGATAATGGGTCGAGTTTCACGATTTAGAATGAGCGTTGATTTGAAAAGCGAAATAGGGGGATTTTGATTCCGCCATACGCACCGTTATCGCCGTTATCATCGTCGTGGCCATCGGCGTATTCGCCTGGCGTACCTTCAATCCAGGACCGCTCACATTTGCCCGCGGCTCGACAATTGCGCTTGCCGACTATCAGGGGGCCCGCTGATAGGCCGCGCGGCGCGCTCGCAAAGTGCTAGGCTTTGCGCCGCGCCCATAGGCACTCACGGGGCGCACAACAGCTTTTTTGGCCGCGACCAAGCAACAACGAACATATTCGGCAGGAGGAAAGTCATGCTTTCAGTCGGTCGGACTGCCTACGGAATTGCGTTCGCTGCTCTTGCGACAGCCTGGATGTCAACCGCGATGGCGCAGGAGCCAAAGCATTATCGCTTCGCCTATGACCAGCCGAAGACCACGGGTTATGGCATCGCCGGTGACATTTTCGCCGAACGGCTCAAGGAATTGAGCAAAGGCACGATGCTGATCGATCAATATCCGGGCGCGCAGCTTGGCCAGGAGCCGCAAGTTCTCCAGCTTGTCAAAGCCGGCGATGTAGAGTTCTGCATCAGTTCGTCAGCCAATGCCGCAACTCTGACACCGCAGGCCGGCGTGATGTCGCTGCATTTTCTGTTCCGCGACGAAAACCATCTCGTGAAAGCGCTGGCTGATCCCAAGGTCGCTGGTGCAGTGAGGGCCATGGTCGAAGACACCGTGCAAGGCGCGCACGTCATTGCGGTCATCACGCTCGGCTTGCGCAACATGTACAGCAAAAGACCGATTGCCAAGCTTGAGGACATCAAGGGCCTGAAAGTCCGCGTACAGGCGACGCCGACCGAAGATCTGATGTTCCCGGTCTACGGCGCCCAGACCGTGCATATGCCGTTCGGGAGCGTCTATACCTCTCTACAGACTGGCGTCGTCGACGTCGCGGAAAACGGCGTCAATGTCTATCAGGCGAACAAGCATTATGAGGTCGCCCCTGTGCTCTCAATGACTGAACACGAGGCCAACAACAATCTGATCTGGATCAGCGACAAACTATGGAAAAGTTTGAGCGATGAGCAAAAAAAGTGGGTGCAGACAGCCGCGGATGAGGTCAGCAGCAAGGAGCCGGCCAAAGCCATCGATCTGGAGCACCAGTCTGCGGACAAGCTGAAGTCGCTTGGAGTCAAAATAGTCCCCAACGTCGACAAATCCGGTTTTCAGAAACTCGCAGATCCCTATCTCGATAAACTCGCCGCCGAACTTGGCCCCCACGCGGTGAAGATCAAGGATCTGATCAAGGCCGTGCAATAAACCGGTCAGAGGGCCGTCGTCATCGGCCCTCTTTCTCTCCCGGACACAGGCGGAGTTTCCGATGACCATCGCGGTCAAGCTCGTCGCTCCGCGACAGCGCCACCTGAAGTGGCGTGCGCTCGATGGTCTTGAGCTGGCGCTGATGGTGCTGTGCGGGGTGCTGCTGTTCTGCTTTTGCACCACGGTCACGTTCGACATCGTCACGCGCACGGTCGGCGCCCCCTGGCTTTGGCTGCAGGAGGTCACGTCGACGCTGTTCATCTATGCGATCTTCTTCGGCACGGCGGTTGCGACCCGCCGCAACGATCATCTGTATCTGACAGCCATTGCTGAGGCGCTTGAGGGCAGAGCGCGTCTCGTCGTCGAGATTGTCATTCGGCTCGTCGTGCTCGGCGTCGCCATAAGTTTCATCTATTTCGGCTACCTGAATTTTCTGCGCGGCTTTTCAAGCTTCCGCATGCCGTCGATGACGCCCATTGCCTCGCTGTACGCCGCTATTCCGATTTGCGGCGTGCTGGTCGCGCTGTTTACCATTGAGCAAATCGTCAACGGCTTAAAAAACGGCTTCGATCACAAAGAACCGGAAGCCAAGCCGATCAACACAGCTGACCCCGCGGGACTGCGCGAATGAATTCCGGCCTTGTTCTCGGGTTGATGAGCTTCTTATTCCTATTTTTCGGATATCTCGGCGTGCCGGTGCCGTTCGCGTTGATGGCGGGAGTGCTTGTGGGCGCTTCGTTCACGCAAGTCTCGCATATCGCGATCATCCAGAAGATGTTCGACGGAATGGATGTAGAGGCTTTGCTCGCCATTCCTTTCTTTCTTCTTGTCGGCGAACTCATGAGTTCGGCCAACGTGGTCATTCGTGTCGTCAATCTTTCACTCGCTTTGGTTGGACATGTGCGGGGCGGACTCTCTCAGGTCGTCACAGTATTCAGCATGTTTTTTTCGGAAATGTCGGGATCCACGACCGCCGACGTCGCGGTCATAAGCCGGGCACTTGGCCGCCCGATGAGGAACGAGGGATACGGCCCGGCCTTTATCGCGGCGATCATTGCAGCGGCCTCGACAATTGCCGCTCTCGTGCCGCCAAGCATTACCGCGGTGGTTTACGGTGCAATCGGTAATGTTTCTATCGCCGGGCTTTTCATGGCGGGTGTTGTGCCTGGTCTGATGATCGGCTTTGGCTTGATGATCTTTTGTTACTTCTTCGGTCCGGCGGGCGTACAGCGTCCCCGCGCTCCGTTTCGCGAAGTCGCCGGCGCATTCAAAGATGCCTCACTGCCCCTGATGATACCGGTCATTCTTTTGGGAGGCATTCTAACCGGCTGGTTCACTCCAACCGAGGCCGGTGTAGTCGCAGTCGTCTATATTCTTTTTGTCGTCATTCCCGCACTGAACCGAGGCCATATCAGACTGCTCGCTTATGATTTCTGCCTTGCCGGTCTGATTTTCTCGCTGCCGCTCATCACGATCGGGGCCGCCAACGCTTTCGGTTGGCTCTTTGCATATTTGCGCGGCGCGATCGTCATCGCGGATTGGATTACGGGCTTGGCTGGCAATGACCCGCATCTGATCATGCTGCTGATGGTTGCGCTTTTCACAGTCATCGGCGATTTCATTGAGCCGGTGCCGACGATTATCATTTTCATGCCACTCGTGAACGCATTGACTGAAGCCGGAAACATCAACCCTGTCCACATGGGCGTCGTCCTGATTGCGACACTTGCGTTCGGATTGATTACGCCGCCTTACGGTCTCGTTCTGCTCATGGCTTCCAAATTCGTTGGAGTTCGTTTCTCGCAGGCCTTGCGTGCCGCGTGTCCGATCTACGCGGTTTTTCTCATTGCGATCGCGTTCACGATCTATTTCCCTTCGGTCGTGCTGTGGCTGCCGAAACATGTTCTTCCGGCTTCGGTCGGCTGTTTCCCCAATCCGAGCGGCCCAGGTTATATCTGCCCGCCGTAGCTCATTTGGCGTGCGGTTCTATCAGCTCGATGCGAATACCGAACGGATCGTCGATATGACGCCGGTCGCATCCCTCGATGGGCTCGTCGGCCATGACCTTGTAACTGGCCTGCGTTGCCTTCGTGACCATCGCCGCCAGTTCATCGACGATAAAGGCTGGGTGTGCCTTTTCGCGCCGGAATGAAATTCTTCTCGACGCCGAGATGGACTTGCAAATCTCCACTTTCGAACCACCAGCCATCCCGCGCGGCGAGTTGTGGGCGGCTTCACCTTTTCATCGAGGCCGAGGATGCCATGATAGAAGGCTCTCGCCTCGTTCGGGCTCACCGTGCCGGCCGCGGTACTCGCGCGCGCCGACGAGGTCATCGAATATGCCGCGAAACGACGTTCGCGAAAAATGAAACGGCAGGCGAGAAGCTTTTCGCTTCTCGCCTGCCGTTACTCCCCGGAGGGTCAGGCAGAAAGTCGTTAGATCGATTCCTTCAATTCCTTCGAGGCGCGGAACGCGACTTTCTTGCTGGCCTTAATCTGGATTTGCTCGCCGGTTGCGGGGTTGCGACCGATACGGGCAGCGCGCTTGCGCACCTGAAGAATGCCAAGACCGCCAATACGAATGCGTTCGCCCTTCTTCAAATGCTTCACAATATTTCCGACTAGATCGCCGAGCACGGTCTCCGCCTGTTTCTTCGACATCTCGTGTGTTTCCGCGAGCGCGGCGGCGAGATGTTTAAGCGTGACGGTCGGTGGTGTCGGAGCTTTTCCAGGAACCATTGCCATCAGTGGGACCCTCCTCTTGAATCCGCCGGTTTGGCGAAACGCCAAACACCATGCCCGCATAGACGATTCGGGGGCACTCTGACCATCGATTCTTCTAGGTAAATAAGGCTTTTTCGCAATTTCCGTGGGTGCGAAGGCGTTTACCTTGACTTGGCTTTTAGGCGCCTATAACTCGAACAAACGCCCGCGGGGGCGTAGCTCAGTTGGTTAGAGCGCTGCCCTGTCACGGCAGAGGCCGCGGGTTCGAGTCCCGTCGCTCCCGCCATTTTATCAATGACTTAGCGATGATTTTGCGTGGCAAGACCAGCGCTAATCTGGCCCCGAAAACCGGGTTGCGGCGCGGGCCATGACCTCCATCCGGGCGATGTTCTTCGACGTATTCGGTACCCTGGTGGACTGGCGCACGGGGGTCGCCAGAGAGGCCGACCGGGCCCTCAGACCGCTTGGGTATACCCTCGACTGGACCCGCTTCGCCGACGCCTGGAGGGCTGAATATCAGCCTGGGATGGAGGAGGTAAGGGCTGGCCGCATCCCGTTCAGCAAGCTCGACGTGCTGCACCGGCACAATCTCGAGCGCTTTATACCGCGCTTCGGCCTGACCGATCTGTCCGAAAGCGTCCGGCACGAGCTCACGCTGGCGTGGCACCGGCTGGACGCATGGCCCGACGTTCTGGCAGCGCTCAAGCGTCTGCAGAAAAAGTTTCTGCTCGCGCCCGTCTCGAACGGCAACATCTCACTGATGGTCGACCTCGCGCGCCGAAACCGTTTCCCGTGGGACGCGATCCTCGGCGCGGAGATTGCCGGCGACTACAAGCCGAAACCGCGCGTCTATCTTGCTGCCTGCGAGGCGTTCGATCTCGATCCAGCACAATGCATGATGGTCGCGGCGCACAGCAATGATCTCGCAGCCGCGTCGGCGTGTGGTTTGCGTACGGCGCATATTGCGCGTCTGGGCGAATACGGCCCCGGCACGGGTGAGCGCGTACCCACTGTGCCGGCGGATTTCGCCGCCGCTGATCTTGGCGATCTTGCCGGCAAACTCGGGGTCTAGGAACTTGTCATGCCCGGCTTTATGCTGGGCATCAACGTCTATCTGCCAATGAAGCGAAACGTGGATGGCCGGGAAAAGCCAGGCGATGACAAATAAAAGTCACTAGCCCACGTAAACCGGCGCCGGCTGCGCAAAGAAGCTTGCGAGAATGTGGTAGACCAGCATGTAATTTTTCTGCTGGAAACTCGCATGCGAAATTCCCGGCATGACGGTGAACTGTTTGTCCGGATTCGGGAGCTTCGCATAGAATTTCATCAGGTCTTCGAGCGACGCGATGCCGTCGTGTTGACCGCGCATGATCAACGTCGGCACCTTGATTTTTTCCGGATCGACGACCGGCAGTTTCGAACACATGTCGACGTAGGTCCCGGTCGGCACTGAATTGTCGAGTGCAGTCACCGCGTCAGCGAATGCATCGATCACGTGGCGTTCGGCCGTATCGGGGTGGTCGCGGTCGAACACCGAGTGAATGAACGCCTTGTCGATCGGACGGCGATTTGTCGCTTTGAACTCGGGAAGCTTCTTGCGCCGCTGTTCGAGCGTGGGAGAACCTTCACCGGTCCAGACCATGGCATCGAGCGCCAGTCTCGCCACCATCTCCGGGTGCCGCTCGGCGAACATCGCCGCGCGCAGTGCGCCGGAAGAAATTCCATAGACCAAAAACGGACGTTTTCCGCGCTGTTTCTGGATGTACAAAGCAGCCGCGTAGCAATCATCGGCGCCCTGGGATATCGGCGCGTTGTTGTCGCGGTCCTTGGTAGAACGCCCGTAGCCCTCCATATCGACACACCAGCAGTCATAACCACGTCGTGCGAAGTGATCCATTGCGGATGAATCGGCTCGACCCGGGACTTGCAAATCGAAGGTCGGCTGAGATGCCATGGACGACCCGTGGACAAACAGGATCGTGCCGATGGTCTTCGCGGGATCGCGCGCGTATTTCTCGAACAGAAACAACTTCACGCCGCCATCTTTGGTAGTCCAGTGTTCCTCGCTCTTTACCGCTGCTGTGGGGCTGATCATTTCGTTCATCACTCACCTATATTGGACTGGGCACGTGTCGTCCGCGTCAGTTGATGGGCGGAATATGATTGGCCTTGATGACGTTCGCCCATTTGGCGACCTGTCCATCCATAAACACCTTGAAATTGGTTTGCGTCATTGTGATCGGAGTCGCACCCGTCTTTTCCCAGGCTTCCTTGATATCGGGCCGCGATGCGATCTTGGTGATCTCCCGATGGAGCTTGTCCACGATCGGTTGCGGCGTGCCCGCCGGCGCCATGAAGCCGACCCAGAGAGTCGCGTTGAAACCCGCGACGCCCGCTTCAGCGATCGTCGGCACGTCGGGCAGGATAGGTGACCGGGTCGTTCCGGTCGTTCCGAGGGGGCGAACGAGGCCAGCCTTGATCATCGGCGCCATGGTCGGCACCGAGTCGAACAGCATCTGGATTTGTCCGCTGAGGATGTCGTTCCGCGCACCGGTCGAACCTTTATACGGCACATGCACGATGTCGACACCGGCCAGGTTCTTAAGCAGCTCGCCGGCCATATGGTAGTTCGAACCGGGACCGGACGAGCCGAAGTTGATGGCCCCAGGATTTGATCGCGCGAGCGCCAGCAGCTCCCCCAGTGTTTTTGCCTGCACCGAGGGATGCACGACCAGCACCAGATCGGTGTCGATCAGCGGGGCGACCGGAACGAGGTCGCGCATGAGCTGATATTGCTTATCAGGGTAGAGGGTCTCATTGACGGTCTGGGTGCCGGAGACCATCAGAAGCGTGTAGCCGTCAGGGGGCGATTTGGCGACGAAATCGGTGCCAATCGTTGTGCCCGCGCCGGGCCGGTTCTCCATCACGAATGGCTGGTGCAGGGACTTGCGCAGTTCTTCGCCGATCGCCCGTGTGTAGACGTCTGTCGGTCCTCCGGCCCCGAAAGGCACGATGATTTTGACCGGACGGGAAGGGTAGTCGTCGGCGTTCACCGGGCTGCAAATTGTGACAGCAAAAACAGCCGCGGCCAGAGCGATCCGTCGCACAGCACCCATGCACTATATCCGTCGTACGGCCGCCAACTTGGCGGCGATTCAAGGGCTCGTTCGCCCCTATCAATCATGCGGGCGGCACCTTTGCAATTTTGGATGAGCTCACGCGTGGATGCCGACCAATGTTGGCTTGCCACCCATTGTGCGCTGCGCTAAGCCTCGGCCGCTCCCGCCTTGAGGTCATTCCAAACTAGCAACGGCCTATTTGTGCGGGACACCGGCGCCTTATCGGCCGCCGCGCGGTCCGGGCGGGCGCATATCAGTAAGGCGGGGCTGCACGCTTGAGGTCGCGATGAGCGCATTGCTGCTTGATTATTTGCCATTGGTCATTTTCATCGCGGTGGCGCTGGCCATCGGCCTCGCGTTGCTGATTGCCCCCTTCATCGTTGCCTACAAGCAGCCGGACCCCGAAAAGCTCTCCGCCTACGAGTGCGGCTTCAATGCATTTGATGACGCCCGCATGAAGTTTGACGTGCGCTTCTATCTCGTGGCTATCCTCTTCATCATTTTCGATCTCGAGGTCAGCTTCCTGTTCCCCTGGGCCGTCGCTTTCCGCGAAATCGGGCTATTCGGTTTCTGGTCGATGATGGTGTTCCTTGGCGTTCTGACCATCGGCTTCATATATGAGTGGAGGAAGGGGGCACTGGAATGGGATTGAGCCCATGACCGTCGTTGCACCCGCCGCGAGGGGGATTATCGATCCGCGCACCGGAAAACCGGTCGGGGCGGATGATTCGTTTTTCACCGGTGTGAATGTGGAACTTTCCGACAAAGGTTTCCTCGTCACTGCCGCTGATGACCTGATTACGTGGGCGCGCACCGGCTCATTGATGTGGATGACATTCGGGCTCGCCTGCTGCGCGGTCGAAATGATGCAGATGTCGATGCCGCGATACGACGCCGAACGTTTCGGCTTTGCACCGCGTGCGTCGCCCCGTCAGTCGGACGTCATGATCGTCGCCGGCACGCTGACCAACAAGATGGCGCCTGCGCTCCGCAAGGTCTACGACCAGATGCCGGAGCCGCGTTATGTCATCTCCATGGGATCATGCGCCAATGGCGGCGGCTACTATCACTATTCCTATTCGGTCGTCCGCGGGTGCGATCGCATTGTCCCCGTCGACATCTACGTGCCCGGCTGTCCTCCGACCGCGGAGGCACTTCTCTATGGCGTGATGCTTTTGCAGAAAAAGATTCGCCGTACCGGCACGATCGAGCGCTGAGCGGAGCCGGACATGGACGACACGCTCGACAGGATTGGGCAGACGATCAAGAACGTCCTCAACGCTTCAGTCACCGGCTACACGGTCGCGCGTGGCGAGTTGACCGTCGACGCACGCGCAGCCGATTTGATCAAGGTCGCGACCTTTCTTCGGGACGATCCGGCTTGTCAGTTCATCAATATCATTGATGTCACCGCGGTGGATTGGCCATCGCGCGAGCAGCGTTTTGACGTCGTCTATCATTTTCTATCGCCGCATCTGAACCAGCGCGTGCGACTCAAGATCATGACGGACGAAACGACGCCTGTTGCGTCACTTATCAATGTGTTCCGCGGCGCCGACTGGTTCGAGCGTGAAACCTACGATCTCTACGGTGTCCTGTTCACTGGACACCCGGATATGCGTCGGCTCCTCACCGACTACGGATTCGAGGGCCATCCGTTGCGCAAGGACTTTCCCCTTACCGGATTTGTTGAGGTGCGCTGGGACGATGAACAAAAGCGTGTCGTCTATAACAAAGTGACCCTGGCGCAGGAATTCCGCAGCTTCGATTTCCTCTCGCCATGGGAAGGCACGGACTATGTGCTGCCCGGCGACGAGAAGGCGAAGCCGGGAAGCAAGGGATCCTGAGCATGAAGCCGACACTCAAGCCCGGCCTCAAACATTCGTTCTCCTACAAGGTGCCGGAGAACAAGACCGTGCCGTACACCTATCCGGAATCGCCGATCATTGCGCAAATGCCGAAGGTGTTCGCGACGGGCTTCATGATCGTGCTGATGGAATGGACCTGCACTCAGCTCCTCAGCAACTATCTGGATGCCGGCGAAGGCAGCCTGGGCACGCATGTTGACGTCTCGCATCTGGCGGCAACGCCGCCCGGCATGACGGTTAAGGTTGACGTCGAAGTCAGCGAGATTCAGGACCGCAAGATCGTGTTCAAGGTGAGCGCCCACGACGGCATGGATCTGATCGGGGAGGGGCGTCACGAACGCGTCGTGGTGAGCTGGGATCGTTTCAACACGAAAGTGGCCGAAAAGGCGAAAGCCGCCGCAGAGTTGGTGATCTGATGGCCGAAACAGCGGTGCGCAACTTCACCATCAATTTTGGGCCGCAGCATCCAGCGGCGCATGGGGTGCTGCGTCTCGTGCTCGAACTCGACGGTGAAGTTGTCGAACGTGTCGACCCTCATATCGGTCTGCTGCACCGCGGCACCGAAAAGCTGATCGAGCAAAAGACCTATCTGCAGGCCGTGCCCTATTTCGATCGGCTCGACTATGTCGCGCCGATGAATCAGGAACACGCCTTCTGCCTCGCGGTCGAGAAACTGCTCGGCCTTCATGTGCCCATGCGCGCGCAATTGATTCGCGTCCTGTATTCGGAAATCGGGCGCTTGCTGTCGCATCTGCTCAACGTCACCACACAGGCAATGGACGTTGGTGCGCTCACGCCCCCCCTATGGGGATTCGAAGAGCGCGAGAAGCTGATGGTGTTCTACGAGCGAGCGTCAGGCTCACGCATGCATGCAGCCTACTTCCGCCCCGGCGGCGTGCATCAGGACCTGCCGCCGAAGCTCATCGACGATATCTACGCGTTCTGCGATCCGTTTCTGAAGGTGGTTGACGATCTGGACGCGTTGCTCACTGGCAATCGAATCTTCAAGCAGCGCAACGTCGATATCGGTGTGGTGAAGCTTTCCGACGCCTGGAATTGGGGTTTCTCCGGCGTGATGGTGCGTGGCTCAGGCGCCGCATGGGATTTGCGCAAGGCGCAACCCTACGAGTGCTATTCCGAACTCGATTTCGACATTCCGATCGGAAAGAACGGCGACTGCTTCGACCGATATCTGATCCGCATGGAAGAAATGCGCCAGTCGACGCGGATCATGAAACAATGTCTGGAAAAACTGCGCTCACCAGTGGGAGAAGGTCCGGTCACCGTCGACGACAACAAGATTGTGCCACCGAGACGGGGCGAGATGAAGCGTTCGATGGAAGGCCTGATCCATCACTTCAAGCTCTATACCGAGGGCTACCACGTCCCGGCGGGTGAGGTTTATGCGGCCGTCGAAGCGCCGAAAGGCGAGTTCGGGGTCTATCTAGTCGCCGACGGCACCAACAAGCCGTACAAGTGCAAGATCCGCGCGCCAGGTTTCGCGCATCTACAGGCCATGGACTTCCTCTGCCGCGGCCACATGCTCGCGGACGTGTCCGCCATTCTTGGGTCGATCGATATTGTGTTTGGCGAGGTGGACCGATGAGCGTTCGCCGCCTTGCTCCACCGGAAATGCAGCCGAAGGATTTCTCTTTCGACAAGGCGAATCTTGCCTGGGCGAAGAAGGAAATCACCAAATATCCGGAAGGCCGCCAGCAATCGGCAATCATTCCGCTGCTCTGGCGCGCACAGGAACAGCATGGCGGCTGGTTGCCGGAGGCAGCGATCCGCCATGTCAGCGACTTCCTCGGCATGGCGCACATCCGCGCTTTGGAAGTTGCGACGTTCTACACGATGTTCAATCTGTGGCCGGTTGGAAAATTTCACGTACAGCTTTGCGGCACGACGCCGTGCCGGCTGCGTGGCGCGGATGATCTTGAAAAGGTCTGCCGCACGCGCATCGGCGACCAGGGCGAAGTGACCAAGGACGGCAAGTTCTCGTGGGTCGAAGTTGAGTGTCTCGGCGCTTGCGTCAACGCACCAATGGCGCAGATCAACTACGACTACTACGAAGACCTCGCCGCCGAGAGCTTCAACAAGATTCTCGACAATCTCGCAGCGGGAAAAAAGGTCAAACCCGGTCCGCAGATCGATCGACAACTGTCGGCACCCATCGGCGGCGCGACCACGCTCAAGGAAAAGGCGTGAGACATGCTGGCTGATAAGGACCGCATCTTTCGAAATCTCTACGGCCAGCACGACTGGGGCCTGAAAGGCGCGCGTGCGCGCGGAGCGTGGGATGGCACGAAGGAGATTCTGGCAAAGGGGCGCGACGCGATCATCGAAGAGGTGAAGACGTCCGGCCTGCGGGGGCGTGGCGGCGCCGGCTTCCCGACCGGATTGAAGTGGTCATTTATGCCGAAAAAGTCGGACGGACGGCCACAGTATCTCGTGGTCAACGCCGACGAATCCGAACCGGGAACCTGCAAAGACCGCGAGGTCATGCGGCACGATCCGCACTTGCTGGTCGAAGGTTGCCTGATCGCCGCCTTCGCCATGGGCGCGAATGCTGGTTACATCTATGTGCGCGGCGAATTTATCCGTGAGCGCGAGCGCCTGCAGGCGGCAATTGACGAGGCCTACGAGGCCAAGCTTATCGGCAAGAACAACCTGAACAGCTGGGATTTCGACCTGTACGTTCACCATGGTGCCGGCGCCTATATCTGCGGCGAGGAAACCGCGCTACTGGAAAGCCTGGAAGGCAAGAAAGGGCAGCCACGGCTGAAGCCGCCGTTCCCGGCAAATGTCGGGCTTTATGGTTGTCCGACGACCGTCAACAATGTGGAGTCCATCGCCGTCGTACCCGATATCCTGCGACGCGGCGCCTCGTGGTTTGCCGGTATAGGTCGTCCGAACAATACCGGCACCAAGCTCTTCTGCATCTCCGGTCACGTTGAACGGCCCTGCAACGTCGAAGAAGCCATGGGCATTCCGCTGCGCGAACTTCTGGAAACACATGCAGGCGGGGTGCGCGGCGGATGGGACAATCTGCTCGCCGTGATTCCCGGGGGCTCGTCGATGCCGCTGGTCCCCGCCGGAAAAGATCAGGCCGACACTCTGCTCATGGATTTCGACGGCTGCCGCGACAAGAAATCCGCGCTCGGAACGGCTGCGGTCATCGTGATGGATAAATCGACCGACGTCGTCCGTGCGATGGCCCGCATTTCGTATTTCTACAAGCATGAAAGCTGCGGCCAGTGCACGCCATGTCGCGAGGGCATGGGATGGATGTGGCGCGTATTAACCCGCATGGCGGACGGGCGCGCGCAAAAGCGCGAGATTGACATGCTGATGCAGGTGACCCAGCAGATCGAGGGTCACACAATCTGTGCGTTCGGCGATGGCGCCGCATGGCCCGTGCAGGGTCTGCTGCGCCACTTCCGCCCAGAGATCGAACGGCGCATCGACGAGTACACGCGTAACGCAGATGCGCACGGCGCTGTGCGCGAGGCGGCGGAGTAAAAGATGTTGCAACCGCCCCATCATCATCTGGCACAGTTCAACATCGCGCGAATCCGATATTCGCTCGATGATCAGCGCATGCGCGAATTCGTCGAAAATGTCGAACGTGTGAACGGGCTCGCCGATAAGATCCCCGGCTTCGTATGGCGGCTGCAGGATGACAGCGGTCACGCCATGAACATGCGCGTTTGCGACGACCCGGCCATTCTGCCAAACCTGACGGTCTGGGAAACGGTTGAGGCGCTTGAGCGCTTCGTCTGGCAGACCTTGCATCAGCGCTTCTACGCACGGCGCGAGGAATGGTTTGCTCCGATCAAGAGCACGTTGGTCATGTGGTGGATTCCGACGGGTGATCTTCCGAGCATGGCGGAAGGTGTTGCGCGCCTCGACCACCTGCTCGCGCACGGACCGAGCGAGTATGCGTTCAGCTGGGAGGACATTCCCGGCGCAAGACTATGGAAAAACGCGCGGCGCAATCGACCGAGCGAGCACGCGGCATGACGAAGATTATTGTCGACGGCAAAGAGATCGATGTTCCGCCGGAGTACACGTTGCTCCAGGCCTGCGAAGCGGCTGGCGCCGAAATTCCGCGCTTCTGCTTCCACGAGCGCCTGTCGATCGCTGGAAACTGCCGTATGTGTCTGATCGAAGTGATCGGAATCCCGAAACCGCAGGCGTCATGCGCCATGGGTGTCAAGGATCTGCCGCCCAACAAGGACGGGTCACCGAAAATCCTCAACACCAAATCGGCGATGGTGAAGAAGGCGCGTGAAGGGGTGATGGAGTTCCTGCTGATCAATCACCCGCTCGATTGTCCGATTTGCGATCAGGGCGGAGAATGCGATCTGCAGGACCAGGCCATGGCTTATGGCGTTGATGCAAGCCGCTATCACGAGAACAAACGCGCTGTCGAAGACAAATACATTGGTCCGCTGGTCAAGACAATCATGACGCGTTGCATTCACTGCACGCGTTGCATCAGGTTTACGACCGAAGTTGCCGGTGTTCCGGAGCTTGGTGCGATCGGTCGTGGCGAGGATATGGAGATCACTACCTATCTCGAGCACGCGATGACATCCGAGCTGCAAAGCAACGTCGTCGATCTTTGTCCGGTCGGTGCCTTGACCTCCAAGCCATACGCGTTTGCGGCGCGTCCATGGGAGCTGAACAAAACTCAATCAATCGACGTCATGGACGCAGTGGGCTCGTCGATCCGTATCGATACGCGCGGCCGCGAAGTGATGCGGATCCTGCCGCGCGCCAATGAAGACGTGAACGAGGAATGGATTTCCGACAAGACGCGTCACGTGGTCGATGGCTTGCGTACACAGCGCCTCGACCAGCCTTATGTGCGCGTCGCGGGCCGTCTCCAACCTGTCTCGTGGAAAGAAGCCTTCGCGACCATTGCCAGCAAGGTGAGGGCCAGCAACGGCAAGCGCATTGGCGCTTTGGCCGGACAGCTGGCCGGCGTCGAAGAGATGTTTGCGCTCAAGTCGCTGATGGCAGCGCTCGGATCGAAAAACATCGACGCGCGCTATCCTGGTTCGCCGCTGCACGCGAAGTTCGGACGGGCGAGCTACCTGTTCAACTCGACGATCACGGGGATCGACGAAGCGGACGCAATCATGCTGATCGGCACGAACCCACGCCGCGAGGCGGCGGTGCTCAATGCCCGTATCCGCAAGCGCTATCTCAAGGGCAATGTCCTGATCGGCGTTGTTGGCGAAAAAGCCGATCTCACATACCCCTACAATTATCTCGGCGCCGGGGCGGAAAGCCTCGCGCAGTTCGTCGATCACGCGCCCGCACAAAAAGAAAAGCCGATGTTCATCATTGGGCAGGGCGCACTCAACCGACCGGACGGCGCGGCCGTGCTCGCGATGGCGGCGAAGGCCTCGGCTTCGCTCGGTGTCGTCAAGGACGGATGGAACGGCTTCAACATTCTGCACAGCGAGGCGGCGCTTCCCGGCGCGCTCGATATCGGGTTTGTGCCGGAAGAGGGTGGGTTGGACACGGCTGGCATGCTCAAAGCCGGCGCGCTCGATGTGCTGTTCCTGCTTGGTGTCGATGAGGTAGAAGTCCCGACGGGTGCCTTCGTCGTCTACATCGGTACGCATGGCGACCGTGGCGCGCACCGCGCGGATGTGATTTTGCCGGCCGCTGCGTATCCGGAAAAATCCGTGACTTATGTGAACACCGAAGGTCGCGTACAGATGACGAGCCGCGCGGCGTTTCCTCCAGGCGATGCGCGCGAGGACTGGGCCATTCTGCGTGCGCTGTCCGATACGCTCGGACACAAACTGCCCTACGATTCACTCGGCGCTCTGCGTCAGGCTCTTTATGTCGCTTGCCCGCATTTGGCGCGCATCGGCGAGATTGCCCCGGGGGATGGTTCCGACATTGGTAAGCTTGCGAAACTCAGCGGCACGCATGACAAGGCCCCCCTGCGCTCATGCGTGAGCGACTTCTATTTCACCAACGCCATCACCCGCGCCTCTGCAATCATGGCCGAATGCTCGGCTCTCGCGCACGCCGCGGCCAGAACTGCCGCGGAGTAGGGCGATGGAATTCTTCTGGACTTACCTCTGGCCGTTGATCGTCATCGTGGCGCAGTCGGTGCTGCTGCTCGTCATATTACTCGTTGCGATCGCCTACATCCTTCTTGCCGATCGCAAGATCTGGGCGGCCGTGCAGATACGGCGCGGGCCGAACGTCGTAGGACCGTGGGGATTATTCCAGTCCTTCGCTGACTTGCTGAAATTCGTCGTCAAAGAGCCGGTTATTCCCGCCGGCGCCAACAAGGGCGTGTTTCTGCTGGCGCCGCTCGTGACGTGCGTACTGGCGCTGGCCGCCTGGGCCGTGATCCCAGTCAACAAAAATTGGGTGATCGCGAACATCAATGTCGGCGTGCTCTATATCTTCGCAATCTCCTCGCTGATGGTCTACGGCGTGATCATGGCCGGTTGGGCGTCGAATTCGAAATATCCGTTTCTTGCCGCGCTGCGTTCGGCGGCGCAGATGGTCTCGTATGAAGTCTCAATCGGGTTTGTGTTCATCACCGTGCTGCTTTGTGCCGGGTCGCTCAACTTGACGGCCATTGTCACGGCGCAAGACGGGAAATACGGGCTGTTCGGTTGGTACTGGTTGCCGCTCTTCCCCATGTTCGCTGTGTTTTTCATCTCGGCTCTCGCCGAGACGAACCGGCCGCCATTCGATCTCGTCGAAGCGGAGTCGGAACTTGTTGCCGGCTTCATGGTCGAGTACGGCTCGACGCCTTATATGATGTTTATGCTCGGCGAGTACGTGGCGATCGGGACCATGTGCGCCATGGCGACCATCCTGTTCCTCGGTGGCTGGCTGCCGCCCGTGCCGGTTGCGCCATTCACCTGGGTGCCCGGCGTGATCTGGTTCACGCTCAAGGCGCTGTTCATGTTTTTCCTGTTCGCCATGGCCAAGGCCATGGTTCCACGCTATCGCTACGACCAACTGATGCGGCTCGGCTGGAAAGTATTCCTGCCATTGTCGCTCGCAATGGTGGCGATCGTAGCCGCCGTCATCCAGTACGGCGCACTGGCAACCGGCGCGATGAAATGAGGAAGCGATGAGACTCGATCGCGCAGCCAAAGGCCTGTTTTTGATAGAGTTCCTGACCGGCTTCGTGCTGGCCATGCGCTACTTCTTCAAGCCTAAAGCGACCCTCAATTACCCGTTCGAGAAAGGCCCGATCTCGCCGCGCTTTCGCGGCGAACATGCCCTGCGTCGTTATCCGAACGGCGAGGAACGCTGCATCGCGTGCAAACTTTGCGAGGCAATTTGCCCAGCGCAGGCAATCACTATCGAAGCCGGTCCTCGGCGCAATGACGGAACGCGCCGCGCCACGCGCTACGATATCGATATGGTGAAGTGCATCTATTGCGGCCTTTGCCAGGAAGCCTGTCCCGTCGACGCCATCGTCGAAGGCCCCAATTTCGAATTCGCCACGGAGACGCGCGAGGAGCTCTATTACGACAAGGAGCGCCTGCTCGCGAACGGCGATCGCTGGGAGCGCGAGATCGCCAAGAACATTGCGCTCGACGCGCCGTACAGGTGATGACGATGGACATGGTTTGCCACCTACGGTGCCGAGATGGCCAGGGATGCGCGGAGAGCCACGCATGATTGTGGCTGCGCTGTTCTTCTATCTCTTTGCCGGCATTTGCGTGGCCAGCGCCGTGATGGTGATTGCGTCGCGAAACCCGGTGCATTCTGTCCTTTATCTCATTCTGGCGTTCGTCAATGCGGCCGGCCTTTTCGTGATGATGGGCGCCGAATTCCTCGCGATGATCCTGATCGTCGTCTATGTCGGCGCGGTCGCAGTGCTCTTCCTGTTCGTCGTCATGATGCTTGACGTCGATTTCGCCGAGCTCAAGCAGGGCGCGTTGCAATATCTTCCGATCGGCATGTTGATCGGCGGGATTTTCCTCGCCGAATTGCTGCTCGTCGTGGGTGCCTGGGCCTTTGGGCCCGGCGTCCCCCAAGCGATCACGTCGCCGATCCCGACAACCGTTCCGAATACCGAGGCGATCGGCCTCGTGCTCTACACCCGTTATGTCTACTTTTTTCAGGCGGCCGGCATGATCCTGCTGGTCGCCATGATCGGTGCCATTCTGCTCACCCTCCATCATCGTGCGCGCGTCCGCCGCCAGCACATCGGTGCCCAAGTCGCCCGCACCCCGGCTGCATCGATTGAAATCGTCAAGGTCCGGTCCGGCCAGGGACTGGGGAGCGGCGCATGACCATCGGTCTGGGTCATTACCTCGCGGTCGCCGCAATCCTGTTCACGCTCGGGATCTTCGGCATTTTCCTCAACCGCAAGAACGTCATCATCATTCTGATGTCGATCGAACTGATCCTGCTGGCGGTCAACATCAATCTGGTCGCCTTCTCGACTCATCTCGGCGACATCGTCGGACAGATTTACGCGCTGCTGGTCTTGACGGTCGCCGCCGCGGAAGCAGCCATCGGTCTTGCAATCCTGGTCGTGTTCTACCGCAATCGTGGATCGATTGCGGTTGAGGACATCAATCTGCTGAAGGGCTGAAGGCGGCATGTATCAAGCGATCGTCTTTCTGCCTTTGCTCGGGGCGATCCTCGCCGGCGTGATCGCGCTCGTCGGTGCACGTGCGCGGTTTCCCGGCAAGGGTCCGGTTGCGGGCATCGAAGACACCACGGCCGACCATGGTCCGCATCACGGCGAACCGGGTGCGCACGGCGGCGCCGTCATACATTCCTCCCATCACGAGGAGGAAGCGCACGAACCTGCCGCCACCGGCTCACGGACGGCGGAACTGATCACGACCACACTTCTGATGATCTCCATGATCCTGTCGTGGATCGCTTTCGTCGATGTGGGCTTCGGGCATCACGATGCGCGCGTGCCGGTCTTCACTTGGATGACGGCAGGCGACCTCAAGGCCGAATGGTCATTGCACATCGACACGCTCACCGCCGTGATGCTGGTTGTCGTCAATACGGTATCGGCGTTCGTGCACCTCTATTCGATCGGATACATGCACGAAGATCCGTATCGTCCGCGGTTCTTCGCCTATCTGTCGATGTTTACGTTCGCCATGCTGATGCTGGTGACCGCGGATAACCTCGTGCAGCTGTTTTTCGGCTGGGAAGGGGTCGGCCTCGCAAGCTATCTTCTGATTGGCTTCTGGTATCACAAGCCCGAAGCAAATGCGGCGGCCATCAAGGCCTTCATCGTCAATCGCGTCGGCGATTTCGGATTTGCGTTGGGCATTTTCGCCGTTTTCATGCTCACCGGCGCCATCGATTTCGACACGGTATTTGCCCAGGCCCCTTCACTCACCAGCAAAACCATAAACTTCTTTGGTTGGCAGGCCGATGCGCTCACGCTCACCTGCCTCTTCCTGTTCATGGGCGCCATGGGCAAGTCGGCCCAGTTTCTCCTGCACACCTGGCTGCCCGACGCCATGGAAGGCCCTACGCCAGTCTCGGCCCTCATTCATGCCGCCACCATGGTGACGGCGGGCGTGTTTATGGTTGCGCGGCTGTCGCCATTGTTCGAGCTCGCTCCCAATGCGCAGACCTTCGTGACGCTGATCGGTGCAACCACGGCATTTTTCGCCGCCACCATCGGTCTCGTGCAGAACGATATAAAGCGCATTGTCGCTTATTCGACCTGCTCTCAGCTCGGCTACATGTTCGTTGCCATGGGGGTTGGCGCCTATTCGGTCGGCATGTTCCATCTATTCACGCACGCTTTCTTCAAATCGCTGTTGTTCCTCGGCTCCGGCTCGGTAATCCATGCGATGCACCAGGAGCAGGACATCCGGAACATGGGCGGACTAAAAGACCGCATTCCATACACCTACATCGTCATGCTCATCGGCACGCTGGCGCTGACCGGTTTCCCGCTCACGGCCGGATACTTCTCAAAGGACGCCATCATCGAGGCGGCCTTCGTCAGCAAGAATCCGATGGCGCTTTATGGCTTCATTTGCACGGTCACCGCGGCACTGCTCACGTCGTTTTATTCCTGGCGGCTGATCTTCAAGACGTTCCATGGCGAGCCTCACGATCGCAAGCACTGGCGCGAGGCGCATGAGAGCCCGATGGTGATGCTCATTCCGCTGGGGTTCCTTGCCGCCGGTTCGGTGCTCGCCGGGCTTCCGTTCAAGGAGATCTTCGCCGGTCATGGCGTCGAAGGCTTTTTCCGTGAATCGCTGGCTTTCGCAAAATCAAACCACGTGCTCGAAGACATGCATCACGTGTCGCTGTATGTCGGCATTCTGCCGACGGCAATGATGCTGTTGGGCTTCCTGGTCGCGTGGCACTTCTATATCCGGCGGCCCGATATTCCGGTCGAACTCGCGCACCAGCACGACTGGCTTTATCGCTTCCTGCTCAACAAGTGGTATTTCGACGAGCTTTACGACCTGATCTTCGTCAGGCCGACCAAGTGGCTCGGGCGTCTGCTCTGGAAGAGCGGCGACGGCTGGCTCATCGACGGTTTTGGCCCTGACGGCGTTTCGGCGCGAGTGCTCGATGTGACCCGGAACGTTGTGCGGCTGCAGACCGGCTATCTTTACCACTATGCGTTCGCAATGCTGATCGGCGCGGCCGCCTTTATCACCTGGTTCATGTTTTCGGCGGGGACGCACTGATGAATTGGCCGATTCTCTCCGTCGTTACGTTCCTGCCGCTCTTCGGCGCAATGCTCGTCGCACTGTTCGTCCGCGGCAACGAGCGTTGGGCGCGGGGCACCGCACGCTGGATAGCGTTGTGGGCGACGCTTGTCACATTCGCCATTTCGCTGGTGATGGTCTGGCGCTTCGATGGCGGCTCGCCGGAATTCCAGTTCGTCGAGAAGCACAACTGGCTCGGTATCGCGTCCTACCACATGGGCGTCGACGGCATTTCATTGCCCTTCGTAATTCTCACGACCGCGCTGATGCCGATCTGCATTCTGGCGAGCTGGACCGCAATCCAGACGCGCGTGAAGGAATACATGATCGCCTTCCTCGTCCTGGAAACGTTGATGGTCGGAACATTCTCGGCACTCGATCTCGTGCTGTTCTATCTGTTCTTCGAAGGGGGCCTCATTCCGATGTTTCTGATCATCGGCGTCTGGGGCGGGCCGCGCCGTGTCTACGCCAGCTTCAAGTTCTTCCTCTACACGCTGCTGGGCTCAGTTTTGATGTTGCTCGCCATCATGGCGATGTACTGGCAAGCAGGCACCACCGATATTGCCGTGCTGCTGCGGCATGGATTTCCGATCGGCCTGCAGAAATGGGCCTGGTTCGCCTTCTTTGCGTCGTTTGCGGTGAAATTGCCGATGTGGCCGGTGCACACATGGTTGCCGGACGCGCACGTCGAAGCGCCGACCGCGGGCTCGGTGATCCTTGCGGCGATCCTCCTGAAGATGGGCGGCTACGGTTTCCTGCGGTTCTCGCTGCCGATGTTCCCGGCCGCGAGCCACGAGTTCGCGCCCTTGATTTTCACGCTCTCGGTCGTCGCCATCATCTACACCTCGCTGGTGGCGCTGATGCAGGAGGACGTGAAAAAGCTGATCGCCTATTCCTCGGTGGCCCACATGGGCTTCGTCACCATGGGAATTTTCGGTGCCACCACGCAAGGCGTCGCCGGCGGCATCTTCCAGATGATTTCGCATGGCATTGTTTCCGGTGCGCTGTTCCTCTGCGTCGGCGTGGTCTACGACCGCATGCACACGCGCGAAATCGCTGCTTATGGCGGGCTGGTCAATCGCATGCCGCTGTATGCCTTCGTCTTCATGGTCTTCACGCTTGCCAATGTCGGCCTGCCGGGGACGTCGGGGTTCATCGGCGAATTCCTGGCACTGATCGGGACCTTCAAGGTCAATATTCCCGTCGCAACGCTCGCGACGCTCGGGGTCATCCTGTCCGCGGCCTACGCATTGTGGCTCTACCGGAAAATGATCTTCGGCAATCTCAAGCCTGCCCTCGAAGGAATCCGCGACATCGGTTGGCGTGAATGCGTGATTTTCGCGCCGCTGGTTGTGCTCACCATTCTCTTCGGTGTTGCGCCCAAACCGGTGCTGGATATGTCGGCCGCTTCGGTTGCCCAATTGCTTGAAAACTACGACCACGCCATCGCCGCGGCCAAGACGGCCGCGCTCATGGCGCAATAGGCGAGGCCATGATCCAGTTGCCCGCCTTGCAGGACCTGTTGCCGCTGCTGCCCGAGCTTGTGCTTGCGTGCGGGGCAATGCTGATGCTCATGATTGGCGCGGCAATCGGCGAGCGCAGTTCCGCAGTCGTGAACGGCTGGTGCGTGATCATATTGGCGCTCGCGGCAGCGGCTCTGTTCTGGCTGCCGCGTGGTCCGCATGTCATGTTCGGGGGAAGTTTCCTCGTCGACGACTATGCCCGCTTTCTAAAGGTTCTGACACTGATCGGGTCCGGCGGCGCTCTCATTTTGTCGCTCGATTATCTCACCTTCGAAAAACAGCAGAAATTCGAATACGGCGCGCTGTTCCTGCTCGCGACGCTCGGCATGCTGATGTTGATCTCGGCGTCGGACCTGATTGCGCTTTATCTCGGCCTCGAACTGATGAGCTTGCCGCTTTACGTCATCGCGGCGTCGAACCGCGAGAACGCAAGGTCGACCGAGGCGGGGCTCAAATATTTCGTCCTCGGCGCGCTCTCGTCCGGAATGCTGCTTTACGGCGCTTCGCTGATCTACGGCTTCACGGGCACCATTAACTTTGCCGGCATCGCCAAGGCAACACAAAATGGCGCAAACATCGGGCTCATCTTTGGGCTGGTGTTCCTGTTCGTCGGCTTCTGTTTCAAGATTTCCGCGGTGCCGTTCCACATGTGGACGCCCGACGTCTATGAAGGCGCGCCCACGCCGGTTACGGCTTTCTTTGCGGCCGCGCCCAAAGTCGCTGCCATTGCGATCTTCGCGCGTGCGACCGTCGTCGCCTTTCCAGGCATCACCCACCAGTGGCAGCAGATCGTCGTATTCGTCTCGATCGCCTCGATGGCCCTGGGCGCCTTTGCTGCGATTGGCCAACGCAACATCAAGCGCCTGATGGCCTATTCGTCGATTGGCCACATGGGTTATGCGCTGGTCGGTCTTGCGGCCGGTACGCCCGAGGGTGTTCAGGGCGTGCTCGTTTATATGAGCATCTACGTGGCGATGACGCTGGGCACCTTCGCCGTAATCTTGGCGATGCGCCGCGACGGTAAATACGTCGAGAACATCGGCGATCTTGCAGGGCTTGCGCGCACCCATCCAACCATGGCCTTTTTCCTGGGCGTGCTTTTGTTCTCGCTCGCAGGCATTCCGCCGCTCGCCGGTTTCTTCGCGAAATTCTACGTGTTCCTTGCCGCCATCAAGGCCGGGCTCTTTACCCTTGCCGTCATCGGCGTGCTCAGCAGCGTGGTGGGCGCTTACTACTATCTCGCCATCGTCAAGATCATGTATTTTGACGAGCCGGTGAAGGGCTTTGAGCCCATGCCGACGCTGCTGCGGTTGGTCCTCGGGGTTTCAGGCCTCATCAACCTCCTGTTTTTTGTCTACCCCGCGCCGCTCCTTGGTGCGGCGACCGTTGCAGCAAAATCATTGTTCTGAATGAACCGCGAAGCCACGGACCTGGCGGGGGTCCGGCACATAGTCTACGAAACACTCGGCTCGACCAACGCCGAGGCGCTGTCGCGTGCGCGCGCCGGCGAGCGCGGACCGTTGTGGATCACAGCAAAAACTCAAACTGCCGGGCGCGGTCGCCGCGGCAGCCAATGGACGTCACCGCCGGGCAATCTTTACGCGACCCTTCTGCTGACCGAGCCGTCACCGGCCTCTCAGGCACCGCAATTGTCATTTGTAGCCGCGCTCGCATTGCATGACGGCATCGCGTCCTGCGCGCCGCAGATCGGTCCGTTGCTGAAGCTGAAATGGCCAAACGATCTGCTCATCGGACCCGCGAAGGTGGCCGGCATTCTGATCGAAAGCGAAAGCGCGCCGGCGTTTGCCGTCGCGGTCGGGATCGGCGTCAATTGTGCCTCGCACCCGCCAGACACTGCTTATCCCGCAGTCGACCTCGCCGCCGCCGGCATCGTGGTTATGCCCAAAGTGCTGCTCGTCTCGCTCTCGGTGGCGATGCAAGAGCGTCTGAAACAGTGGAACCGCGGCCAGGGCTTTGCTGCCATTCGCGCCGACTGGCTGAAGCGCGCCGCCGGTCTTGGGGAGGCCCTGCAGGTGCGGCTCCCGGAGCGCGAAGTGTCGGGCCGCTTTCAAGGGCTCGATGACGCCGGAAGATTGCTGCTCGAGCAGGCCGGCACCGTGACCGCGATCACCGCCGGCGAAGTTTTTGGTTTTGGTGGACGGTGACTATGCCCGCGCCACAAGAACTGGTCTTTGCCCCTCTGGGGGGCGTCGGCGAAATCGGCATGAACCTGTCGATCTACGGCGTTGGCGACGCGCATCATCGAACCTGGCTTGCGATCGACCTCGGCGTGTCATTTGCCGCTGAGGATCATCTGCCCGGTGTCGATCTGATTTTGCCGGATGTCCGCTATCTGGTCGACGAGCGGAAGGATTTTGCCGGGCTGGTGCTCACGCACGCGCATGAGGATCATTTCGGCGCGCTGCTCGATCTTTGGCCACGGCTGAAGTTTCCCATTTACGCTACCCCCTTTACGGCCGCGCTTCTTGAGGCGAAATGCGCGAGCGAACCGGGAGCGCCGAAGATTCCGGTCAATGTCGTTACACTGGGCAGTCGGTTCAATGTCGGGCCTTTCGACATCGAACTCGTCACAATGGCGCATTCGATTCCGGAGTCGAGTGCGCTGATCATCCGAACGCCAGGTGGCACTGTGCTGCATACCGGCGACTGGAAGATCGACCCAACCCCGATACTGCATGATCCCACCGACGAGAAGAAACTGCGCGCGCTGGGCGAGGAGGGTTGTCTCGCGCTGGTTGGCGATTCAACCAATGCGGTTCGCGAAGGCCGCTCACCATCGGAATCCGATGTCGCACGGACAATTGCGGAACTCATCAAGACGGCCCGCGGTCGGGCCGCTGTCACGACATTTGCATCGAACGTCGCGCGCCTGCGAGCTGTCGCAGACGCAGCACGCGCTGCCGATCGCGAGGTTGTTGTCATCGGCCGGGCGATGGAGCGGGTGGTGCAGATTGCGCGGGAGACTGGTTATCTTGAGGGCATCCAGGATTTTCGGCCCATGGACGCCTATGGCCATCTGCCCCCGAACAAAGTCGTTGCGCTTTGTACCGGCAGCCAGGGTGAACCGCGCGCAGCGCTTTCGCGCATCGCGGAAGACCAGCACCCCGAGGTGACGTTCTCGCCAGGGGACCGGGTGATCTATTCCGCCCGCACAATTCCGGGCAATGAGAAGGCAGTCGGCCGTGTCATCAATCTGCTGATCGAGCAGGGAATCGAAGTCATAACCGATCGCACCCATCTGGTGCACGTATCGGGGCATCCGCGCCGTGCCGAACTTGAAGAACTTATCGGCTGGGTAAAGCCGAAAGTATTGATCCCCGTGCACGGGGAGGCATTGCATCTGCATGAGCATGCTGCTCTTGCTCGCCGACGTGGTGTACGCGAGGTCCTGCAATGTCGCAATGGCGATTTGGTACAGCTTTCGCCGCAAGTGCGCATCGTCGATGAGGTACCTTCCGGACGGATCTACAAGGATGGCAGCCTGCTGGTCGAGGCCGATTCGCGTACGGTCGCCGATCGACGACGACTAAGTTTCGCCGGGGCAATTTCGGTCGCGCTGGCCATCACTGACAGAGGCGAAATGGTCGACGAGCCGTCGGTTGACGTGATCGGCATTCCCGAGCGTGACCGCGAAGGCGGTTCGATGTACGACGCCGTGCGCGACGCCTTGATCGAAACATTTGAGTCGCTGCCGCGCGGCCGTAAACGCGACCCCGACGCGGTGGCCGAAGCGCTGCGTCGCGCGGTCCGCGCCGCCGTTGCCCAACGCTGGGGCAAGAAACCGATGTGCTATGTCCATGTCTTGACGGTATGATGAGCGATTTGGAGCAAACGAAATCATGATTGGTCGTCTCAATCACGTCGCCATCGCCGTAGGCGATATTGCCAAAGCCTCCAAGGTTTACCGGGACACGCTGGGTGCCGAAGTGTCCGCCAAAGTCGCGCAGCCCGACCACGGCGTTTCGACGGTCTTCATCACGCTGCCGAACACCAAGATCGAGCTCCTCGAGCCTTTGGGAGCGGACTCACCGATCGCAAAATTCCTTGAGCGCAATCCCGACGGCGGCATCCACCACGTTTGCTACGAAGTACCGGACATCCGCGTGGCTCGCGACAAGCTCAAGGCGGAGGGTGCGCGTGTTTTGGGCGACGGCGAACCGAAGATCGGCGCGCACGGCAAACCGGTCCTATTTCTTCACCCCAAGGATTTCTGCGGAACGTTGGTCGAGCTGGAACAGGCTTGACGCGAACGATGAGCAAGACCACCGCGATTGCCATTTATTTCCTGATCTGGTGGATCACGCTGTTCGCAGTATTGCCGTGGGGGGTACGCAATCAGGAAGAAAGCGGCGAGGTGGCGCCGGGGACTGACCCCGGCGCGCCGGCAATACATCGGGTCTGGCACAAATTAGGTTGGACCACGGTTGTGGCCACCGCGATTTTTGGAATTCTCTACTTCGCCTACACGCGGGGACTCATCCCGTATGATTTCCTGATCGCGATCTCCAGTCCGCCGCATCGCTAGATAATGTAGGTCGAAAAAAAGAGCAGGGCGCGGAGCCCTGCTCGTCGATTTCTGTGTCCTTTGCCCCGGCAATTATTTGTATTCTAGGGGTGGGCAGCGGTTCCCGCGCCCGGACTTGCTTCTCTCCCAAGACTTGGACCGCAGGTGAGGAACCGGTCTTGCGCCCAGGCTCCGCTCGTACGGACTTGCGCGACGCTACCCGATCGCCGAAAGCGTGTCAGCACATTTGTACAATTCAGCGTTCGATCACGACCGGGGCGTCGAGCAGGATCGTTTCTCCTGGTTGCGGAGTAATGGTGACCTTCACCGTCCAGATTCCCTGCTCCGGAATGGTAATTCCGCTGACCTGCCAAAGCCCGCCCCCCAGGTCCGCAGCCTCTCGTTCGAGTGCCTGATGGGACGGCGCTGGCGGTTCGAGACGAAGGCGCACCTCCTTTGCCGGGAACACTGTAAAATCCTCACGCATTACGCGAATTGCGGCCTGCACGGATCCAGCGCGCCCGGGGGTGATCGTCACCTCGGCCATGGCCTCCGCGGCATGAATATGGACGAACGCGGTGTCCGGCGAACGATCCTCGGGTGCGGGGTGCGTATGGGCGGTCGGGGATAAGGTTCCAAGCGCCCCAACAAAACCAAGCACGCAGAGTCCAAGAGTGATTTCGGCCAGGCTGTTGCGTTGCAGGGAACGCATCGCGCCGCGCTCCGGCAGCCGCGGAGTGAGATAAAATCTATTCACCGCGGCAATCACGAGCATCACAGTAAACAGTCCTGCTTTCAGCGCTATCAGGCGCCCGTAATCGGTTGTGAAGAGATCGCGCGGCCCACCCAGCAGGTTCCAGCTGTTGATCAATCCGCTCCCAAGCAAAACGTTGACGCTGAGGATGGCGACGGTCGAAAAGCGCCGGGTAGCGCGCGTCGCGAAAGCAGCCCAGGCGGGGTTTGCGTTCCGTTGCGCCTGCCAAAGCAACAAAACAAACGCCGGCAGGCTGCCGAGCCACGCTCCGGCCGTCAGCAGATGCAACATGTCGGAGGCGAGATGGATGTCGCCAGTCAGACCTGGCGTCGCGCCGGCATGGCCAACCGTTGCAGGCAGGCATAGCAACAGGGCTGCGGTCGCAAGTTGGAACGCTTCCGGGATCGGACGAAGCAGCGAGAGCACGAGCACCAATGCCAGAGCGAACCGCGTGCACCAGACAAGACCGAAACGGGTTTCGAAAAGCACCGGCCAGGCTCCGCCATGCAGGCAGACATCGATGAGCGGCGCACCCAGAATGTCGGCGGCGATGAGGACGAGCCAGACGGCGCCCGAGAGAATGGCGAGGACGAGCGCGAGCAAAATCAGAACTGACAGCCGGCTCCGAAGCGGCTGAAAATCGCCAGGTATCTTGGCGGGTTCCGCCACCAGGCGAATGAACCCGATCGTCCCGCATGCCGCCAACGTCGCGGCGAAATGCACGCCGCGAACGAAGATCAGCGGATCCGTCATGAAAGGACCTTCCGCACTACGGTCCGACGCGAAACGAGAAATCGCCTTGCGTACGGTGTGTGTCCACCGAGAGGACACGCCAAATCACTTTGTAAGTTCCAGGCGGCAATGTTTTGACTGGGATACGTAACTGTGTGCCCCCGCCGCTCGCCTTTCCGGAACTCACCGCGACGCCTTGCTCATTGCGGACCTCAATGCTGCTGAAAGCAGGCTCGATCCTTTCGCTGAACCAAAGCACGATTTCTCGAGGAGATTGCGCGACTGTGTTGCCGACCCTCGGAGAGGCATGGTCAAGGTAGGCGTGTGCAAAGGCGGGGCTTGCTAGCGCCAAC
>Ga0182036_10000140_pt1 | contig 31784 bp, 20 predicted proteins | sample sta12Cox44000080_FD_125966 | JGI IMG/M metagenome (GOLD analysis project Ga0182036, IMG submission 125966) | Lab enrichment of tropical soil microbial communities from Luquillo Experimental Forest, Puerto Rico - statoxic.12C.oxic.44.000.080 | ecosystem: Environmental > Terrestrial > Soil >...
AGAGAGGAGGTCCCTGTGACCCGACTACGTCAAAGGACGTTGGAAGAACTCCAACGTCGCAACTATTCTCAAGAGACTACCCGCAGTTACATCCATGCTGTCAAGCAGTTTGCAGAGTATTGCGGAGGGCGCGGAAGCAAGCGGTGCGCACCAAGAGGGCGGGAGCACAAAGCCACCGGCACAGTAAGTAGGCCGTAGCGGCGCGGCAGTGACCATCCTCAAAGACGATCGCGAAATTGCCAGCATGCAAACCGTTGCAGACGGGGGCTCAGAGTGGCCTCTGATATTTGGCCCGTGAGCGAATCGCTAAGACTTCAATTATCCGAATGATTCTTGGTGGTAAAGTTTCAGCGGAGAATTTATGAAGCAAATCTTGAAAGCCCGTTTCCTTACGCCTCTAGCGCAAAGTCCGATTGGCGCACTTCTTGCAGCGTGTATGTTGGGATACCTCACGACGTTCCTTGCCGCTGGTGCAGCTGCACAGGGCGCAAACGCTGACCTTGCGGGGACCTGGAAGGGGGAGCTTGGCGAGGGTGCAGCGAAGCTGCATCTGGTTCTAACGATTACTAAGGCTTCTAACGGCGAATTCTCAGGAGAACTAAACAGCGTAGATCAAGGCGCGAAGCTGCCCATGGACAGCATTACCCTGAAAGCTGATGTGTTCCGGTTTGAGGTCAAGGCCGTAAGTGGGGTGTACGAAGGAAAGTTGAATTCAGCGGGAACGGAGATTGCGGGGAATTGGACGCAAGGTGCGGTTCCACCTCAGCTGCTGAAATTTGCACGCTCGACTGCGGATTCAAGTGCCAAAGAAAAGTCGGCCCAGAACGTGCCCGAGGGGCCCACGGAGAAGCCGCTTTCTGTGTTTCTGGATGTCGTGGTGCCGATCGCGCCGACAGCGTTCAAAGCTGACGCAAAATGGCATCTGGTTTACGAGCTGCACCTGACTAACATGGATCGCTGGAACTACCAGATCACAAACGTAGAGGCGATCTCCGGAGATTCGAGTGCGCGCTCGCTAGTGAAGTACACTGGGGCGGGCCTGGATGCTGTGATGCGACGGTCGGGGCAGCCGCCGAGCGCGACGGAAAAATCAAAACTACCGCCCGGAACGATGGGCATCGTCTACATGTGGGCCACGATAGACACTCCGGAAGCAGTGCCCGCGACGATTCGTCAGCGATTGACTGTAAAGGTGGGAACTTACCCTGAAGAACAGACAGTTGAGACGACTCCGATTGCCATTGGCAAAGAAGCGGTGGCGATCAGCTCGCCCTTGCGCGGCGACCATTGGTTTGCGGCGAACGGGCCATCAAATACTTCGGGACACCGGCGCGCCCTTATCCCCATCGATGGACACGCGGCGATTGCGCAGCGATTCGCTATCGATTGGGTAAAGTTGCGGGACGACGGGAAGACGTTCCAAGGAGATGAGAAAGACAACAAGAGCTATCTGGCCTACGGGAATGAAGCGTATGCGGTTGCCGATGGTGTCGTGACCGAGACGAAGGATGGAATACCGGAAAATGTGCCGGGAATTGATTCACGGGCTGTGCCGATCACGCTGGAAACCGTGGGCGGAAACCACGTGATCCTTGACATAGGCGGAGGCCATTTCGCGTTTTATGCGCATTTGCAGCCGGGTTCGCTGCACGTGAAGCTCGGCGAAAAGGTGCGGCGCGGGCAAGTCGTAGGTCTCGTCGGAAACTCAGGGAATTCGACTGAGCCGCATTTGCACTTCCACATTGAGAATGGCAGTTCGCCGCTGGGCGCGGAGGGATTGCCCTATTCTCTGGCGTCGTTTGAGGTCGTCGGGCGCGGGGAGGGCTGGAAGCCCGCGGACGCCAAAGGAGCGGCGGAAGTGCATAAGAGCGAAATACCGATGGAGAACGAAGTAGTGAATTTCTCGGGAAACCGGTAGAAGCCCAAGCAGCTTATTTTTGGTCTGCATGGGTATAGTGCGCAGGGATTGCGGTGAACTGCTCACGTATCTTGCTCGTGGCTGGACACAACGCCCTTTCAATGCGCAGTTTTGCACTCAAGTTGGGATTCACATGGCCACACGCCTGATTTGTCCTTGAAAAGGGCACGTGGGTATCGCTGGATGGCAACTTTTGGTGGGGTGGCGTCACGACACTAAACAGCGTACGGAATCCCCAGACCCGTCAAACCAGTTCGCGCATAGGGGGCACGGCTGCTTTTCGTATTTCCAAGCACCAATCGATAAAGATTAGCTACAGCGGTGGCGCCTACGTCCGCTTTAGGGACAATTACCACAACGTGTCCTTAGCCTGGCAGAACTCGTGGCTCGGCCGGCCACAATGATTTGGATTTCGTGACGCGCGAAAAATTCGGCTCTCGGCCCGCAGCATCATCAAAACACCGCCTTAATAATTCGCAAGATGAGTTCTTCAGGCGACCAGATCGTCAGCAGGAGAGGCAGGAATGGAGCGGCGGTGACCGCGGCCAGACGGGAGATGTCCTCGAGGCCGAAGGGCACTGAGCGCATATCGCGGACTAACGCAAAGCTGTTGCCAAGATCGGCAAGCGACTGAATGTCGGCAGCTCCAAGGAGTTCCTCGGAAGGAGCGGGATCGCTGTGGACCCACTTCTGGTCGAACCTCTCGACGTACTGCTGAGCGAGCTGGCCGTATTCGGCCAAGCCCGTTCTTCTTACACCAGCCATCCGGGGGGTAAACATCACGAGGGGGCCGAGAATGGCTACAACGAAGAAGGCTATAAATCCGCCGATCTGTAGCTTGAAAGACAGCAAGCTTTCGCCCCTATAAAGAACTCGACTGGCAACCAGTCCTGCGAGCATGGTGCCTTGAGCGAAAAGGATTGGTCCGAAGGCGTAGACACTTTTTCCTAAGAACGCAAGACCGGCGCAGCGATCCGGATGAGTCGGAATCAGGTTTAGGTCGATCCTTGAAACGTGCCAGAGAAAACGAAACCATATGAAAAACCTCAGGTACCAGCGCAGAAGGATGAACTGCAAGATAGGAATGCTGATAAACACGTACCAGAAGCCAGCAGGAGTGAGGTGCCAGCGTCCGCCGGGCGCAGCATACCACGTCGAAAGATTGATTGCGATGCGGCTGTGCCAAAGCCACAGGCCTACAGCGTAGATACAAAGAAAAAGCCCAGCCTCAAGTGGGATGGAATTGCGCAGCTTGACGGCTGACTGGATCGCCCGGTGAAAGCGGGGCAAGTCCTGCGGTAAGACAATACGATAATCAACGAAGCGGCTCACAACCGCACGTATCCGCAAATGAACAATCAGCTCGGCGGCGATGAGAATCGGAAGTGCAATGAGGAATCGGACATGCACTTCGACATCGTGAAAGAAGGAAAGCCGACCGAGGTTACCAACCGGGGAACCAAAGGTCGAAAGGAGCAAAAGCGGCAGCCACGCCACAAGAGTAACAGTGAGCAGCCGACGAGGCAAAAGCTCCAAATGGTCCCCTTCGAGATGCGCCTTCCGAAGCAGTTGGAAGAGCGGTCCACCCAGCACCAACGAGAAATCATGTGCTTCTTCACGAAAAATGAGTTCTGTCAAATTCTTGTCAAAGTTGGTTTCTGGTTCTCCTTGTGTTTTTCCCATGTTTAACCTCCTGCTTTGGTGTTCCAGGAGATGTTTCCACAATCCGAAGGCCTAGGTTGAACAGTGGCAACGCGCATCTTATCATTTAGCATGACTGGAAGCGCCGTACACTGCTGACCCGAGAAAGTCTGACCGAGCTATCCAAATGTGCGAAACGGTCTTAAGAAGGCTAAGAGTAATTCTCACTGTTCGTGTCGCCCAACTGCCAAAATAAACAGGCCGGAACCAGGATTAAAATGTCCGCGTGTCAGTCAAGCGCCCGGGTTTGATAGACCTGGGCGCGACCGAGAGCGTAAGCGCCAGTCTGTGTGAGGATTTCGCGCGCATTGATCAAGACCCGGACAAATCCGCCGGCAAGTGCAGCCGATGTGAAGAGGCGATCGTGTTGTGCGTGGACCATTGCCACATATAGGAGTCCACTCCCCAAAAAAACTGTCGCAAAAAAAGCGGTCTTCGAGCGCTGCTAAACGATTGCGTACGACGGCAATGAACCACAGGGAGGCAATACCGGCGAAAGGCAGTAGGTTCAAGCAAGCGAGATCGCCTTCGAATGACTGATCACATCCAGTAGCGGTCCTCCCAGATTTGCAGGAATAGAAACCCACACAAGTGCCGGCTGGTGATTAGCAGCCCGCAAAAGAGTATGCCGGCAATGGCGGCGGCTCTGGGTGCTCTGAGTCCGCGGTGGATCAGGGATTTCTCTTGACCATTCTCGATCTCCGCAGATGCGCACTTCGTGATAACGAGCGTCTTGAAGGGGCCATGCTGTTAATTCTGCCAGTGGCACTCCGCACTAGAGCCTCCTAGCGTAAAAGCGCCAATGGTTGCGTTTCCTTGCTGACTGTCACCGTGAACTGCCGTACTTTCGTGGGGCTGAGGATGATTCTTGCTTGGCCCTGCGGGGCCAATTCCGCCAGAAATCCTATGAGCACGCCGTTGGTAGAAACACTGGCAACGGCAGCCCGCGTGTGCGTGTGGCCACGATACCCTTCCTTATATGAGATCAGCACTTGGGTTTGGCTTTCTGAATTAAACCAGAAGTACGGAAAGCACGTTGACTTATCTTCGGTACTCGGCCGAATGGGATGGCGTTGCCGCCTATGGTTTCGACGCCGTGTGGTTCATGGGAGTTTGGGAACGAAGTCCTGCGGGCATCGCGACAGCGAACTAAAGCAAGAGCCTGCTCGATGATTTCCGGCGAGCACTTCCCGATTTTTGTCCAGAAGGCAATGTGGGATCTCCATATTACGTGCGCAGCCATGGGGTTGATCAGTAGCTCGGAGGTCCGGAAGGCCTCGCCATTGCTCGAAGAGAACGACCGAAACGATCAAGTTCAGGACACAAAAGGGAGAAACTAGATGACACCGATTCAAAAGTCCGGGATCGCATACATGGAAACAATCGAGCAACGTCGATTGAATGATGCTCGCGAGAAGGGAACTCCTTGGAAAAAATGGGGGCCGTATGTCAGCGAAAGACAATGGGGCACGGTCCGAGAAGACTATAGCGAAGACGGGAACGCCTGGGACTATTTCAGCCATGATCAAGCGAGATCCCGCGCATACCGTTGGGGGGAAGATGGTTTGGCCGGCATTTCCGATGACAAGCAGCAACTCTGCTTCGCGATTGCTTTATGGAACGGCCGCGACCCGATCCTGAAGGAACGCTTGTTCGGTCTGACCAACAGCGAAGGTAATCATGGCGAAGACGTAAAAGAATACTACTTCTACCTCGACAGCACCCCGACGCACTCCTACATGAAGTACCTGTACAAATATCCGCAGCGGGAATACCCCTATCGCAACTTAGTGGAAACGAACCGAAGCCGATCACGGGAAGAACTTGAGTACGAACTCCTCGACACCGGGATTTTTGATGGCGACCGCTATTTCGATGTGTTTGCCGAATACGCCAAAGCAGACCCCGAAGACATCCTGATCCGAATCACCGTTCACAACCGTGGGCCAGAGGGGGCGGACCTTCATCTGCTTCCGACACTGTGGTTTCGCAACACTTGGTCGTGGGAAGAGGGGGCTGTCAAGCCCTTGCTGCGTCGGGTGGCAGAAGGAACCGTCCGGGCCTCGCACAGTCAACTCGGCGATTTGACGCTGGATTGCGAAGGCCATCCAGAACTGTTGTTCACCGAGAATGAGTCGAACTTCAGTCGCTTGTGGGGGAAGTCCAATCCCTCGCCATACGTGAAAGACGCTTTTCATGAATACCTAATTAGAGGCGACCACGAATCTGTGAATCCGTCCGATACAGGCACAAAGGCCGCTGCGCATTATCGATTGGAAGTGCCCGCTGGGGGCAGCAAGGTCGTGCGGCTGCGGTTGAGCGCGAAACCAAGGGTCAAGGCATTCGACACCTTTGACGAGACATTCGGTTCCCGCCTCGCTGAGGCGGATGAATTCTTCAATCGCATCACGCCTACTTCGTTAAGTGAGGATGAACGGCGTGCACACCGCCAAGCTCTCGCCGGGATGCTCTGGAGCAAGCAGTACTACTATTTCGATCTCGACTGCTGGCTGGCCGAGCACGAAGCTCATCCGCTCATGGGCGGTGCTCGGCGCAATACCCGGAATACCGAGTGGTTCCACATGTTGAATAGCGACATCATCTCGATGCCCGACAAGTGGGAGTATCCCTGGTATGCGGCATGGGATTTAGCTTTTCATACAATCGCCCTTTCGCTGGTTGACTTCGACTTTGCGAAGGACCAGCTCCTGCTCATGCTGAGAAATCTGTATTCGCATCCCAACGGGCAGATCCCTGCCTACGAGTGGAATTTCAGCGACGTGAACCCGCCGGTTCACGCGTGGGCGACGCTGTTCCTCTACAACATTGAGAAAGAGCTGGGTCGGTCCGACCTGCGCTTCCTGGAGAGGTCATTTCAAGGTTTGATGCAGAACTTCAACTGGTGGATCAACCGCAAAGACCCGCAGGGCAAAAATGTGTTTGCGGGTGGTTTTCTCGGTCTGGACAACATTGGAGTGTTTGATCGCAGTGCCGCTCTACCCACAGGCGGCCACTTAGACCAAGCCGACGGGACGGCGTGGATGGCTTTCTATTGCCAGTGCATGCTGGAGATTGCCCTCATTCTGGTCGAGTACGATCCACTCTATGAGGATGTTGCCTTCCGTTTCCTCGAGCACTTCCTCTGGATCACGTATGCCATGGATCGCATTGGGGGGCACCACGAGGACATGTGGGACGACCGAGACGGATTCTTCTACGATCTGCTCCATTTTCCAGATGGCAACACCATGCGGTTAAACGTTCGCTCAATGGTCGGGTTGCTGCCGCTGTGCGCGTCCACTGTGCTGGAACCAACGGGTATTCTGGCAAAGAGTCCCCGCGTGAGGGAACTGATCGAAACCTTCAAGAAGAGGCATCCGGATGTGTTGAAGCACATTGCCCCTGCCGACGAGAAGTTCGTTGGCTATGCCGGACGCCGATTGCTGTCAGTTTGTAACAAACAGAAGATTGAGCGGGTTTTGGCTCGCATGCTCGACGAAAACGAGTTCTTTGGTCCCTACGGCATTCGTTCGCTCTCCAAATTCCATCTAGAGCATCCGTTTGTATTCAATCTCAATGGGCAGGAATATAAAGTTCAGTATCTGCCTGCCGAATCAAACACGGGGATGTTCGGAGGCAATTCTAACTGGCGTGGACCGGTGTGGATGCCTGTGAATGGCTTATTGCTCCGGGGACTAGTGAACCTCTATCAGTTCTACGGCGACGACTTCAAGGTCGAATGTCCCACGGGTTCGGGGAAATACATGACCTTGTTTGAGGTCGCAAAAGAACTTGCCCGAAGGCTATCGAGCATCTTTTTGCGCGACGCCAGTGGCAAGCGCCCAGTGTACGGAGGAGCCAAGAAGTTTCAGGAGGACCCGCATTGGAAAGACTACATCCTCTTCTATGAGTATTTCCACGGTGACAACGGCGCGGGACTAGGGGCGAGCCACCAGACGGGGTGGACAGGAATAATTGCGCGTGTGCTTGATCTGTTTGCTCGTGGGAGCGCTGCAGATTGGCTCCAAGTCTCCAGGGCCGACCTTGCCGCCCGGATGACCCATGAGCAGGTTGCAGGAAGAGCTGGATAGAACGCAGCGACCATCACGCGTGGGATGCAACTGTTTGCGAAGACTACGCCCCCGAGCAGGCTCTTCAACTCGGCAAGGCCACGCCCGTGACTGAGGCGCAGGAAAAGCCTGAGAGGGCGCGTGAATAACAGCAAATAATTCTTCTTGTCCCTATCAAAAACTCCATTCGGGCAGGTCGAACGGTGCCCAAGCCTCTTCGATAGACAAAGACGATTGCGACTGGCACGAATCCGTTCCCTGACCGGTATTGGAGACACAAGCAGGGTAAGCAATCGAGACGTTGCGCGAGGAATCGAGTGCCCATTGAGGCGGCGATTCGCTCGTAGCGATGGTGCAAGCCACCGACCTGGGGAACTTCCACGATCCGGCCTATCACGGGCGGTTGAACGGGCCTACTGATCGGGGCATCTTTGTCTAAAGACAGGTGAGTTCTCGTCCCCTCGTAGTATTGGAAATAATCTTTCAGGATGCGAGGCAACCCGGTCTCATGGAAAACCATGACATGGTCCAGGCATTCGCAGCGAACCGAACCGATGAATCTCTCGACATAGGCGTTTTGCCATGGACTGCGGGGCGCAGTGAGAACTTCGTCGATGCCCATCCATTTGGCGGTCTGCTGAAACTTGTCCCCATAGCAGCCGTCGCGGTCACGGAGCAGATGGCGCGGTGCACTATCCCAGGGGAAAGCGTCGAGAAGTTGTCGCGCGGTCCATTCTTCAGTTGGATGGGAAGTGACAGCAAAATGGATCGGACGTCGGCGGTCATGGTCAAGAATGGCGAAGACGAATAGGAGTTGAAAGGCGATGGTTGGGACGACGAAGAAGTCGGCAGCAACCAAGCTCTTAGCATGGTTCTTAAGAAAGGTCCGCCAGGTCTGGGAGGGAGGCTTCGGGTGCCGGATCGTGTATTTGGCGACGGTTGCCTGAGAGACTTCGATTCCAATCTTCAGCAATTCTCCGTGAATGCGTGGGGCACCCCAACGTGGGTTGGCGAGGCTCATTTGCCGAATCAGATTCCGAACTTCAGAGGATAGAGGCGGACGGCCTTTCCCGATGCCGACTCTTCCATCTCCAATAGAGTCGAAAGCCTTTGCGATGCCAGGCGATGATGGTCTCGGGCTTGAGGATGAACAGAGTCGATCGCCAATCGCTCCGCAGGCGGGAGAGCCAGACACAGAGGAAGCGATCCGTCGAGCCGAGACGAAGCTTGTGGCCACGGCGCGAACGTTGTAGGACGCCATAGGCCAAGAGTCTCCGATAGGACCATGCATTGCCACTCATCGAGTGGATAATCGTTAGGCTTGTTGTTTCAGAAAACGACGGGCGCCGTCACAACAGCGAAATGGAACCACAGGAAAGAAGAATTGATTCTCCGTCTCACATGCGGAGACGAACCAAAACCTTTCGCCTGGGCAAGACCACTCTCAGAGGAAGAGTCCACGTTCAAACAGTTGGGCTGAATGCCGAGACAAAAAAGGACCGGCATCGAGCCAAGGGGGGAGATTTTTCTCCTGACATTCCTTTATATACGACTTTACCGATTTTCAGCGACAATCCCGGCAGCACGGAAGCTTCACGATAGGCGACAAGCCGTGTCCAGCGCGGGAGTGCGCCATCGCGGATGCAGGCGAGAATGCCAAGCGCATCCTCGAGAAGATTGACGAACGGTGAATCTGAGGGGGAAGGGTTGATTAGGCCGCGCCGATGCTTCGGGCTTCCCGGTGGGCTTGCCCGAGCGCCATTCGTTCGATGCTCGCTGCGAACAACGGTGTTTCTCGTCGGTTGTGTTCACCCTCCACATGCTGTCGGGCCGCCGCCGCGTCCTTAAATCTAATCTTGTGTTGCGCGATGAAATCCATGAACTCTTCTGTTGGATGGACAGTCGTGCGATTCACAAACTCGCAAGTGTTTTCATCGACCTGCTTCGCTGTGAGGGTCCATACTACCTGCACATGGGTACGACCATTGGGCGTGAATGCGTCTGAGAATGAGACCAACCTACACAATGTAGGGGTCGCAATTTCTGCCACATAACGCTGAACCATAAGCGCGTGACCGACCATCTCTACGTTGACCAACATGGGCTTGCCTTCGTCAGTCAAAGTACTGCCACATGAAACGTGGTCCGGAGGGCAGCACCGACGATACTCGCCCTCAGACAATTTCAAGAGCCAAGCTGCAATGTCTATCTTCTCGACCGGTGCATTAATTACATAACTACAAACAGCGTTTGAAAGCTCCTTGTCGACCAAAATCGTGTCGCTCATTGAAATCTCTCCCTTCTGAACGCTAATTTGCCTTATGCGTCGCGGGGCCCGAACAACCCTATCGCCAACAGGAAAAACGAAAACCACCACACGAAGTATCCAATCGTGAGTTCGGATCTCTCGGACCCAAAGATGAAAATCACAAAACGCTAAAGCCCTGCTTCAAAATCAACCTCGGTGGAGTCCATGACGCACCCCAATTTGCTCTTGCAGTTCGGTAGCGGACCATAAACGCCGACAACGCAAGGTCTCAAGGTCTGGACTTCGGATTGAGACCTACTTGGATTCCGGCTCGATGATATTTTCCTTTTCGAGCTCCCTGGCTACGATTTTAACTAGACCTTTAATTGCCTTCATCACGGAACTGACCTCAAACGTGTTGGTGGTTCCTGTCCACACCAGTTCTCCGTCGGCCTTCGCTGTAGCGTAGAAATTGACTTGCACCTGTGCTTCTTTCTCTGTCTTCATGTATCCAGGGGAATAGATCACAGGGTACAGAGCACCGTAGTAGCCGTAAAAAGTCCCGTAATAGGGCAGAGGGGTATAGACCTCGCCGGGGACGTAGGTGGTTTTCGTGTCCCGTTTCGTGAGGCAGGCGACCACGATGGCATCGAATTTCTGCTCCTTTACCAGTTCCCGCAGATCATTCTTATCAATGGGAGTAGCGTCGGGGCGGGGGAGAAACTCGTAACTTGGCTCAGCCTTTCCTCCTGGACGAGAAATTGCTGCGACCAATTCATCCTCGAATTCCACGCGGTTTTCTGCTTTGCCATTCAGGGCTAGAACAAGAATGTGTTTGAAGCTTTCCCCAGTAAGGTGCGGGTTTTTCCAGCTAATCTCTAGTTTTGGTCCACCGACGATATGTAAGGCGAGGCTGCCTAACAAAATGATGAGTAATCCCGATTTCTTGAACAAGCGATTTCCCCCGTAGTGCGAGTTTCTGCCCACCAGAGCACGGGAGTGTATCCATGACGGCCACACAGGTTGTTACTGTCAAAACTGACAGCATCTCATTCGAGTTCGCGTAACCGGAGAAGATCATCGAGTGGACAATCGTCAGCTCGGATGCGGAGACGAACCAATCAAGCGTTGGCGGCCTCCGAACAGCATTGCTTGACCCGAAAGAGAACCTGGTAGTATTCGAAGTAGGACTTGAGAATGCGTCGTAGGCCGGTCTCATTCAGGATGATCACGTGATCGAGACACTCCCGCCGAATCGAGCCATTTTGTGGCGATCGCCGTTATGTGGCGCAGACGCCTAAGCGGCCCATCAGACCTTAGCGCCCTCGGCCTCGGAAAAGGGCACCCTTGCTGAAACTTCTCCGGCTGCGCCTAAGTGATCAGCTGCAGAGATTGGGATCCGTTGACCACGGCATCCCGTGTAGTCAAAAAACTCGCCGCGGCCCGAATCCTCCTGAAAAAAGCAAGTTTCTCCTTCTAATCGATGTCTCGGTGTCCGCTGCCTTCAACGAGCTGGTCGTTGAGCCGGTACAGCAAAAAAATTCGGCAACCCACAACGGCAGAGAAGATGAAGGAGGGCAAATAGCCCGGTAGTCCAAGTAGTCCAATTAGAAGGCCCCCTCGAAAGGCTAAGTGATTGCCGCACCGTGCCTTATCTCAGATTTTTCCTCGTTCGCAACGAGGAGGCCGGGGGGTTCGACCTTCCTCTCGTCCGCGAGAATCATCAGCAGTGTTTATGCGGGTTTCCGAAGGCGGGCAAAAATGGCGTATGCTCGAATTGCTTCGGCGTTTACTCGGAGTTTACCGCGCGCGGGCGGACTGTTGCCGGCGCCGATCCCTTTCCGTTTGACTGCGGGGCATTCTACGGAGACCGAGCCTGCCCAGAAATGAGAGAGAGAACCATCAAGGTTGGATGGGACAGACTCGGTGCGCTCCTACTTTATGAGTTCACGCCTTCCTGCTCGTCTGCGCTGCACGTGCGGTGCTGCAATGCCAGACGGAGCAGCCGTGGCTCGAGCGCGTCGCGCAACGCCTTGCACTCCCTGAGCAGCGTCTCCGCCTCGCGGCGCTCAGGTGCTGCTGGGGAGCACGCGTTGTAGAGCGCCTCGCGTGCCTTGTGCGCCTCCTCGAGGCATCTCTTCATGAACCAAAGCAGCGCGCAGATTTGCCCCGCGAACATGGCCACGCGCGCTGGCGTATCGTCGTGGTGGATACCATCCTCGAATGACTGCAAGTACTTCTCCACCTGCTTGCTGAGCCGCGTCCATTCCAAGCACTCGATGCGGATGACGGCAAGCAGGGCTTTGTGCTCTGCTGATTCTTGCAACTTGTTCAGTTCTTCCATGGCGTGGTTCGTCGGTCTTTTGTGCTTTCGTGGGCCTTGTTTGAGAGGTGGATTCGGCTGTAGGACTGTGGCGCTATTCCTTCTGAGCTACGCACCGCTCACGACCTTAAGAGACCACACCCTTCCGCTGCCGTCAAGTTCCCGTTCGATTCAATCCAGAGAGGCAGATGATTGATGTCGGCGATGCTGATCGCCCGGTTCCGCGTCCGATCAATCAAATGCTGACGAATGCCTCCGGCAGATTGCCCCAATTCTCAATCTTCGGGCATCAGTCGCCAAAGACCATTCGGCCCAATTCATCGCCAAACGCGCCTCGCTTCCCCTGGGTCGGTGGCGTTGCGGAAACGCTCTGCAAGTTTGAAAAACTCCTGCTGCTTGCGCATCTCAGCTTCGATACCGTTTTCGATGAGTTCCACTAGCATTCGGTTGGAACTGAGCTTACGCGTTTTTGCCAAGCTGCGAACCTGGTCGCAATGTTTGCCGGGAGGCTGGCGCTTTGGCGCACCGTTTTGTAGACAGCTTTCCGGAATACGATTCGTAGGACGCGTGGGGCAACGGAAACAGCCGGAAGTTGCGTCGTTCAGAACACGGTCGGCATGCAGATCCACATCGACAAGCAAAGTGAAGTGCCAGCGCGAGATCAGCTGCGCCAACAGATCATCTTCCTGATCGGCACAGGACAATTATCGAAGGGGACGGAATTACCAAGCGTCCGCGAATTGGCACGCCGACTGAAGGTGCATCATAACACTATCAGTTGCATCTATTCGCAATTAACCCGTGATGGATGGCTGAAAAAGAGACGCGGCAGCCGCGTCGTTGTTGGCCAGACCGCAAACTCGTGGATCGAGGAGTTCGCCGATCTCGATGATCTGATTAATCGGGCCATTCGCCTCGCCGGCAGCCGCGGTTATTCTCTCCAACAGCTCACCGCGCGTGTGCGAGCACGCCTGCTGGCCGAGCCTTCGGACCACCTACTGGTCGTAGCGCCGGAAAGAGATCTCGCTGAGCTAATCAGGGCGGAAATCGGCGAGACAGTGGGCCACGAGCCCGAGGCATGTTCCGCGTCCGTGCTACAACAGAATCCAAGCATTGCGATCGGCGCAATATTGATTACACCGAGCTACTTTGCAGGCAAGGTGCAGCCGGCTGTGCCGGCGGAACGCACCGTTGTAGCGATCTCTTATTCGCCTGCAGCTGAACACATTGCTGCCATTCGCAACCTCTCGCAACCCTCGGTCATTGGAGTAGTCTCGGTGAGTGCATTGTTTCTTGAATCGCCGGTCAGCTCCGTCGCAAGGGTATTGTCATTTCCGACGGAAAAGATCTTTCGGACGGTGCTGGCAATTCAAGAGAAGGTGATAGTACGCTTCTTTAGCGGAAGGAAGATGCGGAGACCACACCAGGCTATGGATCGAAGGACCTTTGTAAAGCGTACCTGTGTGAGCAGCGCAGCGTTGTTTCTCGGTGGCATGGATGCGTTGGCGTACGACGACGAAGTCAAGATTCCGCCGCCTCCTGCTATCGACGTGCGCGAAGCGCCGCTCGCGAAGCGATCGCCGCTGGGAATGCCTGGATTGTACCCGGGGCGGGTCGTGGAATTGTCCGACCACCGCTCGATCGTCGGGAACCGCGTATCGCAACCGATCGTGCGGCAGATGCTGGAACGGGGAATAAGGGAACTGACGGGAGAATCCTCGGCCCGAGCCGCGTGGGCGAAGTTCGTCGAGCCGAAAGATGTGGTGGGAATCAAAATCAATCCTTCGGGAGCGCCGGCATGTTGTTCCTCGCCAGAACTGGTGCGCGAAATCATCAACGCTGTTCAGTCGGCCGAGGTGCCCGCGAGAAACATCGTGGTCTACGACCGCTTTGGCTATGAGATGGATATGGGCGGCTACCAGGTGCTGATGCCGCCGGGAATCCGCGTGCTTGGCGTCCAGGACGACCGGCTGGATGCTTCGGGCTACGATGCGGAGATTTATTGCCAAGCCGATTTTTTCGGCGAGTGGGAAACCAGGTCGTACATGGCGAGCGTCGTTGCCCGCCAAATAAACAAAATCATCAATGTCCCCACATTGAAAGACCATTCCGCTTCCGGCGTAACCGGGTGCCTGAAGAATGTTGGCTACGGCACGTTTAGCAACGTAGCTCGTTCGCATCGCGCCCCATTTTCGTTCACGAATCCCCTGATCGGTGTGATGTGCTCGGTCGAGCCGCTGCGCTCAAAGACGGTGCTGAACATCATGGACGGAACGCGCATGGTCTGGCATGGCGGGCCGTTGACGCAAAACCAGAGTTTTATTTATCAAGCGGGAATCCTGCTGGTGAGCACGGATCCGGTGGCCACGGACACGATCGAGCTGGACCTGATCGAAAAGAAGCGGCAGCAACAGCATGCGCCTTCGGTATGGGAACGCAATCCCAAGAGCATCACCGCGAATAGCGGTGAGTTTTATCAGGACGCAAGCAAGAACCTCTTTTACCGCCAGCCGGGGCACATCGCGGCCGCCGGCAAGCTCGGGCTCGGAGAATCCGATCTGAAGAAGATCGATCATCGCCAGTTGCTAATGGGCTGACGCGATGAGCAGAGAGACAGCGGCATTCACGACGACGTCTCCGGCGGAAACCGAATGGGTCACGCTGCTGCGGGACAATACGAGAGCCGGTGGGCAAGGAGCACCGCCAATCGCCCCACCCTCGCGAGCTCGCTGGCAAGCGCGCATCGGTGGTTCCATTCGTTCCGCGCCCGTTTTGCATGGCTCCACTTTGTATGCGGCTTCCCTGTCGGGAAAGCTGCACGCGATCAATGTGGAAACAGGGCGGGAGAAATGGAATTTCGCCGCCCCAAAACAAATTTACTCCACCCCGTCCCGCTTCCAGGAAAAGGTGCTGTTCGGCTGCGACGACGGAAAAGTGTATGCCGTACATCAGGATTCCGGAGCGAAACTCTGGGCAGCGAGCACCGGAGGCGAAGTATGGGCCTCGCCAGTGGTATGCCAGGGAACCGCGTACTTCGGAAGCGCCGACGGACATTTTTACGCCGCGGACGCCGGGACGGGAAAGCTGCGCTGGAAGCAAGCGCTCGGCGGGCGCGTGTACTCGACCGCGTATGCCGCCGAAAAGAGCATTTATGTCGGCTGCGGCGATGGACACGCGCACAGTCTCAATGCAGCAACCGGGAAGATACAGTGGAGCGTGTTGACAGGAAACGGCATTGATTCCTCGCCCGCGTTGGTCGGCGGAACCGTTTTGTTCGGATCAGAGGATTTTTTTGTTTACGCGCTGGACGCAAACAGTGGCACGGTTCTCTGGAAGTATGAAACGGGATTGGGGATTTCCTCCTCGCCAGCCGTCGCAGACGATGTTGTGTATGTCGGAAGCAAGGACGGTTTCCTGTATGCCTTGGCCGTCCAGACGGGCAAATTGAAGTGGAAGACGAGAGCCGGCGAAGTGATCACGGCGCCGCCGGTTTTCAGCGAAGGCGTGGTATATGTGCAGTCATGGGGAACGATGGCGCTGGACGCAGCGACGGGAAAATTGCTCTGGCGAGCCGAGCTGGGCGGCTCGGTTCAAGGAGCTCCGGTGATTGGCGAAGGAGTGGTTTACGTGGCGGGCAACGGCGGTGAGGTCTATGCGCTGGAATAGCGGACTGGGCGCCGCGCTGATTCTGGGTTGCTTTTCCCCGGTGTTCGCGAAAAATCCGCAATCGACGACGCCTCTGGTTCACAAAAAGAAGTACATCATGGGCACGGTGTACGAAATTGTTGCTTACGATGGAACTCCGGACCGCGCGGCGGAGGCGCTCGACAATGCACTGAACGAAATCGTGCGCCTCGATGGCGTGATGAGCAATTACAAACCGGAGAGCGACCTCAGCCGGTTGAATCGCAACGGGCATTTTCATGCAGAGACGGTCTCGCGTGATTTGTATGAGGTCATTCGAAAGTCGCTGAAATACTCGAGACTCTCCAACGGGCAATTCGACATCACCGTGGGACCGCTGGTGGACGTGTGGAAAGCGGCATTGCGCGCCGAACGGGCGGCTTCCGCAGAAGAGCTGGAAAAGCTGCGCGATTGCGTAGGCTATGAGAAAATCCAGTTGCTGCCGCCGGAGGGCGTGGAATTTCACTCGTCCTGCATGCGCATCGACCTGGGATCGATCGGAAAAGGATACGCCGTGGACCGAGCGGCGGACATACTGCGCTCCTACGGGATCGAGAGCGCTTTGATCAACGCAGGGCAAAGCACGATTTACGGACTAGGCGCGCCGCCCGGAAAGCCTGGGTGGCTCGTGCATCTGCGGGATCCTTCGAGCCGCGTGGATCCTCAAGTGCTGCTTTGCGACAACAGCGTTTCAACCTCGGAGCAGACTCCGGCAAGCCTGCTCGGGAACGATTGGGCCGGACATATCATCGATCCGCAGACGGGCCAGCCGGTGAGGACAAATGTCGCCCTGAGCATAGTGGCGAAGACCGGCACCGCCTCCGATGCGCTATCCACGACGTTGCTGCTGGTTGGGCCGGAAAAAGGAAAACCCATAGTGAAGAGTATGGCGGACGCGGCGGCGATCTGGGTAACGCCCGAAGGCCAAATCGAAGTTGCCTCCGGTGGTCCGCAGATTGTCGTGGGCAGAAACGCGCGGAAAAATGCTGAGATGAGTTCGGGGAAGAGCAGTTGTGGGTCAACTGATCGAAGGAAAACGCAATGAGACCGTGCAGGCGATTCCTACCGTTGTTGTGCATTTGCGTGGCGTTGCCTTTTTCGGTACGCGGCGAAGTCCGGGTGCGCTGGACAGTGGGCGAGATGCCGTCAGCCGAAACACTGGGGATGAGCGACATCGTAATTCCCTGGAATGCAGATGCGAAGAGCCTGCTTGAAACGGCCCGCAAACAAGGTTATCGCTGCTACGTGGAGGCTACGCCGGCTTTGCTGCCGACCGTGGCAGAGGCGCTTCGGAACGCAGCCGTGGCGGGCATCATTCTGAGACTGGCGCCCGGGGAGCGAGCCGCCGCAGAGGGCATGCTCCAAAACGTGCAGAAAACAGCTCCGAAACTTCGGATTCTGGTGCTCGACGCGAGAGGAAAACAGCCGGACATGAAGGGGTGGCTGGTGTTCAAGCGGGATGGAATTTTGCAGGTGTCCAGCCCCACTTCGCAGCCGTGGGTGGATTCCAACTTGCCGCTGGTGCGCTTCGCGCGGGCCTTCGACCCAAACCAGTCTCCGTTCTATACCTTTTCCTGGGACTTGTCTGATCCTTTGCAGCAAAAGCAGGGACCAAGCGCGAGCGACTACGCGTTGGCTGTAGCCGAAGCATGCGCATTTCACGCGGACCTGCTTCTGGAAATCCCGGAGAATCAACAGCGGGCACTGGCGAGTGGCGACGCGGAAGCGCTTAAAAATTGGCGGCAAGTGAAGGTGTACCTGGAGTTTTATGCACGCGCCCGGCGCGACGAAGCCCCGGAAATTGCGCCTCGCGTTGCCGTTTTGACGGGCGACTACGATTCTTCTTACGAAGCGCTCAACTTGATGGCCCGCCACAACATTGCATTCCGCGTGCTGGCGGCATCCGCGGAACGAGGCGCGAAGAATTTTGGAGCGTTTGACATCCTGGTTGTGTTTGCCAACCCCGATGCGACGCAGATTCAAGCAATCGCGGAATTCGCCGAGCGGGGCGGTATCGCCGTGCTGGTAAACTTGCCCGGGTCTTATCCGTGGCAGACCTCACCTCCGGCGAAGACGAATGCGCACTCCGTTTCCTATCGTGTAGGGAAGGGACGCGTCATCGAACTGGGCGAAGCTGTCAGCGATCCTGAGACGTTTGCGCGGGACATTCGTCGGTTGATGGCGAAGCAAAGCGTTCCCGTTAGCCTGTGGAATTCCCTGACAACCTTAGTGGCAGCCTACCAAGGAGAAAAGACGGACGAAACCGTAATCGAGCTGGTGAATTATGCGCAGGAGCTGCTGCAAGTGCAAGTGCAGGTGAAAGGAGAGCTTGCGTCGGTGCGGTTCGCCACCCCGGAACGCGGTTGTTGCGAGGTTCTCACGCCGTCATACCGTGACGGATTTACGGAGTTTGTGATACCTGACCTTATTATTGGCGGGCGCGTAATTTTGAGTCCTGGGTCGCAAAGCGCTGTAGCCAGCGCGGCCGCGAGAAATTGAGCCGCCTATCGTCGAGTCATGAGCCGAAAAGTTAGGTACTAACCGGAACATTTCCGTACTTCGTGTGACTTGAGTCGGCAGTTTTAAGTGTTCTTTTTGCCTGAGTCCCCCTCGCAAGCTACCGATCAAGCAGCTCCAGAGAACGCACGCTTGAAATGGAATGAGGCTCGCGAATCAGGATTCCTGGGTACTGTCACTTGCGACAGTTTTATCCCGACGCGTTCAGGGTTACATATGGGCTGATTTACGTGCCTTTAGAAAAGGCGATAAGCATCCGCGACTCAATGGTATACGGGAGTAATGAACATGAAAAAAGTGATTCTGGTTGGGTTCGTTCTGCTGCTGTTCGGAAAGACTGCATGCGGTCAGCACCTTGGGGAGTTTTCGGCGAACTATTCTTATATGCATTACGTCCCGATCGATAACCTCCCCACGACCAACTTAAACGGGGGAGGTGGCGCTGCGGTGCTTTATTTCGGCGGCTTCTTCGGAATCAAGGCGGAATTTCAGGGGTATGCCAGTCAGAATGTCAACTTCAGCTTCCCTCCCGGCAGCGCAAGGTGTCCATCGGGATGCGCCGGCACCGCGGAGGCAAACCTATACACCGCGAATGTGGGGCCAACTATAAAGATTCGTATCAAGGGCTTCCAGCCCTTTTTTGAGGGGCTGGTGGGAGGCGCACATACCAATTTTTACCAAAATGTCCGTAAGAATTGCGCCGGGTGCGCTTTCGCGTCACCCGGCGATTGGGCCTTTGATGTAATGATTGGTGGAGGCATCGATTTCAAGGTCGCCTCGCACTTGGCTATCCGTCCCATAGAAGCCGATTACTTTCTGACGCGCTTCATCAACAACATCACCACGGGCTACAACAATCAGAGCAATTTTCGGTACCAGGCGGGGCTTGTTTTCGAGTTCTAAGGCAGGAAGCTGCTCGTCCGCTTCGGTTTCAACGCGGCTGACCGAGCTGCTTCAGCTTCTGCTCCGCGCTGTCGCGGATCGCCTTGCGTCGATCTTCCGGATCGGTAATGTCGTGTGCCAGCAGCTCCAACGCCTTGTGGGCATACTGCCGCGCCAAATCCTTCTGTCCGTCGGCAAGGTACGCGTCGCCAAGGCTGTCGTAAACATTAGGTGAATTGGGGTACAGGCTCGCGTTGAGCTTGAGAATGGCGATCGCGCCTTTTTTGTCGCCGTTCTGAAGATGATCGTAGCCGACGCGATTAAGGACCACCTCGGAAACCGCCGCGCCTTTCGGATGCTTGCCAAAGGCTTCGGCATAGAGCTGCGCGGCGTTGGCTGCGGCGCCGGGCTGGTCGAGGGCGTCCAGAAACTGCGTCACCGGCGATGCGTTCCGTGAGCCTTTCGCCGGAGCGACGTTGGGCGAACGCACTGCAATCGTGACCCAATCCACGATGCTCATGGGAAGCTCGGGGTGCGCGACGAACATCTCCACGCCGTGCCCGCCGGTCTTATAGCGCACGAATTTCGTGTGCGGATTAGTCGAAAACGTGGAGAGCCATTGCATCAGGTCGGAGACGCCGGGATCGGCGTCGTCTTCGGCGGTGGCGAGGAAGAGTGGCAGCGACGGATGCGCGCGCAGAAAATTGCGCCCTTCCATGTCAGTGATTTCCGAGAGCAACATCAGCGCCTTGATTTCGGGGTGCTTCATCGCCAGGTGCACGGATTGGTTGACCCCGCAGCTGGCACCGCCCACGACCAGAATACCTGGCGAAACGGTTGGTTGCACAACCAGGAATTTGTAAGCGGTTTCCACGTCCAGCGGAATCCTTTCGTTGAACACCACGTCAACCTCTTCCGGCGTGAGCTTGTCGATCGGCGTGCCTTCCGAATCGCCGTAGCCGCGCAGGTCCACCGTCATCACGTTCATTCCGGCCGCCGTCATGCGCGTCGCGAGGTCGTCCCACACCTTGCGCTGCCGGTTGCACTGGTGCAGCAGAAGCACGCCGGGCCCCGACGCAGCGGCTGCAGAAAATGTTCCCTTGAGCTTGAGCCCGTCGGGCGCCGTTAGGTCCACGACGCGCGGCGCGCGCGCCTCCTGCCCTGCGACGGCGAAAGCGGGGAATAGGAACACAAAAAGCATCTTGCAGAGGCTACGTGCCAGCATGTGAAACCTCCATGATAGGTTGTTTATCAACACTGAGAGATGGCCTGACGTCCTGAGAAGTTGCGGCATAAGAGCACATCGCCACGGAGTAGGGCGTGTATTGCGCCAACCGCATGAGAACAAACCCCAGGTGGTCACACCGGTTCGCGCGTTCAACCTCACTTCCAAAAGATGGGCATCAATTCGGCACACGAAAGAATCAGGCGGCCCTTCCGGTAGCCACAAATAATCTCGTGAGTCGGAGCCCGTGCCATGCGGGCAGGCGCGAAACACCTGAGCCATGCCTGATTAACGTTTGGTCGACCGTGAAGCGGGTGGGACCAGACCGTTGGCGCGGTAGTAGGCCACAAGAAGGCCATAGTGCTCGGCGGAATGTTCCGTAACGCTCAACCAAGGCTCGACGCTCTTGGCAAACGATGAATCTGGCAAGGTCTCCAAGGTGGCGTTCGCGTCGGAGATGCTCCTCTCTAGGAGCGTGATAACTTCCTCCTTCGTTTTGTAGTTCTTGGGATCCAGCTCGTCCCAATTCACATTCTCGCCGCGTCCGGCCTTCGCGGCGTAAACATTTCCCGACGCGATATGAACGATGACCGCTCCAAAGGAACGCATTTCGGGCTTCAAGCTGTAGTCGTACTTATCTGCGGGAAAGTCTTTCGCCATGTCCAAAACACGGCGATTGATGGAAGCAAAATGACCTCTGACGGAATCGGACGTGGAACGCGGAGCGTTTTGGGCCAGAGCCGACAAGAGAGCTAACCCGGCGAAGACTGCCAAAGCACCCATTGCTCTCACAGCTTTCATACCACCACCTCCAGTTCCTTGTGACGTAGGGCGGGCTGGCTGGTGAGCAGCGTGAATGGATCACCTTGCCGGTGGTTCTGGTCCAACCTCCGCGTCTGGGTGCTGGACTTTTTGCCCGTGAGTCCTCGCCAACGCCGCAGTCTCTACCGATACCGCTTCGCTTGATGGGCTGAACAGTCAGGAACACGGATTTGCCGCGATGGCGGTGGAACGGCGACTTCCAGACTCATGCGGCCACTCGAAACAGTCGATACTCGGCCGGTACTCCAAGGTCCCCATCGGTACTTTAAGTCTCTCCTCGTCGCGGTCATATTTTTGAATCAATTTCGACCGTATTGCTTGAGACATCCCAGATCGTGAAATCCTGAAAGGCCATCGGGTAACGCAACTTCTGTGGCTGGCGTGCCGGGCATGCTTGCTAGCTCTGATTTGCGTCTCGCAGGGATTCCTACGCCTTCTTGAAGACCACAAAACACGCGCCTAGTCCGGGCGTGGCTTGCTGCTGGTCTTACACCTCTTGCTCGTGTAGTTTGCGGCGGTGATAGAATTTCGGCCTCCCATGTTCTGCTCGAGCTGCGGCGTAAAGGTTGCTCTAAGTGCGAGGTTCTGCTCGCGCTGCGGCAAGCCCGTGGATGCGGAGAGCGAAGCCACACTGATGGACCACGAGGCTGGCTTCGAAGGCGAAACCATTGCTCCCGCATCCACGCCGCACAAACCGCCTTCCGCGCCCGTCTTTTCACGGAACCTGCGCACGACTCCCACGCCGGGCCCGTTGACGAGCTCGGATCCCATTGGCGGAGGTCGCTTCGCGCCCGGCCAAGTCCTTGGCGACCGTTATCGGATTGTGGCGCTGGCAGGACGCGGCGGCATGGGTGAGGTCTACCGAGCCGAGGACTTGACGCTCAGCCAAGTTGTGGCCATCAAATTTCTACCGCAGAAGCTTTCACAAGACGCAGCAGCACTTTCCCGGTTTCATTCCGAAGTCCGCGTGGCGCGCCAAGTTTCTCATCCTAACGTTTGCCGCGTCTTCGACATTGGCGAAGCTGATGGGTCGCTCTTCCTCACAATGGAGTACGTGGATGGCGAGGATCTCGCTTCGGTCGTGCGCCGGATCGGGCGCCTTTCGCCGGACAAAGCCACGGAAATCGCGCGGCAGATTTGTGCTGGTCTGGCGGCTGCACACGACCGCGGCGTCATACACCGGGACTTGAAGCCCGCCAACGTGATGCTCGATGGCACGGGAAAAATCCGCATCACGGATTTTGGCCTGGCGGGCGTCGCCGCAGGCATCAAAGGTGAAGAAGCCCGTGCGGGAACGCCCGCGTACATGGCTCCCGAGCAGCTCGCTGGCCGGGAAGTCACGCCGAAGAGCGATATATACTCGCTTGGCCTCATCCTCTACGAAATTCTGACCGGCAAGCGCGCGTTCGAGGCCGCGACGCTCGCAGAGCTGGTCAAAGTGCGGGAAGCGGGAAGGATCACCAATCCTTCGACCTTGATCCGCGATCTCGATCCGCTGATCGAACGAGTCATTCTCCGCTGCCTAGAATCGGATCCCGGCAAGCGTCCTGTTTCAGCGTTGCAAGTGGCTGCCGCACTGCCCGGTGGCGATCCACTGGCCGCCGCGCTTGCCGCCGGCGAAACGCCTTCGCCCGAAATGGTCGCGGCGTCCGGCCAAACCGAGGGCATCGCACCACGGGTAGCGTTGATGGGCTTGGCCGCGGTAGTCGCAGGAGTTGCCCTCACTGCTTACATCGAGCTTCGCGTCAGCGGCCTGGAAATGATACATCCCGCTCTGCCGCCGGAGGCTCTCCAAGTGAAAGCCCAAGAAATCATCGGAAACGTGGGCTATTCCGAACGGCCGATGGACCAAGTCGCGCAGTTTTATTTCAATATGGATTTCACGGAGTTTGTACGCACCCATGACCTCCCACGTCCCGACTGGCCAAAGATCCTGAGGGGACAACCGCAAATACTGCTCTATGCGTACCGGCAGAGTCCTGTCTACCTAGACGCACAAGGTTATCAGGGTCTTTCTCTCACACCCGGCGTGGTGCAGTTTGACGACCCGCCCGCCATCCAGTCCGGAATGGTCAACCTTATACTCGACACGCAAGGGCGCCTCACGTACTTTCAAGCGATTCCAAAGGAGTTCGAGGCCAGCCCGGCGCCGGCCGGTGTTGCGGACTACAAGCCTCTGTTCGCCGCAGCTCAGCTTGATCTGACGTCGTTCCATCCAGTTGAACCGCAATGGGTCTCGCTTGCGGCGTTTGATTCGCGTGTCGCTTGGGAGGGCACTTGGCCTGGCTCGGGCAGGCCGTTGCGTATCGAAGCTGCGGCTTGGCGAGGCAAGCCCGTGTACTTTAAGTTGTTTGGGCCATGGACCACGCCGGACCGAATGCAGTACTCGAACACAACGGCGGGCCAGCGCGCGAGCCAGATCATTCGAGTGGTGTTGGCAGTGCTGCTCCTGATCGGTGGCACCTGGATCGCGCGACGCAATTATATTCGGGGCAAGGGCGACCCTCAGGGTGGCTTGCGGTTGGCCGGAACAGTTTTCGTGGTTGAACTCGCGGTTTGGATCTGCCGCCAACACTTCGTTCCGACGCTTTCTACCCTTGGGCGTCTTGTTCTCGCTGTGAGCACAGGGCTGTTCCTTTCCGCGACCGTTGCAATGCTCTACCTAGCTCTCGAGCCCTACGTCCGAAGACACTGGCCGCAAGCTATAGTCTCCTGGAGCCGTTTGACGACCGGACGTATAAGAGATCCGTTGGTGGGCCGTGACGTTTTGTGGGGCGTGATTCTGGGCATCTCCTGGGTGCTCGTGGTGGGGTCGGGCCTCCTGCTTCGCACGAGAGTTGGCGGGACGCCAGATTTGCCTAGTACGAGCCTTCTGCTGGGCGGTCGGCAATTGCTAGGCATTTGGCTTCTCAACATCGTGCAAGGTATCGTTTCGACGCTGGAGTTCTTTTTCGTATCGTTCGTGCTTCGAATCGGGCTGCGAAATCGATGGCTGGCGGCAGGCGGCTTTGTTGCTATCTGGGCGGCATCGAATACGCTGCAGGGCGAGCACCCGGAGATCATGGGTCCCGTGTGGATTCTCGTCTTTTCGATTGCTGCCTTGGCGGTAACCCGCTTCGGCTTGATTACACTGGCTATAGCCGTGTTTACAGCCAACGTTCTGCTGAGTCTTCCTTACACGCTGGACTTTTCCCTGTGGTACGCCAGCAGCGTGTCTTTTGTGCTTTTAGGTTTTGTGGCGATCGCCATCTGGGGCTGCTATCTGTCTCTCGCCGGCCAGAACTTGTGGAAGGGAGAAGCTTTTGAGTAGGCCAGCCAGTGTCCAATAGCGAAAACGAACGAAGGTTTTGCTAGGGACAGGATTCCGGGAAGGATCCCAACTAGGTCTGGCGGGCTCACTGCTTTGTACGCTAATCCTGAATCGCGAACGCCACAATGTTCGGCCCCGCAGCCACAGCGATGAATTGTTTGCCATCAAACATGTAGGTCATAGGCGACGCTTTCCAGGTCTGATTGGTTTGAAACCTCCACAGTGGGTGGCCGTTGGTCGCATCCACCGCCATCAGGCTTCCGCCCTCCTCGCCAAAAATCACCAGTCCGCTGGCAGTGGTGAGCGTGCCGCCCCACGAGTCGGCGGGTCCTGGCTCCGGCAGGGTCCAAGCAATGTCGCCCGTGAAGATATTTATCGCTTTCAAAATTCGCTGTGGCTCGGGTTCCGGTGTAGTACGCTGCGACCCGCCCAAGTAAGCCTTCCCGGGCTCCCAATCTCCCGAATTGCTCTTTGTGTAAAGGCTGCATTTTTCAAAGGTCTGGACATAGTAGAGGTTGGTCGCGGGATTAAACGAGGGGGAGAACCAATTCGTCGCCCCATCCTGAGACGGGCACACTTTCGTGCCCGCGGGGGTGGGTTTCTGGCCGGGAAGCTTGATGGGACGCCCGTCGGGTCCGATCCCGCTTGACCAGGTCAGGTACTTGACAAACTGCTTGGCCAGGAGGAGCGTGCCGTCGCGGCGATCGAACACGTAGAAAAATCCGTTGCGATCGGCATGCAGCATCAGCTTACGAGGCTGACCCTGCCACGGGGCATCCACCAACACGGGAGTTTCCGTGGCATCCCAATCCCACAAGTCGTGCGGTGTGAATTGATAGTACCACTTCAGTCGCCCGGTCTTGCGTTCTAGCGCCAGCATGCAGTCGGAATAGAGATTGTCCCCCTTGCGAAGATCTCCGTTATACTCCCTGCTAGGATTGCCAGTGGGCCAGTAGACGATGTCAAGCTCGGGGTCGTAACTCCCAGTAAACCAGGTCGGAGCGCCGCCATGCTCGATATCCTTGCCTTGCCACGTCTCTGATCCTGGTTCTCCTGGCCTCGGGACGGTTGAAAACCGCCAGATCTCCTTGCCAGTCTTGTTGTCGTGAGCGGCGACGAATCCGTTCGCGCCGTGCTCGCCCCCACCGACGCCTGAGATGACCAAGTCGCCTGCCGGAAGTGGCGCCGACGTGGCAAAGTAGTTCTTGCGCGAGTCCGCAAGTTCCGAATCCCACAGCAATTCGCCGGTGAATCGGTTGAGCGCAATGATGTGCGCATTGTTCGTTTCCATGAAGACGCGGTCGCTTGCCACGGCGACGCCACGGTTTGCATCGCCGCCGACCGACATTGCCCGTGTGCGCCGGCGTTTGTAATGCCAGATCTCCCGGCCACTTCCAGCATCGAGCGCGAAGCACTCATCGGGGCCGGTGACGTACATCATTCCCCCGACGACGACAGGTGTAACCTCGAGGCGGCCTGCACCGGGAAGCGTGAACATCCACGTCATCGCTAGCCGTCGAATGTTGTCCTGGCTGATTTGCATAAGGGTGGTGTAGCGGTTCCCGCCGGGATCGCCGTTGTAAGTAGGCCAGTCCGTGTCGGAGGTCACTTCGCGAAAGCGGCTCCCGGCACGGCGCAGCAAGAGCACGCGGTGGTCAGCGGTCCGCAGCTGCAAGTCGTCAAAACCCTCGCCGAGGACGTATCCTTCGATGGTCTTGCCTTCCGTGGTCTGAATCTGCAACTTCCTGCCAGCCATCGGACTGGCTCGAGCGCGTTGCTGAATGGCACGCAAAAAATTCAGCAATTGCGCCATCTCGGGACTTGGGACGTGGCTCGGAGGCATCCCTCGTCCGGGAAGGCCGTTTCGGATTAACCTCCTCAACCCCTGGTCGTTGTACGCCTCAAGACGCCATCCGATTGGCGGGCCGATGTCACCGCCGTTGCCGTCTGCCCCATGGCATCCGGCGCAGCGGGACTCGAAAGCCTTGCGCCCGACATCAACGGCTTCGATGTCTTGTAGGGCGAGGCCCGCAATGATCATAAGGAGCCACACCAGCATGGATCTCAAATCCGCGCAAACCGTTTGATGGGTTGGAGGCCTTCAATGATGAGGATCATGCGGTGTTCCGTATCATCGCTTACGTCCTTTGAACAATTCCGAGATAGGCTAAGGCCTGATGACCGTGCCGTCCCGCCTCCGCGTGGTCCCCCAGGAATAATCGAAATTCGGCGGACCGGCAGTGAAGGGAAATTTCGCCGCGAGTTTTTCGTCAACCTCGATGCCCAGTCCCGGCCTCTCCTGCGCCAGCATGTAGCCGTTCTTCACTTCCGGGCAGCCCACAAATACCTCCTGCGTCTCCTTGGGGAAGCCGCTGCCTTCGTGGACACCGAAGTTGTAACTCGTCAGCTCAAGTGCGAGCTGCGCGGCGTGCGCCACGGGCGACGCATCCCCGGGTCCATGCCAGGCCGTGCGTACGCCGAAGAATTCGCTCAGGGCCGCAACCTTGCGGGCCGGACTCAAGCCCCCGATTTGCGAAATGTGGATGCGAATGAAGTCAATAAGCCGCTCTTTAATGAGCGGCACGTATTCGTGTTGCGTGTTGAACAGTTCGCCCATCGCCAGCGGAGTGCTCGTCTGCTGCCTCAGTAAGCGGAAATGATCGTTGTCTTCCGGAGGCAGCGGATCCTCCAGAAAAAACAAACGATAGGGTTCGAGGGCCTTGCACAAGTTGATTGCCTGATTCAACGTCACACGCTCGTGCACGTCGTGGAGGAGCTCCACTTCGTCGCCCAACTTGACGCGCAAGTACTCGAATAACTTGGGCACCATCCGTACGTACGGCGCCGACTCCCAGATCTCTCCCGCGTTGGTCGGACCGATGACTTCGCCCGGCGTGCCGCTAGGGGCAGGCGCGGGGCGACGCGCTCCGTAACCGGCATAACCGGGTGTTGCGACCTGCGCTCGCACATGGTGGAAGCCCTGCTCCATCGCTCGCCGGGCATTTTCTTCCAGCTCGGAAAAACTGCTGCCGCTCGCGTGAAAATAACAGTCCGCACCGTGACGCACCTTGCCGCCGAGCAGCTGATAGAGCGGCATACCGGCGCGTTTGGCTTTGATATCCCACAGGGCGATGTCCACGCCGCTCATCGCATTGAACAGCACAGGCCCATTGCGCCAATATGAGCTCACATAACTCGACTGCCAGATATCCTCGATTTCGTCTACATTGCGTCCGATCAGAAAGGGCTTCAGATACTGCTCGACAGCCGTCTGAACGACAAGGGCACGCTGCGTAAAGGTTGCGCACCCCCAGCCGACCAGGCCGGGCTCCGTCGTTTCGACTTTCACGATGACCAACCGGATACCATTCGGCGCTGTCAGAATGGTTTTGATATCTCGGATCTTCACGGCCGCAGTGCCCGCCACCGCCTGGGGGTAGCTGGAATCACATTTTGCGGTAGGAACGTCCGCCAGTAACGACGTAGGAGCAAACAGGGCCGCGCCGCCAGCGAAGGAAAGAGAGCTTATTGCTTCACGACGGTTCATAGCGGTTGCCTATGCTACTTCCTTGTTGAGTGGGCGTACAGGGATTTTCCTAGTTGCTTGTGGACGGAAGGTGTTGCCACTCACGCGGCCGATACGTGTGGTCGTCCGCCCCTTATATTTTTTTACAAGCGATGGAAGAAAACTCCCTCCCGGAGAGACTTTTGAACAGCTTGGGGGGCGCCAGAGTCAACGTAGAGTCTCCGACGCCTGCGTCTTCTGACTGCAAGCACCTGGTATGCTGTTGTGCTTCGGGCAACACGACGGAAGCTCGCAACGAGGGCATTCACATGCGGAGGACGTTATGAATCAGCAATGCAAGGCTCACCTTTGTGCGGTTGTTTCCGCCAGTGCCGCATTGTTTCTATTTCCGCTTTCCGCAGGTGCGCAGGTCCAAGGGGCCACAGAATCTTTCGATGGGCTGTGGCTCACCGACGGTTATGGGGAGCTCATTGAGGTTCAAGGAGACAACCTGCGAGCCTATGAAATCACGACGCTGAGTTGCATACCCGCGGCCAAGGCCACGCGAAGGATAGAAGCGAGCACGGTTCATGAAGTCGTCTTTGCAGGGGAGGACGGTACGCTCCGCATCTCCCCAGGACCGCTCGCGGACACTCGCTGGCTCCACGAAGACGGCAGCGTCTCGAACATCCTGATCCGCCGTACAGGTTCGCGGCCGGAGCTTTGCGACCAGCCTCCCGCCGATACTCCGCTCTCGAATTACCAAGTCCTCTGGGAAACTTTCTCGGAACACTATCCCTTTTTCGCGCTGCGCCAGATGAATTGGCTCGCGGTGGACAAAAAGTTTCGCCCGCAGGTAACCCCCGAAACCAAGCCTGAAGAACTTTTCCGCATTCTTAGCGACATGATCGAGCCCCTGCACGATGCCCACACAAGCATCCGCGCCAAATCCATCCAGCAGCGATTTCACGGCTACCGTCCGTCTGCGGATCCCATGCAGAAGAAAAATGCAGCTCGCATCGCCGAGATCATCGAAACGAAATATGTTCGCGGCGGACTGCGTGACTTCTGCAACAAGCAACTGCAGTTTGGCTTGTTGCGTTCGCCGTACGAGGCATCCTCATCGGATTCCAGAGCCAACCCGCGGACGGGTGCGATCGGCTACCTACGGATTCACTCCTTCGACGATTATTCTAACGACCGGGAATTCGTGAAACAGGTCGACGTGCTGGAAACTGCTCTCGACAATATCTTCGCTGATTCCTCCAAGTTAACCGGGCTGGTGATGGATGTCCGCATCAACGGCGGCGGCTCCGACGTCTTCGGCATCTCCATCGCCTCCCGCCTCGCGAGCCAAGAGTACCTGGCGTACTCCAAGGTGACCCGCAACGACATTCGCGATGCGGACCATCGCACGCGGCCTCAGCCGGTTATGGTACATGTCAGCGAGCGGCCCGGTTTCCGTGGTCCCGTCGTCTTGCTCACAAGCGCAGATAGCATCAGCGCTGCCGAAACGTTCACCATGGCGCTGTTGGGCCGACGGCCCCACGTCACGCGCATAGGAGCAAAGACTCAGGGTGTGTTCTCCGACGTTCTCGGCCGGAGGCTGCCAAACGGATGGACATTTGGACTCCCTAATGAGATTTATCTGACGCAAGACGGCCGGGCCTTCGATGGGCCCGGAGTGCCGCCGGATGTTGAGGTTCCCATCTTTCCCGCAGAAGACCTTGCCAGGGGTCGCGACTCTGCCCTCGGCAAAGCCCTAGAATTCTTGGTGGGCCAAGCCAAGTAGACACCCCAGATCCAGGTTCCAGATGCCTTGGGAGTGCCTCGCTCGTGACAAGGAGCTCGCCAGCGATCTCGTGGGCGGGTGCACGTTCGAACCCCTTGCTCGCCCACCCTGCGGCCCCGAGGTTGTACGAATACGAGGAAAACTCTTCTCCCTTTCAATCGACCTTTACTCGCTAAAATCGCAATCAAACTGTTCGCGCGGCCTGACACCGGCTCAAATACCTCACCTTAATTCCGTACGAGGGCACTTAGCTGACACGAGACGGCTGCGACGCAGAGAACAACACTGCATCTTTTCGCCTTCCGCCCGCCGCTCACCCGAACGCTTAATTCAGCGTGATCCTCAACACCCAAGCCGGTTGTGCTCGCAGATCGTCGGGAAGATCCGGCAGCTCGATTGCGAGGCCTGACTTCATCACCTTGAACTTCACCACGGTGGGCGAGCCCAGCAGGGCGACTGATTTGGCAGCCTTCAGGTCTTTAATGACAAGGCTGTGGCCTGACCAGCGTGGCAGGATGGCGTAAATATCGTTACGTTTCGCGGTAAAGAAGGCCTCGATAGACGCTTTGCCGCCCGAAGGCTTCTCGATCAACTTAGTGACATCGTACTCGGATGAGAATTCCTTGTTATATTCGATCTGGGGCACTTCGCCTGCCGTCCATTGCCTCGTATTCTTCCACGGCTTGGTGGCGTAGATGGCTTCGCCGTTGATCTTCATCCAATCACCGATTTCTTTGAGCCGCTGCTCCATGATGACCGGGATGGTTCCATCCGCCTGGGGCCCAATGTCCAGCAGCAGGTTACCGCCGCGGCTAACGGTGTCGACCAGGATGAAAACCAGTTCACGCCCGGTGTGATAGACGCTGAGGTCCTCGGCGCGATTGTAGCCGTAGCTCACGCCCATGCCACGGTTCTCTTCCCAGGGATGGTCGGTGCCGCTCATGCCCGCTGTGTATTCGGTCGTCCAGTAGCCGCCGTGCTTGTGGCGGGTATCGCTGCCCCAGCGATCGTTAATCACGACTTCATCTTTGACGGATGAGTCATTGAAAAGCCATGCGAGCAGTTCAGGAGAATGCCAGTCGGCAGAGGATATTTCCCATTCGCCATCGCTGAAGATGAGCGAAGGCTTGTAGCGCATGACCAGGTCTTTGAATTGCGGGAACAGGTGTTCGGTCACGTACAGCTGCTTGTTGTAAAGCCAGAGCGGGTTATACCACTCGTACAACGAATAGTAATAGCCCATACGCAGGCCTTTGCGACGAACGGCGTCGGTGAGGCTACCTAACAAGTCCTGCATTGGACCGATCTCGACGGCATTCCAGGGACGTCCCCAAGCAACGGAAGCTTCTTTGCTCGGCCATAGGGCAAAACCCTCGTGATGTTTAGAAGTTAGCACAACGTATTTCGCCCCAGATGCCGCAAAAACGTCGGCCCAGTGGTGGGGATCAAAAAGCTCAGCTTTGAATTCCGACGCAAAGTTCTGGTAAACGAACTCGGTACCATACAGTTTTTGATGGAACGCCCAGGTACGCCTCTCGAGATCATTCGCCTTGGGGTCGTATCTGCCATTCGTTATCGCGTGCCAGTACCATTCGGCGTAAGCTAGCTTGCCGGGAATGACAGGAGCATACGCTGGTACAGAATAGGTTCCCCAATGAATAAAGATGCCGAAACGCGCATCGGTAAACCATTCCGGGGTCGGGCGTTGGTCAATTGAATCCCAGATGGGCTGGTATCTTTGCGCATCTGTCGTTGTGGCCGAAAAGTAGAGTAAGAAGAGAAGAACA